>JGI12109J20283_10235137_pt1 | contig 36230 bp, 28 predicted proteins | sample ElkSlonscriptome_12_FD_20283 | JGI IMG/M metagenome (IMG submission 20283)
CGAGGCTGACGAGCCGGTCCTCTATGTCCTGGCGAACGTCCTCGTCGAGATCCAGTGCCTCGGCGTCGGATTCGATCGTCTGCGCGAGAAGTGCGACCGACAAGGGGGCGGAGATCGCCCAGCGGGCCGACACCGAGTCCGTGGCCGCCACGGTGCCTTCGGTCACGCCGTCGCCGAGACGCGCGGACCCGGAGAAGACGATCGACTCGGGAAGGTTGTTCAGGAAGTCCACGATCGTGCTGTTCGTCTCGTCGAGCACGGTCGAATGGACCTCGGGGTCGGGGCCGGAGACCGCGGGGACGTTCACGACGGCGTCGAGCGGGACCATGACGCCGTCGCCGTTGGTTCCTTCGATGTGCAGGTCGATCGCCAGCGGGAAGCCGAGCGACGTCGTGAAGCCGATCGACAGCGAGGCGCTCTGCAGTTGCAGGTCTTCGAGGTCTTCGGGGATTTCGATGTCCGTGGTCTCGGGATCCAGGTCGACCGAGATCTCGTCGACCACACCCGTCACCGACGCGAAGGACAGCGCGAGGGGGTCGACCTCCACCGAGATCACGTCGCTCGAGCGGATCGTCACGGAGTTGCCGTCGGTGCCCGGCGTGAAGACGTTCGCCGTCACCACGAGATCCTGACCGAGGCCGTCGTCGAATTGCATCGTGTAGTCGGAGAGATCGGCTTGGCGCGTGGAGTTCGATCCGGCTGCCAACGGTACGACCAGTTGGAGCGGGGCACCCGCGTCGGAGACGAAAGCCGGGATGTCGATGGTCGCGACCGCGTCCAGGGGCAGGTCGTTGCGCATGCGGAAGGTCAGTGTCCCGGACGAGATCACGGCGGACCGCACCTGGATCGAGTCGGGCATCTCCACGGCCGAGGTGTCGACGAAGGACTGGGCGCCGAAGCTAGCAACGGCCTCGAGCACGTCCAAAGGCGTGGTCTGCACGAGAACGGCGAGTTGTGCGTCGGCGTCCACGGTCACCGGTGTCGCACTTCCCTCGCTTCCTCCGGTCAAGCGGACGGCGACCTGATCCGGAATCGTCTCACCGCTGAGATCGAATGTCCGCTCGAAGGTACTCCCGGCCAGGATCGCGTTCGGCACGGTGACGTCGAGAAGGGTCGAACCGGTGTCCGGGTCGAAGAGCACGATCGCGAACTGCTCGGGCGGCGCGGTCCCGCCGACGGGAACGGGAAGTCCGTTGACGACCTCGACACGCAAGCCGCCGCTCGCCAGGGTTGCCGACTCGAAGCCGGGGATGTCCTGGGGGTCGGTCGTGAGATCGAAGGTGAAGCCCGGCACGGGCATCGTGAAACCGTCGACGAGCTCGGCCTGGGGATAGAGATCGCCGAGCCGGTTGTCGAATCCGATCGGGTCGCTGGCGTCGATCGAGACGTTGCCGATCGCCGCTTCGAAGCTCATCCCATCGACGTCGACGTCGAGCTGGTCGCCGACCGCCACCCCGTCGAGATCGCCGCTGGTGGAGAGGGAGATCGCCCCGTCCTGCCCGATCACGAAATCGGGTTCGTCCTCGATGATTTCCTGGACTGTTTTCTCGTACTCGCCGATCGGGACGAGCCACTCGGACTCGAAGGTCGGCAGAGTCGGTTCTTCGATCGTGCACCCGGCCAGCATGGCGGCCGCGAACCAGAGAAGTGCACGCGAAGCAGGCGCAGCGCGGCGGGCGCGCGCGCAGGCGGCGTAGGGGGACATGGACGCTCCCGGATGTCAGGCTTGGGTGTGGATCGGGCGGCGGTCCGTCCCGATGCTTCAGGAGTCGTGTAAAGAGTTATCGCCCCCGGCGGCCGGACCTTGAGCCAAGACCTCGGCCAGACCTCTGCGACCGTGATGCCCCTTGACGGAGCCCGTGGCGTCGCGCCACCTTGCGGGTCGGCCCGCAAACGGAGTGCCATGACCGTCTACCTGCTTCGTCGGCTGTTCACGTCCCTGCTCCTCGTGTGGGGCGTGCTGACGGTCACCTTCTTCATGGTGCACCTGACGCCGGGTGATCCCATCGACCTTCTCTCCGGCCCCGAGACGTCCGCGGAAGATCTCGAAAGGCTTCGTGCCGCCTACGGTCTCGACCGTCCGGTCGCCGTGCGCTACGTGGACTGGATGGGTGGCGTGTTGCGCGGAGATCTCGGCATCAGCATCGTCAGTCAGCGTCCCGTGCTCGACGTCCTCCTGGAGGCGGTGCCCCGGACACTGCAACTCACGGTGTCGGCCTTCGTGTTGCATTTCGCGGTGGGAATCGCGCTCGGCCTCTGGTGGACGAGGCGGGGTGCACGGTGGAGCACGCGGGCCAGCGACGTCGGAACGTTGGTGCTCTACAGCCTTCCGACCTTCTGGCTCGGACTCATGCTCCAGTTGTTGTTGAGCTACCACTTGCGGTGGTTGCCGAGCGGAGGCACTCCCTCGGTTGCGCTCGACGAGGTCGGCTTCCTGACGTGGTTCGTCGAGAACGTGCGTCACTTGGCCATGCCGGTCTTCGTGCTCGGGCTCGCGGGAACGGCCTCGGTCGCGCGCGTGCTGCGCAACTCCCTGCTACTGACATTGCAAGAGGACTTCGTCCGTACCGCGCGCGCCAAGGGGCTTCCGCCGCGCGTCATCTTCGGCAAGCACGCTTTGCGTCCGGCGTCGGTGGCGCTGGTCAGCCTCGTCGGCCTGGGAATTCCTTTCTTGTTGAGCGGGGCGGTCGCGACCGAGGTCGTCTTCGGTTGGCCCGGCATGGGACGCGTCACCGTCGAGGCCCTGATGGCCCGGGACACGCCGGTCGTGCTCGCGACCACGGCCGTGTCGGCGGTGTTGGTCGTCCTCGGCAATCTCCTGGCGGATCTGGCCTACGCGTGGGTCGATCCGAGGATCCGGACGCAGACATGAACCCGCGTCGATGGTGGATCCTGGCTGCGGCGCTGCCCTGCGTGCTCGTACTGCACGGCGCGGAAGCCGGTCGCATGCTCTTGGGGCTCGAAGGAGAAGCCGCCGCGGTCGCGGCGTGGCTCGCCGTGTTCTGGCCTTTCGCGTGGGCGAAGGCGACGTGGCGTCGCCGGGCGATCGAGTGGGTCGCAATCCTCCGGGACCCCCTTTCGAGAGCCGGATTGTTCACCGTCCTCGGTCTCGCCTTCGTGGGAATCTTCGCCCCTCTGCTGGTCGTCCATTCTCCGGATCTCATGGGGGACGCGGTCATCGACCGCTACGCCGCACCGAGCGTGAGCCACTGGATGGGGACCGACCTCCTCGGCCGCGACGTGTTCAGCCGCGTCGTCCACGGGGCGCGCGTTTCGCTCGGCATCGCGGTGGCGAGCGTCGTGGTGAGCGTGGGCCTGGGGACCATGATCGGTGCGCTCGCCGCATGGCACGGACGTTGGGTCGACGGTGTGTTGATGCGCTTCACCGATCTTGCGTTGGCCTTCCCGCGTCTGTTCCTCGTCCTACTGCTCGTCGCGCTGGTCGAACCGGGGCCGGGATGGATCGTGGTGGTGCTCGGGGCGACGGGCTGGATGGGTGTGGCGCGCGTCGTGCGCGGGCAGGTCCTGCAGCAGCGCGAGGTCGAATACGTGGAGGCCGCGCGAGCCCTGGGCGTGCCGGACCTCGAGGTCTTGCGCCGTCACGTGCTTCCGGCCACTCTGGCGCCCGTGCTCGCGTTGTCGACCCTGCGCGTGGGCAATGCGATCCTGGCGGAGAGCTTTCTCAGCTTCCTGGGACTGGGCGTGCAGGACCCGTGGGTGAGTTGGGGCATGCTGATCCGAGCCGGACGGGACAACCTGGTCGACGCCTGGTGGTTGGCCGTCTTCCCGGGCGCGGCCATCACGTGGACCGTGCTCGGCTTCAACCTTCTCGGCGACGGATTGCGCGACGCGCTCGACCCGCGTTCGCTCTCCGGGACCGGATCCCTCGACGACTGAGATGCCGATGACCTCCACTTCCGCGAATCCGGCCGTCGATGATGCGGTCCTGCGCGTCGAAGACCTCGTGGTGGAGCTCGAGGTCGAGGGGCGGCGTACGAACGTGGTCGATGGCATCGACCTCGAGTTGCGTCGGGGCCGGACGCTTGCACTGGTGGGGGAGAGTGGATGTGGCAAGAGCATGTCCGCACTCGCGATCCTCCGCCTTCTGCCGCGTCCCGCGGCGCGCCTGGCCGGCGGTCGCGTGCTCTTCGACGGGCAGGACCTGACGAACGCGCCGGTGCGGACGATGCGCCGGATCCGCGGACGCGGGATCGCCATGGTCTTCCAGGAACCCATGACGAGTCTCAATCCCGTGTTCTCCTGCGGCGAACAGATCGCCGAGGTGCGCCGACTGCATGCGGCGGAGTCCCGGAGCAAGGCTTGGGAGCGTGCGGTCGCATTGATCGAGGAGGTCGGGATCGACCGTCCCGCAGACCGAGCGAGGCAATTGCCCCACGAAATGTCCGGGGGCATGCGGCAGCGGGTGATGATCGCGATGGCCTTGGCCGGTGATCCCGCCGTGCTCCTGGCCGACGAGCCCACCACGGCACTCGACGTGACGACCCAACGCCAGATCCTGGATCTGCTGGACGAACTGTGCGCGCGGCGACGGATGGCCGTGCTGCTCGTCACCCACGACCTCGCACTGGCAGCCCAGCGTGCGCAGGAGATCGCGGTGATGTACGCCGGTCGGATCGTCGAGTCGGGGCCGAGCGATGCGGTCTTCCGGGCACCATCGCATCCCTACACGTTGGGCTTGCTGGCCTGCCGGCCGGTCCTGGGAAAACGGCAGGAGCGTCTGCCGTCGATTCCCGGCAACGTGCCCGACGTTTTCGACCGGCCGTCCGGGTGTCGATTCCACCCGCGTTGCCCCTATGCCGTCGCGCGGTGTCACGAGGAAGTTCCGGCGGCGGTCGAGGACGGCCCGGGACGGATGGTCGCCTGCCACGAGCGCACCACGGTGCGAGCGCGAGGGGAGTGGATCGATGCCTGAGCCGAGGATCCGGCCCGACGCGCCGCTGCTCCGCGTGCGCGGTCTCCGCAAGGTCTATCCGACCCGGCGCGCCTTCGGCCGTGGAGAGGACGTGATCGCCGTCGACGGTGTCGATCTCGACGTCATGCCCGGGCGGACCATGGGTCTGGTCGGAGCGAGCGGGTCGGGGAAATCCACGATCGGTCGCTGCGTGCTCCGCCTGATCGAGCCGACCGACGGGTCGATCGAGCTGGGAGGGGTCGACGTCCGCGCGCTCGCCCGCGAGGATTTGCGGCGTTTCCGTCGTCACATGCAGATCGTCTTCCAGGATCCCTACTCGAGTCTCAATCCGCGACTGACGATCGGCGATGCTCTGGAGGAGCCGCTCCGTGTCCATCGGATCGGAGATCGGGACTCGCGCCGCCAACGCGTGCGCGAACTCCTGGAGATGGTCGGACTGCGACCTTCCCACGCCGACCGGTATCCCCACGAGTTCAGTGGGGGACAGCGTCAGCGGATCGGGATCGCGCGCGCGCTGGCACTGCGTCCCCGCCTGGTGATCGCCGACGAGCCGGTCTCCGCTCTGGACGTGAGCGTCCAGGCCCAGGTCCTCAACCTACTCGCCGAACTCCAGCGCGAACTGGGGCTGAGCATGCTGTTCATCGCCCACGACCTCGCGGTGGTCGAGCACGTGAGCGAGGAGATCGTCGTACTCGATGCCGGGCGCGTGGTCGAAACGGGGCCGGCGGCGCGATTGATCGCCGCACCGACCCACGAGGTCACGCGACGCCTTCGAGACGCCGTGCCGGAAGCCTCTGAAAGTCCATGATTCGGCATAAGAGCCGAATCTTGATCTCGCGAATGTGTGAGGCTCTTCACGGAGTCGAGACCCGTGGGATCACCGGTTCGTCCCGGATCGTGCAAACTCTTGGATTTTCTCGACTTGAGCCGAACCGCGTCGGGTTGACACGCCATTTTGCGCCCCGTATATTCCGGCCGTGACGTCGGAATCCCTGCCCGTTCGGGACCCTACGTCGACGCATCGACCCCGTCTCGCCATGACCGGGGGCGTCGACGCTCGAACGTGAGCTCGTCGCATTGCGGCAGGTCGCAGGTCCGAAATCGCCAGTTCTAGGACCAGGTCGGGGCCGCGTGTCGCGTTCTGGTTCGTCTTGACGTGGGTGGCTTCCGGGCCACCGAGCATGAACAACACGGAGTCCCGGGATCGTCCCCCACCGTCCGTCCCACCCGGACCGATGAGATCGGGGCTTCTGGACAGGAACGCAGGTGGACAGGTGAAGTTCCGGCGCGCGACCAAAGCCCGCGCGGACCGGCTCATCGCCCCCGGCCGCGGACCGAGTCTTCGGCAGCGGACCGAGGGAGGACGTGACCGTGTGGAGTTCGCCGAGGCATCTGCTGTGGAACGAATTCGAGTAGGAAACATCCCCGTGCGAACCGGTTCCGTGCGAAGGAGCTCAGTCATGCCGCATCGTGGTCGGCTCGGACGTGACACGTCCGCAACGAGGAACGACACGCGCCCTGCCCGGCGTGTGCCGTGGCTCGCGATTCTGGTCCTCGTCCTCGCCGGTGGCTTCGCGCCTGGCGTCGTCGACGACGTTGCGGCCCAGGGTGTCGGCAGCATCTCCGGAACGATCCGCAATGAGGAAACCGGCGAGCCTCTCGACTACGCGAACGTCGTCCTCCTGAAGCTGCCCGAGGAAACGCAGTGGGGGAGCATGTCGCTCGGCGGCGGCCGCTTCTTCCTGAACGGCCTGCCTGCGGGACGCTACCGTCTCCGCGTCCTGTACCTGGGCTTCAAGCCGGTCGACGAAGAAATCACGTTGGCCGCCGGCGAGACGTTGAATCTCACCTACGACCTCGAGGTGACGATCGCGAAGACCTTCGACGCCTTCACGGTCACGGCCGACGCCATCATGGTCGAGGTCAAGGACACCGAGACCGTCTACACGATCGGCAGTGAGGATCTCACGGACTACGCGGTCGATTCGGTCGAAGAGGCCGTCGCGCGTCAGGCCGGTGTCGTCAGTCGCGGTGGCGAACTCTACGTTCGCGGTGGGCGCTCGGGTGAGGTCTCGTTCCGCGTCGACGGCGTCGCGGTCGACGATCCTCTCGGCGGCGCGAACATCTCCGTGTCGACCTTCTCGATCGGCCAGATCGAGACGGTGACCGGCGGGCAGGATCCCGAGTACGGCAACGCACTCTCGGGCTTCGTCGACATCGTCACGCGCGAAGGCAAGGCCGACGATTTCGAGTTCAACGCCCGTTTCACCACCGACGATTTCGGACGCCAGGACCGCACCTACACGAACTTCGACCGCTTCGAGTTCGGCTTCGGTGGACCGACGTACCTGGTGGACAACCTCACCTACTGGATCGCGGGTGATCTGCGTTTCACCGACAACGAGAACTTCAACCGGGCCGAGCGTCCGGAGACGAAGGTCGAGCTCTTCGGCACGGAGCTGTTCAAGTACCGTCGCCGTCAGGTGAACTCGGTGAACGGCTCGGTGAAGCTGGCCTACCAGTTCGACGAGAACCGCAAGAAGATCACCGCCGAGTACATCGGGAACCTGACGCGCAGTGAGCAGTTCTCGCCGAACTGGGACGTCCAGGGCTACGTGCGGCAGTTGGTGCGGATGCCGGTCGTCTTCGGCGGAGGCACCCTGGTCGCACCGGGTTCGTACGACACTTTCTTCGCCGGTCCGTGGCTCGATCGGATCAACGAGATCGCGACGATGCGTCCGGTTTCGACCAACACGGGATCGGGCACCCGGACCGTGGCGATGCCGGTCATGACCCTGCGCAACATCCGCGGCGTGCAGCGTACCGTCATCGCACAACCCGTCTTCGTCGGAGCACGCAATCCGGAGGGCTTGTTCAGCACGGTCCCGGAGGATTCGAGCTACCAATACGTGAACTCGGCCGACTACGGCCCGCAGAACCAGCGCTACAGCGAGCAACTCAAGCTCTTCTGGCGCCAGACTCTGACCGACGACACTTTCTACGAGCTCAAGCTCGCGCGTGTCTCGTTCTCGGTGCTCGCCGACGTGCGCGACGACGTCTCGAAGTATGGCTTCTTGCACGGCGGCGTGCGGACCGCGGGGCCCTTCAACGGAGAGACCCTGCAGTACGAGGGTAGTCGTGATTACTACACGGATGACGACAACCCCGTGTTCGTGACCGACCAGAGCGACTGGCCGAACTACCAGGATCAGGAGTCGGACCAGTACTCGCTGAACTTCGACATCACGAGCAATCGCTATGCGGGTCACAAGCTCAAGTTCGGCTTTCGTGTCCTCTACAACGACCTGCGTCGTGAGCAGTACACCTTCCCCGGCATCAGCGTAGTCGATCGCCTCACGGGGCTCCGGCAGCAGGGGGCCGCGCGCAACATCTTCCAGACCTACAATCCCGAGGCGTCCTTCTACATCCAGGATCGCTGGGAGTACGAGGGCATGGTCCTGAGCGGTGGCTTCCGTTGGGACATGTTCTCGCCCGGGTCGGCGGCGCAGATCGATGTCGACAACGAGGATCTCGATCGCAACGTCTACAAGTACAAGCACCAGATCACGCCGCGATTGGGCTTCGCGTTCCCGATCACGGACAAGGACGCGTTCAACTTCCATTACGGGCGCTTCATCCAGTTCCCCGGTCGCGACGTCCTTTTCGCGAGTCAAGCGGTGGTCGGGAACTCGTCGACGCTCGGTAATCCGAATCTGGACTCCGAGCTCACGGTGCAGTACCAGGCCGGCGTGAAGCACCAGTTCAACGACTTCCTGGCGGCGCAATTCGCGGTCTACAACCGCGACATCTTCGGCCTGATCGCGGCGACGCAGACGGTCGACGAGGCGACGGGTTCGATCGTCAGTCGCTACATCAACCTGGCCTACGGCAACGCGCGCGGTCTCGAGCTCACGCTCGAGCGTCGATTCCACAACCGATGGGCCTTCGACATCTCCTACACCTACGCCTTCGCGGACGGTGTGGCATCGAGTCAGGAATTCGGCGCGAACCCGAACGGTCTGCAGTTCCTTCCGAACCAGGAGCTCCCGCTGAGTTGGGACCTCCGTCATTCGGTCGCGATGAGTCTCCGCATCGCCGAGCCTCAGAAGTGGGCGGCGGCGGTGACCTTCGACTACGGCAGTGGCTTCCCGTGGACGCCGAACTTCCGATTCGAGCGCAAGGTCGACCCGTTGCTCGAGAACAGCGAGCGCTTTCCGCCGACCTACTCGGTTCGTATCCAGGCCGAGCGGACGGTCAATTTCTATGGTCAGAACCTGACGCTCTATCTTCAGGGTCTGAATCTGTTGAACGAGGACGCGGTGAACGCGGCCGGCGCAGGCTTCTTCCCGGGGCCGATCGACGCCGCAGTGAACGGCGCGGCTTACTTGACCGAGACCGGCAAGTACGGCAATGCCTACCTGCAGGACATCGACGGTGACGCGGTCAGCGACTTCGTCCCCCTCAACGATCCCCGCGTGTTTTCCCAGCACCGACTCTTCCGTGTCGGCATCGGCTGGCAATTCTAGGAGGCGAGGAGGCGTGAACAGAATGACCGAGAGGTTCACGGCCCGTGGCGGCCGTTCCGCCGCTGTCGAGACAGCCAAGGCCGCCGTGGTCGCGATGCTCCTCGTGCTGCCCACCTGGGCGCAGGCGCTCGAGTACGACGCGAACGGAGATCCCTACTCCCCGGTGCTCGACAAGGGCGATCGGAGAGGGGCCTACACGCTCGACGGCGAGTTCGTCCACAACGTGGGCGAGATCCAGTTGCACATGACGAACTTCGGCCTCATCGGTTCGCAGCCGGGGACCGGACGGTCGTGGAGCGACGCGCCGAGCGCGATGTGGCCCGCGGGCAGCGGCGTCGACTACCTGTACGAGGGCGCGATCTGGATCGGTGCCCTGAAGAACGCGGTGCCGGTGGTGACGACCAGTGCGCGCGGTGGTTTCGAATTGCGCGCCAACCCGAACGATCCGCTCGACACGATCTGGTCGACCTTCCAGGGTGCGGCCGGTGGCGCCCGCTACCCTGACCCGAGCTTCGACGACGATCAGGACGGTCTGGAAGACGAGGATCCGTTGGACGGTCGTGACAACGACGACGACGGCCTCGTCGACGAGGACTTTGGCGCGGTGAGCAACCAGCACTTCCGGACCACGCTCAGCGACGACACGCCGCTCGTGATCGAGAACAATCCCGATCACGAACCGCTGAACATCCGCGTCGTGCAGGAGAGCTTCGCCTGGGAAGCCGACTCGGTCGACGACTTCATCGGTTTCGAGTTCACGGTCATCCCGACCGAGAACTTCTCCGTCGACCTCGAGAACGTCTTCGTCGGCCTCTTCGCCGACTGCGACATCGGCGCGCGCTCGGGCTCGGGAATCGCGTCGGACGACCTGCCAGGATTCTTCGACGGTCGGATCCGCGCGGCCGATGGTCAGTTCACCCCGATCCGCGTCGCCTACATGTACGACGAGGACGGTGACGGCGGTCAGGCGCCGGGCTTCATCGGGATCATGTACCTCGACCACCCGATCGATCCGCTGGGTGTCGAGGCGCCGGTGCAGGTCGGGATCACGAGCTTCCAGCAGTTCGCGGGCAACCAGCCCTTCGACCGCGGTGGTGATCCGAGCAACGACGCCGAACGCTACGACCTGCTCTCGCGCCGCGAGTACGACTCGACGCCGCAGCCGGGTCAGAACAAGGCCAACGATTTCCGTATCCTGATCTCGACCGGACCCTTCTCGGGCCTGACCCAGGGTGATCAGCTGAAGTTCCAGATGGCAATGGTGATCGGCGAGGGCGAGGACGGGCTGTTCCGCAACGCATCGGAAGCCGTGTTGACCTACAACGGCAACTACTTCAACCGCGACCTCAACGATGAAACCGGCATCGAGGGACGTGAAACGAAGGTCTGCCAGAGTGATTTCACCGAGGATCCGAACGCGATCTTCGACCTGTTCTTCAGCCCGTGCGACACGGCCGGACTGGACCCGGACGACGAGTTCCCGCCGCCCGTGAACGAAGAGGACCTCGACGAGGACGGATGCTTCTACCAGAACGCGGATTGCCAGGTCGAAGAGCGTCGTGGAGCGCTCAATTGCGCCGATGACGCTACGACCGACGAGGCGGACCTGAGTGGTTGCACCGGGATCAAGGGCAAGGAGTTCCCGGTTCGCTGGCTGGTCGGTCTTGCGCCTCCCGCGCCGAATCTCCGTTTGGTTCCCGCCGACAACCGGGTCCACGTCTTCTGGAGCAACATCTCGGAGATCACGCCCGATCTGCGTCTGCAGGAAGTCGACTTCGAGAGCTATCTGATCTGGCGCGCGGCGGGCTGGGAACGGCCTGACGGTAGTTCGATCGAGAATGGGCCGGAGTCCGAGCTCTGGAGCCTGATCGCGGAGTTCGACGTGGTGAATTACTTCGAGGATCGGCGCTTCGTGCGCAACGAGATCATCACACAGCGCCTCCCTCTGGGTGCGAATACAGGTCTGGAGGCCGTGTCCTACACGCCGGCGATGTACCGCCTGGACGATCCACTGTACGAAGGCCTCGCGTCCGCCCGTGACCTCGTGAGTCGCATCCTCGAGGATCCGGAGTTCGAGGACCGCCTGTCGCCATCGATCGAGCCCGATCAGGTGATGCGCTATCTGGATCCGAAGACGGGGGCGCCCTCTCTGGTCGGTCAGAAGTATCCTGAGTTGCAGGAGTGGGAAGCGAACTACGCGCCGATCGACACCGCCTACTTCGTCGAGCAGGGCGTGCGCTTCTACGAGTATGTCGACAAGGACGTCTTCAACGGGCTGGCCTACTTCTACTCGGTGACCGCGACGGACTTCCTGGCCGAAGCAGGGGCCGAAGGCCTCTTGCCGCTCGGGCCGGGACTCTCCGGAGACGCGCAGAGCAACTTCGCGTTCGCGGTTCCGAAGTCTCCGGCGCAGTCCACCGAACTCCGCGAGGAACGGGGCCAGGACATCTACGTGGTGCCGAATCCGGCCACCCGCGAGGCCCTGGCGGAGTTCAGTCAGTTCAGTCCGAACAGCGACGACCCGACGGGCGTTCGGATCATGTTCGCCAACCTGCCAGCGGCCCGGAATACGATTCGGATCTACACGCTGGCCGGTGACCTGGTGGAGACGATCGAGCATGATGGGACGACGCTCGGTGAGGTCGGCTCGGAAGGCTTCGACAACCGCGGCGGTTCTGCCTTCTGGAATCTCGTCTCGCGCAACGGCCAGGAGGTCGTGAGCGGGATCTATCTGTATTCGGTCGAGTCCGACGACACCGATTTCGAACGGGTCGTGGGTCGCTTCGTGGTGGTGCGATGATGGGAACGTCGATCGTATCTTGTGTTGAAGGGGTCATTCGGACCCGAGGTCGCTCGCGTCGAGCGGAGGTTGTTTCGATGAAGGTGCGTCAGACTCTTCTCGCTCTGGCTGTCGGGGCCGGTCTGATCTTCTCGAGTGCGTCGACGGTCCAGGCTGCCGAGATCTTCGCGAAGGTCGGTACCTTCGGCGCGCAATTCCTGAAGATCGGTGTCAGTGCCCGCGCGACGGGCATGGGCTCGGCGTACACGGCGGTCGGCGACAACGCTGAATCCGTGTACTGGAATCCGGCGGGCATCGTCGGTGTGCGCGACAACCAGGTCTCGTTCAGTCAGGTCGAATGGCCGGCCGACATCAACGTGACCCACGGTGCGTACGTGTTCAATCCGCGCAGCATTCCGGGCACCTTCGCCCTGAGTGGCCGGGCGGTGTGGATGGACCCGCAGATCGAGCGTACGGCGTACGAGCCAGAGGGCACGGGGCGCGAGTTCGACTCGGGGATGGCGACGTTGGGTCTGACCTACTCGCGATTCTTCACCGACAAGTTCTCCGCGGGTGTCACGCTCAACTACATGAACGTCGGCCTTGCGGACTACACGGTCAACGCGGCCTTCGCCGACATCGGGATTCTCTACCGCATCGGGATTCGCGGGATGAAGATCGGAATGTCGATCCAGAGTCTCGGCGCCGACATCACCTTCGACGAACGTCCGGCGCGACTGCCGACCATGTTCAAGGTGGGCTTCGCCTTCGACGTGATCCGCATGGGCAGCCAGAAGGTCATCGCCTCGAGCGAGTTCTCGCATCCGGTCGACAACGCCGAGCGCGCGAACATGGGCCTTGAGTACAGCCTGAACGACGTCATGTTCCTGCGCGGAGGGTACAACCTGAATTACGACGCCGACGGTCTGGCCGTCGGTGCCGGTTGGCGCGTCACGACCGGACCGCGGAGCTGGGTCGATCTCGACTACAGTTGGGTCGACATGGCGGATCTGGGCAACGTTCACCGCGTGACGATGTCGATCACCTACTGATCGCGAGCTCGCGCCAGAGAGGCGCGGCAGGGACGAAAGCGACGCCGACCGGGATCACCGGTCGGCGTTCGCGTAGCACGGCGGGGTGTTTCGTCCGTACATTCGAAGGAGCCCCTTGGGAAGGTCTTGAACATGTCTCCTCGCCAAGCAGCGCTCGGACTGCTGATCCTTCCGCTGATGCTCGTACTCGTTGCTCGGGGCGCCGAGGCCGGCGTGCGGTCTCCGCTTCAGGGCTCAGGAGAGATCGATTTCCTCGCCGACATGCCGATCTTCTACGAGGAAGACGGAGCGGCGCGCGTCGATCTCGCGGTGCGGGTCGACCATGACGACCTGCTTTCGCAGGCCCGGAACGCCGGTCCCGATCGCTGGATCTGCGACGTCGTGGTGTCCCTCAAGCTCGCGCGCGAGGGCGTGGTGGCGGTCGACACCCTGCAGGTCTTCCGGGTCGTCGGGGACCGGGACTCCGGGCCCTCCGACCCCTTGCTCCACTTCGAATTGCTCGAGATCGCAGCGCGCGTTCCCGAAGGCCTTTGGGCAGCCACCGTGGAACTCCACGTCCTCGACGAGCCCGCACGCGCGCGTTCGGGAGCCGCGTCAGGTTCCGTCGTGGAAGGACCCGGTTCGGTCGGTCGACTCGACGCCTATCTGGCGACGATCTACGAGCGCACGGTCAAGGCGTCCGACGTCGTGGCTCGGCATGCAAGGGTCTCCGGCGTTCTGGAGGTCCCGCGCTGGCCTGAAGGCCTGGCGCGCGTCAGTGATCCAGAGTTCCAGCTCCGGAGCACGGGCAGCGCCTTGCCGCATCCGGAGCGCCTCTACGGTGTCACCCAGGACACCCTCGAAGCCTACGTCGAGGTCATGGGGGCGCCGCCAGGCGAGGTTCTGCGCTTGGGTGTGGAGATCCACGACCTGGAGTACGGATCGATGGACGCGACCGTCCTGGAGCTGGAACCGCGCGCCACGATCGACGCGGCGAAGATCCGCCTGCCGCTCGAGCTTTTGCCCGACGGGAACTACGTGCTCCGACTGATTCCGCAGTGGTACCCGGAGCAGGTCCTGGAGAGCGAATTCACCGTCAGCTGGCACATCGCCCGGGCGACGCAGGCACGTGACGACGTCATGATGGAGGCGGAACTCGTGCTCAGCGCGGACGAGTTCGTCGAGTTCCAGCGTCTCAGTCGCTCGGTCCAGATCCAGCGGATCCAGCGCTTCTGGGACGAGCGAGACCCGACGCCAGGGACCGCCCGGAACGAGATCTACGAGCGTTTCCTTGCCCGCGTGATCTACGCGACGCGCCACTTCGGAGAGGCCCAGCGCCGCGGTCCGCTGACCGATCGCGGGAAGATCTACATCCGCTACGGGCCGCCGTCGGAGACAGAGGTCACGGTGATGCCGTCGACGGGTGACGAGCTGGCGGAGGCCATCGAGCGAGTCCACGGGACCTTCAACGTCAGTCTCCAGGGCTACTTCGCGCGGCCGACGAACCGGACCGGACAGGACACCGACGGTGAGTTCATCTCCGTGGAGAGTCGGACGGCGGAGGAGTCGCTCCTGGAGTCGGAGGCGGATCTGGACAAGCAACGCAATTTCCGTCGCGTCGGGCGCGAGGGGAGTTTCGAATTGTGGCGCTACGAATCCATGGGGGACCCGCTCTTCGACGAGATGCGTGTCTGGAGCGAGGACATCGATCTGCGCTTCCTCTTCGTCGACCGGACGGGTATCGGGCGCTACCAGCTGGACTATTCCAATCTCCGGACCCATCACTAGAGGAACCCGTGCACGGCCCCTTGCCCCTTGGTGGGGGGTGGACGTACATTGCGCAGTGCCGAATCGGTTCCGGTCGGTCCCGATCCGGCAAAGTTTTCGGTCTCGTTCACAAGCGCTTGGCATACAACACGTTGCCAGCAATTCGCAGGGTTGACCGTCCGGAAGCGGATGGATATACTCCGCGTCGTTTTGTGAACGGAATCCAACCGCCGTTCTCGCCTGCCCGGTCTCCTCGATTGGGTCCGCGGGCACCGTGTGAGGGGCCTGTCCGGACTGTCGAGGACCTGATCGGGGAAGCCCGCTGCGGCGGGGCCCACAGGGTCCGACCGGTCATCACCGCGAAGGTGAATGGCTCGGGTGGACAGCCTGGGTTGCCGTCTGGGGAGAGTCCCCGATTTCGACGTTCATCGGCCGCGTTCGGTTCCGATGGGCGCGCTTCTTTGGGAAAGTATCAATTCGAGAAAGGACGAGGCCAACCATGTCTCGCAATGGTCTGCTCCCGATCGCGATGTTGGCGCTGCTGATCTTCGCGTTCGCCGCGCCCGCTGTCGCCCAGGACGACGCCGAGGAACCCGCTCTCAACATCGAGGGCGTCATGAACACCTCGGACTCGCTGGCGTGGTCGACCTCCGACTCCCAGGCCGAGGCCGTCGTGGTCGTCGAGCCTCGCGGTGGGATCATGGGTTGGTTCGAAGAGACCCCGCTCGGCCAGAGTGGCGCGGGCAAGCTCTTCGTCGCCGGTGGAAACTTCATGTGGGGCCTGCTCACCGCGGCGCTCGTCGCGATGGCGATCATCTTCGAGCGTCTGTACACGCTCGCCAAGGCCCGCACGAACACCCGTCGCCTGATCGGCACCGTCATCACGACGCTGCGCAGCGAGGGCGTGAGCGAAGCGGCGCAGGTCTGCGAGCGCACGCGCGGTCCGATCGCAGCGATCCTCCACAGTGGCTTGATGCGTGCCGACCGTGGCACCGAGGCCGTGGAGAAGGCGATCGAGACCTCGGGTACGATCGAGATGGCCTTCCTCGAGCGCGGACTGGTGGCCCTGTCGGCCGTCGCGAACACCGCGCCGCTGCTCGGCTTCCTCGGTACGGTGTCCGGTATGATCTCGGCCTTCGAGGCCATCGCCAACGCCGACAACGTCAACGCGAAGCTCGTCGCGAGCGGTATCTCCGAGGCGCTGATCACGACCGCGACCGGTCTGATCGTCGCCATCCCGGCTTCGCTCGGCCACTCCTTCTTCCTGTCGGTGATCGATCGCTTCATCATCGAGATGGAAGAGACCTCGTCCGAGCTCGTCGAGGAACTGACCCAGATCGGTGGCCGCTAGGCGGGACCATCCCCTCTCGGCGGGAGTGCGAGCATGGCGGTCAAGATCAGAAAATACCGAAGGGAACAAGACGAGCTGAACATGTCGTCCATCTCGGACATCGTGTTCCTCCTCTTGATCTACTTCATGGTCGTGACGGTGTTCCAGCAGGACATCGGCATGCCCTTCATTTTGCCGGCGGCATCCGACCAGCAGGAGACGATTCGGGTCAAGGAGTCGAACACCACGACTCTGGAGATCACGCAGAACAACATCACTTTGCTCGACGGTGAGCCGATCGTGATCAACGCGATCAAGAATCGCCTTTCGAAGATGCTGATGGAGAACCCGAAACTCATCGTGATCATCGAGAACCATCCGGCGAGCGACTACGGTCAGTTCGCGGCGGTTCTCGACGAGGTGCGTCTGGCCGAGTGTCGGCGCGTCTCGATCAAGATGAGCGGAACGTAGGGAGCGGCCGTGAATTTCGAACGTAATCAGAAGACGAAGGCCACCGTCCCGACGGCGTCGATGGGTGACATCGTGTTCCTCCTACTGATCTTCTTCATGGTCACTACGGTCTTCAAGACGGAGGACGGTCTCGAGGTCGATCTGCCGCGTGCGGAATCGGGCAACGAGATCAAGCGCGACGACATCCGGAACATCTACGTCGATCGTTTCGGTCGGATCTCAGTGGACGACACCCTGGTGACCGAGCAGCGCGCTGCCCAGTTGATGGCGCAGAGCGTGCAGACGAATCCCATGACCATCGTCGCCTTCCAGGGCGACGTCGACACGGATTACGCGGTCATGGACCGGATCATGGAAGAGTTGAAGAAGGTCAACGCGGTGCGCGTGTCCTTCAACAACAAGGTCGAAGGCGCCCAGCCGAAGTTCTAGGTGACGCATGTCCGACACGACGCACAATCCGCAGCCCACGAGCTGGGAAGCAGTCGGTCTCGCCACAGAGAACGATCGCTTCAAGGCGGGCTACAACACGACCCTTCGGTGGGCAACCGGTATCTCGCTGGTCGTCTGGCTCCTGGTCTTCCTCTTCAGCCCCGAGTTGAAGATCGAGAAGTACGAGCTGAAGCAGGAGACGGTGGAGGTCGTCGACATCCCCGAGGCCGTGGACATCCCGCCGCCCCCGAAGGAACTGCCCAAGCCGCAGGTCCCGATCGAGGCTGCGCCCGACGCCGAGGTGGAGGACGACATCGACATCGCCGAGACGTTGCCCGAGAACTTCGGCGGTCCGCCGCCGTTGCCGCCGGGTGGGGCTTCCGGAGGAGGCAACGATTTCGTCGCCTTCGACACCAAGCCCGAGATCGTCAGCTACGTGCCTCCCGAGTACTCCGAGTTCGCGCGTGAGGCCGGCCTGGAGGGCCAGGTGCTGGTCGACGTGCTCGTCGGAACCGACGGCCGGGTCAAGCAGGCGCGCATTTCCAGGAGTGTGCACCAGGTCCTCGACGCGGCGGCCCTCGTGGCCGCGCGGCGGGCGACCTTCACGCCCGGGAAGCAGCGAAACATCCCGGTCGAGGTCTGGGTGACGCTTCCGTACAACTTCACGCTGTTCTAGTGGACGTCAGGTCTACGTGATTCCGACGCCGGTTCCCGAGGGGGGACCGGCGTTCGTGTTCGGGTTCTCGTGCGGCGGCGGCGCATTCCGGTGCCCTTCATCGAGCGAACCCTGTAACCCATCCGTGCGTCCCGCGTAGGAAGTCGAGTCCGCGGGACGAACGGGCAAGCCCCGATCCCGCCCGTCGTTCCCGAGGAGGCGTTCATGCAATCCGTCCATCGCCGCGCCGTTCTGATCGGCCGTGCATTCGCTCTCGCGCTGGTCGCGAGCCTGATCTTCGTTCCGAACGCCACCGCGCAGCTCGAGCAGAAGCTCGACGCGCTCGAGGACGCGCTCGGGGCGATCTACGACGGCCAGCCGGCCACTCTCGAGGAGTGCATCCGGGCGGCCGAGGTCGGCTCGGTGACGCTCGGGCGCTTCGAGGAGGACGTGCTCACGGCCATCACCGGCAAGCGGGCCGCCCTCATGCAGTGGCTGCCGAACCTGAGCGCGAACTTCAACTACCAGAAGTCCAAGCGCACGGAGCTCGATCAGACCGTCTTCGACACGCAGAACGTCCTGGCGCCAGTGACCTTCCTCGATGCGAACGGCGATCCCTTGCCCCTTACCATCGGTGGGGAGGATGCCTTCTTCGAGACGACCGTTCCCATCGAAGGGTCGGAGCGAAGCGAGGACATCTCGATCGACCAGACCTTCGAGTCCTATTCGGCGTCGAGTAACATCACGCTCTTCAATGGCCTCGACCGGATCGGCGAGATGCGCCAGGCGAACGCGAACCTCAATGCCGCCGAGGCGACGTTGACGTACCAGCGCGACGTGTTGCGCGAGAGCGTCGTGAACGCCTACTACGACTACATCCGCGCGGATCGGCGCGTCGAGGTCGCGCTCGAGGCCGAGCGACTGGCCGAGCAGGAGCTCGAGCGTAGCGAGACCTATTTCGACTTGGGGATCTCGACGCGTAGCGAAGTGCTGCAGGCGAAAGTTCTCGTCCAGCAGCGCAAGCTCGACATCGTGCGTGAGCGGAGTACGCGACGGAACGCCTTCCTCGCGCTCGCGCACTCGATGAACATCCCGGGCGCGCGCCCCTTCGAGGTCGTGGACGACCTGCCGAGCGTCGAGTCGCTCCAGGTGCCGGACGTGGAGGAACTCCTCGATGCCGCCCGGATGCAGCGTCTCGATCTCGTGGCCACCCAGTTCAACCTGGACGCGAGCGAAGCCGGCGTGACGCGGGCGCGCTCGGGCTACTGGCCCTCGATCCAGGCCTTCGTGCAGTACTCGCGCAGTGTCTCGGAGACTCCGCAGTCGTTGCGACTGGGTGGTCGGGAGAACGAGAGCATTTCCTACGGTGTCCAGGGCCAGTGGAACATCTTCGATCGCTGGCGGACCCAGCAGCAGACGCGCAACGCCGTCGCCGCGCGCCGGCGCGCCGAGTACGACCTGCGCCAGCGCCAGCTCGACATCGAGCTCGAGGTCGTGAACCTCTGGAACAACCTGAACGAGGCCGTCGAGAGCTATCAGGTATCGGTCGTGTCGGTGGAGCAGTCCAGGGAGGACATGCGTCTGGCCGAGGAGCGCTTCCGCGTCGGTGCCGGCACGGCCCTCGACGTGATCACCGCGCAGGTCAACCTCGCGCAGGCACAGCGCGATCTGGTCGACTCCCAGGTGAACGCGATCAAGTTCGACCGTCAGCTGCAGCGCGCCGTCGGCGCCACCGCGCTCGCGCTCGTCGACGAGGAGTAGGCCCCGTGCTGATCGCCTGCGAAAAGCTCGAGAAGACCTACCACATGGGCGATACGGCCGTACACGCGGTCCGTAGCGTCGACCTGGAGATCGAGACGGGTAGCTACGTGGCGATCATGGGGCCTTCGGGCTCGGGGAAGTCCACGCTGATGAACCTCATCGGTTGCCTGGACACCCCGAGCGCGGGGAGCTATCGCCTGGTCGAACGCGACGTGAGCACGCTCGACGACGATGCGCTCGCACACATCCGCAACCAGGAGATCGGCTTCGTCTTCCAGGGATTCCATCTCCTGCCGCGGGCGACGGCCCAGCAGAACGTGGAACTGCCGTTGGTCTACGCCGGCACGTCCGATCGCGAGCGTCGCGAGAAGGCCGCCCGTGCGCTCGAGGCGGTGGGTTTGTCCGACCGGGCGGACCATCGGCCCAACCAGCTGTCGGGGGGGCAGCGCCAGCGCGTTGCGATCGCGCGGGCTCTTGTGAACGAGCCCTCTCTGTTGCTCGCTGACGAGCCGACCGGCAATCTGGATTCGAAGACGGGCGCCGAGATCCTCGATCTACTCGACGACTTGCACGCGCGCGGACTGAGCATCATCATGGTGACGCACGAGTCCGACGTCGCCGCGCGCGCCCAGAGGGTGGTGCGGTTGCACGACGGCGCGATCGCCTACGACGGTCCCCCCGGCGGGTGAGTTCTTGACGACGATACACGAGGACCATCTCCCGAACCGGATCCGGTGCACGACGTTGGTCCTCCTCTGGTTGGCCCTCGGCACCCTTGCGGGGTGTGGGAGCGCGCCCCCGGGAAACGGGGGCTTCGGGCGTGAACCCTGGTTCGAGACCGAGGTGCTCACGGGACTCGACGAGAAGGGTGAACCGCGGGCCACGGTCACGGTTTCCATTCCCTACCGACGACTCGTCTTCTTCCGTGACGAAGACGGTTACGTCTCCAACTATCGTGTGCGTGCGATCCAGCGTGTCGCCGGTGAAGCGGTGCACCTGCAGGAGTGGGGCGGAACCGCGCGGGTCGAGGACTTCGAGGCCACGCGCGCGCCGAAGGTGCTGCGCCGCACGGTGGGAATCCAACTTCTCGACGTCGATGCTCCGGCCGAAGCGGTTCAGCTCGAGGTGCGTGTGTACGTCGAGGGCACCAAGCGCGCATCGCGCCGCATCGTGGCCATCCCGGCCCAGAGATTCCGCGAGGGCGGACTCACGCTCGGCGAACCGATCGTCTACCAGCAACGCGACCGACTGGAGACCGTCGAAACCGGGTTCGAGTCCATGGGACGCGGTACTCCCGATCCTTCACGTTTCCGTCCGCATCGCCAGGGCGCCTTCGATCTCTCGACCGGTCCACCGTGGGTGTGGGTTCGGGTCTTCGACCTGCGCTCGGCGCCGTCCGACTCGGTGCACGTTCTGACCTTCCGGGTGGTGGGGGCCTCGGCCGCCGAGTCCCGATGGACTCGGTCTTTCGAGGTCCCGCGTGCCAGCAGCGAGACGGCTGCTTTCGTGCGGATTCCCCCGACGGCCCTGGTCTACGGCGAGAACCGGATCCGGATCTCCCTGGCCGGCACCGAAGGGGTCGAGATCACGGTCGAGAACCGCGGGCTCGACCTGACGGACACGCGCAGTTGGGAATCGAATCTCGACCTGATCGAGATCATTGCACGGCGCGAAGAGATGAAGCGGCTCGAGGCGGCGCTTCCCACCGAGCGCGAAGAGCGATGGCGCGAGTTCTGGCAACGACGTGACCCGGATCCGACGACACCCGAGAACGAGGCGCTCGAGCAGCACGATCGCCGCGTGGCCTACGCGCGTGCCCACTTGCGAGACGGCTTCCGCGACGGGGCGCTGAGCGATCGCGGTCGCATCTGGATCCTGCACGGCCCGCCGGACGTGGTCGAAACGTCGGCCACGAACGAGTTCGACTCGAATCGTCGTCTCGAGGTGTGGCGCTATCGCGACCTCGGTCTCGTCTACTACTTCAGCGACGAAGACGGATTCGGAACCTACCGACTCGTATGGCGCGAGGCTCTCTGACGTGATCGAATCGACCGTGGACCCCGCAATCTCGGAAGGTGCCCGTTCGGCCGGACTCGACCCGCGAGGGATCTGGTGCGGCCACGATGCCGACGGCGTCGTCCGTGCATGGCCCGCCGATGCGGCCCGGGCGCTGGGCGTCGATGCCCTCGTGGCGCACGGCCGAGTACGCGCGACCAGCATGCTCGAGCCGGTCCGTCGCGAGCCCGCGCATCGAGCGGAGATGATCACCGAGGTGCGCGGCGGTGAACGCCTGACGGGACTCCTGCGTCGCGGAGACTGGTGGGTGATCGCCGGTGAAGACGGCTACGTCGGGTGGATCCACGATTGGGTGGTCGCGGAAGTCGACGACGAAGCCGTGGGTTCCTGGCTCGGCCGCTACGCGCTCCCGCACGGCACGCTCTGGATCGCCGATCACCACGCCGGTGTCCCCCTGGTGATGGGCACACCGCTCTTCCGCCCGGACACCGACCTCGTCGCACGCGCGGACTGGCGTCTGGTGCGGACGCCGACCGGACAGGAAGGCTGGATCCCCGCGGACACGATCGAGGCAACGACCGACCCCTCGGTGGCGGCGTTGCTGCGACGCGCGCGCTCGTTGCTCGGCGTGCCCTATCGTTGGGGTGGTCGCAGCCCGCTGGGCTTCGATTGCAGCGGCTTCGTCCAGTTCGTCTTCGCCCTCGGTGGACACGTGCTTCCGCGCGATGCTTCCCAGCAACAGGGCGTCGGTAGGGCGGTCGCCCTCGACCGTGATCAGTGGCAGGCCGGTGATGTCCTGTTCTTCGGAGACCCCGCCGACCACGTGGGAATCTTCGACGGGCGCTCATCGATGATCCACTGCCGTGGGTCGGTCGTGAAACAGAGGCTGGACTCGGTCGAGGCTCTTCTCGAGCGGCTATCCGACGTGCGCAGGATCGGCCCCACGGAGTCGGTCGACGCCGCTCTTGGTTGGATCCGACCCGCCGAGGCCTGAGTCCACTTCCCGATCGTTCCTCGTCGTGGCGCACGTGGCTTCAGCGTGCGTATCGTCACCTTCCGCGCGACCGGTAAACTTGTTTCGAGCCTCATCGAGCAGGATTCCGGTGTTCTATTTCTTCTACTACTATCCGGTCGGCGTCGACGTTCCGCGTCCGCGGGTGCCGTGGGTCACGCTGCTCCTGATCACCGGGTGCACGCTGGTTCACCTGCTCTCGCAGACCTTTCCCGGGTTGACCGACGTTCGCTGGTACAGCTTCGTCTACCGGCCGGCACACATGGACTGGGTCACGCCGCTGACGGCGGTCTTCCTGCACGGTGGGTGGATCCACCTGTTCGGGAACATGCTCTATCTCTGGGTCTTCGGTCCGGCGCTCGAGCGCGTTCTGGGACGACTCGGATTCCTCATGCTCTTCGCCGGAACCGGAATGATCGGCAATCTGGTGCACGGAGCGATCGTGATGAACTTCGCTCCGGAGGCGATCTGGAACGGGGTCGTCGGCGCGAGCGGCGCGATCAGCGGACTCCTCGGACTGTTCCTCCTGCGCTTTCCCTACGCCAACGTGCGTATCGCATGGTGGGCCTTTCTTCCGCTGCAGGGTGTGAACAAAGCCGGCGTCGCCGAGCTCGCGTCGGTGGTCGGCGTGCTGCTGTGGGTCCTCATGCAGGTCGTCATGGCGATCGTGAAGGGCCCCGCCGCGGGAACGGCCTACGGTGCGCACCTCGGAGGGCTCGCGACAGGAATCGTGCTCGCTCTCGCGTTGGCCATGCCGTGGAAGGCCTCCACCGAACGCTGGCTCGTGCTCGGACAACGCCACGTACGACGCGGAGAGACCTACGCGGCGGTCGGGGCGTTCGAACGCTATCTGGAAGCGATGCCCCACGACGTCGACGCCCGACTCGAACTCGCCCGTGCGCAGCGCATCGCGGGTCAGGTCGCCGAGTCCTCGCGAACCTACAAGCGCGTCGTGAAGTCGGCTTTGAAGGCGGGATCGATGCAACGCGCGAGCGACGTCTACGCCGAGGCCCGTCGAGGCGACCCCGTCTTCCATCTCGAGGCGTCGCAGCAGAAGCGGGTCGCGCACTTCCTCGAAAAGGTCGGACGCGATGCCGACGCGGTGCGCGCGTGGACCGATCTCCATCGTTTCAACACGGATCATCCGGACGCCGTTCATGCACTCGTGCGTGCAGCGACACTCCTGATCACCCGCCTGCGGCGTTCCCACGAAGGGCTGGAGCTCTTCGAGCGCGCGCGGACGGACTTCCCCGATCATCCACTGCAGAGCTGGCTCGAACAGGAGCACCGCAAGCTCCTGCACCGTGCCGTGCAGGACGACCGGACGGTGTCGTTCAGCGCTGGATGAGTTCCTGGTGCAGGCTGGCCAGCCAGGCCTTGCCTTCGGCTTCGGGAACCATGAAGGCCCGATGCCGCTGACCGGTCATCGACGACAGGGGTGGGCCGAGTCGCTGAGCGACGTGGTCGATCGCGACCTGTACGCGACGGCTGTTCACACCGCGTCCCACCATGGTCACCTTCACCTGACGTCGTTCGATCGAGAATCGCACGCCGGGTTCTTCGCGTAGGAAGTCCGACAACTGTTCGTGCAGGGCGGGACCCTCCAGATCCGGAAGGGTCAGCGTCAGACACAGGCCGCTGCGCGAGTCGGTGGCCTGCACGTTGCCTTCGACGCAGAGATCCGTCCGATCGAGAAGGTTGAGCAGTCGCGCGATCGTTCCCGTGTCGTTCGGGAGCGAGTCGACCGAGAGCACCGCGATCGGATGGCTCAGGACGATCATCCATACGGCCAGGTGGCTCACGGCGGATTCGGCACCGATGAAGGTGCTGTCCGACGTGCTGGTCAGACCGCGAACCTCGAGCGGCAATCGATGTGCTCGCGCGAGTTCGAGCGATTGCGGGTGCAGGATCGCGGCGCCAGCCTCGGCGAGATCGATCATCGCGTCGTAGTCGAGGCGCTCGAGTCGATAGCTCAACGAGAGCATGCGCGGATCGGCCGAGTGGACGCCTTCGACGTGGCGAAGGAAGACGACCCGATCGGCGTGGTGCGCGCGCCCGAGGGCGACGGCGGTGATGTCGCTCCCGCCGCGGCCGAGCGTGGTGATGCGTCCGTCCCGAGTCACGCCCTGGAATCCCGCGACGACCGGGATCTCACCGGCCGCCAGACTCGCGGCGATGGGGGAGGGATTGACGTCGAGAACGCGCGCGCGACCGAAGGCGGCGTCGGTGATCAGTCCGGCCTCGCCGCCGCTGAAGGAACGTCCGGCGAGTCCGCGTTGTTGGAGCGCCAGGGCCATGAGGGCCGCGACCTGGGCCTCGCCGGTGGCCAGCAGTCGATCCAGCTCGTCTCCGGGGGCCTCGGGATGGATCCGACGTGCCAGCGCCAGGAGTTGATCCGTGGCGCCGCCCATGGCCGAGACCACGACGATCACGTTCAATCCAGCCCGCGTGATGTCCGCAACCCGGGCAGCAGCGGTCTCGATCTGATCACTACCGGCGAGAGATGAGCCCCCGAACTTCAGTACTCGAACTCTCAACCGCACGACCTCCCGAGATCGGATCTGCGGCGGACGACTTCCGGACCTCCGCCGATGGTCACTGTGTCTCGGCCCTTCGGTCTTGCCGAATCGGTCCGGAACTCGGCAAACAGTAGTTCAAAGCAGGCGGCTTTGGCCATTTCCCGGTTGATGCGCCCGGAAAGCTCTGCTATGCTGCCGCCGCTGAGCAAGCGTAGGTGGTTGCCTGTCAACGACTTAGGCGATCTATCCACAGCTCTGCCGGCGAGATGGGCCCGTCCTCCCTCGACGTGGCATGAGAATGCACGAGCTGCCCGCGGCCGAGCGCCCGCGGGAAAGGTGCCGACGCCTCGGCCCGACCGCCCTGTCGGCCGTCGAGCTGGTGGCGCTGGTGTTGGGTGGAGGCAGTGGACGTGGCAGCACTCTTGCGCTGGCGCAAGACGTGCTGCGGCGTTTCGGATCCCTGCAGCGGCTGGCGCGGCGCGGTCCCGCGGCTCTCGAGTCGATCGAGGGCGTCGGTCCGGCGCGGGCGACAGCTCTCGCGGCGGCCTTCGAGCTGGGACGAAGAGCGTCCCGCAACGAGACCTCGACGCTTCGGACCGTGGACGATCCCGATCAGGCTCTCGAGCTCTTGGGACCACTGCTGGAGGGACTGGAGCAGGAAGCGGTCGTCGTGTTGGGGCTGGGTGCTCGGAATCAGGCCTTGCACGTGACCACGGTGGCGCTGGGACGGATCAATGCCGCCGGCGTCCAACCGCGCGAGATCTTCCGCGAGGCGATCGCGGCGGGGGCGACGGCGTTGATCATGGCCCACAACCACCCGTCGGGCGATCCTGAGCCGAGTGAGGACGACGTACGTCTCACGCACCGACTGCAGCGGTGCGGGGAGACGCTGGGAATCGAGTTGATCGACCACCTGGTGGTGGGTTCGAACGACTACGTGAGTCTGCGGGCGCGACGTCTGATCTGACGGCGCACGAGGGGCGACCGCAGGGTTTCCAAGGGAAATCCGGGTCAGCGAGGGAACGCACGAAGGATGTCCACGACCAACGGATCCAACGGGAAGCAGGCCGGTCTCTGGGACCGCTTCTCCAACCTCTTCAACAACGACGTCGCCATCGACCTCGGGACGGCGAACACGCTCGTCTACATCAAGGGCAAGGGCATCGTTCTGAACGAGCCCAGTGTCGTCGCGGTCGACCGCCACACGCGAAAGGTCCACGCCGTGGGCCACGCCGCCAAGGCGATGCTCGGCAAGACACCCGAGAAGATCGAGGCGATCCGTCCGCTCAAGGACGGCGTGATCGCCGATTTCGACGTGACCGAGCATATGCTGCGCGAGTTCATCCAGATGGCCCAGAAGCGACGGCACTTCATCGCGCCGCGCATCATCATCTGCGTGCCGAGCGGGATCACCGAGGTCGAGAAGCGCGCGGTGCGCGACAGTGCCAAGCACGCCGGTGCGCGCGAGGTCTTTCTGGTGGCCGAGCCGATCGCTGCCGCCATCGGAGTCGGTTTGCCCGTCGACCAGCCGAGCGGCAACATGATCATCGACATCGGCGGTGGCACGAGCGAGATCGCGGTCATCGCTCTCAACGGCATCGTGTGCGACACCTCGATCCGTGTGGGCGGCGACGAGCTCGACGACGCGATCGTCAGTCACCTGAAGAAGAACTACAACCTGTTGATCGGTGACCAGACGGCCGAGTCGATCAAGAAGGAGATCGGCAGCGCCTACAAGCTGAAATCCGAGCTCGAGATGGAGGTCAAGGGACGCGACCTCGTGGCCGGCATCCCGAAGACCCTGCGCATCAGCAGCGAGGAGATCCGTCAATCGCTGCAGGAACCGCTCTCTCAGATGGTCGACGCGCTCAAGAGCGCACTCGAGCAGACGCCGCCCGAACTCGCGGCCGACATCGTCGACCGGGGCATCGTCATGACCGGTGGCGGCGCGCTGCTTCGTAGTCTGCCGGAGCTCTTTCGCGAGGCCACGAACCTGCCGATCAACACGGTCGACGACCCCCTGTTCTGCGTCGTCCTCGGCACCGGGAAGATCCTGGACAACATCGCGGCCTACGAGGACGTGATCATGCACTCCGCCAAGGACTGAGATGGCCGAACGACCGCACGGACTGCAGCGCCTCAGTGACAAACTGGTGCTCGCGGTTTGCGTCCTGTTGTCGGTCTGGATGATGACGTGGGAGGAGTCCACGCGCGTCCGGCGCGGCGCCGAATGGTTGCACACCCTGGTCACGCCCTTCGAATGGGCGGACAGCTTCACGTCCGACCTCCTCTCCCTGCAGCAGGAGAACGCACGTCTGCGCGCACGCGTGGCCGCGCTCGAATCCGATCTGACCTATCTGCGTCAGGGACAGCTCCGGCTGGAACAACTCGAAGCGCGTGCCGGGTTCTACGAGCGTTCGCGCGGTCGACTCGCTCCGGCCGACGTGCTCGAGCTCGTGGTGGGACGTATCCCCGTCCAGGCGAAGGTGCGGGTCCACAGCGATGACAGCCTCCGCACGTGGATGCCGGTGATCAGTGAGGACGGTCTGGTCGGACGCGTGCGTCAGGTCCTCGGCAAGGACCTCGCTCTCGTCCAGTTGCTCACCGAAGAGGATTCGCGAATCAGCGTCGAGGTGGCCAGGACCGGTGTGACCGGGTTGTTGCGCTACGACGGACGCGGCTTCTTCGTCGATCACGTCCCCCAGGGCGATCCGGTCGTCGTCGGGGACGCGCTGATCACCAGTGGTCTGGGGGGCACGGTCCCGCGCGGCCTCGTGGTCGGCACGGTGAAGAGCGTGCGCTCGTCGCCGAGCGAACTCTTCCAGGACGTCGAAGTGGAGTCGTCGGTGAGGTTCAGTGCCCTGAGGCGGGTCTACGTCGTGACGCGATCCGGCCCGTGGTACGCGGACGTCGACCGCCTGCCGTTCGCCGTTCCCGACAGTGCGGTGGTCGACTCGTTGGTCGGTGTCGACGATCCGGAGGCGCGGCGATGACGGGCATGCGACTCGGGGTGGCGATTCTCCTGACCCTGATCGGGCAGCTCGTGCTGGCCCCGAAGATCGCGATTCTCGGGATCGAGCCGGACTTTCTCGTACTCCTGCTCGTGATCCTGTCGCTGCGTACCGGTTCCGCGGGCGGCGCATTGATCGGCTTTGCGATGGGGATCCTGCAAGGACTCGTCGTTCCGGAAACCCTTGGGATGGACGCGTTGGCGAAGTGTCTCGTGGGGTGGTCCGTCGGCAAGGTGGCCCCGACGCTCGCCATGGAAGGACCGCCGCTGTACATCGGTCTCCCCGCGGTGGCGGTGCTCGTGCACGATCTGATCTATCTCGTGTGCTTGACCCATCTCGACGTCCCACGGATCGGCGAGACCTTCGTGATGCGCTCGATTCCGATCGCTGCCTACACGGGAATGGTCTCCTTCGCCGTGGGCTTGGTCTCGGACATGGTTCTGGGCGGCATGTTGACGCGAGCAGCGGAGGCGCGACGCGGTGGATGAACGGCGGAGGCAATGGCGTTCACGCGCGATGCTGATCGTGGTCGGACTCGGCTTCGCCGGGTTGGTCGCGACGCTCTTCACCATGCAGGTCCTGCGGCACGAGGACTACGCGCAACTCGCGCGTGAGAACCGTCAGTACAGTCGACGCGTGCTCGCACCCCGGGGTCTGATCAGCGACCGCGCCGGTACGACGCTCGCGCACAACGTCTACCAGGCGCGCATCACCTACCCTCGCCGCCTCGCGCTGAATGGTGACCCGACGCTCGATCGCCTGATCGAGCTGCTCGAACTCGATCGCGAGCTCGTATTCGAGCGCGTCGCGCGTGCACCCCGTGGCGACCGGGTCATGATCGTCCGACGTGCCACGCCAGAGCAGATCGCGATCGTCGAAGAGCACCGCGTCGAGTTGCCCCAGGTGCAGCTGTGGGTCGAGCCGCGTCGTCACTATCGGGCCGGATCCCTCGCGGCCCACCTCGTGGGTTACGTCGGGGAGGTGCGTCGTGACGAGACCGGACCGGACAGTCCCTACAACAACGGTGACCTCATCGGGCGCACGGGGATCGAAGCCTACGCGGAGAACCTCCTGCGTGGAACGCATGGTCGGAAGGTCGTCGAGGTGAATGCGGCCGGTCACGTGGTCGGCGAGCTCCCGGAGGTGCGCGTGCCCGTGGTGCCCGGGGTGCACGTCTACCTGACGATCCACAGCGTGTTGCAGCGTCGACTCGAGGAACTGATGGTCGATCGCGTCGGCGCCGGCGTGGTGATCGAGGTCGCGACGGGCGACGTCCTCGCCGCAGTGAGCACTCCGTCGATCGACCTCAACGAATTCACCGGAGGCATCAGCCACGAACGCGCGGCCGAGCTGCGCGACGATCCTGGCAAGCCCGAATTCAACCGCGCGTTCCGCGGCGTCTACCCACCGGGCAGTCCCTTCAAACTGATCACGGCGGCGGCAGCACTCGAGCGCAATCGGGTCGACCCGAAAGAAACCTTCGAGGTTTCCTGCACCGGACAATACCGCTTCGGCAACCGTTGGTTCGGGTGTTGGAAGCCGGAAGGCCACGGCAAGCTCGACCTCGAAGGCGCGATCGTGCAGAGCTGCGACGTGTACTTCTATCAGCTGATCCAGCGTCTGAGCATCGACGAGCTGGCCGAGACGGCACGTCGCTTCGGCCTGGGCCGGGAGACGGGGCTCGAGTCCTTTCACGAGCAGACGGGGCTCGTGCCTGACGAGGACTTCTTCGACGCCCGCTACGGGAAAGGAAAGTGGACCGACGGGCAGAAACTCAACCTCGCGATCGGTCAGGGCGAATTGCTGGTCACGCCGTTGCAGATGGCGCTGACCTTCGCGGCGATCGGCGGCGACGGGCACCTCTACGTACCGCACGTGGTACTCGTCAGCGAGAATGCCTACGGCGTTCGTGAACCGCGCCGGGTCTTCCGTTCGACCGAGCCGGTGTGTTCGCCCCGGGTGCGCGCGTACTTGCGGCGGTCGATGCACTCGGTGGTGGCCGACGAGGACGGGACGGGTGGTCTCGCGCAGGTGGCCGACATCGAAGTCGCCGGCAAGACCGGGACGTCGGAAAACCCCTTCGGGGAACACCACGCATGGTTCGTCGCCTATGCGCCGGCGGAGGATCCCGAGGTCGCCGTGGCGGTCATCGTGGAGAACGCGGGTCACGGCGGAGAGATCGCGGCACCGATCGTCGGCGCCCTTCTGCGTTCGTACTTCGAGTTGCAGGGGCGTCTGGTGACGCCGGGGGAGGCTCGCTGATGGGACGCCTGTTGGCCGTGCTGGTACGTGCGGATGCGCTCACCATCTTCGCGTGGAGCGCTCTGGTCACGATCGGACTGGCCGCCGTGTACAGCTGTACGGTCGACTTCCAGAGCAGCGCGGAGATCGTGCCCTCGACCGTCTCGCGGGCGGTCTTCCATTCCCAGATGACATGGGTCCTGATCGGAGCGTCCGTCGCCCTGTTCTGCATGTTGATTCCCTACCGTCATTTCGAGGCCCTGGCGTACCTGACCTATGCAATCGCGATCGTATTGTTGGTCGCCGTGTTGTTGGTCGGTGACGAAGCCGGTGGGGGACGGCGTTGGCTCAGCTTCGGCGGTCTGGGTTTCCAGCCGAGCGAGCTGGCCAAGGTCGCTCTGATCCTTGCTCTCGGCCGATTCCTCGCCGCGCGCGCCGAGCGCTCTCCGATGGTTCTCGTGGGAGGGGCCGTCGCTTTCGTAGCGCCACTCTTCCTTCTCGTGGTGCGCGAGCCGGACCTCGGAACCAGCCTCGTGTATCCCGCGATCGCGGTGCCGATGCTCTTCTGGGCCGGCGTACCCGCGCGCCTGATCCTGGCGCTGGTGTCCCCGGTCCTCAGCGCCGTCGTGATGTTCAGTGGACAGCAGGCGCTGGGGGGAGTGTGGCCGTGGGTGCTGTACGTGATCGGGCTGACGGTGCTGCTGTACTTCGCGCGACTGTACATCGTGCAGAACCTGCTTCTCATGGGTACGAATCTGATCACCGGCCTGGCCATTCCTCTCGTGTGGGAGAAACTGCAGCCCTACCAGCAGGCGCGCATCCTGACCTTCTTCTCACCGAGCGAGTCCGATCGGCTGGGCTATGGCTACCAGACCTTCCAGAGCCAGGTGGCGATCGGTTCGGGGGGGCTCTTCGGCAAGGGCTACCTCGAAGGCAGTCAGAAGGGGTTGGCCTTTCTCCCGGAACGTCACACGGACTTCATCTTCAGCGTGATCGGTGAGGAGTTCGGCTTGATCGGGGCCGTCGCCGTGTTGTCGTTCTTCCTGCTCCTGATCGCGCGTGCGCTGCGCGTGGCCGAGATCAGCAAACGTCCCTTCGCCGGCATGGTCGCGGTGGGGGTGGCGAGCTACTTCGCCTTCCAGGCGGTGGTGAACATTGCGATCACGGTCGGGCTGTTGCCGGTGACGGGACTTCCCCTTCCGCTGTTGAGCAAGGGGGGCAGCTCGATGCTCGTGAGCTGTATCATGTTCGGACTCCTCCTGAACGTGTCCGCCCGCTGGTCCGAGGTCTGAGTTGGACTTCGAGGTGCTACGTTTCGACGGTCGCGCCTTGCGCGGACCGGACGAGGAGATCGTCACGTGGCCGGACCTCGCCGTCCTCGGCGATCCGGTGGCGCACTCGCTCAGCCCGGCCCTGCACACCGCAGCGCTCGCCGAGCGGGGAATCGATGCACGCTACCGTGCCGTCCACGTGCGGGCGGACGACCTCGAGGCAGCTCTGGCGGACGCGGCAGAGGCCGGTGTGCGCGGACTCAACCTGACGCTTCCTCACAAAGCGAGCGCGATCGATCTCTGCAACTATGTGAGTGACGAAGTGCACGAGATCGGGGCGACGAACACCCTGGTGCGCCACGACACCGACTGGCGCGCGCACAACACCGACGCACGTGGTCTCGCCTTGGCGCTGCAGTCGTGGCGGGGACGACGTCTTTCACGATCGCTGGGGCGAGTCGTGGTCCTGGGCGCGGGTGGTGCAGCACGGGCCGCGGTGGTCTGTGCACGCGCCCTCGGCGCGCGACGAATCGAAGTCCACGCGCGCACGCCGGACCGTGCACGCTGGGCGGAGGAATTCGGTGCGGTGGTCCGTCCCCTGGATTCGACGGGACCGCTGGACGCGAGCCTGGTTCTGCAATGCACTCCCCTGGGCCTCGACCCCGATCACGATCCGTCGCCCGTGGCCGTCGACGCCCTTGCGCACGATGCGATCGCGGTCGACACGACCTACGCCGACCGTCCCAGTGCTTTTCTCCGCGATGCCGCGGCACGCCGCGTGGAGAGTATCGACGGTCGCGGCATGCTCGTGGGGCAGGCTGCTCTTGCCTTCTCGATGTGGTTCGGGGCGCAGCCTCCGCTTGAAACGATGGCGCGGGCGATCGGCCTGTCGAGCTGAGTCCTCCCCCGACTTGTCCTCCCGATCGGAGGGCCGCCGTGCGTGGCCCCGATGCAGCGTGGCGTTTCCTGGTGGGCGGCGTCGCGGATCTCGTCTGGCCTGCCGTGTGTCCGATCTGCGACGACTTCGTCGAGAGGGAACGACGTGGGTTGCACACCCGATGTCTCAGCTCACTCGACCCAGCGCCGGTCCTGGAGTTGCATTTCGAGGTCGGGCGGGCTCCCGTCCATGCGCTGCTCGCTGACAGCGAATCCTGGTTCGCCGTCCTGCACCGGGTGAAGTACGGGGGAGAATTCTCGCTGCTCGATCCTGTCGTCGACGCCCTCGTGTCGGCACTCCGACGTGGAGGTGGGGTCGACGAGAGGACCGTGTTCGTTCCCGTGCCCGACGACCCGGTGCGCCGCCGCCTTCGCGGTGGAAGCGTCGTCGCGGCGGTCGCCCGGCGTCTCGCGATCGAGTCGGGGGGATGCTACCGCGACGACCTCGTGTGTCGCCGGCGGTCCACCGAGTCGCAGACCGCGCAGGAGAGCGACGTCGCGCGCGCCGCGAACGTGCGCGGGATCTTCGGGCCGTCCCGCCTCGCGGAGCTTTCGTCCGAAGCGCGACTCGTCATCGTCGACGACCAGGCGACGTCTGGAGCGACGATCCGTGCCGTGGCCGAGAGCGCGGGGATTCGAGGGCACCCGATGGCGGTCCTGGTCCTGGCCAGGGCGCGCCGCACCCCGAGGGTTCTGGAAGCTTCGCAACGGCCCCGACACCTACCTTGACACTGGCGCGGGACCATACCTATGCTGCCGACGAATCGAAATCGGACCCGTGCACCTAAGTCGTATCTCCACAAGGGATTGACTCGACGAGTGCGTGCAACGGGCGAAGTTCCTGCGACGCGGCCGACCCGGCCGGAACGGACGCATCATGAAGAAGCTCTCGGTCCAGGGCGTGGACCTCGCCGGGCGGCGGGTTCTCATCCGTGTGGATTTCAACGTGCCGCTGGACGATGCGCGGCACATCACCGATGACACGCGGATCCGCGCGGCGACCTCGACGATCGAATACGTTCTGGCGCAGGGCGGCCTGCCGGTCCTGATGAGCCACCTCGGGCGGCCGAAAGGCGAGCGCAAGCCGGAGTTCTCGCTCGCCCCGGTCGCCAAGCACCTGGCCGAGGTCCTCGGACGTCGTGTCCACTTCGCCGAGGACTGCGTGGGCAGTGCGGCGACCTCGACCCTGGCGGGGGCGAAACCCGGTGAGGTCGTGTTGCTCGAGAATCTTCGGTTCCACGCAGCCGAGACGGACAACGATCCCGAGTTCTCCGCACAGCTGGCTCAGCTCGGCGATCTCTACGTGAACGATGCCTTCGGGACCGCGCATCGCGCCCATGCCTCGACCGTCGGCGTGACGAAGCACTTCGACCAGTGCGCGAGCGGGCTGCTCATGGACAAGGAACTCGAGAATCTCGGCACGCTGCTCGAGCGCCCCCGCCGACCCTTCGTCGCAGTGCTCGGCGGTGCGAAAGTCAGTGGGAAGATCGAGGTCATCGACAACCTGCTCGGCAAGGTCGACTCGATCCTCGTCGGCGGTGGCATGGCCTTCACCTTCTTCCGTGTTCTCGGGCTCGACATCGGCAAGAGTCTGGTCGAGGAAGACGTGCTCGACACGGTGAAGGACATTCTCGAGCGCGCGAAGGCGTCGTCGACCGAGCTCGTCCTCCCGGAAGACGTCGTCGTCAGCGATCGCTTCGGCGAGGACGGAGAGCGCGACGAGGTCCTCGCGACCGACATTCCCGAGGGCTGGATGGGTCTCGACGTCGGCCCGCGCACGGTGAAGCGTTTCGGCGAAATCATCGAGAAGGCCGGGACGGTGTTCTGGAATGGACCCATGGGGGTCTTCGAGATGGACGCTTTTGCGAAGGGTACCCGTGCCGTGGCACGGACGATCGCGGCGGCGACCGAGCACGGCGCCCAGTCCGTCGTGGGGGGAGGCGACTCCGTGGCCGCGTTGACGCAGGCATCACTCGAACACAAGATCACCCATGTCTCGACCGGAGGCGGTGCGTCGCTCGAGTTCATGGCCGGCAAGAACCTGCCCGGAGTCGATGCGCTGAGCGACGCGTCGGCGAGTGCGGTCTGATCCCAGGTTTGAATTTTCCGAGGAGAACACGATGGCTCGCCGACCTCTGATGATGGGCAATTGGAAGATGAACCTCGATCTCGAGGCAGCGACCGCGCTCGCCCAGGGGATCCTGCGTCGCACGCAGACCACGTTCGCCGGACCGGAGATGGTCGTCTGCCCGACCTACGTCCACATTCCGGTGGTCGCGGGAATTCTCGAGGGCTCGAGTATCGAGTGGGGGGCGCAGGACTGCGTCGTCCAGGAGCCCGGGGCCGTGACCGGTGGCGTGAGCGCGGAACAGATCCGCGACTACGGCGCACGTTGGGTGATCCTCGGACACAGCGAGCGCCGTCAGTACTTCCAGGAGAGCGACGCGCTGGTGCGCGACAAGGTCCGCGCTGCCTTCCGGGTGGGACTCGCGCCCGTCGTGTGCGTCGGCGAGACCCTCTCGCAGCGCGAGGGAGGACGGACCGAGGAGATCGTGTCCACCCAGGTCCAGGGAGCGATCGAAGGTCTGAATCCGGAACAGGTGGCGGCCCTGACGATCGCCTACGAACCGGTCTGGGCGATCGGGACCGGGCACGCGGCCGAGCCCGACGATGCGCAGAAGGTCCATGCGCTGATTCGAGGTCTCCTGGCGGAGGCCAGTTCGCCTGACGTCGCCGATGGTCTGCGGATCCTCTACGGGGGCAGCGTCAACGAGAAGAACGTCGCGACCTACATGAACTGCGACGACGTGGACGGGGCCCTGATCGGCGGCGCGAGCCTGGATCCGGAGCGCTACACGGCGATCGTCCGCTATCAGGACGCGTCGAGTTGACACTCGCCGGACCCGTTGCTACTGTTGTCGGCCGGCCCTGACGTTCAGGGCCGGTCTGCGTTTTGTCCGCGGCCTGGTCCGCTGGTCTCTGGTTCTTCTGGTTTCTGGACCAGAGCCCGTTTCCGGTTTCCGGGTTCCCGCTTTGGCCCCAGCCCCATCCGGATGCACCGATGCTGCAAGGGATCTTCTTCTTCCTCCACTTGGTGATCTCGTTCCTGATCGTCGTCGTCGTGCTGCTCCAGCGGTCGAAGGGCGGCGGACTCAGCGGCGCGTTCGGTGGCGTGGGTGCGGGCGACGCGAGCTTCGGCAACGTGGGCGTGACCACCTTCCTGCACAAGGCGACGATCTATCTCGCCGTGGGCTTCATGATCACCAGTCTTTCGCTGGCCTATCTCACCGCGACCCGTGGAACGGGTGGCGGGGGCGCAACCGGAGGATCTTCGGCGACGCGCTCTGAGGTGGTGCTTCCGGTCGGCAACACGCCGGTGATCCCCGAGGACGGCGCGGCGGCTGGCACGGACTCGACCGAATCCGATGCGGATTCGATCGTTCCCGGTGCGAGCGGTGACATCGTCCCGGCGCCCGCCGACAGCAACGCAGGCGAGGGTGACACGGACGCGACGTCGGGTGACGACGGCGCGAACGACCAGG
>JGI12109J20283_10500692_pt1 | contig 36208 bp, 23 predicted proteins | sample ElkSlonscriptome_12_FD_20283 | JGI IMG/M metagenome (IMG submission 20283)
CCGCTCCAGGGTGGCGATGCCGGCCCGCCCTTGCCAGGGTTCCAGGAATTCCGGGCGATCGTCCACCAGGGTGAAACGCAGGGGGAGGGTGCTCCCCAGTTCCAGCAGGGCCCTCCCGAGATGCCCCGCCCCGATCACCAGGCAGGGGTAGTCTTTCAGGATGGGTTCCAGGAAAACCTCCATGCTCCCACCGCAGATACCCTGACCTCCGGCCAGATCCAGGTTCACCCGCCGGCAGGCTCCATCGGCCAGCACCTCCCGGGCCCGTTCCACGGCCAGGTTCTCCCCCTGACCGCCGCCGATGCTGCCGGTCACCGAGCCATCGGCATGCACGATCATCTTGCTGCCGGCGCGGCGGGGGGTGGAACGATCCGTCCCGATGACTGTGGCCAGCACACCGGACCGCCCTTCGGTCACCATGGCCGCCAGTTCGGCGAAAATTTCGGTATCCCGGATGGGGTGGTCAGTCATGGGGAACCATCCTTCGGGTAGGGCGCAGCCTCCAGGGCCGCCGCCGTATCAAAATCCTGGACGACGCCGGGATCGTCCACATCGAGGGTCGTCATGGGCGGCACCCCGGCGCCCTGCCAGATATCATGCATCTTTCCCTCGCCGGGATCCGTCTGCAGGACTGCGGCCAGGGCGGGAACGGTCAGGACCGCAGGATGGCCCGGCTTTCCCTCGTGGGCCGGGCGCAGGGCCGCCGGCCGATCCTGCGCCAGGGCAGTGAGCAGAGCCCGCACGGTGGCGGGCCGCACCGTCGGCAGATCCACCGGGTGAGCCCACAGGTGTGTGATGTGCTGTGCGTTTTCCTTCTGCCAGACCAGGACGTGGTGCAGGGTCCGGGCCGTGTCCCCACCCCGCTTGCAGACCAGGAGGTCGGCCGCCGTCCCGCCGATGGCATGCCGGTAGCCCGGCTCATCCTCCTGCCGGATCACGACCACGGCCGACCAGCCATGGGGTCGGTACAGATCCAGGATGCGAAGCACCAGGGGCCTTTCATCTCCCGGCAGGCGACACAGGCCCTTGGGGTGGCCCATGCGGCGGCTGTCACCTCGGGCCATGACAACCAGCAGATGTCCCGTATCCGCGCTCACCGGGTTCCGTCCCCATCTTCATGGCAGGCGGTGCGGATGGAGGGTTCTTTATCCGCCGTCTCGAAGAAGGTCACCAGGGGCAGCCGGGTATCCTGCATGGCCTTGCCCACGAAATCAAAGAGCCCGATGCTGTCCTCCTGCTGCGCCAGGCCCCCGAGGGCCAGCACCGTCGGCACACCTTCGGGGACCCGGGACAGGTAACCGTTTTCGGCCTGGAGAAGGGCCAGCAGATGGTCCCAGAGCCAGGGTTTGTCCGGGTGCAGCCCCTGCGCGCCGGGCAGGGCCGAGGGATCGAATCGGTGAACCACCTCGGCAGCCCGGCACCCCACCGAGGCGATGCCCATGACCACCACGGCCAGGGAAGTGCGCCGGGGCCAGACGGGCTCTCCCTCCCGATAGATCTTGACGGGCATCTTGGCCGCGCCGTCGGTCTCCACGAGGACGACATGCTCGGCGAAATCTTCCTCCAGGGCATCCACCTGGGCCGCCTCCAATCCACGCCACTTGCCCTCGGCGTCCGGCCCGGCATGCAGATACACCGGATCCTCGCCCGCGGTCGGGATCCCGTCGTCCGGCCAGATCCATGGGCGCACCCCGTCCAGGGGCTCGGTGCGGGTGGTGCAGGTCATCAGAACCGGCACCCCTTCGGCGGTCAGCACGCGGGCGCAGGCCTGCATCAGACTGGTCTTGCCCCCGGACCCGGAGAAGCCGACGACGTGGCCGCCAGCGCGCGGCAGATACAGGTGCCAGGGTTCGACGAAGCGGAAGTTCACACCATCACCTCATTGTTCAGGATCATTTCATACCACCGGAACACCCGCCGGCTCATGGCCCGCCGGGTGTAGAGGGTGTCGAATCGTAGCCGACCCCGTTCCCCCATTTCCCGACCCTGGCCACGGTGGCGGGCCAGATCGGTGAGAGCGTCGGCCAGCGCCCGCGCATCGCCGGGAGGGACCAGCTTGCAGGTCCGGCCCGCCTCCCCCACCTCCCGCACACCAGTGGGCAGGTCACTGGCCACCACGGGCAGACCCGCGGCCATGGCTTCCAGCTGCACCAGACCGAACGTCTCCGAGACATCCAGACTGGGCAGGATGAGCCCCGTGGCGCCGGCCATCAGGTCCACCAGATCGTTATCGGAGCAGGCCCCGCGGAAACACACGCGTTCCGCCAGGGCCGCATCTTGCAGACGCTCCAGCAGCCACTCCTCCAGGGGCCCCTCGCCCACCACCGTCAGCCGCACCTCGGGGCCACAGAGGGCTACCGCCTCCAGCAGGACTTTCAGCCCCTTGTATTGCACCAGACGGCCAACGAAGAGGAAACCATCGGCGAAGGTGGATTGCACCGCCCGCCAGGGTTGGGGTTCGATGCCGAAGGGAATGATCTGCACCCGGGACCCCAGTCCCCGCAGATGCGGGGAGGCCTCGGCCAGGCTGCGGCTGGAGACACACACGCCCCGGCAGCGTTGATAGACGCCCGCCTTCCAGCGATGAAGCAGGGAAGCGCCCAGCTTCTGGCGCGTGATATCCGCGTGATGCCAGACCACCAGACCGGGCATGCGGCCGGGCGTCAAGCGGCTCATGATGTCCCATACGGTCAGGGCCAGGGGATTGGGGAGATGCAGGTGCACCAGGTGGGGCTGGAATTCCAGGACCTGGCGACGCAGAAGGACGGGCAGGGCGGGATTGATGGGCTGGGAATGCACCGTGGCGATGCGTTCGGCCCGGACCAGAAGGCCGGCTCGGCCGGTCACAGGGCCTGCCACCATCTCCTCGCGCTGGGGGCCGTCGTGGGAAGAGACGAGGGCCCGCACCGACAGCCCTTCGTCCAGCAGACCTTCCACCAGGTTCCGCAGAACCGTCTCCATCCCCCCCTTGTAGGGGGAGTAGAATTTGCCCACGTGCAGGATTTTCATGGGCCCATAGTAACCCCTTATCCCGGGTTGTCACAGGTTGGAAGCGTTGTTAAATATTAAACACAGAGTGATGAAGGACCGCCCTGCGGCCCGGATCATGGGGGTTGGTCATGTCCTAACCCGTCCTCGAGAAACTCATTTCCCGACAGATCCATCACTGGAACGACCTGCGTCGCTACCTCGTCGCCGAGAAGGAAAAATCGCCCTCGCGCCCTGGACCGGTCATGACGGTTTCCCGTCTGGCCGGTAGGGGGGGGCGCTCGCTGTCCGCCGCGTTGGCCCGTCGGCTGGGGCTGGATCTTCAGGATCAGAGCATGGTGCAGCGCATCGTCCCCGACCGGAGGCTGGAAAACAGCCTGGCCGGCGAGCTGGACGAGGCGCGAATCAATCAGGTCCGGCTGTGGATGAAGGGCGTCTTGACCCAGCGCATTTTCAGGAAAGACCAGTACCACCATGACCTGGTCCTTATCGTGGCTCGGCTGGGTAATGAGGGTATGATCGATCTGGTACTGCAGGTGCTGTTGCAACAGGGTCTGCTGAAAGATGTGCCTGAAATGCATGGGGCAGGCTGAGTCCGGTCCGGCCTCCCCCGGAATAAGCACGGCCCCACCTGCCGGTGGGGCCGTGTGCCAGACCTGGGTCAGGCCGGATGGGGCTGATCTACATCATGCCGCCCATACCGCCCATGCCACCCATGCCGCCCATGCCGCCCATGTCGGGCATGGCCGGGCCGTCCTTCTCGGGCTCGTCGGTGACGCAGGCCTCGGTGGTCAGCAGCATGGCCGCGATGCTGGCGGCGTTCTGCAGGGCGCTGCGGGTCACCTTGGCCGGATCGATGATCCCGGCGGCCATCAGGTCCTCGTACTCCATCGTCGCGGCGTTGAAGCCGATGTTGGCCTTCTTCTCGCTGCGCAGATGGGCCACCACGAGGCTGCCCTCGATGCCGGCGTTCTCGGCGATCATGCGCACGGGCTCTTCCACGGCGCGGGCCACGATGTCGCGACCGACGGCGGCCTCGCCCGTGAGGTCCAGCTTCATGATGTCCTTGGCGACGCGCAGCAGGGCCACGCCACCACCGACGACGATGCCTTCCTCGACCGCGGCGCGGGTGGCGCTCAGGGCGTCCTCCACGCGGTGCTTCTTCTCCTTCATCTCGACCTCGGTGGTGGCACCGACGCGGATGACTGCCACACCGCCGGCCAGCTTGGCCAGGCGTTCCTGCAGCTTCTCACGGTCGTAGTCGCTGGTGGTCTCCTCGATCTGGGCGCGGATCATGGAAATGCGGGCCTTGACGTCCCCGGCCTTGCCCTTGCCACCGACGATGGTGCTATTGTCCTTGTCGATGGTGATCTTGGCGCACTGGCCCAGGTCCGCTGTGGTGGTGTTCTCCAGCTTCAGGCCGGCGTCCTCGCTCATGACTCGGCCACCGGTCAGGATGGCGATGTCCTCGAGCATCTGCTTGCGGCGGTCGCCGAAGCCGGGAGCCTTCACCGCGGCGATGTTCAGGGTGCCGCGCAGCTTGTTGACCACCAGCGTGGCCAGGGCCTCGCCGTCCACATCCTCGGAGATGATCAGCAGGGGACGGCCCATCTGCGCCACCTTCTCGAGGATGGGCAGCAGGTCCTTCATGTTGCTGATCTTCTTGTCGTGGATGAGGATCAGGGGCTCGTCCATCTCGACACGCATCTGCTCGGCATTGGTCACGAAGTAGGGGCTCAGGTAGCCGCGGTCGAACTGCATGCCCTCGACCACGTCCAGTTCCATCTCGGTGCCCTTGGCTTCCTCGACGGTGATGACGCCGTCCTTGCCCACCTTGTCCATGGCCTCGGCGATCATCTTGCCGATGGTGGGGTCGCTGTTGGCGCTGATGGTGGCGACGCTGGCGATGGTCTGGCTGTCCTTGACCTGCTTGCTCAGCTTCTTGAGGCTGGCCACGGCGGTCTCGGTGGCGGTCTCGATGCCACGCTTGACGAACATGGGGTTGGCGCCGGCAGCCAGATTGCGCAGGCCCTCGTGGATCATGCTCTGGGCCAGGATGGTGGCGGTGGTGGTGCCGTCGCCGGCCACGTCGTTGGTCTTGCTGGCCACTTCCTTGACCATCTGGGCGCCCATGTTCTGGAAGGGGTCGGACAGCTCGATCTCCTTGGCAATGGTGACACCGTCGTTGGTGACCAGGGGAGCGCCGAATTTCTTGTCCAGGATGACGTTCCGACCACGGGGGCCGAGGGTGATCTTGACGGTATTGGCAAGAGCGTCGACGCCCTTCTTCAGTTCATCGCGGGCTTCTTGGTTGAAGTGGATCAACTTGGCCATTTTAAGACTCCTTTTTCAGAGAACCGGCGGCTTGGCGCCGGATGAATTCCATGTTTACCGATGCGGGGCGTTCCTAGCCCAGGATGGCCAGGACGTCGCTCTCGCGCAGGATCAGGTAGTCCTTGCCTTCGACGTTCACCTCGGTGCCGGCGTACTTGCCGTACAGGACGACGTCGCCGACCTTCACCTCGGGGGCCACGCGATCGCCGTTATCGGCCACGTTGCCGGGACCGGCGGCCACGATCTTGCCCTGCTGGGGCTTTTCCTTGGCGGTGTCGGGAATGATGATGCCACCTTTCATGGTCTCCTTTTCCATGGGGGCCACGATCACGCGATCAGCCAGGGGCTTGATGTTCAGAGCCATAGTCTTCCTCCATCAGAATCCGGCGCCACGAGGGGTGGCGCGCGCTCCGTTCAGATTCTCCGGGACCGATTAGCAGTCCCGGCCTTCGATTGCTAATCGTGAGGGAATATAAAGGAGCCACACGGCCCCGCAAGGGAAATCGCAAGGAAAAAACGGAAAAATGAGTTAGGTCTGCCATGTGTGTCATTTTGGCAGGCCTGCGGACCCCAGGGCAGGAGGAATTGGGTCAGGTAGGCAGCCGGAGCCGGCTAGGCGCCGGAATCGTCGTCCTCTTCTTCTTCCGTGGTGGGATCGGGGCCGAGGACCGTGAAAGGCTTCTCGTAGACCAGCGCCCGATCCAGATACACCCGGAAATGGTGCAGGCCCGGCTTGCGTTCCCGTCTTGCAGAGATGTTGTAGCGGCTGTCGAGGGTGAAATCCGGTGTTTCGCTGACCTGGGTCTCGGTGCGGATCTTGTGCAGGTCCTCGGCGTCGAGCCAGTTGATGACCGTCTCGAATCCCTCCTCACCGGGAGTCTGGCGCACCTCGAAGAACTTGCGGAACAGCTCCTTGCCGCCCGGTTTGATCCAGACCAGGTGCACGGTGTAGTCGCGCCCCGGTCGCACGTTCCGGAAATCGGCAAAGGCGTGGACGTAAGCCCGGTTGCGCACCTCGAACTCGTCCTGCACGCCGATGCGGCGGCCACTCTTGCGGCTCACCTTGCGGCACAGTTCCACAGCCAGGGTGAAGTCCCCCGCGGCGGGTTCGATCCCTCGCTGGACACGGGTCAGACAGCGGGATTCTTCGCTGGAGCAGCCGGTCAGGGCCGCCGCCAGGATGAGGGCGAGGGGGATCAGGAAAGAAACGCGTCGCAAGCTACCACTCCGTTGGTGAGGTTGTGGGCCGGGCGGTGGCTCAGCACCGCCCGGCTGCCGTCATCCTGCCTTACTTCAGCAGGGTCATCTTTCGGGTCAGGGTCCCACTATCGGTAATGAGGCGATAGAAGTACAGACCGGAAGAGACCTGCCCGCCCTGCTCGTTCTTGCCGCTCCACATCACGGTGTGCGCACCGGCACCCTGGCGCCCGTCAACCAGCGTCCGCACCAGGCGGCCGTCCAGGTTGTAGATGCGCAGGGAGACCTCTGCGTCCCGCGGCAGTGAGAAGCTGATCTCCGTGCGGGGGTTGAAGGGGTTCGGCGCGTTCTGGGCCAGGGTCAGACGGCCGGCTGGCACATCTCCCACCCCGGAAGGACCGGTGGTGATGCTGAAGTTCGCGCTCTCGGCCATCTGGCTCTGGCCTTCACTGTCGTAGGCCACGACGCGGATGCGGTTCTCTTCACCCGACACCGCAGGCACGGTCCAGACGTAGGAGCCGGCCAGCGGACCGGTGGCGATGGTTGTGAAGGAGGAGCCGCCGTCGCTGCTCCACGATACATCCACCTGCACCACACCAATGTCGTCGGTGGCGTTCCAGGCGATGGCCTGTTCGGTCCCGGCGGCCCAGGCGCCCCCGCCCAGCGGATTGATCAGGCTCACCACGGGAGCGGCTTCGTCCGTCACGCTGGTCACGCCCGTCAAGGTGAAGTCATCAACCAGGGCCTCCACCACGGAGCCGGCACCCAGATCCGAGGCGATGAAACGGAACTGCGTGGTGCCGCCCAGGTCCAGGTGGTCGTTCAGCAGGAAGTTCAATTCCTGCCAGCTGCGATTGCTGGCCGTGGTGTTCTCCAGGTTGATCCAGTCACCATTCACGTCCCGGGCCTGCACGCGCCAGCTGTCCTCGCCGGGGCTGTATCCCGTGTCGTTGGTGTACCAGCGGAAGTACTGCACGGCCACGCCGTCGCGGCCGCCGATATCGAAGACGGGCGACTCCAGGGTGGTGGTGCCGCCGTCGATGTCGTTGACGCCCTGCTCACTGCCGGCGGGGTCCTGTCCCGTCACCCAGCAGTTGACGCCCAGGGTCGTGTGGTCGTCCTCGGGAACGATCACGGACGATCCGTCCATCACCGCATTGGGATCCACCAGTTCCCAGACGCCGCTGCCGGCATCGTCGCCGCTCACGCCGCCGCTCCAGCCCTCGATCAGTTCCATGGCCGTGGAGTAGATGACATCCGTCTCGGCGACCATGAAGTCGAAGATGGCGAAGGGAGCGCCCACCGGAGCGGTGGAAACCTGATCCAGGACATCACTGCCGGTGAGCCAGTACTGCACGCGGCTGCCCGACTCCTGCCCGGGGATGAAGGCCTGATAGGTATCCGGCTCCCCGGTGGCCTGCAGGCTCAGCTCGAAGGGCCCACCGGCGCTGCTGCTGGTGTAGTAGCAGTGAAGTTCGGCGATGCCGCTGAAGTCCCTGGCTTCGACCAGCACCTCGTAGGGACCGGTGATGTCACCGGTGCTCTCGGGCTGGCCGACCATGGTGAAGGCGGGACCGGCGTTATCCGTCAGGGCGAAGTTCACCGTGGTGACCACGTCCTCCTCGATGACCACGTTGTGCGTGGTATCCGGCGCGAAGGAGGGGTGATTCACGGCGATGCTGTAGGTGCCCAGACTCAGGTTGCTGGCGTACTCGCCGTTTTCGGTGGTCAGGATGTTCAGGCCCGTGCCCAGCACGCTGATGCTGGCGCCGTCCACGGGCTGACCGTTCACATCGTTGGTTACCAGGCCCGTCAAGGTACCCTGGGCCTGGGGAATGACCGTACGGAAGGTGATGCTGCGGCCGTCGGTCAGGGACGCCGCGCCGTCCGGATACAGCTCGTAATAGGTGTACAGGACGCCGTCGGTACGGTCCCCGTTCTGGATACCGACGGTGGCGTAACCGGTCTCCTGATCGGTGGCCGTCACGTCCTGGTAGTTCATGGTGATGATGCCGTCGCCGGTGTCGCCGGCGCCGAAAGCGGGATCGGTAAGGATGACCTGGAAGGTCTCCCGCACGCCGGTCCAGCCGTTGGCCAGGTTGTCCCACTCGATGATCAGGCGGTGGTTGGCGGCGTCGTACCACTGGTACACGCCGCTTCCGGCGCCGTTGATCTCCAGGTCGTCCCAGTAGACGGCCACCATGTTGTCGGGTGCCGCCGGGGTGGGGATGGCCCAGTTGCGGTACTGGCGGTTGTCCGTGCGGCCGAAGGCGATCCAGCCGTTGGAGCAGACGCTCAACTCGGTGAAGGTCTTACCGTAATAGGTGAAGGGGAACGGCAGGTCCATGATGACCACGTCGTCCTGGTAGCGGTCGTAATCCGTCAGACCCACGCTGGCGCCCTGTCCTCCGCTTCCCGGAGAAATTTCCACCCAGTCGTATCCGGGCACGAATTCGTAGCCGGTGTCGGTATTATCGAAAGCGTAGTAACCGTGGTTATCGGGGCCGACGGGATCGGTACTTTCGACGGTGCCGATGGTCACCATCACCGGCAACACCGTGCTGCCGCCCTCGGCGAAGTTGAGCTCCACCTTCAGGGTGGCGGTGTGGCCGGGATAACATTCGGCGCCTGCGGCGATGGTCAGCAGGTCGGCGCTGTTGTCCGCCGACCCTCCCACGCCCATGGGACCGAAGCTGCAGTTGCCGTCCACGACACTGATCCAGCGGCTGTCGCTGGTCAGGGTGGCGGAGACACCGCTGGTCGGCAGGTTGCCGGTATTAACCAGATCCAGAATCACGCTGGCGCTGGTGCCCGGGTTGATGGTGCCCACGCTGGCGCTGCGGATTCCGAGGGCAGGGCCCGTCACCGTCAGGTCCAGCAGGGAGAGAAAACTCCCTTCGGCGGTGCTTGCGGTCAGGGGCAGGCTGGCGGTGCTGCCGCCCATCACCCCCGGGTCGAAGCTGACCAGATAGCTCTGCTGACCGGTGGCCGTGCCGCCGCTGGCGATGTAGCCGTAGTCGGCATCCGCCTGCAACACGTCGATCAGAAGATCCTGGCTGACCAGGCCGGCGCTCACGTCGGAGGCCCCTCCGGTGCCGCTGTTGCCCAGATCCACCAGGAGTTGCACGGTCTCGCCGGGGTTGATCAGCCCGTCACCGTTGCCGCTGCTGCCGTCAAGGTTGTCATCGTCGATGCTCACGCCGACCAGGTCCACGGACACGGCCAGACTGCCGACGTTGAAGCCGCCCAGGTAGGGCTTGAGGTTGCGGCCGGTGACGGTGACGTAGTATTCGCCGTCGGCCAGGCCGTCCAGAGGCAGGATCACGTTGCCGGAGGCATCGGTGTAGCCGCTGACCTGCAGGACGTCCTTGCGGTAGACCGTCACCAGGGCGCCTTCCACGGACAGGCCGCCATCGGTGACGTTGACGGGCAGGCTGTTGGCGGTGGCGGAGAGGTTCGCCGGGTGATCAACCGTCAGGACCGTCGGGATGCCGGTGAAGAGGGCGGTGGCGGGATCACCCATCAGGTTGTTCCAGGTGGACCAGATCTCCACCTTGGAGGGCTCCCGGTCGATGTAGTTGTTGTACAGGTGCAGCTTGCCTCGCGTCAGGCCGGGGCCCACCCGGGGGTCGCCGCTGTTCAGCACGCCTTCGGCCACACCCTGGAACATGCAGTTGTTGTAGCGGGTATGGGTGCCGATGGTCGCCGTCCCGATGGCGGCGATGCCGCCGCCGTTCAGGTTGCGGAAGAAAGCCTCGCTGCGGGCGTAACCCTCGAAACTGCCGGTATCACAGGTCAGGATCAGGGCGAAGGGCAGCTTGGCGCCGTTGCTCAGGTTGTCGATATAACCGGTGTGCATCCCGCTCATGCCGTAATAGCCGCGGTAGGTGAAGAGGGTCTCACCCTGATTGATGGTCTGGCTCATGAGAGTGGCGAAGTTGCCGCTCCAGATGGTGTCCACCTGGGTGTAGTTCAGGTCCAGCAACTGCTCCTTGACCCACTGGTTGACCCAAATGCAGGAGTAGCCGGAGGTTCCGGGATCGCCCGCCAGGCCGGCGCGGGTGAACCAGCCCAGATCGCTGTCCATGTGGGGGTCGTTCTCGTAGGAGACTATCTTGTCCACCACGCCGGAAAGCATGGTGGCGCTGCTGACGGTCAGACGGCCCAGGTGGATGTCGGCCATGACGTCGCCGCCCTCGAGCAGCGTGTACTCGTGGTCACCCTCCCCGTGGTAACCGCTGAGGTTCTCGTTGTAGGTGGCGATGGCCACGGACCCGCTGGCGTCGCCCACCAGGGTGACGAACTCCAGGGGGATATCCACCGTGTTGTAGATGGTCTGGATGTAGTTCTTGATCATGGCGGTGCTGGTGCCCGTCTCGGAGGTGCTGGCGGTCAGCACGTTATAACCCTGACGGGCACGCCAGTCCACCAGGGGCTCGATGGCGCTGGCCACCGAGGCGACGTCCGGATAGATGATCAGGTAGGTACCGGGACCCTCGTGCACCGCGACCGCATCGCGATCGAAACCGATGACATCCTGCTCGTACATGCGGGCAAAGGATTCGGGCAGGGGCCGGTTGTCCAGGCTGCTTTTGTTGCCGTCACTGGAGGGAACCAGACGCAGTTCGACGTCCATCTCGGCCAGAACGGCGGTGGTGCCGTCGGCCGGGTTCCAGCTCACGGGCCTGAAATACACGGGGACCACCCGCAGGCCACGCATCAGGCCGGGCTGCCCCACGCTGACGGCCGCGGGAGCAGCAGCCAGGGAACGGCCCAGGTAGTAGGCGCTATCCAGGCGGATATCCGCATCCCCCTTGGCGCGGATGTCCTGGGCGGGCCAGGGCTTGTAGGAGCCCTCGAGGGGCACCTTGCGGCTGCTGAGGTCCACCACTTCCAGAGTGAAACCATCGGGAATGGCCACCATGCGTGTATACAGGGGCAGGGCAGGCTGGCCCACGGGGCCGTCCAGCTCGGCGCCGGGAATATTCAGGAGCTGGAATTCCTGGCCTGCGGCCTCCTGGGGCATGATCTCCAGACGGGGAGCCTGGAAATGCAAACTCATGCTCTGATTGTTTTTACCGGTCAACTGAACCCCGGCCTGGAGCTGGGAATCATCCGCTCCGAGGCTGATTTCGGTGGGATCGGTCCCGGCCTGGGCCAGGGCGGCGGTCATTAGAACCGCCATGGCGAGTATGGATACCCGGCGCCACTGCAACATAGTTTCCTCCCTTCCGGGGCAAGGCGGGAGGCCTTGGCTTCCGGAATCGTTGCGCTGAAATAAAGAATCGAGCGATTCTTGCGAGATGGGTCGTTTTCCAGGGGCAAAACCACCCACTTAGGGTCAGCTTATTATAGCAGACGTAAGGCCTTGGGGGCGCTCTTTATCTTCACATTTTCGCGACAAATGGCGTCAAATGGGCCCATAAAGCCAGTATTCATAATCTTTTATCACGCAAACGTTAGGATTTACCTGTGGCAATGGACTTCGCAGGGCTGATATAATCCTCATGACATTCCAGTGAAGCGTGCACCTTCCCGTTCGCCCGGTGGGCCCGTCGACACCCCACCACACCCCAGGTGAATGGCCGGGAATCAGGAAAGGACCATATCCATGAAACGTCTGACCATACCGGGGCTCCTGCTGGCCCTTCTGTTGGCCGGTGGCGCGTCTGCCGCCGTGCTGAACGTTCCCGGCGATCACGCCCAGATCCACGACGCGGTGCAGGCCTGCGCCGCTGGTGATACCGTCCTGGTGGCCGCAGGCACCTACAATGACTGCACCCACCCCACCGAAGGCCCCGAATCCACCCCCGCCTGCGTCATCATGAAGACCGGTGTGACCCTCATCGGCGCCGGACCGGAAGCGACCATCATCGACGCCGAGGGTCTCGGGCGCGGCATCTTCATCGAATACGTGGAGAACTGCCGGGTGGAGAACCTGCAGGTGCGCAACGCCTACGCCCAGATCTACGGCGCCGGCATCCTGGCCCGCCACGTGGGAAACAGCGTGGAGATCACCGACGTGCGGGTGACCGCCTGCACCGACGGCGGCATCATCCTGATCAACGAGAGCAGCCCCACCCTGCGCCGGGTCACCATGGACAACAACGTGGCCAAGCAGGGCGGCGGCCTGGCCATCGAGGAAAACAGCAGCCCCCTGGTCTACGACTGCATCGTGGACCTGAACGAGAGCCCCAGCGGGGCCGGTATCTTCGTGCGCAACGGCTGCGCCCCCGTCCTGGACGGCTGCACCATCACGAACAATACCATCAGCAGCAACTGGGGCAACGGCGGCGGCATCTCCATCCAGAGCAGCACCCCCACCCTGACCAACTGCTACATCGCCTTCAATACCACCCTCGGCTACGGCGGCGGCGTGGCCTTCCTGGACGCCTCCAGCGGCCTGATGGAAGACTGCCTCATCTACGGCAACGACGCGGCCTATACGTACAGTGTGGGGGGCGGCGTGGCCATCCAGACCAGTGAACCCGTCCTGCGCCACAACATCATCGCCGAGAACACTGCCAGCGGTTATTTCGCCGAGGGCGGCGGCATCGATATCAGCTTCACGCCTTCCCCGACCATCGAGAACTGCACCATCCTCGGCAACGGTGTCGGAGAGAACGGCACCGCCGGCGGGATTTCCGTCCAGTGGGGCGCCACCCCGACGGTTGACAAATGCATCATTACAGGTTCCACTTCCGGAGCCGGCCTCATCTGTCTGAGCGCCACGCCCGTGGTCAGTTGCAGCGACATCTACGGCAATGCCGGCGGCGACGATCTTTGCGGCACCGATGGCGGCGGCAACTTCTCTGCCGATCCCATGTTCTGCGATGGTGGCGCCAGCGAATACAACATCGAGACGGGGAGCCCCTGCGCCCCCGGCAACCACCCGGGCGGACTTTGTGACGGAGCCCTGATCGGTGCCATGAGTGCCGGCTGCGGCACCACGCCCGCGCCGCTGCCCGAGCTGGAGGGTCTGGTCCTGGGGAATCACCCCAACCCCTTCAACCCGAGCACGACCATTTTCTTCGACCTGCCCCGCGGCGGCAGCGCCCAGCTGCGGATCTACGACGTGGCCGGTCGGTTGATCGCCGAGCGTACCTGGGACAACCTGCCCCAGGGCCGCACGGAATTCCAGTGGAACGGCCTGGCCCGTGATGGTCGGGCCCTGTCCAGCGGTGTCTACATGTACCGCCTGGACAGTGGAGAATATTCCCTCAGCCGAAGGATGAGTCTGATCCGATGACCTCCACCACCGCCTTCGCCCGTACCCTGCGGGCGCTCCTCATCCCGGTTGCCGTGCTGGCAGCCGGGATGGGTGCCGCCTTCGCCGAAGAGCTCGCCCTCCCTCTCAGCCAGAACAAAGCCGCGCGCATCGTCCAGGCCCGGGTCCTGGCTGGACAGACCCAGGTGACGGTGGCCGCCCCCGAACTGGTCGATGACCACGGGAATCTGGCCGCCGCCCCGCGCAGTATCCTGGTGGCCCTGCCCGCCGGGGCTCGCAATTTCAGCGTGGAGGTGCTTTCCCCCGCCGGAGCCCGCGCCACCACGCCCGACGGCCTGATGCGCCTGCGAGGCCAGCCCGTGCTGCGCATCCTGGTACGCGACGCCGGCGATCAGGACGCCGTGCTGAATATTCGGCATGACGGCCGATGGCAAGATGCCACCGGCTCACGCCTGGCCTCCGCCTCGGTGAAGGCGACCATCGCCCCCACCCTGCCTCTGCAGCGGCAGGGCATGGCGGGCCAGGGGTCGTACCTGATGGTGGTCGCGCCCCAGTACCAGGCGGCCATCGAACCCCTGGTGGAATGGAAGACGCGCAAGGGCCTGCTGGTCAGGACCGTCTCCACCAGCGAGACCGGCGCCAGCGCCAGCGGCATCAAGAACTACATCCAGAACGCCTACGACACCTGGGAGAACCCACCCGAGTACGTGCTGCTGGTCGGGGACGTGGACGACATCCCCACCTACTCATTCTACGGCAACCCCTCGGACCAGCCCTACGTGCAGCTGGACGGCGAAGACTGGTTGATGGACGCCCTGATCGGCCGTTTCTCGGTGGAGAACACCACCGAAGCGGCCGTGCTGGTGGCCAAGACCATCAATTACGAGCGCCATCCGGATCTGGCCGGTCAGGACTGGCAGACCCGCAGCCTGATGGTGGCCGGCAACCAGGGCTCCGATACCCCCATCTACACCGTCGACTTCTGTGGCGAGATGCTGCAGGACATGGGTTTCCAGGTGCCCTCCGAGGTCAAGTGCCCTCCCCTGCCCTCCATCAACGGCGGCCTGGCCGTGCGCATGATGCTCAACCAGGGCACCGCCATGGTCGTCTACCGCGGCTGGGCCTACGGCTCCAACGGCTGGGACCCCCCGTACTTCAAGGTCGATGACGTGGGCGCCCTCGAGACCACGGACATGAACCCCATCGTCATGAGCTTTGTCTGCCTGACGGGCGACTACACCGCCAGCACGCCCTGTTTCGGCGAGGTCTTCGTGCGCCAGGGCACCCCCGAGGCCCCGGGCAAGGGCGCCGTGGCCTTCATCGGCAACGGCGAGCACTGGTCCCATACCCGCTACAACGACGCCATGGCCATCAGCATCTTCGAGCGCATCGCCGATCCCGGGGTGACGGATCTGGGCTCCCTGCTGCACGCGGGCAAGATGCGCTACATGGAATACTACCCCGAGGAACTGCACGCCGAGGACCAGCCCGACCCCGAGGAGTCCGTGGAGTTCTACTTTCACATCTACAACCTGCTGGGTGATCCCAGCCTGGTCTTCTGGAAGGGCCTGCCCCGGGCCGTGGACGTCACCCACGCCGCCGAGGTCCCGGTGGGTTCCAACCGCCTGAACGTGCACGTCGCCACCAGTGAGGACGATGAGGCCGTGGTCGGCGCCCGGGTGGGCGTCTGCCAGGACGGCGTCCTGATCGGCAACGGCGTGACCGGGAGCGACGGCAGCGTGGACCTGGTCCTGAGCCCCGTCAGCGACGGAGCGGACCTGGACATCACCGTCACCGGCGCCGACGTCATCCCCTACGAAGGCACCACCGGTGTGGGCACCGCCGCGGTCTTCCTGGCCGTCAGCGACCTGGAGCTGGGTGATTCCGGGGGCGACGGGAACCTCAATCCCGGCGAGACCGTCAGCGCCACCGCCACCGTCACCAACCACGGCTCCTCGCCGAGCGGCACGTTCAGCCTGGAGATCGTGGATATCACGGGCCCGGCCACCATGAGCGGCCAGACCATCAGCTTCGACAGCGTGGCCGCCGGTGCCAGCGCCACGGCCAGCGGAGCCATCGACTTCACGGTGGATGCGGATGCGGCCGATGGCGAGGCCATCTCCTTGGTCCTGCGCGCTGTGCGCCCGGGCCTGCAGGAGGACTTCACCACCCAGGTGGCGCACGTCTCGGCCCCGGCCTGGGAGATCGTCTCCCTGGTGGATGCCGCGGGCCACGCCCCCGAGGCCGGCACCACCACCGACCTGGCCCTGACCCTGCGCAACACCGGATCGGTGGACGCCACGGCCGGACAGGTCGATCTGACCGCCCCGGAGCTGGCGGGCCTGGACCTGGGCACCACCACCGCCGCGCTGGGTGACTGCGCCGTCGGGGAAACCGTCTCCACCGACGCGGTCTTCGACCTGACCCTGGGTGCGGATCTGGCCACCGCCACCAACCTGAATTTCGGCATGGACGTGACCACCGGGGCCGGCTTCCTGACAAGCAGCTCCTGCGCCACGGTCATCGGCCCGGTGGATGTGAGCAGCCCCGTCGGCCCCGACGGCTACGGCTACTACGCCTACGACAGCGCCGACTTCGACTACCCGGACAAGCGCCCTACCTACTTCTGGAACGAGATCAGCACCGCCCTGGGCGGGCCCGGCACCCAGCTGGACTTCCCCCTGGAGAACGAGGTGGTCTGGATGATCGTGGACCTGCCCTTCACCTTCCGTTACTACGGGCAGGACTTCACCCAGATGCGGGTCAGCGACAACGGCTGGATCAGCTTCGATACGGGCGACGACTACGACTTCTACAACTGGACCATCCCCACCCAGTACGGCACCGAGGCCCTGGTGGCCCCCTTCTGGGACAACCTGACCCCCGTCTGGACCGGGGACAATCCCAACGGCATGGATCCGGACGGCATCTACACCTACCACGACGAGGATCTGGGCGGGTTCGTGATCGAGTGGAGCCGTCTGCCCCACTACAAGCCCGAGGTCCTCGGCTTCCAGACCTTCCAGCTGATCCTGCTGGATCCCGCGCAGCACGCCAGCACCGGCGGCGACGGCGAGATGCTCTTCCTCTACCGTCAGGTGCAGAACAACGATGATCTGCGCATGTACGCCACGGTGGGCATCGAATCGCCCGACGGCCTGGATGGCCTGGAGCTTAGCTACAGCAACATCAACGCGGCGGGCATGGCCCCGTTGCAGCCGGGTCTGGCCATCCGCATGACCACGGACGCCCCCACGCGGGTGCCCTTCACCGCCAACCGCTTCACGGCCGAGGCGGTGGGTGACCGCGTCCAGCTGCACTGGGAGTGCCCCGCCGACCGGCCCGTCCTGGGTTGGCATGTGGATCGCGTGCGCGGCACCGAGCGTATGCGGCTGACCGGGGACACCCTTCCCGCCGGCATCACCAGCTTCCAGGCCGTGGGCCACCAGGAAGGCGACACCTACCTTCTGAACGCCCTGCACCCATACGGCGTGACCAGCGAGCCGGGGCAGGCCATGGCCGAAAGCAGCCTCGGCACCCGCCTCGCCCTTTATCCCGCCCACCCCAACCCCGCACGGGGGGCGGCCAACCTGGCCTTCTCCCTGCCCCGGGAAACGGACGTGAGCCTGCGCGTCTACGACGTGGCCGGACGTCTGGTCCGGACCGTTTTCCAGGGCCGCGCCGGCGCCGGTGACGGTGTCAAGGTCTGGGACGGCAGGCAGGATGACGGCAGCCCCGTGGCCGGCGGCATCTACTTCTACCGCCTGGAGACGGGTACCGAGGTTCTGACCCGCAAACTCATCCTGGTACGCTGATTCTTCCGCCGGGCGCCCGACCTTGAAGGTCGGGCGCCGGTACCCGTGGGGAGTTGCCCGTGCAACTGGTTCTTGTTCTCTTGCTGCTGATCTCCTCCCTCGGAGTATGGGAGATGGCGCGGCATACCCGCTACCGGCGGCGCATCCCCATCCGGGTGCATGTCAACGGCAGCCGGGGCAAGAGCAGCGTGGCGCGTCTGATCGCGGCCGGCCTGAAGGCAGGCGGCATGCAGGTGGTGGGCAAGACCACCGGCAGCGCCGCTGCCGTCATCAACACCGACGGCAGCGAGACCCCCGTCATCCGCCGAGGCAGTCCCAACATCAAGGAGCAACTGGGAGTTTTCCGGCGCGCCGCGCGGCAGAAACCCCAGGCCCTGGTCATCGAGTGCATGGCCGTGCGGCCGGATCTGCAGAAGGTTTGTGAGCAGAGCATCGTGCGGGCCACCCACGGGGTCATCACCAACGTGCGACCGGACCATCTGGAGGTCATGGGTCCCTCCATGGACGATGTGGCCACCAGCCTGGCGGGCACCGTGCCCAGCAAGGCGCATCTGTTCACCTCGGAGGACCGCTACCGGGAATTCCTGGCCGGCCGGGCTCTCCGACAGGGTAGCCGCTTCACCCACAGCGGCCCGCATCAGGTCAGCGCCGAGGACATGCAGCCTTTCGCCTACGAGGAATTTCCCGAGAACGTGAGCCTGGCCCTGGATGTGTGCACAGCCGTGGGCGTCGACCGCCGCCGAGCCCTGGAGGGCATGTGGCAGGTGACGCCGGATGTGGGCGCCATGACGCGCTGGGCCTTCACCGAACAGCGGGACGGCCAGCCCATGCGGCTGGAGTTCATCAACGGATTCGCCGCCAACGATCCTGACAGCTACCTGCGGGTCTGGAAACACCTGGGCCTGGGCGAGCGCCCCGAAACGGTCATCGTGCTGATGAACATCCGCGGGGACCGGCAACGGCGCAGCAAGGATCTGGCCCCTCTCCTGGGCCGGGAGTTGAAGGCCGCGCATTTCGTTCTCATCGGTGACGAGACGGCTCTTTTTGCCGACATGCTGAAGCGCCAGGGGCTGGCAAGGGAGAGAATCCATGACGCCAGCCGTCTGGATGCGGAAGCCCTGTGGCAGCGCCTGATCGGACTGTGCCCCGACGGGGGTTGTGTGGTGGGCATCGGGAACATCGCCGGCATCGGCAACCGCCTGCTGGCATACCTGAAGCACCGGGGAGGGGTGGCGTGATCTACCAGAGCATCGGACTGGGGCTGGTGGTGGCCCTCGTCTTCAGCGAGATCCTGGGTCTGGCCGCGGGCGGTCTGGTGGTGCCGGGTTACATCGCCCTGTACCTGGACCAGCCGCTGCGCATCCTGGGCACCATCCTGGCCAGCCTGGTGACCTTCGGCTCAGTGCGGCTGCTGGGTCGCTTCATCCTGCTCTACGGACGCAGGACCATGGTCTTCTGTGTTCTGGCGGGTTTTCTCTTCGGTTACCTGACACGTTACATCCTGGTCTTCAACGAGGCCCTGCACCTCGGTGTCGATGCCAGCGTGATCCAGTCCATCGGCTACATCATTCCCGGGCTCATCGCCTACTGGATGATGCGGCAGGGTGTGGTCGAGACCCTCTGCACCATGATCATGGCCGCCTTCATCGTGCGCCTGGCCCTGGTCACAGCCTACGGGGGGAAGCTCATTGAGCTGGCGATTGGATAACCGCAGGCGCTTCATCCTGCTCTGCCTGGCCGTGGTCGCCCTGCTGATGCAGATGGTGCTGGACATGACGCGCACACCCACCCGGCAATGGGATTACGATCTGAAGATGAGGGCCGCCGAGAAGGCCGCCCGCGCCTTTGCCGCCGTGCGCGAATTCCGCGGACTGGAGGGTGCCACCCTGGATCTGGTGAATGACCCGGCGGGCACCGGTCTGATCGGGCCGGAAATCAGCCCCATCACCAACGCCACCGGTAATCTGGAATCCAAGCTGACCAGCCTGAACCCCAACTTCGCGGCCGTGCTGGTGCGCTACTTCCGGCAGGCCGGCCTCAAGAGCGGCGATCCGGTGGCCGTGGCCGTCTCGGGGTCCTTTCCCGGCATGAACATCGCCCTGTTCGCGGCCATGGAGGCCATGGAACTGCGTCCGGTGGTCGTCACCTCCGTGGGCGCCAGCAACTGGGGAGCCAACAACCCCGAATTCACCTGGCTGGACATGGAAACCCTGTTCTACGACAAGGGTATCTTCCACACCCGCAGCCGGGCCGCCACCTTCGGCGGAGGCAACGACATGGGCCGAGGCCTGAGCCCCGCCGGGCGGCAGAAGGTGCGCGACGCGGTGGCCCGCAACGGGCTGGAATTGATCGAGAGCAACAACATCGAGCAGGCCATCGAAGCCCGCATGACCTTCTACGAGCAGGCCGCCCGGGGCCGTCCCTATCGCCTCTACGTGAACGTGGGCGGCGGCGTGGCCAGCCTGGGCAGCAGCCACAACAAGAGCCTGCTGCCTTCGGGCCTGAGCTTCGAACTGGGCGCCCACAACTGGCCCCGCAAGGGCACCATGATCCTCTTCTCCGAGAAAGGGGTGCCGGTGGTTCACCTGCTGCGCATCATGACCCTGGCCCGGGAAAACGGGTTGCCCGTCTCCCCCGACTACCTGCCCCAACCCGGTGAAGGGGAAATTTTCGTGCAGGAAATGTACCGCTGGCCGCTGGCCGCGGCTTTCCTGGTGCTGTACTGTGCCGCCTGCGTGCTGATCCTGGCTCCGGAATTCCGACGCGGCCTCTTCGACCGCTTCAGCCGGCGGCGTCCACCCGAGGGACTGGCCTCCGCCTTCATCGCCCTGATCCTGCTGGGCACCTGCCCGGCGTGGAGCGCCACCCGCTGGGTCGAGGTCGATCCCAAGGAGTCTTCCGGACGGATGTGCCTGACAAACCAGAACCGGAAATTCACCTACCACCTGCTCGACCCCGCCCGGGAAACGGTGTTCGAGGTCACAGGACCCCGCCGGGTGAAGCTGATCAGCCGCTACGTGGCCGGTCCGGAGGATCCGGATCGGGCCCGCTTCAGCGTGCGCGTGGAACTGGACGGCAACGAGGTCCTGCGCAAGGGCTTCCGCGCCGACCCCAACGAGAAGATGCAGGTCTGCGGCAAGGGCGGTGGAGTCAGCCACCTGCGCCGCGGGATGCTGAAGATCCCTGCCGGAACCCACCAGCTGAGGGTCTCGGGTCAGGCTCCGGGCAGCGGGGACGTGGTCTGCCGGCTGTACCGGGAAAATCTGCGCAAGAAGAGCCGTTCCGTCTCCTTCGCCCCGGAGAATTACCTGGAGCTGACCACCCTACAATTCGAGAGCGGGTCCCAGAGCACCTACTACCGCTTCGAACGGGGCAGCCCCCTGGGCTTCAGCATCACCGGGCCCACCACCTTGACGGTCTACACCCGGCTGGACTTCGAGGCCGGCATGCTGGGGGCCCAGCCCTATTCCATCGAGCTGCTGCGCGATGGCCAGAGCATCAAGACCTACCACTACGAGGTGGAACGGTTGCCCAATGCCTTCTATCCCGAGCACCGCGAGTTGCTGCCCGGCTCCCGCAAGAGGCTGACCATCCGGGTGCCCGGCGGCCGGCACCATTACGAACTGCGCTGTGTGCGCCCCGAGAACTGCGGGGTCGCCACCATGATCCGCATCCCCAGGAAGGACTTGGAAGGACGCCCATGAGAAATCCTCTCGTTTTCTGGTTGACCCTGCTGCTACTTGCCGCCTGTGGCGCCGCTCAAGGTGCGCCGGTGCAATTGTGGGCCCTGGGTTCTCCGGAAACCGCCGCCGTCGGCAAGATCGGCCCCGTGGACTACATGGTCGTGGCGGCCGCCGGGTTGAAGGTTCCCATCGAGGGCCCCGGCACCGTGACGGGATACGTGCGGGCCAGCCTGCCCACCGACCATGCCGGTTCCGTCACGGGCACCCTGCGCCTGGCCGGCGTGCCCGGCGTGCCCCCCGTCCAGGAATTCCGCTTCCGGGCTTCCCGGCGCTCGGCCTGGGGTGAGAAACGTCCCGGAGTCCCGAGCAGCGGGCGCAAGTTCCTCTTCGAGGTGCCCCCCGGCCGGCATGACCTGCTGGTTTCCGGAGAGGCGCCCGGCGGGGACCCCCTCCTGGTCATCCTCTATTTCGAGGGGCCGCGGCAACCTGAGGTCAAGGGTCTGGTCATCCCCGCGGCGGCCCAGCCGAAGAAGAAAAAGAAGAAGGGCAAACCCTTCTTCACCTTCCGCGGCAACGTGAGTGTGGACTTCATCTACAACGACAACGTGCTGAGCACCAGCCCCGAGGATCTGATCCTCTTTGACGGGGGCCTGGACCCGGACAAGTTCATCAACCAGACGAAGGACGATTTCGTCCTGGCCCCGGAGCTGGACCTGCAGGCGCGCACCCGGAAGATCCTCCCCTACGGAAGCACCATCTTCCGGGGCAAGATCAAGCGCTGGATGTACACCACCAACCCCGTGAAGACCAACACCGACTTCGATTTCTATCTGCGCCAGTACTACGGTTACGGCAAGAGTCTGGAGCTGTACCTGCACACGGCGCCGGAGCAGTACATCCGCCAGCTGAACGACCGCTCGCCGCTGGTGGACCCCGACTCCGATGTGGTCAGCACCCAGTTCCGCTTCCAGCGCAATATCTGGAACCTGACCTGGCGCAACCGCATCAACAAGAAGTGGAGCTTCAAGCTGCTCTACGAGGAGAACTTCCGCTACTACAACAAGCCGTTCATGGAAAACGACATCGAGGCCTGGGAAGTTCGCGGCAACCTGCGCTGGAAACAGAGCAGGACGCTGACCTGGAGCGTGGACTACAGCTACGAGGATGCCACCGCCCGGGCCATGGATACCGTGGGCGAAACGCCCGAAACCTCCGATGATTCGGACGGCAGCTACGAGCGAGACCTGTACCGCATCGGGCTGGATATCCGGCACCCCGTCTTCGAGAAGTATGTCGATCGGATCAGCCTCAGCTTTCTGTTCATGGACTACTACTACAATACCGAACGCACCCTGGTCGACGACCCCTACCATCGGGGCCGCCGGGATACGTTCTACAAGGGGACGATCGACTTTCGGCGCAAGCTGACGGACGACCTCTCCATGAAGATCGCCACGCGACGCACCCAGCGCATCGCCTACTCCCCCTGGGAGGGTGATCTGACGACAGACAAGGATTTCACCCAATGGTTGTACTGGATCAACCTGGACTACCGCTTTTAAGGAGTGGCCATGCGTTCGCGCCCTGAATTTGTTCTGATGATCGTCCTTTTCGCCCTCGTCCTCGGTGCCGGCTGCGCCCAGCAGGACCTTTACGATCCCCCCGGAGCCCCCTTCACGCGGGTAGGCAGCGTGCCCCTGCCCAGCGAGAACGAGGGTGTCGCCATCATCGGGCGCCACGCCTTCGTGGCCGGCGGCCAGGCGGGATTGCACAGCATCGACTTCACGGACCCGGCCAACCCGGTGCTCCTGCAGACCCTCAATACCCTCAAGTACAGCGAAAGTGTCGAGGTGGTGCGCACCTTCGTGGACCACACGCTACGGGATATCGCCCTGGTGGTGGAGGGGACCGAGGGTATCACCAGCTACGACATCACCGACCCCGGGGCCATGACCAGTTTCAACAGCGGCACCACCGCGGTCTTCGGCAACCGGGTCTACATCGATCAGCCCGAGGATCCGGACGATCCCTACGTCGTCTTCCTGGCAGAGAGCTGGAAGGGCGTGCGCATCTTCGAATCCATCCCCGCCCAGGCCGGAATCCTGGCCTACAACGGGGTCTTCGTCGGCACCCAGGGCTATGCAGAGGGCATCGCCGTGAAGGACGGTTACGCCTACGTGGCCGACGACGAAATGGGCATGTGCGTCCTGGACGTGCGCATCCTGGATCTGGATTCGGTGGAACTGGTCAGCTGGACAGATACCCCGGGCGAGGCCCTGGACGTGGAGCTGGCCGGGAACCACGCCTACGTGGCCGACGGTTACGACGGGCTGGCCGTCTTCCGCATCGACGGTGGCGCCACGCCCGTCAAGGTGGCCCAGCTGCCCCTGGAGAGCCGGTGCCGCGCCGTGGCCGTGCGCGATGATCTGTGTGTCCTGGCCGCCCAGGGTGGCGGCGTGCACTTCGTGGACGTCAGCAATCCTGCCGACCCCATCTTCCTGGGCCGCATCGTGACCGAGTACGCCATGGACCTGGCCATCAGCAACGAGGGTTTCGTGCTGGTGGTGGACAGGGACGAGGGCCTGGTCATCCTGGAGGGCCCCGGCGAGTTCACCGACACCACGCCCCCCTCCCCCGTGACCAGCCTGACGGTCGAGAGTTTCGGCCTCGGCGCCGTCCGCCTGGACTGGTTCGCCGTGGGCGATGACCGCATGGAAGGCACGGCCGAGAGCCTGGAGATCCGCATGGCCGACTCCACCATCGTGGACGCGGATGATTGGGCCGCCGCCACCGTCGTGCCCGGCGCCCCGGCTCCCGAGACGCCCGGTACGGAGACCAGCCTGGTGGTCACCGAGCTGACCGCCGGCGAGAAGCACTTCGCCGTGCGCTACACCGACAACGTGGGCCTGCAGTCCACCCTCGGCAGCAGCGCCAGCGCCCAACCCGGCGAGGGAATCCTGCTGCTGGACGGCGGGGTGGACATCCAGGCCGGCACCACCGGGGATACCTACACCTTCGAGATCACCTTCATCTACTCCACCGACCCCACGGTTCACGAGGTCATCATCGACGGCACCGGTCATACCATGGATCCCGTGGAAACCCGTGCCGGCGAGACCCTCTACCGCTACCAGGCGGTCCTGCCTGCGGGTCAGCACACCCACAGCTTCCACTTCGCGGTGGACGACCCCGAGGTCCCGGCCGCCGAGACGGACCAGGTCGTCGGCCCCGTGGTCGGCCGCTGGGTCCTGCAGGCGGGCAGTCCGGACGACGAGCCCGGCCGCACCAGCGACGAGTGGGCCCACACCGTGGTCCTGACCGACAGTGTCGTGGCCGCCGTGACGGAAGTCACCCAGTCCCAGTACGAGGCCCTGGGTTTCACCGATCCCAGTGGTTTCGACGGTGACGACCTGCCCGTCGAGAGCCTCACCTGGCACGAGGCCGTGGCCTACTGCAACGCCCTGAGCACGGACGACGGCCTGACACCCGCCTACACCATCGACGGCATGGACGTCACCTGGAACCGCGAAGCCGACGGCTGGCGCCTGCCCACCGAAGCGGAATGGGAATTCCTGTGCCGCGCCGGCAGCGGGCAGGCCTTCAGCGGCGGGGCCTTGACGGGCCGCGTCTGCACCCCGGACCCCGTCCTGAACACCCTGGGCTGGTACTGCGGCAGCGATTTCGGCGGCCTGCCCGGCACCCGGGCGGTCATGCAGAAGGACGCCAACGCGCGCGGCCTGCATGACATGCACGGCAACGTCTGGGAATGGTGCTGGAACTGGTACGGCGACTACCGCGTCATGGACGAGGATGGCGACGGCGTCCTTCTCGATCCTGTCGGGCCGGTGACCGGCACCCGACGCGTGGTGCGCGGCGGCAGCTGGTATGGCGGCAGCGAGGACTGCCGCAGCGCCAACCGCGAGGCCCGCTACCCCGACAACCAGGATGACGTGGTGGGGCTGCGCGTGGTGCGCACCGTCGTCACCGATCGGTAAAGCCAAGGAACGGAAAATGGCCGAGAAGCAGCGCTACACCTTCATCGACGAGTTCCGGGGCCTCATCGGCGTGATGATGGCCCTGGGCCACAGCAACTACTACTTCAACTCGGCCTGGTTGAGCCTGGACCCTCTGGATCCGTTCTTCGACAACCTGCCCCAGTTCCTGCTGCGGTATATGGGTTACCTCTGCGCGCCCGGCTTCCTGATGATGAACGGCGCCATGATCTACTATGTCTTCCACCGCCGCCTGAACAACGGCGAGGGCACCGGTCACATCCGCTGGGGTTTCATCCAGCGGGGCCTGTTCCTCATCGCGGTGCAGCTGACGTGGGTCAACAGCAGCTGGGGTGCGTTCAGCCGGTTGCGGCTCGAGCATTACGGGATCATCGCCACCATCGGAACCAGCATGCTCCTGCTGATCTGGATGGTGACGTGGAAGTGGCAGGCCCGCGCCGCCGTGGCTCTGGGCCTTTTCCTGGTCCACCCGCTCTTGCTGAAGATCCCCTACGATCACGATGGTCCCTGGCACTACCTGATGCAGTTCTGGGTGGACGCCGGGCACTTCAACAAGTACCCGGTGCTTCCCTGGTTCGCCCTGGCAATCGTGGGCAGCGTCATGGCCCATTTCTGGTTCGAGGAGTGGAAGGACCCCATGCGGCGGGCGCGCAATTCCGTGCTCACGGGGCTGGCCCTCATCGGGATCGCCTGGCTGGTGCGGCTGACCGATGATTACGGCAACATTTTCGCCTACGACACCTTCTTCAGCTACAGCTTCTTCCTGGTGCAGAAGTACCCCCCGAGCCTGGCGCACCAGTTCTGGTTCAGCGGCGCGGTGATCTCCCTGGTGGGCGTGTTCAGTTTCATTGACGCGAAGAGTCCCCTCCTGCGACCCCTGGCGAAGATCGGGCGTGTTCCCCTGTTCTTCTACGCGGTGCACATTCCCCTGCTGGCCATCTTCACGCGCCGGCTGGGATTATTCTATCGCGAGGGTGCGGTGGCCGAGTCGCTCTACGGCTGGGTGGCCCTGATGGTGGTGATGTATCCGCTGGCCATCTGGTTCACAGGCGTGAAGAAGCGGAACCGCAGCTGGCTGATCCGCATGATCTAGATATGGGCGGCCCACCAGGCGGCGCCGCGTGCCGTCCACAGGGCATCGAGGTGGCGCCCCTCGACCTGCAGATGATGTCCCAGGCCCCCTGTCAGGACCACCGGCAGGGGGCCGTGCTTTTCCATCAGGCGGCCCAGCATCCCCTCCACCCCGCCGATGCCCGCCAGCCAGGCCCCTCGTTGCAGGGCCTCGGCGGTGTCCATTCCCACGTCGGCGGGCTGGGGCGCAAAACCCGTAGCGGGAAGCATGGCCCCGTGCTCGGCCAGGCACCGGGCGGCCAAGGCCATGCCCGGGGCGATGAGGCCACCGGCGAAACGTCCCGCCAGCAGCAAGTCCACGGTGGTGGCCGTTCCCGCATCCACGATGAGCGCGTCCCGGAGCCCCGCCCCCACGGCGGCGGCCACGTTGATCCAGCGGTCGGGTCCGACGGTTTCAGGATTCCGGAGGTCGTGCGGGAACGGGAGATCGGGCACCTGCCCCACCACCTGCCCCGCGGGAAAACGCCCACGGAAGATTTCCGTGAAGGCGGGGATAACGGAAACCAGGACCGGTATCTCTTGCCCGGCCAGGCGAGCCCAGAGATCATCAGGATACGCCAATACGTCCGCGGTGGGGAAGCGCAGCACACCCGGCTCACCGGGTCCGGGCGCCACCGAGGAGTCAAAACCCCGGGACCAGTCGGGCAAGCCGCCCCCCTCAGGCACGCGGTGGCCCTTGATGTGGGAATTGCCGGCGTCCAGTACGGGGATCAGTTCCTTCATCGGGCGGGATCCTCCTCTCCCAGCAGGTGCACCTCGCCGGCGTGCAGGATGTGGGGCTGGTCGGCTCCCTCGTCCAGGATCAGGGCCCCCTCGGGGCCGATGCCCAGGCTGCGCCCCTGGTGGATCCGTACCCCGGAGCGGATGCGCACCTCGCGGCCCAGCAGACAGTCCAGGGCCGAGAGGGAAGCTTGCCAGGGAAGCCACCCCTCGGCGGCAAAGCGATTGAATTCGTCCTCCACCCGGCGCACCAGAACCCCGGCCAGGATGCCACGCTTGATGGCATGGCCCGTCTCCGCGAGCAGGCTGGTGGCGGTCCCCTGCAGCTGGGGTGGGAAGAGTTCGGGTCGCGTGGAGATGTTCATGCCCAGGCCGGCCACCACGCCACCGCCCGGCCGACCGGGGTTTTCCAGCAGGATGCCCCCCAGCTTGCGCTTGCCCACCAGGATGTCGTTGGGCCACTTAAGGCGGGCATCCAGACTGAACTCCTCGCGCAGGGCCAGCACCACCATCAGGCCCAGCCAGACGGAAAAGCCCTTCTGCCGGGCGGCGATGTGATCAGGGATGACCACCGACAGGTTCAATCCGCCGCAGTCCATCCAGGATCGCCCTTGCCGCCCCTTGCCGGCCGTCTGCCGGCGGGCCACCACCACGGTGCCGCGCTCCAGCAGCCCCACGGGGTTGATGCTCATCAGGTCGGAGGCCTGCCAGCCCCATTCCTTCCAGTGGCACAGGCGTCCCTGGGCGGCGGGCCCGCGGCCCAGCAGGAAATCGTTGGTGCTGGGCACCTCTTCCAGGAGATACACCCGCGCTCCGGTGCGGCGAAAGCGCACGCCGCTTTCGAAAACATCCAGGCCGAACCAGTCGCGGCTCGGGGGGTGCGGCTTGCCCGTGAACATCAGACCGTATCCATATCCAGGCCCAGATCCAGGGCCCGCACCGAGTGGGTCAAGCGGCCCACCGAGGCCGCGTCCACCCCGGCCAGGGCGTACCCCCGCAGGGTTTCCAGGGTGACGTTGCCGCTGCTCTCCAACAGGCTGGGGCTGCCGACCGCATCGCGCAGGGTCACGGCCGCGCGGGTCTCCTCGTGACCGAAATTGTCCAGCATGATCCACTCCACGCCCAGGGGCAGCACCTGCTCCAGCTGGGTGAGTGTATCCACCTCAACCTCGATGAGCAGATCCGGAAACTGCTCGCGTCCCCGCCGCACCAGATCGGCCACCGCACCGCCCCCGGCGGCCCAGTGGTTGTCCTTGAGCATGATGCGGTCGTAAAGGCCCAGGCGATGGTTGTGGCCGCCCCCGCACCGCACCGCGTACTTGGCCAGGTGGCGGTATCCGGGCAGGGTCTTGCGCGTATCGAGGACGCGGCAGCCGGTACCGGCCACCTCCTGCACGTAGCGCGCCGTCAGGCTGGCGATGCCGCTGAGCTGCTGCAGGAAGTTCAGCAAAATGCGCTCCCCCGTGAGGATGGCGCGGGCCGGTCCGCGCAGCACGGCCACCACGTCCCCCGGTTGCACGGCGCTGCCGTCGGGCTTGCGGACATCCAGGCGGACTCGGGAATCCAGTTCGGAGAAGAGGATCTCCGCCACGGGCAGGCCGGCGACCACACCCACCTCCCGGCTGGTGATGGCGGCATTTATCTCCATGCCCCTGGCCACGGTGATGGCGGTGGTGGCATCACCCGGGCCCACGTCCTCGGCCAGGGCGCGCCGCACCAGTTCCCTTGTCCAGTCCTCGTTGGGAAAATCGAATGCCATGGCGACGCGGCCGTCCTTTCTATTCGGTGCCCAGTCCCCACTGGGCCTTCATGTCCTCGATGCGATCGCGCAGGGCGGCGGCCTTCTCGAACTCCAGGGCGCGGGCCGCCTCCTTCATGGCATCGTAGAGCATGTCGATGGTCTCGCGCGGGGAGAAATCGCCCGCAGTGATCTTCTCCCACGGCGGTTCTTCCGACTCCGCGGCGCCGGCGGCGTCACCCTGCACGTGGCTGGTGGCGGCCTGGGTGGAGAGCATGATCTCGTCCCGGCTCTTGGTGATGGTGCGCGGCACGATGCCGTGCTCCTCGTTGTAGGCCAGCTGCTTCTCGCGGCGGCGGTTGGTCTCGTCGATGGCCAGCTGCATGCTGCGCGTGATGCGGTCGGCGTACATGATGACCTCGCCCGAGGCGTTGCGCGCAGCGCGGCCGGCGGTCTGGATCAGGCTGCGTTCGCTGCGCAGGAAACCCTCGCGATCCGCATCCAGGATGGCCACCAGACTGACCTCGGGCAGGTCCAGGCCTTCACGCAGCAGGTTCACGCCCACCAGCACGTCGCTATCGCCCAGACGCAGCTTGCGCAGGATCTCGATACGGTCCAGGGCCCCGATATCGGAGTGCAGGTACGCCACCTTCACCCCGGCCTGGGCCAGGTACTCCGTCAGGTCCTCGCTCATCTTCTTGGTCAGGGTGGTGACCAGCACCCGGTGCCCCAGCTTGATGCGCACGCGGATGCGCTCCAGCAGGTCATCCACCTGGTTGTGGACGGGCAGCACATGGATGGGCGGATCCACCAGACCCGTGGGGCGGATCACCTGCTCGACCACCTTGCCCCCGGACTTTTCCAGCTCGTAATCCGCCGGGGTGGCGCTGATGTAGATGGCCTTCGGAACGATCTGTTCGAATTCCTCGAAGAGCAGCGGCCGGTTGTCCAGCGCGCTGGGCAGACGGAAACCGTGCTCCACCAGGTTGGTCTTGCGGGAGCGATCGCCGTAATACATGGCGCCGATCTGGGGGATGGTGGCGTGGCTCTCGTCGATGAACATGAGGTAGTCGTTCGGGAAATAGTCCAGCAGACAGGCGGGACGCTCGCCGGGCTGGCGCCTGTCAAAATAGCGGGAGTAGTTTTCCACGCCGGCGCAGTGACCGATCTGCTTGATCATCTCCATGTCGTAGCGTGTGCGGGAAGCCAGACGGTGCGCCTCCAGGGGTTTGGCCAGCTCGTCCAGCTCCCCCAGGCGCACCTCCAGGTCCCGGCCGATCTCGTCCACCACCCGGTCGATGCCGCCGCGCTCGGTCACGAACTGGGTAGCGGGGTAGATCAGGGCGTTGCGGGTCTCACCCAGGCTCTTGCCCGTCAGGGGATCGGTCCAGCTGAGGGCCTCCACCTCGTCGCCGAAGAATTCGACCCGCAGCACACGCTCCTCGAAGGCCGACCGGATCTCCACCGTGTCGCCGCGGGCGCGGAAGGTGCCGTAGTCAGGCTCCAGATCGTTGCGCCCGTACTGGATATCCACCAGCCGTTGCAGCAGTTCGTCCCGGTCCAGCTCCATGCCCACCTCCAGGCCGATGCGGCTGGACTGGAAGGTATCCGGATTGCCCACCCCGTAGATGGCCGAGACGCTGGCCACCACGATCACATCCCGCCGCGCGAGCAGGCTGCTGGTGGCCCGCAGGCGCAACCGCTCGATCTCGTCGTTGATACTGGTGTCCTTCTCGATGTACGTATTGGTGGACGGGATGAAGGCCTCGGGCTGGTAGTAGTCGTAATAGGAGATGAAGAATTCCACGGCGTTGTGCGGAAAGAAACCCTTCATCTCGCCGTAGAGCTGGGCGGCCAGGGTCTTGTTGTGGCTGAAGACCAGGGCCGGCCGGTCCAGTTGCTGGATGACGTTGGCCATGGTGAAGGTCTTGCCCGAACCCGTCACTCCCAGCAGGGTCTGATACTGCTTGTCCGCCCGGATGCCGGCCACCAGTTCGGCGATGGCCTGGGGCTGGTCGCCGGTCGGTTCAAAGGGGGAAACAAGCTGGAACAGGCTCATGCTCTCATTCCCCGCCGGGGTCCGCCAGAACGGAGGCATCAAGCAGGAGCACCTCGCCGTCCCGGAAGCGGGACAGGTCCTGGTCCTTGCCGTTGAAGCTCAGGCGCACCCCCGCCACCTGCCCCAGCCGCAGACTGATGTGATCCTCCACGCCCCAGTAGACGACCAGCCCCTCGCGCACGGCGTAGGCGGTGCCGGGTTCCATGCCTTCGGCAGGCAAGGGGGCGATGGTCTCCGCATCCGGGAACCTGGCGTCCTGGAAGGTGGATTCCGCGTCGCGCATGACGGCATAGCTACCGGCCGCGGGCACCAGCAGGCGCAGGACGAAGGGCCAGCTGCGGCCGGATGCAAAGCGCAGATCGGGCCCGCCCGGCAGGGCGACCGGAAGCTCCGGCTCGGGCACGGCCACCTCTGTCTTCTCCTGACGGGGGCTGGAATTCTCCGTCACGCGGGGCGTGCTCTTCTGCCAGCCCAGAGCCAGGGTATCCCGGCCGGAGGTATCCGGCCTGGCCGGGGCGGGATCGGCGGCCACCTCGGTACGGGGTTCGTTGCCCGCCGTTTCCCCATCCCCACCGCGGCCCAGCAGGTACCAGACACCGACGAGGACCGCCAGGGCCACCCCCACCCCGACCCCGATCTGGATCCAGGGCAGACCCACGTTGCGGATCTGGACATCCTTCTCGTCCCAGCCGGTCTTGGCCTCCCCGTCGGCGCCGGTGGCCGCCGCGCCGGTAAAGACCTGGTAGACTTCGATCATCTCCTCGGGTTCCAGCCCCACCTCCCTGGCGTAGGAGCGCAGGAAACTCTTGACGTACAGATCGCCGGAGATCTTGTGATACTCGTCCCTCTCGATGGCCTGCAGGCTGGCCTGCGGGATCTTGGTGCGTTCGGCCAGTTCGGGCAGCGTCAGGCCCGCCTTTTCGCGGGCCTGCAGCAGCCGTTCACCGGGGCTCAGGTTTTCGCCGGCAGCGGTCATGGGATCCTCCCGGTCTCAACTGTCCAGGGCGGCGAGGCGCTCCTGAAGAGTGGCGGCCTTGTTCTCGTTTTCGGCCAGCAGATCCTTCTGCTGCTGGACCACCTGCTCGGGAGCGTTGGCCGTGAATTTCTCGTTGGCCAGCTTGGCGCGGCAACCCTTCATCCAGCCCTGGAGCTTGGCCAGTTCCTTTTCCAGACGGGCCTTCTCCTTGTCCAGATCCACCAGCCCCTTCATGGGCAGGAAGATCTGCACGGTGCCCGCCACACCCACACCCGCGGGCGAGGGGTCCTCGCCCCCGACAACCACCTCCACACTCTCCATCTTGGCCAGCAACTGGATCAGGTCCACCGCTCCCTGCAGCTTGCCCGCGGCCGCCTCATCCTCGGGGCGCAGGATGGCCGTGCCGCGTTTGCCCGGGGGCACGCCCAGTTCGTGGCGCACGTTGCGCACGGTGGTGGTGATTTCCTGGATCTCCTCGAAAGCCGCCTTCTCGGCCGCGAACGGCGCTTCGCCCTCCAGGACGGGGAAACTGCTGGTCATCAGATAGCCGCGGCTGGGGGGCAACCAGGACCACAGTTCCTCGGTGATGAAGGGCATCAGCGGATGGAGCAGCTTGTAGCTGACGGCCAGGTTGAGCACGGCCACGCACAGGGCGGCCCCGCTCTGGTTCTCGTCACGCATGCGCGGCTTGACGGCCTCCAGGTACCAGTCGCAGAACTCGTGGCGGAAAAAGTTGAAGACGCCGTATGCCGCGTCGTTCAGGCGCCGTTTGTCCATGTTGCGCCCGCTCTCGGCCACGGCCTCCAGCAGGCAGGACAGGATCCAGCGATCCTCCACTTTCAGGTCGGTATCGTTGATGGCCACGGGAGGTTGGCCTCCGAAGACCCCCTGCCAGAGTTCCCCGAACAGGCGGCCCGGTTCGGTTTCCCAGTCCGCCGCGCTGCCCAGCGCGCCGATATCCAGGGTGCGGGGCGCCGCAGGTTGATCCTGCGCGGCGGCAGCCAGACCGGCCTCGTCCCAGCTTCCCAGCACCAGCTTGGTGGCCTGGAAGATCTTGTTGCAGAAGTTGCGTCCCACTTCCAGGGTGCTCTCGCTGAAGAAGATGTCCTGGCCGGTGGGCGTCAGCATCACCAGGCTGCAGCGCAGGGCGTCGGCCCCGTACTGGTCGATCAGGTCGATGGGGTCCGGGCTGTTGCCCAGGCTCTTGCTCATCTTGCGGCCCTCTTCATCGCGCACGATGCCGTGGAAGAGCACCTCCCCGAATGGTTTTTCGCCCAGGAACTCGTAGCTGGCCATGACCATGCGCGCCACCCAGAAGAAGATGATGTCCGCGGCGGTGACCAGCACCGACGTCGGGTGGTACTTCTGGAGATCCGCGTCGTTGCGGGGCCAGCCAAGGGGCGAGAAGGTCCACAACCAGGAACTGAACCAGGTATCCAGCACGTCCTCGTCCTGGGTCAGCTTGGCGCTGCCGCAGGCGGGGCACTTCCCGGGGGTCTGCTCCGCGGCGATCTCCTCGCCGCAGTCGTCGCAGTACCAGACGGGAATGCGGTGTCCCCACCACAGCTGCCGGCTGATGCACCAGTCGCGGATGTTGGTCATCCAGTTGTTGTAGACACCGATCCAGCGCTCGGGAAAGAGGGTGATCTCCCCCTCCCTGACCGCGTCCACGGCGGGCTCGGCCAGCTTGTCCATGCGCAGGAACCACTGCTTGCTCAGGTAAGGCTCGATGACATGGCCGCAGCGGTCATGATGCCCCACCTGATGCACGTTCTTTTCCACCTTCACCAGCAGGCCGTCGGCCTCCAGTTTCTCCAGCAGATTCTTCCGGCACTCATGGCGTTCCTGGCCCTCGAAAAGGCCCGCCTCGGCATTCATGATGGCGCCGGGTGTCATGCACACCACCTGCGGCAAATCGTGGCGTCGCCCCACCTCGAAGTCGTTGGGGTCGTGGGCCGGGGTGATCTTCACGAAGCCCGTGCCCTTTTCCGGGTCGGCGTGATGGTCTCCGATGACGGGGATCTCCCGTTCGGTCAGGGGCAGCTTTACCATGCGGCCTATCAGGTGCTTGCGTTCGGGATCCTCCGGGTGCACGGCGACGGCGGTGTCGCCAAACATGGTCTCCGGCCGGGTGGTGGCCACGGTCAGGTGCCCGTCGCCGTCGGCGAAGGGATACCGGATATGCCAGAGGTTGCCCTCCACCTCCTTGTGCTCCACCTCGTCATCGCTGATGGCCGTAAGGTCGTGGGGGCACCAGTTCACCAGGTAGACGTCCCGGTAGATCAGGCCTTTTTCCTTGAGGCTGATAAAGGCGTGGCGTACGGCCTCGTTGCGTTTCTCGTCCATGGTGAAGGCCTCGCGCTCCCAGTCCAGGGAGCAGCCCAGGCGTCGGATCTGCTGGGTGATGCGGCCGTGGGTCTGTTCCTTCCAGTCCCAGGCCTTCTCCAGGAACTTCTCGCGCCCGGCCTCCCGCTTGGGCGTGCCCTCGGAGGCCATCTGTCGGCTGACGACCTGCTCGGTGGCGATGCTGGCATGGTCCGTGCCCGGCACCCAGACGGTGGGCCGGCCGTTCATGCGGGCCCAGCGGATCAGCACATCCTGGATGGAATTGCCCAGGCAGTGGCCCATGTGCAGGATTCCCGTGACATTCGGGGGCGGCAGGGTGATGACGAAGGGATCCGCCTCGAGGCTCTCATCGGGGGCAAAGAGCCCCTCCTTCTCCCAGGCGTCATACCACTTTTGTTCAATTCCCTCGGGCGAGTACTGGGAAAGCTGCCGAATGTCTTCCAATGATCTTCTCCTGCGAAAAAGGCGTGTACGAGCGGGATTTGTCCCAAGGCCGCAATTTAACACCTGGATACAGGCGGGGCAACGGCTTTGGGCCCCACCCGGGTGTGAATTTCATCATCACAAAAACACATCACAGGTCAATTTTTGCGACATATTCAAGTTTCACGCCCATGAAATCCCTTTATTTTGGGAAATTTATCCAAAAAACCCTTTAAAAAGCCCTACGGTTGCGGTACGTTCCTAGAGCTTACATTGGTCCTCGCCCGTACATCTAGACTCTCTCACCGGGGGAATGACATGAAAAAGACTGCGTTCGCTCTGCTCCTGACCCTCTTCATCGCCGGAGGCGCTTTCGCCCAGCTGGATCCGGACGATGACGGCATCGGCATCTACTTCGACCCATGTGCTTGCGTGAACTGCCTGGACCTGCCCACGGGTGACCACACCGGTTACGCTGTCATCACCCACCCCACCAGCGAGATGGGTGTGGCTGGCTGGGAAGCCACCATCACCAGCACCGGCCCTGCGGTCGTCACCGGCTGGGAACTGATGGGCTATTCGATCAACGTGGCCACCCGCCCCGACGAATTCGTTGTTGGTCTGGGTGAGCCCCTGGTCAACCCCTACACTTACCCTGCCGTGGTCGTGGCCATGTTCAACATGTACATCGTGGATGAAGGCACTCCCATCGAGTTCTTCATCGACGGAATCTACTTCCACAGCATCGAGGACTACGAGGGACCCGCCTATGTGGACGGCGGCGACTACGCGACCATCAAACCGCTGCAGATGATCCAGGGTAGCCCGGATCTGCCCGTGGCCATCGTCAACGGCGACTGCTCCGGCGTGGTGGCCACCGAGAATACGACCTTCGACAACCTGAAGGCCCTGTATCGGTAGCTTTCATCCCGCAGGTGGGACCGACCATGGTCCGGACTGCCCGGGTTGAGACCAAAATGGCAAAACGGCCGCAACCTTTGTGTTGCGGCCGTTTTCTTATGTTGTTATATCTCAAGCATCCCGCCCCCATTGCCGACTGTTGTGCCAGGCGGCTGTTTCCTTGTTTCCTTGAAACCGACGGGGCCCAATCATGCGCTTGACCGAACTCACCAAATGGCTGGCTGTCGGCCTCCTAGTTCTGGCCTCGGCCGCGGTTCGGTCCGCCACCCTCAGTGTGCCGGAAGACGCTCCCACCATCCAGGGCGCCATGCTCAAGGCCCGCCCGGGGGATATCATTCTCATTTCCTGCGGCACATACCTGGAAAACGGCATCCATGTCAAACCCGGGGTGGCTCTCTGGTCCGGGACCCTGCAGCCCTCCTGCGTCACCGTCGACGCCCAGGGCCGGGGCCCGGTTTTCATCTTCAGCGGCGCGGACACCACCACCGCCCTCGTGGGCATGACCCTCACGGGCGGCCAGGCCGACCTCGGCGGGGCCGTCCAGATCCGGTCGGGCTCCCCCCGCCTTTCCAACTGCATCTTCACGGGCAACGAAGCCGGCAGTGGCGGGGCCATCCACGCGGACAAGGAAAGCCG
>JGI12109J20283_10301354_pt1 | contig 36162 bp, 29 predicted proteins | sample ElkSlonscriptome_12_FD_20283 | JGI IMG/M metagenome (IMG submission 20283)
CCGTCTCGGTACCCAAACGCACGACGATCGCCTATTTCCGTCAGGACGCGAGCGAGGCCTCGGGGCGCTCGGTGCTGGACGAGGCCATCGCCGGTGCCGGACGCGTCGGCGAACTCCACCACGAACTGGCCGACCTGCAGGCCGGCATGGCCGACCCCGACCGGGCCGACGAGATGGATGCGCTGGTCGCTCGCTACGGCGAGATCCTCGACGAATACCAGCACGGCGGCGGCTACGAACTCGAATCCCTGGCCCGCGAGGTCCTGCAGGGTCTGGGCTTCGCCGACGACCAGATCGACGGCGACGTCGACGCCCTGTCCGGCGGATGGAAGATGCGGGTGGCGATCGCCCGCGTCCTCCTGGCCCGACCCGACGTCCTGCTCCTCGACGAGCCCACGAACCACCTGGACATCGAATCGATCCTGTGGCTCGAGCGCTTCATCCGCGACTACCCGGGCACCGTCGTGATGACCTGCCACGACAAGGACTTCATGAACCGCGTGGTCTCCCGCATCGTCGACATCGACGGCGGTGAGTTCGAATCCTACGTGGGCACCTACGACACCTACGTCGAGCAGCGGAAGTTGGCCGATGCCAACCGCGAAGCCGCCCACGCGCGACAACAGGCGATGCTGGCCAAGGAACGTCGTTTCATCGAGCGCTTCCAGACCCACGCCGCCAAGGCGTCGCAGGTGCAGAGCCGCGTGAAGAAGCTCGAGAAGATCGAGACCGTCGAACCTCCGCGGACACGACGTGTCGTGCGGTTCGAGTTCCGCGATCCTCCGCGATCGGGCGACGATGTCGCCGTGCTCGACAACGTATCCAAGGCCTACGGACCACGTGTGATCTACGAGGACTTCGACCTCGTCGTGCGCCGCCGCGAACGCTGGTGCGTGATGGGCCGCAACGGCGCGGGCAAGACGACGCTCTTGAAGCTCGTGGCCGGCGCCTCCGATCCCGACGGAGGCAACGTCCGGATCGGCGCTTCGGTCAAGATGGGTTACTTCGCCCAGCAGTCGATCGAACTCCTCGATCCCGCACTCACCGTCTACGAGACCGCGCAGCAGGCCTTTCCCATGGAAGGACAGGGCGCGCTCCGGACGCTCCTGGGCGCCTTCCACTTCATCGGCGAAGACGTCGAGAAGCCGACGCGCATTCTCTCGGGTGGCGAGAAGACGCGGCTGATCCTCGCGCTCATGCTCTTCGATCCACCGAACTTCCTCGTGCTCGACGAGCCGACCAACCATCTCGATCTGGAGACGAAGGAGATGCTCGTCGAGGCCCTGGAGGACTTCGGCGGCACCATGCTCTTCGTCAGCCACGACCGCACCTTCTTGCGCGGCCTGAGCAATCGTGTGCTCGAGCTGCGGCCGGGTGACGGCAACGGGACGCCGGCGGAGCCGCCCCGTGTCTTCGAAGGATCCTACGGGGAATTCGTCGTGGCCTCGGGCGAAGAGGCACCCGGCGTCCACGGTTGAGGGCCGTCCCCGACTCCGAGGACACCCTCGCCCGCGACGGAACTAACGGTTGTAGTTCGCTTCCGTGACCAAAGCACCCGTGACGGTGATGCGGATCCAGTCGACGTAGAGATCGTCGCCGCAAAGACCCTGCTGATCGGTTCCGATACCGATGGTGTGTCCACCACCCCCGACCTGGTAGGTCCGCGTGAACTCCGAGCAGCCCTCGAGGTCTTCGTAGGCGTTCTCGTCGCCGTCGACTTCGATCAGCACCTGGGTGCAGTCGCCTTCGACTTCCATCGACACCTTGACCTCGACGCCTTCGACGCTGGAGGTCCCCGGAAAGGTGAACGCGACCTTGCTCTCGGCGACGCCCTGGCCGTTGAAGGTCCACTTTCCCCCGCTTCGACACGAGAGCCAGCTCGGGGACGCCCCGTTCGTGCGCCCGGTTCCGTAGTCCACGCCGATGCCACCGTCGTCGAAACGGCGGTCGTTCGTGCGGATGTCCACTTCGCTCAAACCGGTCGGCGTGACGACGAAGTAGGGGAACGCGGACGCGAATCCGCGCAGTTCCACGGAACGGCTGCCCACCGAGATGGCACCCGTCGACACATTGCCGGCCGAGGGCGCATTCCACCTCACATCGACCTCGTGCGTGGCTCCGGGCTCGATGCGGACCTCGCCCCCGCCGTCGGTGATCGCGAACGCGGCGCCGTCGGCGACGGCGATGGTGCCTTCGAAGGCGTTCGAGCCGGTGGCCTCGACCTCGAAGGTCGACGTGTAGCTCGCACCCCCGAAACGCGTGCCGAAGTCGACACGTTCGGTCGAGATCTCGATGGCGCCGGTACCACCGTTACCGGGGCCGGCCGGATCGTCGTCACTGCCACAGCCAACCACGAGAATCGAAAGGAAGAGTGTCGTGACACAGATGCGGCGCAGGCTTTCGAAATCGATCATGACGTTCCTCGGACGGGGGCATCGTTCCGGACGGGCGGCACGGCCAGCTCCGGGCTCTCCAACAGATGCGAAATCCGGGCGTGGGTCACGCAGTGCCATCGTGATCTCGACCCGTGGACCCGTGTTGACCTAGCATCGCGTCCGCGCGGCACTGCCTGGAACGCACGGCACGCCGAACCGCTCCGGAACCGAGAAAGGACGTTCCAAGACCATGCACGCGACCCGACCCGGACCGGAAACCCTCGCCGCCAGCGTCACCGTCGCGTCCTTCGTCCTCTATCTGGCGACCCTCCACCCGTCGCTCCCGGCCGGCGACTCCGGTGAACTGATCGCCGTCGCCCATCAGCTCGGCATCGCACACCCGCCGGGCTATCCACTGTTCACGCTGATCGGTCATGTCTGGATCCGGCTCTGGTCCTTCGCCGATCCGGCGTGGGCGATGAACCTTCTCAGCGCCGTGACCCAGGCCATCGCCTGTGGCGTCCTGACCTGGGCGACCGCGCGGTGGACGAAGAACCCCACGGCCGCGATCGCCGCCGGTGCCGCGTGGGCCGTGACCGCCCCGGTGTGGAAGATGGCGCTGGTCACCGAGGTCTTCGCGCTCAACGCGCTGTTGGCTGCGCTTCTCTTCGCGGCCTTCGTTCGGGTCCTGCAGGGCGGAGCGAAGGCCGCCTATGCGGTCGTCTGCCTGCTCTGCGGCGCGTTGTTCGCGCACCATCACACGCTCGTCCTGCTCGCGGCTCCCGTGTACGTCGTCAGCGTCGTCAGTTTGCGCGCCGCGCTGCGCACGCGCGACCTCGTGCTCCGTGCCGTCGGCTTCGGATTGCTCGGCGCGAGCCCGATCCTCACCCTTCCCTTGATCGCGCGCACGGAGCCCACGGTCGCCTGGGGCGATCCGACTTCGGTCTCCGGACTGATCCACCACCTCTTGCGCGGCGACTACGGAACTCTCTCGCTCGAACCCGAACAGTCGGGACTGACGACCACGGTCTCGCACGTCGCCCTCTGGTTGGAATCGATTCCTTTCGAGGCCGGAATCCCCGCGACGGTGCTCGCCGTCGTCGGGATCGCAGCATTGATCCAGGGTTCGGGAACCGACACGCGGACGCGCGCGCTCGCCCTCGCCCTCGGCGGATTCGCCATCCTGCAAGCCCTGTTCTTCACGCGCGTGGGTTTTCCCGACGAACCGCTGTTCGTCGGCGTCGTGGAACGCTTCTGGATCCTGCCCGCGATGGTCGTCTCCTTCCTCGCGGCTCTGGGACTGCACGCGGTGGCTCGACGAGTACCCGGGCCCGTCACGTGGATCCTCGCCGTGATGGTCGTCACCTGGCCCGCGGCTCACCACCTGCGCACCGTCGACCAGTCGAACAACACCTTCGTCGACGACATGATTGCCGACGTGCTCGCGTCCGTTCCCGAGGGCGGCGCGCTGTTCGTCCAAGGTGACCTGCTCCACAACGCCCTCGCGGTCGCCACGGTCGTGCGCGGCGCGCGCAACGACGTCGCCTGGGCCGACCAGGAACTCATGACCTACTCGTGGGCCGTCGATCGCATCCGCGCACGGCACGCCGACCTGCTTCCGGATCCGCTCGGTCGCAACGACGCCTACGACGCGGACGACTCCACGTCCTACAACGTCCACTGGTTCGACCACCTCGACGATCGCCCCACGACGCTCATCGGCGTCAAAGAAGACAGCTACGCCCGGCGCTACGCGATGGTCCCTCGCGGCCTGGTATCACTCGTCGTCCCGCGTCACGCGGTCCCCGCGCTCGACGCGCAGGCCGAAACGGCGATCGCCTTGATGGACTCGGTGCGATGGCGCGGTTGGTTCCGTCCACAGGATCCGCGCAGCTTCGAAGCCCACGAACGCTGGCGCCTGGCCGACTTCGTCGCGCGGACGAGTCTGCTCGCGTGCCAGCCCTCCGCGATGGAATGGACGACGGCGACACATCCCGGGCTGATCCGACTCGCCGACTTCCTCGACACCCTGGTCGCTCACGACCACGACGGAGACCATGACCTGATCGAGCTCGATCGTGCCGGAGGGCTCGTCAGCGCCCTCCATCCGGCCATTCATGACGTCGAGCGCGCACGCGCGCTCCTGGCCCGAGCGCTGCGAAGCGAGAGCGAAGGACCGCGAGCCGACGAGGCGCGCCGGGTGCTCGATTCACTTCGCTCGGTTGATGGATCACGCTGACGACTGGTATCGTCGAACGTGGTCCGATCCCCAACCCCCCTTGTCGAGGCGCGCCCATGACCTCCTTCTCCCACCGCCTTCACGGCCTTCTGGCCGTGTCGCTTCTCGCCGTCTGCCTCGTCGTGCCCGAATCCGCCGTCGCGCAGAACCCGAGCATCGCAACGGTCACGCCCACCAACGGCCCGACGCGCGGGGGCACCGTGATCACGCTCAACGGAACGTCGTTCGGCACTCGAGCGGGCTCGGTGAGTTTCGGCGAAGCGAACGCGTCGATCACCACGTGGTCGGACACACGGATCGTCGCGCGAACGCCCGAAGGGGATCCGGGTTCGGTGCCTGTCGTCGCCACGAACACCGAAGGAGTATCGAGCGACGGGTCGGCGCAGTTCGACTACGACCTGCCCGTCCTCGTGGATGTCATGCCGACGAGTGCGCCCCAGGGCGGTGGTGTCCGTCTCACCATCACCGGGTCGAACTTCGGACGCGCATCGTCGCCCCGGACCTGGACGGTCGACGGCGTGATCGCGGAGGAAGAAGAAGGCTTCGGCCACGACCTGGCGTCGATCGTCATGCCGCCACTGCCGAGTGGAGGCATCAAGCCGATCCGTTTGGAGATCAACGGCTTCGTCTCGAACGAGATCTCGTTGGAGGTCACCCCGTCCAGTCCTTCGATCGTCTCCGTCCTTCCCCAGACCGGCCCCACGCAGGGAGGCACCCTCCTGACGATCACCGGCGAGAACTTCGGTGTCGCGCCCGGTAGCGTTCTCGTGTGCGGCTCGCCGAGCGAACTGACGAGTTGGACTTCGACTCGTGTGGTCGCGGTCGCGCCCGAGTGCTACTCGGGCCCGCAGTCGCTCGTTCTCGCCACCGCGGGCGGTGCGCAGGCGCCCTCGACCTTCACCTACGATGCACCCCTCGTCGAATCGGTCTCGCCCACGGACCTGCCCGCGCGTGGCGGTCGGGTGATCACCTTGACCGGAAGCAATTTCGGCCGAGCGTCGGCGCCACGCACGGTCACCGTCGGCGGAGCCACCGCCGAACCGATCGAGTGGCGCGGTCACGGCGAGATCGTCCTCCTGTCGCCGCCCGTCCTTCCCGGTCGCGACGTGCCGGTTTGTGTGGCGGTGGGTGCGGTCGAGCCGTCGTGTGCGAATGCGTCGACGGCACCGGTGCAGTTGGTCTCGGTCGATCCGACTTCTGGTCCGCGCTCGGGCGGCATCCGGTTGACCATCCGCGGAGAGAACTTCGGAGTCGATCCCACCACGCAGCGTACGGTCCTGCTCGGCTCGCAGGCCGCCACCGACGTCGCACTGCTGGGCGACGACACGCTGACGGCGACCTCACCGGCGAGCGACGAAACCGGCCCCGTCCAGGTCACCGTGAACGTCGACGGCGCCGAGGGCACCTTGCCCGCGGGCTTCACCTACGAAGCGGCCACCGACGTCGAGGCACTTCCCGGGAGCTTCGCGCTGCACGCGAACGAGCCGAATCCCTTCTCGTCCCGTACCGTCATCGCCCTGGACCTGCCGCGCTCGACATCCTACCGCCTGGCGGTGTACGACCTACGCGGCCGCCTGGTACGCGAAGTCCTCGATCGCGCCGGCCCCGGCCGCGTGCTCGTGCGGTGGGACGGAACCGACCTCTCCGGCGCACCGATCGGATCGGGAATCTACTTCTACCGGCTCGAGGCCGAGGACTTCGTCCAGACCCGCCGCATGATCCTGATGCGTTGACGGCCGGGAGTTCGGACCTCGAGGCCGCGCCGCGAAACGACGAACGGGAGATCACGGCATGAAGATCCTGGCCATCGCTCTTGCCCTGAGCGCACTCATCATCACGGGCAGCCTGGCGCAGGAGGGCGAAGACGCCGCGAATCGCGCGATCGTCGACGCCTACATGGCGGCCTATTCCGCCGCCGACTTCGAGGCAATGGGAGCCTTCATGGCCGAAGACGTGGTCTTCGTCGACCCGACCGCGACCGGCCGGGGCGCGTCCGGCATGGTCCATCACGGTCGCGACGACATCATGGCGGCGCTGCGCGACTTCGCGGCCCAGTACGATCCGATCGCCCTGAACTTCGAGTGGACCACCGTGTTCGAGAGCAACGACCGCTACGTCTTCATGGGCAGCGTCAATGCGACCTATCCGGTCGACCAGAAAGGCATGGTCTTCCGCTGGTCCGCACCACAGACGACCGTGATCCATCTACGCGACGGTCTGGTGGTCGAGCAGTTCGACTTCGCCGACTACGAGGGAGCCGAACAGGGAGTCGTTTCCGCGGACTGAGTCCGCAGCCGCTGCAGATCGGGCTCCCTACCTTCGTCGTGGTTCGTCGCAATCTTGTCGAGAGAGCGCTTGGCGGTTCGCGCGAGGTGTTGGACACTGCGGCCATCCAGGTCCTGGCGATACGAGCCGTGTTGCCGATCCGCCAGACGTCCCACGTCCTCGATGGGAGCCGTGCCCGCGTGCAGAAGAACACGAAGCGTTCGACCGAAGCATCTCAGGAATCGATCGAGGTCGTCGCCGTCGACGGACACCATGGCCTGGTCGCGACGAAGGACTTCGCGATCGGAGACCACATCCTGGTCGTCGACGGCGAGATCGCCAGCGCTCCCTCGAGGTTTTCGGTGCAGATCGGTCCGGACCTCCATGTGGAAGTCCCCGCGGAAGTGAAGATCAACAAGTCGTTGGACTGTTATCGCTGGCGCTTCCTGAATCACAGCTGCGAACCGAACGCGGAGTTCGTCGAACGCGACCTGGTCGCCCTTCGTGAGATCAAGGCTTCGGAACAGATCACCTTCGACTACAACACCACCGAATACGACCTCGCATCGCCCTTCGAGTGCCAGTGCGGTTCGGACCGTTGTTGTGGCGTCGTCCGCGGCTACCGCTGGCAACAGGGTCAGGCGCGGGCCGAGGGCTGAGGCTCGCTCAGCGCAACAACACCATCGACCGCGACTGCATCGCACCGTCCGCCCGCACCCGGTAGAAGTAGGTCCCCGCGGCCACCGGCTTCCCTTCGCCGTCGCGACCGTTCCAGGGTATGCGATGGGATCCGGCCTCGAGGACTCCCGTCGTCAGGCGTCGGACCTCTCGACCCCGAACGTCGTAGATCGCCACGTCGACGTCGGCGGACCGCCCCAGGTCGAAGGCGATCACCGTGGACGACGAAAAGGGATTCGGCGCACTGGGCGACACGCGAAGGCTGGCCACCGTCTCGCGCGGGACGTCCGTGCTGATCTGGAACATCGCGGCTGCGTACTCCGGGTGATCGATGAAGGGATTGCGGTTGCCCTGGAATCCGAAGATGGCCTGGTTTCGCGCGCGTTCCTTCGTACTCACCGGATCGGCCACGTGCCATTCGTACAGCATGGACTCGGCCCACGGAAGCAGGTCGGCGCCGTCCGTCATGCCGCTGCCCGGCCACCCCGCGTCCTCGGTGTAGTAGCGCACCACCATGTAGAAGTAGGACCGTGCAAAGTCACCCTTGAACGCGTCGATGGGCTCCAGGACCGTTCCAACGTAGCCTGGATAGGTGTTCGGACCACGCTTGCTGCCGTTCGCGGAGAGGTAGTCGGGTACGTCGACTTCGCCGTACGGGAAGCTGCCGCGGATGCTGTTGACGTAGATGTCGGTGGGATAGAGCTGGAAGAGATCGGAATTCATCGGCGCGACGGTCCCACCGAACCAGCTCCGAGGCCACGAGTGCTCGCGGTTGTAGCCCTGCCCCTCACCGCTCGCAGACGAACCCGCGTCGACGCCGAAGGTGTACTCGTAGGGCGGCGTGCTCCCCGGCGTATCCGAGTACATGTCCCACACCTTGCCGTTGCTCTTCACGTCCGTCGTGAGGAAGGCGTTCAACGTGTTCGAGTAGCTCACCTGAGTGTGGCCGTCGATGATCTCGTGCAAGGCGCCGCGGAGCGTTTCGCCATTGAGACCGGCCGCGCTGGAGTAGTAGCCGACCGGCGGACCGTAGTCGTCCACCACGAAGACCAGGCTCGCCGCCACGACCGCGTTGCCGAAGAGATCCTCGACGCCGTCGACCGTGAGCGTCGCCGAACCCGTGGGCAGACCGGTCGTGGTCAGGTCCACCCGGGCCGGATCGCTCACGACGAGTTCCGCCGCGGTCACCGTCGTCGACGTGAGGGAATAGTTCGCCGCATTCTCGGCGCTGAGCGCGTCGAGAGCCTCGGTGAAGGTCACCCGCACCACGTCGAGGTCGAGAGCCTCCACCGATACCAGCACGGGCGCGAAGTCGTCGCCCGCGAAGGCCACATCGGCCGCCGATCGCGGTTCGACCCGGAAGGCCGTCGCGGCCTGACGAACCGGACCACGCAGGTCGTAACGGCTGCCCAGGGTCGGTTCGAAGGGATAGCCCGTCTCGCCGACTTCGCCGGCTCCCGTGCCGTCGTCGACACCCCAACTTCCGTCGCCGAGATCGACCGCCGTGCACGAGGCATCGAGGACCTGGACCAGAACACCTTCGTAGGCTTCGTCGAAACCGACCGCGCCGCTGACCACCGCGGGCACGGGGAGACTTCCTGGCGCCGTCGTGAGGATCTCCGCACCGGTCAAGCGCGTGGTCCCGTCGGGGTCCTCGGTCACGAGTCCCTGCACCGTGATCTCGTCGCCGAGACCGGGCGCCGCACCGTCGACCCAGAGTCCACTCCAGGGTCCGATGCCGTCCTGCACGACGAAGGCCGATCCGAAGACCGCGGTCACGACGCCCGTCGTGCGCAGCGTGGCGCCCACGTAGGGTGACGACGCGGACTGGCCCTGGATGTCGGCGATCGTGACGTCGTCGACCACGGAGTAGTTCTGCACCGAAGAGGTCGTCGACGAGGGCACGTCGTTCGTGGCCTCGATCTCGAAGTAGACGATCGTGCCACCCGTCAGCGCGGGAATCGGACTGCTGGTCGACCAGATGTCCCCGCCCCCCGGACTCATGGGAATGGTCGTGTCGAGCACGCCGGGCGAAGTCCCCCAGCGCAGGTCGACCGAAGTGATCGTCGCCCCACCGTCGGTCACCGCTGCGCTCACCGTCACCGGATCCGCCGGACCAGGAGCCGCGGGCGTCACCTGGATCGACGAAATCGTCGTCAGCGACACGTTGGCGTCGTGCGTGCCCGGCGTGCCCTGGGTCGGGAAATCGATCGACCCACTGGTCCACTCCGCGGCCACGTAGCTCGAACTCGGCGCGATCACGGAGGGAACGCGCACGAGATCCCGATTCTCGAACAGCGTCCCCGGCGCGACGACCTCGTCGACCACGACCGCCGAAGCGTTCTTCAAGCGCGCCCCATCACCGACCTTCCCGTTCCACGTCGCGTTGGACCCGGACCAACCCTCGGCCGCGAAGTCGACGTCGAAGGCCACCACCGTGGTGGCGTCCCCGGCGACCAGAGCATCGCCCGGCTGGATCGTGCCCGAGAGATTCCAGGTGAAGATCTCCGCCCCGTTGCCCACGGCGACGATCTGCCATCCCGTCAGGTCGACCGGCGCAGGGCCGGGGTTGTAGATCTCGACGAAGCGGTCGGTCAGGTAGTCGAGCCTCGGGTCGGCGAGTTCGGACAAGAAGACCGACTGGGCGTGGACGGTGGACGCGAGCAGGAGCTGGCCGAGAAGGGCGAGAACGAGACGGAATGACCTGTTCATGGAGGCGGAACCCACGGATGTCTGGACACGGAGGAGCCGCGCCCGGAATCGGACGCGGCAGACGGCTTCGGGAAGGATAACATGTCGGCGGCCGGTCGGCGTGGCGTTCGATGCCCGAACCCACCGGAGGCCGCCTTCGGACCACTTCCGCGCACCCCCATTTGCGCGTTCCGCACCGAAAATCCGCATCTCCCACGAGACCAGAGCCATCACCGCAACGTTCGGGCCGTGTGCCCCACACGCGGCCCTCCCCCGATCAGGACACTTCCATGAGCCGATGCCTCTCCGCTGGCGACTCCCGCCGGACCTCCGTCTTCTGCCGCACTGCCCTCGGCGTCGTGCTGTTGTTCGCCCTGGCGGGATGCGACGACGACGACCCGACCGGCCCGGGAGGCAACGGTGGCGGCTCTGACCCGATCGATCCCGAGGGTCTCGTCGAGCTCTACCTGACCGCGCGATCGCTCGACGACCAGGCCCTTCCCGTGAACACGGCGGGCGAAGTGGAGATCGACGTGGGCGAGATCTTCGTCCTGGAGCTGGCCTACGCCGACCTGCGCGACACGAACGAAGACCTCGGGGTCTTTTCCCTCGCGGTCGATCTTCTCACCGATCAGAGTGACCGCCTCGAAGCGGTGCTGAGCGAAACGCAGCGGCTCGTCTTCGGATCGGAGTTGGAGAGCGCGATCGCCAACGACCCGACGGGGAACATCGTCTTCGGGATCGAAGGCAGCGGCACGACCTACACGACCACCGGCGCCACGTTCGCCGATGATCCGATCGTCGAGATCGAGATGGCGATGCAGGCCTTCGGCTATTCCCGCGGCGTCGACTACGAGGTCCGCCAGGACCCCACGGCAAGCAGCGGCGCGTCGGGCATCGGCTTCCGCATCCGATGGAGTCTGCCGACCTACGCGAACGTCGATGCACCGGACCTCACCGTGCAGACGGAATTCGAAGACCCCGTCTCCACGCAACTGCAGGAGTTCTCTCCCGTCGGGCCCGACGGCGTGACCCTCAACCAGGCAGGCCTCCGCTTCAACGTCGACACCTCGAGCCGGACCTTCGACGGCGGGGAAGAGTTCTACACGGTGCAAGGCAGTGTGGGATTCGACGCGGCGCTCGGCTTCACGGGCCTCGAGGTCATCGGCCAGATCGTTCCCGGAGGCATCCCGGATGCCAGTAATGACGGGTCGTTCGACGAGCCCTTCGACGTGCTCAGCGTTCCGATGCGTCTACGGGCCCCGGTGGACGGTCTCGAAATCCGCGTAGCGCCGGCCGACCGCGCCGACGCGATTCTCTTGTACGGCAGCGACGAGGCCGTGACCCCCGACGACGTCTGGCTCGACGACGACAGCCGGGTCGTCATCGTCGGGTCATGAACGAGGCCATGCGCTGGGCCGCGCCCGAACCGCGCCTCGGCCGGGCCCGCCATGCATCTCCGCTGTAGAGCGCGAGCGCGATCCAGATCAGCAGGAAGGCGAACAGCCGTTCCGGTCGAAGAGTCTCGCCGAAGACCTTGACGCCGATGACGAACTGGATCGACGGCGCCAGGTATTGCATGAAGCCGATCGTCGCGAGATCGAGTCGACGCACCGCGTTGCCGAAGGCGACCATCGGCACGGCGATCATCACGCCGGCCAGGAGCAGCAACGCATCGGTGGACGGGCCGTGGTGGAGGAACCACAACCGTTCGCCGCGCTCCAGCCAGACCAGGTAGGCGATCGCCGCCGGCCACATGAAACTCGTCTCCACCGTGAGTGCGGCCATCCCGCCCAGCCGCACTCGCTTGCGCAAGAGCCCGTAGAACGCAAAGGTCAGGGCCAAAGCGAGCGAGACGAGCGGAAGCTCACCGGTCCGCACCACGATCGATCCGACCGCGACCGTGGCCAGTCCCACGCTCACCCACTGCGCGCGCCGCAGTCGTTCCCGCAGCACGAGGAAGCCCAGGAAGACGTTCACCAACGGATTGATGAAGTATCCCAGACTGATTTCGAGCACAGCGTCGTTGGTCGCTGCCCAGATGAACACGAACCAGTTGGCGGTGAGCAACAGCGTCGTGACGAGCAGTGTGGCGCGTCCACTGTCGTGGCGGACATAGTCGACCAGGCCACGCAGTCCGCCTCGGGCAGCCAGGAGCACGTACAGCAGGGGAACGAGCCAAGCCACGCGATGCGCCAGCAGCTCCGACGCCGGCACCGCGCGTACCATCCAGAAGTAGAGCACGGCGAAGCCCCACCACAGGTACGCGGTGAGACCGTGGACGACTCCCTTTCGGGTTTCGATCGGCGAACGTTCGATCATGGCGGCCTGTCGACGACGGACGTGCGGCAAGGGTCCAATGTCGTGGATCGCGGAGACGATGTCATCCACGCGGTGCTCGCGAAGCGATCTCGCATGGGCGGGACCCGGTCGTGCGAACGTCGGAATCGATCGTTGTAGAGACGAACCGACCCACGAACTGTACCCTCGCACGTCTCTCCCGACTGACCACGGCGACACGCAGGCGAAGCGCCTTCCTTATCCGACACCCGAACGGTCCATGAGGTCTCCATGCATCCTCAACTCGCTCGCGCGGCGCAGATCGCCTCCGATCACGTCGAGAACCATGACACCCGCCCGATCAGCCTCGAACCAGACCCGACGGCGCTGCGCGAGGCTCTCGCACGAGCGCTCACCGAAGACGGGGTCGATCCCGAGGTCGTCCTCGACGAGTTCGTGCGTGATGCGCGCGAAGGCCTCCTCGACACGCCGAGCGGGCGTTTCTTCGGCTGGGTGATCGGCGGCACGCTTCCCGTGGCCCTGGCCGCGGATTGGTTGACCTCGGCGTGGGACCAGAACGCCGCGGCATCGGGATGCTCACCGGCGTCGGCCATCGTCGAGGAAGTCGCCGGCGGATGGTTGCGCTCTCTGCTCGGACTCCCCGAGACATGCTCCTTCGCCTTCGTGACCGGCTGTCAGATGGCCCACGTGACGGCGCTGTCCGCCGCGCGCCACCGGGTCCTCGCCGAGCACGGATGGAATGTCGAAACGCAGGGACTTGCCGGCGGTCCGCCGATTCGCGTCCTCGTCGGGGAACACCACGAGACGCTCCTCCGGGCGCTACGCCAGATCGGCATCGGCACCGACGCGGTCGTTCAGGTCGGCCAGAACGACGACGGGACGATCGACACCGACGACCTCGCGCGCGTGCTCGCGTCCGACACCGTGGCACCCACGATCGTGTCGCTCGCCGCAGGCGATCTCAACCGCGGCGCCTTCGACGATTTCGGAACGGCGTGCGACATCGCGCACGAACACGGCGCCTGGGTCCACGTCGACGGGGCCTTCGGTCTGTGGGCCGCGGCCAGCCCGCGTTTCCGCCACCTGGTCGAGGGAGTCGAGAAGGCCGATTCCTGGGCCACCGACGCGCACAAGTGGCTCAACGTCCCCTACGACAGCGGCATCGCCTTCGTCGCGGACGTCGAAGCGCACACCACGTCGATGGCGATGAACGCGGCGTACAAGGTCGACGTCGAGGGCGTTCGCGATCAGTTCGAGTGGGGACCGGAGTGGTCACGGCGCGCCCGCGCGAATCCGATCTACGCGGCGCTTCGTACACTCGGCCGACGTGGCGTCGCCGATCTCGTCGAACGCTGCTGCGATCACGCCGCGGCCCTCGTCGACGCTCTCGACGGTGTCGACGGCGTCGAGATCGTGCACCGCCCGATCATCAATCAGGCCCTGGTCCGCTTCGTCGCGGCCGACGGCGACCACGACGCCCACACCGACGAGATCATTCGCCGCGTCAACGCGACCGGCGAAGCCTGGTTCGGACCGACGACCTATCGCGGCATGCGTGTCATGCGCATCTCGGTGTGCAACCATCGCACGACGGCGCGCGACATCGAACGGGCCGCTGCCGCCGTTGCCGGAGCACTCGGAACGTAGGCGATCACGCGATCCGGAGTGCCGTCCAGGCGCGCGCGAACTCATCGTCCGCGACGTGGGGACCGTCGCCCGGCCCGAGCATTCCGATCGAGAAGTGCGCGAAGGATCCGTACACCATGCGCGCCTCGGCGCGTACGACCAGATCCGAACCCTCCCCCATGACGTAGCGGTACCCGAAGCCCGCTGCGGGGCGCCCGCTGAGCGTCATGGGACGGACCGGCTGCTCGAGCTCGTACTTCCAGTGCACGTTCGCGAAAGCCGATTCGGCTTGCTCGACTTCGGCGACCACACCACCCGGGACCGTCTCGCGCGGATTGGCGTAGACCTGGATGGTCGGGCAGATGACGTCGTCCGATCCGAATTCTTCCCACTTGGCGACGACGAGGATCGGCGATCCCGAGACTTCGGCCAGCATCCGGAGCATCTCGCCTCCGAGCTCGTCGTTCTCGGACTGGCGCTCGATCTGCCGCTCGAAGTCCACGATCGACAGGAAGTGCCAACCGGCCGGCTTCTCCAGGATGAGACCCAGCTGCTCGTTGGCGTAGACGTCGTCGTCGAGACGGATCGCGCTGCGCGGCGACAGCCCAAAGCCACCACCGTCCAGACGTGCGGCAGGCGCCGGCGACGAGGCCCTCGGGTTTCGACTCATACTCGTTCCTCACGCAGTTCCTTGCGCCAGACCAGGCGCAGTCCCGACCAGACCTCGCTGATCGCGCAGACCTTCACGTCGACGAGCCCGCGCGGCAAGGCGATCTCGCGCACGACATCCTCGGTGATGTCGGTCGGGACCTTCGAGGCCTTTTTCGGCCAGGCCGCCCAGAAAGCGCCGTCGGGGAAGATCGGATCCATGCTGCGCTCGATCTGCCTCTCGAGATCGATGCGACGCTTCGCGAAGGCCACCACGACGTCGGGTGTCTTTGCCATGCGCTTCATCAAACGTACGTCGTCGGGAAGCGGATCGACCCACACTTCGAACTCCGCCGGCGCCGACAGCGTGACGACACGGTGCCCGGGCTTGATCCCGAGTTTCTTGGCCAGTGGCGTTCCGGAGTAGCCGACGGGCACAGGGACTCCTTCTGATGGGACCGATCAACGATGGACGGACGCCATGGAGTGTTCGACTCTGAGCGAACGTTTCTCGTTCCAACGCAACTGGGAGTCGATGTGCGACAGTTCAGCGCCGTTCCACGGGTCTTCGCTCCGGCCCTCTCTCTGGTCCTCGTCCTGGTCCTCGTCTTTGCCGCGCCCTCGAGCGCGCGCGCCGACGAGACCCCGATCACGATCGGGACATCCTACACGATCGACTCCGCGTTGTACGGCGCAGAACGCACCGTGAACGTGTTCCTGCCACTCTCCTACGAATCCGGAGCATCGTATCCGGTGCTCTACGTGCTCGACGGGGGCGTGCGCCAGGACTTCCTGAACCTCGTGGGCATGGGAGCGCTCGCCTGGCTGTCTGGCCAGTACCGCGAGTTCGTCGTCGTGGGCGTGCAGACCGAGAACCGCTACCACGAACTGACGGCACCGTCGGACGTGAAAGAGGACAACGAGATCAATCCCGACAACGGAGGCGCGGCGACCTTTCGCCGTCACGTCGTCGACGAAGTGAAACCCTTCGTCGAGGCGAAGCTGCGGACGTCAGGTGAAGACGCGGTGATCGGGGAGAGCCTGGCCGGGCTCTTCATCGCGGAGACCTTTCTGCGCGAGCCCACGGCCTTCGACCACTACGTCGCGATCAGTCCCTCCCTGTGGTGGCGGAACATGGGACTCGCCGATGAGGCACCGTCGCTGCTCGGGGCCGAGGACTTTCCCTCCGGCCGCAGCCTCTACGTCACCCTCGCCGACGAGGGCGGCATGATGCTCGAGGGCGTCGAGCGTTTCGTGAACGCCGTCGAGGCCGAAGTCGAGGCCGCACGGATCGACGGCCTGCGACTTCTATACGACCCGATGCCGAGCGAACACCACCACACGATCTACAAGCCGGCACAACTCGCGGCGCTCCGGTGGATTTTCGCGTCTGGGGAATGAGTCACTCCCGCACGAACCGGGCTCACCCGCCGCCGCCGGTGCGTGCACCGTCAGCGATTCGAATCCTGATACTGACTCCTCAGCGCGGACCAGGAGGATTCGTCACCCGACACGGCCGACGAACCGTCGTTGCTCGCCGACATCACCAACGTGCCATCGACGTAGACGTCGACCAGCGGCCCGTCGACTTCCATGCGGTAGACGTGGAAGCCATCGGTCGTGTCCATGGCGTAACTCCACGTTCCGCTGTAGGGCCCCGATCCGGCGGTTTCGTAGAACTCGATCTTGTCGGGATGGACCACGAGCACGAAGTAGCGTGCGCCGTCACCGGCGCCGAGATGCAAGGCCCCGCGAATCGGATCATTGGTGACCGCCTGCTCGATGAGATGAACCCTCGCTTCGACGGCCCATTGGCCGGCGATCGAAGCGGTTTCCCAATCCGCCATCGGAGCGCGGTATCCGTAGAAGGCCATTGCGGAAGGACAATCGATGTCGAGAATGCCGCCGGAGAGCGATCCGGTGGCGCCGGCCCCCTCGTCGATCAGGTCCCAGTTCACGGAAACAGGGTCGACGGACATGTCCAGAACCGTCTGTGCGTGAACAGGTAGGGTGAGTACGACCATCGGCTCAGTTGCAGAAGCGTCTCTTCGTCAGAAGTGTGGGGTCCGGCCGAACGGGTCAGCGCCCAGGGACATGGCCCCTACCCACTGCCTGCCGAATTCATCGGTCGATCGTGCAACGACCCCTGGGTTGACCCACCGAGACTCACTTGGGGACGATGGCGTTCCCACCAGGCGAAGCTGGCATCCTCGGACCAGGCATCCGCGTCCACGCAGGACGCCAGACTCCGGGCCAGGGCGCCGGCATCGGCCGGTCGCGCCTCGGGATCCTTGGCCAGACAGTCCATGACGATGGCTTCGAGGTCTTCGGGGATCGGGACCTCGACCCGCGCCGACGGAGGGATCGGCGTGGTCTTCGCGTGGTCGACCGCCTGCTGCATGGACGACTTTCCCGGGAAGACAGTCTGCCCGGTCAACAGCCACATCATCACGCAGCCGAGCGCATACAGATCACTGCGAGGTTCGGCTTCGGCGCCGAGGGTGACCTCGGGCGGCATGTAGGCGGGCGTACCCACCGTCTGTTGCTCGATCGTCATTCGGGTCTCGTCGGCGTCTTCGGGGCTGGTGCTCCGCTTGACCAGGCCGAAGTCCAGGACCTTCAGGAAATCCGTACGCAAACCCATGCGACAGGTGAACAGATTCGCGGGCTTGATGTCCCGATGCGTGAGTCCATGGGTGTGGGCTTCGTGCAGTGACCCACACGCGTCACGCATCCAGGCGATCACGCGTGCGGGCGGAGCGGGCCCAAAGCGCTCCACGAAAGTCTCCAGATCGATGCCCTCGAGGAGTTCCATGACGTAGTAGAAGGTCCCGGTGGGTGTGCGCCCGTAGTCGTAGATGGTGATCGTGTGTGGATGGGTGAGCTGCGTCGTGAGCTGGACCTCGCGCTCGAAGCGCTTGAGGACCGTGCGCGCCGTCGTCTCGTCCGCGCCGAGGACTTCGGGACGGACCAGTTTGATCGCCGCCGGACGAGCGAGCAGACGATGCTTCGCACGCCAGACCTCACCCATGCCACCGCGACCGATGCACTCGACGAGCTCGTAGTTGCCCATGCGCTTGGCGCGAGACAGATCCTGCGTCAGACGATAGACGATGCGCGACCCGTAGATCGCCATCCCCGCGCAGATGAAGGTTGGAATGGTGGCTTCGAGGATGTAGGGAGCGTTCCAAGGCGCGATGGCCTCGGGCACACCACGCACGAGGCTCGTGATGATCAACGTGGCCGGAACGGTCGCCGCCGTCAGGAGGGTCGAGACCAGCGTCCGTCCCGTCGACATGGGCACGACGATCGGATAGATCAGCAGCCACGCCGCGACCCAGTTCACCCCTTCGGCATAGAGAAGACGAACTCCTTCCGCCTCGAGGGGCTGCACGAGGCGTGCACCGAGATCGGCGGGCTCGATGCCGAGCGCCCGGCCGGTGAGTTCGACCAGGAGCATCCCCATGTCGAGATAGCGCGACATGCCGAAGTAGATGCTCGCGCCTCCGAAGACCTGGAATCCGGCCGCAAAAGTGAAGAAGCGCCGGGCCGGGATCGCGCGGCGCCGCGCGGCGAACCAGATGCACAGACCGATCATGACGGCGAAGATCGTCACGGAGTTCCAGAGCTTCGCGTCACCGCCCATCGGAACGCCTTCGAGCATGTGAGCGACGCGATGGTAGGCATAGGTGGCCACCCAACCGCCTGCGAAGAGCAGCCCCATGCCGGCCAGACGGTCGTAGAGCTGACCCTGGATCTCGGGAGCGAGGTGCGTGAAGCTCGACCGCGTGGTGAGTTCACCCGCGGTGGCGGGGGAGCCGAAAGGCTCGTGATCGACGGATGCCATGGCCCGTCCTGCGGTTCGGGGCGTATCGCCGAGTGTGGCGTGGAGTCTACGCAGTCCTGTCCCGGATCAGCAAGCGAGCGCTTCTTGCGTCCCACCGTCGGACGGTCCCGGACTCGACTGCTCGACACAGCTACCGTCTCCTTCGTCGAAGGAGCGACCCGATCGCGGGTGGAGCACGAAGCTCTCTGACCGGGCCTCGTGAGGCCAACTCTCGGCGACCCTACCAGGGACCGCGGCGTCCGACCGCGACGAAGGCGTCACCTTCGAGCCGAAAGAGTCCGAGATAGCCACCCGCCCACAAGCGCCCCGCACGATCCTGGAAGGTGGTCTGGATCGCGCCACCGAGGATGCCTTGCTCATCACCGAAGTTCTGGTAGGTGTGACCGTCGGTGCGATACAAGCCGTCGTGTTCGACCGGGAACCAGATGAAGCCTTCGCGGTCGAGATAGAGGTTCCAGACCTCGAATCCCCGCAGTCCCGCCTCGTCGGACACGTTGGTCACCGTGCGGCCGTCATAGCGGAAGACGCCGTCATAGTGCGTGGCGAACCAGACGTTGCCCTCGCGGTCCTCGAGCATGCAGTTGATCGACTGTCCTTCGAGCGCCGATCCTTCGGAGAAACTCTTCATCGACGTCCCATCGTCGATGAAGACGCCGCCTTCGGCCGCGATCCAGATCCGACCGGCCCCGTCTTCCATGATGTCGCGCACCAGTCGTAGGGCCGACACGCCTCGCATGACATCGCGCTCGGCGGCGGCGGGAATCTCGACGGGGAGGAATCTTTCACCATCGAAGACGCACGGACCGTCCTGCGTGCCGACCCACACGCGTCCGGTACTGTCGACGAAGATCGTCCACGTGTCGTTCGCGTTCAGACCTTGCTCGGAGGTGAAGTGGACGAAGCGTCCGTCGGTGTAGCGCGTCACACCGCGATTGGTGGCGAACCACACGTTCTGCTCGTGATCCTCGACGATCCCGCGGACCGCCTCGCCGACGAAGCCCTCGGCGCCCGTGAAGTACTCGAGCGACTCGCCGTCGTACCGGGCCACGCCGTCACCGTTGGTTCCGAGCCAGAGATTCCCACGCGAGTCCTCGAAGATCCGGCGGACGAAGGTACTGATGGCCTCGAACGCGGGAAAGACGAGCGGGCCCGGGTCGGGCGGAAGAGGACCGATGTCGACCTCGGCGGCGGAATCGTTCCCGGAAGACTGTGCGAGGACGCTGACGGGCGCGTATGTGACCAGACAGAGTCCGAGGGCGACGCCCAAGAACGATACCTTCGACGCTCGGGTCCAGTTGCGCATGCGCTCTCGATTCGACAGGGTTCCTGCTGCAGGCTCTCTGAAGGATGCGGCTCCGGTGACGAAGCCGATCGCCGCAGGGTACGCTCGCGGATCGAGAGGATACGGTGCGTCGGTGCTTCCCAGGGTCAGGGAATCGTCAACATGTACGCTACCGCGCTCGTTCCGCGTTCGGCACGATCGTTCGCACCTGGCATCGAGGACGTTTCATCGAAGACCGATCGAAACGGCGTGCGTCAATGCAGCAAGGCCGGTCGCAGCACGTAGATCCACGAGAGATACAACCCGGCGCCCACGAACAGGATCCCCGTCGCCCGCCGGATCACCTTCTCCACCGCCTCCATCTTGCGGAAGGCCGCGCCGATCGATCGTGCGCCGAACGCGAGCAGTGTCGCCAGGATCAGAACCGGGATCGCCGTGCCCAACCCGTAGACGGCCGGCAACAACAAGGTCGACGATTCGGACGTGGCCAGCGGCAGGAGACTCCCGAAGAACAGGGCCGCCGAAACCGGGCAGAAGGACAACGCGAACAGCGCCCCGAGCAACAAGGCGCCGACACCCCGTCCACGCTGAGCGACCTTTCTTCCTCTGGACTCGAGATCGAGTCCGGACACGGGAAGCGGAAGGAGTTCCAGCAGCACCATGCCGACCAGGATCAGGAGCGGGCCCAACGCGCGGTTGAGGTCGTACTGGAGGAATCGCGCCGTCGTCACCGTCGACAGGAGGCTGGCGGTCAACAGTCCCGCCAGCGCGGTGTAGGACAGCGCACGTCCGATCCCGTACAGGACCCCCGCGGTCAACGTTCGGCTCGGTCGTGACCCCGCTCCGGCCAACCATCCCACGGCCGCGATGTTGGTGGCCAACGGGCAGGGCGACAACGACGTCAGGATCCCCAGCCAGAGCGCCGTGATCACCGGGAGGGATTCGATGCCCATTCTACGAGTCCGATCGCAACCACGCGTCGACCTCGCCCTGCACGTACTCGCGGAAGGGGCCTTCGCCGTCGTGGATCACGGCCCAGACCTGATCGAGAGCCGTGGATCGTTTCGTCTCCGAACCCTCGCGCTCGACGAGAACGACCGTGCTGTGCGTCAGTTCGAACTCGTCGACGAAGTGGGCGTTCTCGGGGCGATCGGTGTTGACCGCCTTCCACTCCAGTGTGCCGGCGGCGATGGCTTCCGCAAAACCACCCTGAACGGCCGCGGAGGCCTGCTTTTCGATGGCATTGCAGGTGTCGCAACGCACGTCGCCGTGGAAGTAGTACGCGACGTAGCGCGCGGGCGAGATGTCGTCCGCCGAAGTCGGAGCGGCATTCGTCGGCCCGGATCCGGCCTGCGGCCACAGAACGAACACGAGGGTGACGGCCACGACGGCCAGCAGTCCGAACTGCACGATGCGACGCATGCTCATGACGACACCTTCTCTTCGAGGATCTGCTTGATCTTGTCGACCGAGAGCAACTTGCCGGAGGCGACGACTTCGCCGTCGAGCGCCAGTCCCGGCGTCATCATGATGCCGAAGCCCATGATCTCGTCCATGTCCGTGACCTTCTCGACCTCACACGCAATGCCCATCTGAGCGACGGCTTGCTCCGCGCGTTCGGTGAGCTGCTTGCACTTGGCGCACCCGGTTCCGAGAATCTGGATCTTCATCGCGGACCTCCGTTCATGATCAGGTTTCCGTAGATCAGGCCCGCGACGGTGGAGAACACCACCACGAGAGCCACGTAGGTGATCGTCTTCTTCGTGCCCATGACGCTTCGGATCACGAGCATGTTGGGCAGGCTCAACGCGGGCCCGGCGAGAAGCAGGGCCAGAGCCGGACCGTTCCCCATTCCACTGCGCAGCAGACCGTCGAGGATGGGAATCTCGGTGAGCGTGGCGAAGTACATGAACGCCCCCGCGATCGACGCGAAGAAGGTCGGGAAGAGACCCTCGCCCCCCACGGAACGCGCGACCCATGCATCGGGAATCAGGCCCTGTCCGCCGTCGGGCCGACCGAGCAACAGACCCGCGACCAGCACACCGATCAACAACAAGGGAAGGATCTGCTTGGCGAATCCCCAACTCTCGCCGACCCAGTCGCCGAGTTCGTCGCGCGAGAAGCCACGCGAGAGAGCGAAGACCAGCGCCACGCCGAAGAGGCCGGCCCACCACCAGCGCGTCGCGTGGATCGTCGCCCACAGTCCCTGGTCTGTCTGCGGGCGTCCCCAGTTCGCGAACACGAGGATTCCGATCATGGCGACGAGCCACAGGACGGTACGCCACGTCGGACGGTCGTCTTCCGCGAGCCCCGCGTTGGGTACCGGCGCCGTGGCATCGGTTTCGTCGCGGAAGATCGCCTGCATCGCCAGTCCGATCGCAATGCTGAACAGGACGGCACCCACGGCGCGGGCGAGTCCGAGTTCCCATCCGAGCACGCGCGCGGTGAGCACGATCGCCAGGACGTTGATCGCCGGACCGGCGTAGAGGAACGCGGTGGCCGGCCCGAGCCCGGCACCTCGCTTGTGGATCCCGGCGAAAAGAGGCAGCACGGTGCACGAACACACCGCGAGGATCGAACCCGAGACCGCGGCCACGCCGTAGGCCACGACGCGATGGGCGGTCGGCCCCAGGAAGCGCATGACCGCGGCCTGATTCAGGAAGACCGCGATGCCACCGGCAATGAAGAAGGCCGGTACGAGACACAGGAGGACGTGCTCGCGGGCGTACCAACGGGCCAGGTGCAGTGCCTCGAGAACGGCGGTGTCGAAACGCGCCATGCCGATCGGCAGCCAGTAGAACCCTGCGAACACCGCCAGGGTCGCACCGAAGATCTTCAGTTCCTGGCGCGACACGTGGCCCCCCCTTGCTCGTCGCCGTCGAGGACACCCTCGACGCACCCGAAGATGTCGAGCACGCACGGCACGCGAAGTCGGTAGTAGATCTGCTGGCCGCGGCGTTCGCTCGACACGACTCCGGCGTCGCGCAGCAAGGAGAGGTGCTTCGACACGGTCGACATGTCGTCGCCGATGCCTTCGGTCAACTCGCAGACGCATCGCTCGCCCGCCGCGAGTTCGTCCACGAGAAAGAGCCGCGTGGGATGCGCCAGGGCCTTGAGGACGCGTGTCCGGGCGGCGTAGCGCTCGATCAGTGCGGGCGATGGCATGGAGATCTCCTCTCGGGATACTTGGCAATATGGCCAAATAATCGGAGGAAGACAGTCCGAACGTGTGAGGAAGGCGCCCGTCGCGCTACGGCCATCTCGCAGACGTCAACTCAGGGGACCGGGAACGGGTCGGTTCGATCCAGGCCCTCAAAACGCCCACGCGACCGGAGGAACTCGGTTGCGTCGGTCAGGAACTGATGCGTTTGCACGTCACATCTCCCCGACTTGACCCCCTTCGAAAGATCCCCCTAGCCTCGAAAGCACTCCTCGACGAAGCGAGACCCCCATGCCTATGACTGCGGTCCGACGTCCTTTCCCGACGCGCGCTCTCCTCCTGCTCGCCGTCTTCTCCGCCACCATCGCCAGCGCTGCCACGATCACACCACGGCTGCAGCACGTGCTCGACGCGCCCGATCACGCGGCGTGGCGCGAGGACCAACGCGTCGGCGTATGGGTGATGCTCGAAGCGTCGCGTCCGAGCGCAACCGCGCTCCGACGAGCAGAAGCCGGGCTCGCCCCGCGGGCCCTCGCACGCCGGGCGAAGGTCACACCGCCCGGCCGAGAACTCGTCGACGTGCGGGACGTCCCGATCGATCCGGCGCGACTCGCCCGCTTGGACGCCGTCGGTGCCGAGCGTCGCGTGGTCAGCCGTTGGCTACGCGCCGTGACCTATCTCGCTACACCAGCACAGGTCGCGGTCTTCGCGAAGCATCCTGATGTCCGTGCGGTCGACCTGCTGATTCCACGGAATCCGCGACGCGCGGTCGAATCGAAGGAACTCCCGCTGCGGTCATCGAAGCGGACGTGGTCGATCGACTACGGTCAGAGTCAGCCATTCCTCGAGCTGATCGGCGTCCCGGCCGTCCACGAGCTCGGCTTCACGGGGGCGGGAGTGGTCGTCGGAATGCTCGACACCGGCTTCCACTTCGCGCACGAGTCGCTGGACCACGTGCCCGTGCTCGCCGCCTACGACTTCGTCGGCGACGACACGAACGTCGACTTCGAACCCGGCGACGCTCCGGGTTCGCACCACCACGGCACACAGGTCGCATCGGCGGTCTTCGGCCACCAGCCGGGAGAGCTCGTGGGCCCGGCCATCGGAGCTTCGGCCATTCTCGCCCGCGCCGAACGGATCGACATCACCGAACCCGTTCTCGAAGAGGACTGGTGGATCGCCGGGCTGGAGTTCCTGGAGGCCCAGGGAGCCGACATCGTCCAGAGCAGCCTGGGCAGGCTCACCGACCTCGAGTTCGCGCTTCTCGACGGCGACACCTATCCCTCGACGATCGCGGCCGACCTCGCGACCGCGCGTGGCGTGGTCGTCGTGCAGGCGGCGGGTAACCAGGGTGGCCTCGCCTTCGAGCACATCGTCGTACCCGCCGATGCCGATAGCGTGATCAGCGTGGGCTCGGTCGATCCCGACGGCTCGGTATCGTCCTTCTCCTCGCCCGGACCCACGGCCGACGGTCGGATCAAACCCGACGTGGTCGCGCCGGGTTCGCAGATCCCGGTTCCCGATCCCGACGACGACCATGCGTACACGACGGCCGGTGGCACCTCGATGGCCGCACCCTACGTGGCGGGCGTCGCGGCACTCCTGCTCGAACGCATGCCCTTCCTGACACCAATGCAGGTCCGCGAGGCTCTGCGCGAGACCGCGAGCCACCCGGCGGTGCCGGACAACTCCCGCGGCTGGGGCCTGATCGACGCTCTGGCGGCACTGCACTACTGGGGTCCGCGCTTCACCCACACGCCGCATCCGCACACCGAGGACGACGTCGGGCCGTACGACGTGTCCGTCACCGTGGTCGATGCGTGGGGCCTCGATGCGACCGGCCCGCAATTGAACTACCGGGTCGACGGCGGAGCCTGGCAACAAGTCGCCATGGCCCCGTCCGGCACAGATCACTACGTCGCTTCGATTCCAGGTCAGACCCACGATTCGAGCGTCGAATACTGGTTCGAGGCGATCGACGTCCGCGGCCTGTCGACACGTCATCCGTTGAGCGTCGACGGCGAGGTCTTCGCGTTCGAGGTCATGCTCGACGACGCGCCGCCGACCATCGTCCACTCTCCCCTTCCCGATCTGCCGATCGCGGGTTGGCCACCCGCCGTGTCGGCCGTGGTGACCGACGCACTCGCCGTCGAGACGGTGACCGTGACCTTCGCCGTGAACGGCGCACCAGCGAGCGATCCGGTGCGGCTGACCCGTGGACTCCACGACGTCTACGCGGTCGAGCTCCCGATTCCGAACGCGAATCCCGGCGACGTGGTCGCCTACACGATCGATGCGATCGACACCTCGCAGGCCACGAACCACGCCACGGCGGGCCCCTTCACCTTCGAGGTCCTGGCCGGCGCCGGCTCCATCCTCGTGCTCGACGACACCGCCGGGCGCAACGAGGCCGCCGACGTGGCCTCGTGGTTGGGCACGGCCGGCTACACCGTGCTGTCGAAGAGCATTCACCTGGCAACGGCCGCCGACTTCACCGGCAAGCAGGCCGTGGTCGTGCTGTGCGGGAACAACGAGAACCCAATGGGCTTCCCGTCGCACCGCGCGCTCTTGGTGGACTGGATCGATGCTGGCGGCCGGCTACTCGTCGAGGGCGGCGAGCTCGGCTTCGCCATCATCGGCCTCCAGGCCGACCCTGGCTTCACCACGACCGTCCTACACGGCACTTCGTGGGAAGGCGACAACGTGGGCGTACTGGAACCCGTGGCGTCGGCCACGAACCATCCACTCCTGCGCACCCCGTCGACCGTGGTCACGCCCCTCGCCTTCTCGGGTGCCGACTTCGCCGATCAGGACGCCATCGGTCCCGCGCCCGACGCCCTTCTCGTGCTGAAGAACGCCGGCCGGAGGGGAACCGGCGGTGCGATCGTCTTCGACGACGCGGCAATCGATCCCGCGGCACAAGTGGTCTACCTGCCCTTCGCGCTCGGCGCACTGGCCGACCAGGCCAGCGCCCGCGCGCTCGTGGAGAACGCGGTCCATCTGCTACTCGATCGGGGTATGCCGACGTCCGTCGAGCCCACCGATCTCGTGGCGCACGTCGAATCGGTCCGGCCGAATCCCTTCGCCGGAGTGACGACGATCCGCCTCCGTGGCAACCATGTCCTCGAGGCGCGAGTGGAGGTCTTCGACGTCCGTGGACGTCGCGTACGAACGCTGCCGGCGAAACACGTCGTGACCTGGGACGGCCGCGACGATGCCGGTCGGCCGGTCAGCAGCGGAACCTACTTCGTGAGTGTCCGGAGCACGAAACACGAGGAACACGTGAAGGTCGTGCTCGTGCGCTGAGCAGCCGGCTCCTCTTTGGTGAACTCGAGGGTGACGAACTCGACGAGAGTACCGATGATCCATCGTCGTCGGGGCCACTCGTGATACCCTGATGCTCACAAGGAGGTCGAAACCAGCATGCACACGATCGAAAACCTGTTCATCGGCATTGCCGGCATCATCGGTGCCGGCAAGTCCACGCTGGCTCAGGCTCTGGGCGAGCACCTGGACATCGACGTCTACTACGAGCCCGTCGACGACAACGAGTACCTCGAGGACTTCTACCGCGACACGGCGCGCCACAGCTTCGCCATGCAGGTATACCTGCTCAACCGTCGCTTCCAGCAGCACCAGGAGATCATCTGGCGCGCGCGCCCGGCCGTACAGGACCGCACCATCTACGAGGACTCGGTCTTCGCCAAAATGCTGTCCGACACGGGCCTCATGGAGCCACGCGACTACCGCACCTATCTGCAGCTCTTCAAGAACATGTCCAACTTCATGTGCAAGCCGAACCTCATCGTCTATCTCGATGTCGACCCGGAAACCAGCCACGAGCGCATTCTGTCACGGGCGCGCGGTGTGGAGTCGGGGATCTCGATCGAGTATCTGCAGGCGCTCTACGACGAGTACGAGAACTTCGTTCGGGACATCAGCAAGGTCGTTCCGCTCATCCGCGTTTCGTGGAACGAGTTCCGCGACGTCGAGGAAATGGCGCAGGTGATCAAGGAGGAGTACCAGGAACACGACTTCCTGCGCACGGTGAAGGAGTGGCGCACTCCCTGAACTCGCTGTCGCCCCCTCGATCCGAAGCATTCACTTCGTTCTCTCGGACCGCCGATCGAGCGCCTGTCGGATTTCGGCGTGCGCTCCGGTCGCCACGAGCGCCCAGAGCACGAGGACCGGCTGGAAGAACAGCCGAAGCAGTCGCGCGCGATCGGTGTCCAGGCCGAAGGCGTCGATTCCGTTGACGTACTGGTGAACGTTCCCGGGAAAAACGAGTACGAAGAACACGGCGAGCGCCGTACCCACCCAGACCTTCCAGCGGACGGCAAAGACCATGGCCGCGCCGAGCACGATCTCCACGTACCCCGACAAGACCACCACCAGATCCTTGCTCATCGGCACCCAATCGGGGACCTGCGCCTGGAATTCCTGGCGTTGCAAGCTGAGGTGGGCGACACCCGCCAACACCATCGCTGCGCCCAGCAGGATACGGAGGGCATGTTGCCAAGACCTGGTCGTGGAATCGGGCGCGAGCTTCATGACCTTACCTCCCGTAAAGGAACTCGCTGTCGAGACCAGCCTCGGTGATCTGCTCGCCGATTGCCATCGTCGATCCGCACGAAGGCGCCTGGGCGGGCCGGCGTCGTCGGCGTCGCCGACTCATGTCTGCCCGACCAACTGAGGCGTGAAGGGCAACAACTGGGCGTGGACAGCGGCTCGATCGGACCCCGGTCAGGACCTCCTGCCATCGAATCCGGTCTCTTCGTGCCTAGAACGGAAGATGCGGGTGTCTTGCGGGCTGCGAACGTCCGGCGGACCGTGTATGGTGCCCGACGACCAGCGTCAATGGTCCCGGCCTTCTGGCACCGCATTCACGGTCTTTTCGGTAGGTCGCTCCTGCCCGTCTCCGGGCACCACTCGAGCCATCAGGAATGCGTGCATGAATCGTTTGAAGTATCTGGCCCTCGCGGCACTCGTCGGCTTCGCCGCGTGCGGCGACGGGGATGATCCCGTAAACCCCACCTCCGGCACGATCACTGGCACCGTGACCGTCGAAGGAACCGCCGTGTCTGATGCCACGGCGTCGCTGTCCTCGGGCGAAACCGCGATGACGGACAGCTCCGGCACCTATTCTTTCACGGACCTGGACGCGGGCGACTACACGGTCTCCATCAGCGACCTGCCTTCGGACGCCACCTTCTCCACCACCTCGGGCATGGCGACGATCTCGCGCGCGAACAAGATGGCAACGGTCGACTTCGACGGGACGTTCATCCGAACGTCGGGCATTCTCGGCGCCGTTGAAGTTTCTGGCGCGGCGCTGGAGGGCGCGACGGTCAGCATTGGCGATGGCAGCTCCACGACCACCGACACGTCCGGCGAGTACGCCTTCAGCGGCCTGCGCGCCGGAGACTACACCGTCAGCGTCAGCGACTTCGACGGCTCACTGTACACCTTCCCCGACAACGACCAGGACGTGACGGTGGCCGTCGGGGAATCCCTGACCGTGAACTTCGAAGGCGAGCCCGCCTCGAGCATCGCCGGTGTCGTGGTCAACGATCGCGACAGCGACTACAACACGCGTGACGCCGGAGAGGCCATCGCTGGGGTTCGGGTCTTGCTCTACCCGGACCTGAACGAGAGCGGCACGCTCGATCTCGACGAGACCGCGGTCGATTCCACGACGACGGACGCCACCGGAGCCTACGTGTTCGACCAGCTACCGCAGGGAAGCTCGTGGTTCGTGCGCGCATTCAGCACGGAGGACGTGACCGTTCTCCGTTTCCTTTCTTCCACCGGTGTGGTGACGAACACCATCGGTCCGCTCACGACGTCGGGAGCCGTCGGGACCGGCGCGCAGCGGAACCAGAACGGCACCGTACAAGTCGGCAACGTCGATCCGCCGGCGCAGGGCGACGAGCTGCCGCGTTGGAACTACGCGATCAATGCCGGTGCTCCCGACGGTGGGAACCTCGGTGGCGGATCCGGACCAAACGCCCTGGCCGGCGCGCTCACCACGCGTCCGACCCACTTCATCCCGCTGTACGGCACGGGGACGGTCCGGGGTACCATCGTCGACGAAAACGGCGATCCCGCCGCCGGCGTGACCCTCAACGCGACGCTGTGCAACACGGCCCCTACGGTGCCGGTCACGCCCATCGGAACGGCTGGCGGTTGCACCACGGTGCACACGGCTCCGTCGCCGTGGATCTTCAACACGACCACGAACGCGAATGGTGAGTACATGTTCGAGGGACTCCTCGAGGGCGTGTACGAGATCAACATCTCACCGGCAACGGGTGGTTTCAGCACACTCCTCGGATTCGATGGCGTCGCCACCAACGGCGACGAGGTCCCGCTCCTCTCCATCATCGGGAACGACGACGTCACCACGGTGCCGGACTACGAAGTCAGATAGCCGCATGAATGTGTAGGCTCGATTCCACCGAGTCGGAACGCCCCCGTCGGACCTGGAGCCGGCGGGGGCTTCGTCGTCGGCCCTGTGACACGACCAGGCCAGACGTGCGCGTAGACACACCGTGAGGTGACGGGGGCGCCGGAATCGTGTGTCCCATCCAACTCGAACTTGCCGTAGAGTGATCTCGTTTCGATCCCGACCATCGCATCCTCTCTTCTCGGTCCGAGGATCTTGCATGCCCACGATCGGTCTCGCTCTGGGTGGCGGCGGCGCGCGTGGCCTCGCTCACATCCGTTTTCTCGAGCTCCTCGACGAGCTCGAAATCAGACCCTCGGTGATCTCGGCCTGTAGCATGGGGGCCGTGATCGGCGCGCTGTACGCCTCCGGCTGCTCCGGACGAGAGATCCGCGACCTGGTCGAGCAACACAGCCTCCATCGCGGCGGCACCCTGCGAGAGGCATGGCACAAGCTCGTCGTCATTCTCCAGAGCGTGACCCGACTCTTGCCCGAGACGCGACGCGGCGGCCTGGTGAACATCGATCGCCTGCTGGGTCACCTGCTCGAGCCTTTGGCCGGCAAGAACTTCGACGAACTCGACATACCGCTCGTCGTCGTGGCCGCCGACTTCTGGGACGCCGAAGAGGTCGTGTTCAGCGAGGGTGAGGTGCTGCGCGCCATCCGTGCGAGCATCTCCATTCCGGGGCTCTTCGTCCCCTGCAAGCAAGACGGCCGCGTGCTCGTGGACGGCGGCCTCGTCAACGAGCTCCCCTATGATCATCTCGTGGATCGCTGCGATGTGACCATCGCCATCAACGTGGCCGGATCTCGTCAGCCGGAGGAGCGCGCGATGCCATCCGAGTTCGAGGCCTCCGCCGGCGCCATCGACATCCTGCAGGCGAGTCTGCTCACTGAAAAGCTGAAGCGGAAGCGTCCCGAGCTTCTGGTCTGCCCGGAGATCTGCAACATCGAGCTGCTGGACTTCGCCAAAGTCGACGAGATCTTCGAACAATGCGATGCTTCGCTGGATCAGTTCCGACGCGACTTGAAGGATCTCGGGCTCACGACGAATCCGGACGACTGAACTCGCTCCACCTGAAACAGAGTCGACGCCATCCGCGTGTCATCGGACGACGCGTCCACGATCGACCCCTTCCCTGGCCGAACTCTCCTGCCAGCTCGTCGACGAAATCGTGGTAACTTCCCGAATTCCAAGCTTCTCGAGGACCGAGCACTTCGACCTCGCCGCACGACCACTCCTAGATCTCAGGAACACGCCGTGACCATCGAAGCAGGCCAGACCCTTCTGCACTATCGGATCGTCGACAAACTCGGTGAGGGCGGGATGGGCGTCGTATGGCGCGCCGTCGACACGACGCTCGATCGCGAGGTGGCGATCAAGGTGCTGCCCACGGGCATGTCCGATCAGCCCGACCGTCTGGCGCGCTTCGAGCGAGAGGCCAAGCTGCTCGCCTCGCTGAACCACCCGAACATCGCCGGAATCCACGGGATCCATCAGGTCGACGGCACACCCTTCCTGGCCATGGAACTGGTCGAGGGCGAGGACCTCCAGCAGCGCCTGGCCGGCGGACGATTGCCGCTCCGGCAGACGCTCGAGGTGGCTCTGCAGATCGCGCATGCCTTCGAGGCCGCGCACGAATCCGGGGTCATCCACCGCGACCTCAAGCCGGCCAACGTCAAGCTGACCGACGATCACGTCGTGAAGGTCCTGGACTTCGGCCTCGCCAAGGCGCTGGCCGATCCGACGGATCCGGGGACCAGTCCGTCGATGTCACCGACGATCACGTCCGGCGGGACCATGGCCGGGGCCGTGCTCGGAACGGCGGCCTACATGAGCCCCGAACAGGCCAAGGCCCGCGAAGTCGATCGACGCGCCGACATCTGGTCCTTCGGCGTCGTGCTCTTCGAGATGCTCAGCGGACGACGCCTCTTCCAGGGCGAAGGCGTCTCCGAGACGCTCGCGGCCGTGATCATGAAAGACGTCGAATGGGGTTCGCTGCCCGCGGACACCCCGCCGCGGATCCGACGGCTGCTCGAGCGCTGCCTCGAGCGTGATCCGAAGCTTCGACTGCGAGACATCGGTGATGCGCGGATCACGATCCAGGAAGTCCTCGACCGCCCCGAGGATCTCGCGGCGACACCGTCGGCGCCCGCCCGTCGCCCGATGTGGCTTTCGGTCGCACCTTGGGTCGTTGCCGTGGCTGCGCTGGCGGCGCTCGGCTGGACCCAGGTCACCGAAAACGAGCCGCGCGCCACGTCGGGCACCATGCGCTTCACCATGGCGCTGGCCGACGACCAACCCCTGGAAGTCCGCCCACGAACGGTGCTCGCGATCTCGCCCGACGGACGACGTGTCGTCTACGTCGGGGAGCGCGAAGACGGCGAGGAGGTGCTCTACATGCGCCTCACGCGCGAGCTGCAAGCCGTCATGATCCCGGGCACCGACGACGCCGAAGCACCGTTCTTCTCGCCGGACGGCCAGTGGGTCGGCTTCGAATCCGGCGGAAAGCTGAAGAAGGTGTCCGTCCTGGGCGGGCCGCCGACCACACTGTGCGATGCGCCGGAGTTCCGCGGAGGAACGTGGGGAACCGACGGAACGATCGTGTTCGCACCGATGCGCTCCGGGGGCCTGGTGCGCGTGTCCGACGCCGGGGGCGTCCCCGAAGCGCTGACGCTCCGCGGATATGCCGCCGACGCGAGCGCCGACACCACCCACCGTTGGCCACACTACCTCCCGGGAAACCGTTCCGTGATCTTCACGTCGAACTTCGGGAGCGGCTTCGCGAACGCCCAGGTCTCGGCCTTCGACTTCGCGACCGGGAGCGTGAAGGTCCTGGTCAAGGGGGCCATGTTCGGACGTTTCGTACGACCGGGATTCCTGGTCTACGCCCGCGAGAACACGCTGTTCGCGGCCCGCTTCGACCCTCGGAACCTCGAGATCACGGGCCCGGCGGTTCCGGTCATGGAAGGCGTTCTCGGTGATCCCAACTGGGGCAGTAAGCACCTCGCGTTCTCCGACACCGGAACTCTGGTCTACCTGGCCACGACCGCCGGAGAAACCCAGATGTTGATGTGGGTCGACCGGAACGGCCAAGTGGAACCGGCCTCGTCCCATCAGCGCAATTTCGAGAGGTTCGACGTCTCACCCGACGGAACCCACGTGGCCGTCGAGATCAGGTCCGGCGAGGAGTCCGACATCTGGATCCTCGAGCTGGAGCGCGACACGCTGACGCGTCTGACCTTCGACGACGCGACCGACGCGATCCCGATCTGGAGTCCGGATGGCGAGTGGGTGACCTTCAACTCGGTTCGCGATGGGGGGATCTCCAACCTCTATCGCAAGCGATCCAACGGGACCGGCGAAGTGGAACGCTTGACGACCAGCGATCAGGCCCAGTGGCCGAACTCGTGGTCACCCGACGGGAGCACCCTCGCCTTCGGCCAGTTCGCCCAGGGCCGTGCGGGCGAAATCATGTTCTACCGTCCGGGCACCGACCCCGAGGTCGACGTCTTCCTGGCCACTCCCTACTGGGAGTGGGTCCCCCAGTTCTCGCCCGACGGACGCTTCCTGTCCTACAGCTCGGGCGAATCGGGTACAGCAGAGGTCTACGTCCGCGCCGCCGGCGGTCGGGGCCCGCAGATCAAGGTCTCCACCAGCGGCGGTCGCGATGCGCAGTGGGCAGGGTCGGACGAGCTTCTCTACCGCGCCGGAGACGAGATCATGAGCGTACGCCTGTCGGAAGACGGTGACGCCGTGAGGCCGGCCCTGCCGCAACTCGTGACCGAGCTCCCGATGCCCCAGTGGAGTCTGAGATTCCGCGTGTCGCCCGACGGACAGCGCATCCTCGCCGCCAAGGGGCCGGATTCCGTACTCGACCGACGGGATCCCATCGTCGTGATCGATTGGTTCGACGAGCTCGAGGACAAGGTGCCGGCGCGCAAGTAGCGGGCGGAGACCGCACGCTTGGCCGGAAATCGCGGGCTCGTCGTCGAGAATCCGGCAGGGAATCGCCGTCTCCTACTTCGCTCAGGTCGTAAGGCACGTTGGCGGTTGCGGGCAGCACCCTGCTCGACCTCAGCCTTTCATTTTCGCCTCGAGATGCTTCATGAGCTCAGCCATCTGGCCGCTCGGGCTGAATTCGATGGCCTCGTAGTCCTCGTCGACGCGGACCGTGTGACCCGGCGGCCAGTAGTAGACGTCTCCGGCGTTCACCGTCTCGTTGCTGCCGTCGGCGTAGGTCACGTGGATGGATCCCTTGACCACGGTCCCCCAGTGCGGGCACTGGCACAAGTTGCCAGGCAACCCCTGGAGCAACGGAGTGGCATCCGCACCCGCCGGGAAGCGAACGCGCGCGACGTTCAGATCACCCCAATCCTGACCCTGGAAACAGACGCCACCGCCTTCGAGACGGGTAGGCAGTTCGTTGCGTGCATGCTTCATGACACTCTCCTCGATCATCCGGTTGGGCGTTCTGAGAAAGGGGAACCATACGCTTCGCGGCCTTCGCAAACATGGAGGTCGTGTGGAGATTGGTGGGAAGATCATGGATTGCGGCACGCAAGAGCCCTAGTCTGAGTCGATGATCTACCGTTTCGATCGCTTCGAGCTCGACATGGCTCGTTACGAGCTCCGCGAGGACGATACCGTTCACGGGCTGGAGCCACAGGTCTTCGCCGTCCTCGCCTACCTGGTCGAGCATCGTGAACGGCTGGTATCCAAGGACGAACTCTTCGAGAAGCTCTGGGATGGGCGCATCGTCACCGACTCGGCACTGACCAGCCGGATCAAGACAGCCCGTCGCGTCCTGGGCGACAACGGCAAGGCTCAGAAGTTCATCAAGACGATCCACGGCAAGGGTTTCCGCTTCGTCGCGGACGTTCAGATCACTCACGACACGGGATATGTCCTGCCGGGCGACCAAGTCGATGACCCGGAATCGACGGGCAAGATCTCGCGTAGACCATCGATTGCGGTACTGCCGCTCCGGAACCTCGTCGAGTCCGGGCCCTACGGCACGCTCGCCGAGGGCCTCGCGCATGAGTTGATCACGGAACTGGCGCGCTTGCGCTGGCTGTTCGTCATCGCCCGGGGCTCCTCTTTCCGCTTCCGGGACTCAAGTCTCGATCTACGCGAGGTCGGCCGGGTTCTCGGCGTTCGCTACTGCATGTCCGGCGGCGTCGAGATCAACGGACGACACCTCAGGGTCACGACCGAACTGGCCGACACCAACACCGGCGAGGTCGTCTGGGGCGACGTGTTCACAGGCTACGTCGACGACGTCAACGCGGTGCGCGCCGAGATCAAGTCCAGGGTCTTGGCGGCACTGGAGATCCAGATCCCGCTGCACGAAGCGGCAAACGCCCGGCTCCTCTCCAGCGACAACCTCGACGCCTGGTCTGCCTACCATCTGGGCCTGCAGCACGTCTATCGATTCAACCGCAGCGACAACGCGGAGGCCACGCGGCTGTTCGAGCACGCCGTGAAGCAGGACGACAGCTTCGCGCGAGCACACGCAGGTCTCTCGTTCGTGCATTTCCAAACCGCCTTCATGCGTCACACCGACGACCTCGCGGGGGAGGTGGCCCTCGCCCGCAGCCACGCCCAGCGTGGCCTCGACATCGATCCGCTCGATCCCTTCGTCAACTTCACGATGGGGCGCAGCTACTGGCTGGAATCGGACCTCGACAGTGCATGTTCATGGCTGGAGCGTGCGACTTCACTCAGCCCGAACTACGCGCAGGGTATGTACGCACTGGCCTGGACCAAGACGATCGCCGGCGCCGACCACGGCGTGCGCGAGCAGCTGGATCTTGCCATGCGCTTGAGCCCGCTCGACCCGCTGTACTACGCCATGCTGGGCGCACGCGGCTTCACACACATCGCACGGCGCGAGTTCACCGAAGCCGCCATGTGGATGGAAAAGGCGGCGCGTGCACCGGGCGCGCACGTATTCATGGCGCTGTTGGCCGCGATCGCGCTGTCTCTGGCCGGCAACGCGACGCGGGCAGCGGCATGGGCCGACGACGTGCATTTGCGCGCGCCACACATGACCACCGCAGACTTCTTCTACGGGCTTCCGGTCCAGGCCGAGCCGATGCGAACGCAGATCGCGGGCGCGTTGGCGGGACTCGGGTTCGTCTGACGCGCAGCTCTCGAGTCGCCTTGCGATTCAACGGGGGCTCGACGATTCGGGGGCGTGCTGACCTGCGCCTTGAACAACGGGGCCACCCGACCCACCGTTGGAGATCGACGCCGACCTCCAGGCCCTCCTCTCTCGGGCCGATCGGGAACTCGGGCGACTGGATGGATCGATCCAGACGCTGCCGCATCCTGACCTGTTCGTGTTCATGTACGTCCGCAAAGAGGCCGTCCTGTCGAATCAGGTCGGGGGCACCCAGAGTTCGCTGCAAGACGTCCTGGCAGCAGAGGCTCGACTCCTCCAGCCGAGCAAGTCGAACGACGCACTCGAGGTCATCCGTCACATACGCGCGATGCACCCTTTCCTCAACGGCAACGGCCGCATCGGCCGGCTGCTCATCACGTCCGTGATCGCGGCGACTGGGAGGCTTGGCTGCGCTTCTTCCTGCAAGGTGTGATCAAG
>JGI12109J20283_10092224_pt1 | contig 36002 bp, 37 predicted proteins | sample ElkSlonscriptome_12_FD_20283 | JGI IMG/M metagenome (IMG submission 20283)
ACCGATTTTTAGCTGTCCGAGCCGGAGACATGTTCTTGCGACCGACAGGAGCAAGAACGGTCGAGGCGGGGTCGACCGCACTTAGTGTTTTTGGAACGAAGTGAACAAAAACACTTAGTGACGGGTGACGACGCGTGTATCGGGTGCCTGCGCACCGATTTTTAGCTGTCCGAGCCGGAGACATGTTCTTGCGACCGACAGGAGCAAGAACGGTCGAGGCGGGGTCGACCGCACTTAGTGTTTTTGGAACGAAGTGAACAAAAACACTTAGTGACGGGTGACGACGCGTGTATCGGGTGCCTGCGCACCGATTTTTAGCTGTCCGAGCCGGAGACATGTTCTTGCGACCGACAGGAGCAAGAACGGTCGAGGCGGGGTCGACCGCACATTGGAGAGGTCGCGAGTGCTTAGCATTTCATACGCGAAGCGATATTTATGTTGCAACTCGTAACGACAAATGAAGTAACCCACCTTGCTCGCGCGCACAAGTCTGAGGCAAAGACATGCACCATCGACACAGTCGAGTTGAACGGTACACCGAACGCGATGGCCTTTTGTCATTCCTTTCACTATAAGACCAGTATGATACTATCACTACATGATCATACTTACTTCTAGCGTCGCCCCGGTTGCTAAACATATCTATGCAAACCATCTTTCAGACAAAGAGTACGAGTCCGTACTCTTCATCGATACTGCTGCTGAGCCTGAGGTCGGCAAAAAGGATGGTGATGATGACTGGCTGCAAGCAGACCTACGATCATTGTCTAATCAAGGCTATCGTGTAGACCGATGGAGCATTACTGACAAAGCGAAGAACGTGATTGAAGCAACACTGGATGCATATGACTATAGTGGTAGGGGAAAACTAGACACTCATTCGTGATCAACTTCCCCTCGTATACGGTGTACAATCACCCGTATATGAAGAAGACCATCACCTCACACGACAAGGCAAAGATAGCGATCGAAGCGCTCAAAGAGGGAGATACGATCGCAAGTATCGCCTCCAAACACGGCGCACACCCGATACAGGTCGGGCTCTGGAAGAAGGCGGTGAAGGAGCGTGTCCACACGATCTTTGACAGCACCCATACCGAAACAAAACGCATTCAAGAACTGGAACAGCAGGTAGACGAGCTTCACCGACTGATCGGCACGCGCGATGAAGAGATCGTGTGGCTCAAAAAAAAAGCTACCTCGTAGCGTGCACGAACGCCGTGCACTCATAGACCCCGGCTGCACCATCACGGTCAAACGACAAGCGGAGCTTTTGGGTATTGCTCGTGCGAGTGTGTACTACACACCGGCACCACCGTCACCCGAGACGCTTGCGCTCCAACATGCGATCGACGCGATCTACACCGCACGCCCGTTCTACGGACAACGGCGTATGATCGTCGATCTCAAGAACACATACCACATCCACGCGGGACGTGACGCGGTCCGTACCGCAATGCAGATCCTTGGCTTGGTTGCGCAGTGTCCGGGCCCGCACACGAGCACACCACATCCCGAGCACCGCGTGTACCCGTACCTGTTGCGCAACATCACGGCAGCCCACCCGAACCATATCTGGGGTACCGATATCACGTACATACGACTCGTTGGTGGCTTCTGTTACCTGGTCGCACTACTGGATTGGTACTCACGGAAGGTGTTGAGTTGGAGACTCTCGAACACGCTCGACACGAGCTTCTGTCATGACGCGCTTGAAGAAGCCCTCACGTACGCAACACCCGACTACCACAACAGTGATCAGGGTGTGCAGTTCACGAGTGAGGAGTACCTTTCGCTACTCAAGGCACACGGCTCAATCAAGATCAGTATGGACGGTCGAGGACGGTGCATGGACAATATCTTCACCGAACGCTTGTGGCGTACCGTGAAGTACGAGGACATATTCCTCAGAGGGTACACCTCGATCGACGAGGTACGTGCGGGACTCACCGAGTACTTCACGTTCTACAACACTACGCGACCGCACCAGTCGCTCGGGTATCAAACGCCCGACACGGTGTATTACCAGAACACAAAAAAACAATGTAACGAAATCCGTACCGAGGGAAGTTTATCCACAAAAGGTGTCTAGACATACCCGACCACTTTAGACATTATGTATATGTGTGGAGGCAACACCACCTACTTACTCCAACAAATGCAGGAGACTGGGGCTTTTGATCTTATAGTTGAAAGGGTGCACGGTGGTAAGCCATACATAGGAACCAGCGCCGGATCAATCATTGCGGGACCAAAGATTCCCGTCTATCTTGATAGAGTCAGAGGATATACAACTGGATGACTACACCTGCTTTCAATTTACAAACACAATCATAGTACCGCACTGGGGTTCAAAGTATTTTAAGGGAATGTACCTGGAAGAGCGATTAAAGCTTGCGTATCAAGCCGACGAACCACCATTTCTTTTACTAAGTGACTATCAGTACGTCGTGATCACAGGCATGGGAACTGGATTGCATATTACAAACACGAAAGGATAGGTATGCGCAGCAAAGGTACGTGCCGTATACGCATCTGCCATGAAACACTATTGTAGCTTTTGTGATACTAACACCATTGAGCACCAGGAGATTGCTGTGATGGGTACTGTTCGCATCCTCTACCCACGACGTCCTGTGATTCCAGCGAGTGTACTCCTTGCTCCAGTGCGTTGTATTGAAGGTGTGCATGAACTCTCCGAAAAAGAGATGTTGGATGTCTTTTCAGCTGTTAAAAAGCTGAATTCAATTTTCAAAAAGCTCTATACCACAACAGGATACAACCTTTTTGTGAACACTGGGGAGTCCGCAGGGCAGCATATTCCACATGTACACTTTCATGTATATGGACGTAGTGAGAACGAAACAATTAGTCCGTTTGACATATTGAACGATGCGGGCAAACATCACAACCGTGACCGAGTGGCAGAGTCTGACTATCGTCAACGTATAGAAAACATACGAAACTCCTTGTGATATGAAAGCGTGCCCGGCAACAACTCATCGTAATGATAACGACGATGATACACTAAGTTGTGATTCATAAGGGAGTACCGCTGACGAACAATGAGTTCGCTGTGTCGATGCATACTCAAAAACAATTATTCAATACGACACTGGTTCGACCAAGTATAGATTCAGACCTTCCCGCGTCTTGACGCAATACACGAAGCCACCCTACTTCACCACATACCCAACCTCCCGCTCTTCGTCGCGCCAGATGCGCGTGGTAGTGGTGAGCATGTTCTCTTCCCGAAGCTCCTTGCGTATTGGAAAAATAAGGTAGCGGTAGCACGCAACGAGCGCGAAGAACGCGAGTACACCAATTAGTATATCTACCATGGTGACATCGGGTACTAAAAGCTTCCGTGCGATCACAAACCCCAACAGCTCAAGAACCGCAAGGAAACTATGGGTTACAAGCATGCGCGCAAGCTCCAAACCAATAGAGACCAGCAGAACGCGATATACAACCTCATAGAGCAGCCCATTCTCTGTCATGTCACCGCTTAGAAAAAACTGCACACTTTCGACCACATAGAACACGATTGCAACAAGAACAAGTACCGCAATAACACGCTCGAGCACGGTAAGCACGGACGCAGCAAGCTCTCGGTACGACACATCGCTCAAGTGATGACAGTCTTTCTTATCCATAGCTTAAGCGTACCACACCCACACACAACAAGCATCGTACCCTTGCCCCTATGCTCGTCTCACGCTACTATAGTCTGAACCGATGGATTACCTCATCACCGCCGCGTTACTCACGCTCTCAGCACTGTTTTCCGGACTCACACTAGGTCTCATGGGGCTTGACGTGCACGCACTCAAACGCAAAACACGCCTCGGTAACAAGCAGGCGGCTGCAATCCTTCCGATCCGACAACACGGGAATCACCTGCTTACCACACTACTTTTGGGCAATGTGCTAGTGAATGCAGTACTTGCAATCTTTCTTGGTTCTATAGCGAGTGGACTCATCGCAACACTCATCGCAACCGCACTGATCTTTATTTTGGGAGAAATCATTCCACAAGCAGTCATCAGTCGTCATGCACTTGGCTTTGGCTCACTAGCAGCTCCTATAGTAAACCTGCTTATGAAACTCACCTGGCCCCTCACCTACCCCATTGGTGCAGCACTTGACCGGGTCTTGGGCGAAGAGCTGCCGACGGTATATACCAAACGAGAGATCATGGAGATCATTTCGGAACACGAAGATTCGCAAGACTCAACGATTGACAATGATGAAGAGCGCATCGTTCACGGTGCACTCCAGTTCAGCTCAAAAAAGGTGAAGGACGTCATGACTCCTGCCGACCGCGTGACGATGCTCCATGGCACACAAGTGCTCGACGAGAAACTTCGCCAACACATCACCGAAGAAGGGTACTCGCGATATCCGGTTATTGCAGAAGACGGCTCACACATGATTGGCATCCTCTACACCAAAGATGTGCTCGTTGCAGACGAAACCGCTACAGTGAGCGACATTTGCGAGCACAAACACCTCACCGTCCGTCCCGAGGACATGCTCGATCGCGTACTTGCCCATATGCTCAAGCGTCGTCTCCATATGGGTGTCGTGAAAGATGAACTCAACACATTTCACGGCGTAATAACGCTCGAAGATATCATTGAGGAAGTTATTCAGCAAGAGATACTTGATGAAGACGACGATGAAAGCGAGGTTGATGCTTGATGAGTTACACACTCAGCACCCACCGCTCGAGCGCCACATCGAGTTGGTACGTGCCGCGGTGCGCTTCGTGGTAGCATGCGATGATGCCGCGTGATAGGGCACGCAGCTCTTCCTGCGTATACACGCCCGCACCCAAACGCCCCCCCAGCATGTCCTTCACCCCCCAATGCAAGAGACCCGCGATCGCTTCCGGGCCATCACCCGCACGTCGTGCACGCAAGTACGCTTCCCACAAATGCCGCCTGCTCCGCTTCTTGAGCGCAGCGACAAGTCCACATTCATCGAATTGTCGGCGCGCTTGTGCCGGCCGCTTATGCTCCACCATCTTGGTGGCGTGCGGCTCGAGCGCTCGCTTGTGCGCGACAGGCAGTGCACCCTCTGCGAGCACAAATATGTTCTCAGACCCGGCACACTGCTCAACACGAGCAAGCACCATATCGCTCGTATCCGCCTTCTCGAACACCCCCTTTAAGAGCACCACATGTTTTTCGACAAACAAACCGCGTGCGTTCACGAGTTCATCGAGTATCACCCCTTCAAAGTTTGCTGCGTCGAACGTGTATACCAAGGCGTCCGGCCGTTTTGCCCGTAGCGCAGCGACGATACGATTCGCCTCGTCTGCAACCTTGTTCGTATCAGTTCCGTAGAAAACGTAGAGCATGCTTCGACCGGTGTTAACTAGCGCGTATTGAGGGCAGCCCGAGTTTCGGCAGTAGTAACTCCGACACCCATTCGCGTGGCTTCATCACCAAGACACGCTATTCCGGCGTCGCACTGAAACCGTACCAACGCGAGGTACGTGGGCACCCCAAACCTACCCGGCACACGTGGCGTTTCAAGATATCCACGCTCCTGCAGCCGCGCTTGCAGCACATGCACTTGCGCGTTTTGTGCACCAAAACGCAGAGTTGCTGTAAGGGTTCTCTGCGACCCACCAGAAGTGTCGTCACGCTCGCCCCAGCAATGTTGGCTCGATCGCCACGGAGTCAAACCTTGTGCACGATACAACGAACGCGCATAGAGTAGGTTACCAACGAGCGTATCGATATCAAAGCCAAGCATCGCAGCGGCAGCGCGATGGTACCGTTCGTGGAACTGAAAGAGTCCAATCATCTGTCCACCAAGCCCCCCACGCAACACGGACCCAGCGTCCGTATACTGCCGCAAGCCAGATTCACATCGCGCCACATCGACCATCTCAGGCACATCGGGGAAAATGACACGGATTGCACTTACGATACGTGCTTGGGAGAATGCATACACACTCTGTGGCAGCAGCCAGACAACAAGCAATCCGACAATGAATACGCGCATCATAGTAAAAGCAGTATACCCCACCACATAGCAACGCGCAGCTACAAGACATCTACTTCTCACCAACCCCCCACCCCGGCTTTGACCTTGAGCGGCACAGCATTGCCCGATAGCACCCACTATCGATTCTTTCACAAATGAAAGAAAATACACGTGAAGAGATGTGCACCTCGACCTGTAGAAGTCTTGCTCTGCTAAACACTGCTACAGCTGTCCCACCGGATCAACTCGCAATGCTCGTAGCACAGGAATAGTGCACTGCAAGTGGTGGTGTAGACGATGCTAGCAACTTCTCATTTTCTCTACAGACCTGAGAACACGTGTACTCATGCTACCACCTCCATCTCCCCCCAGTTTTTCCCGACCTCAACGTCGACCTTGAGTGGCACACCCGCTGTATCTTTCATACTCATGACTCCTTCCATGGTTTCGCGCACAAGCGCGGCAACCCGATCAACCCTACCCTCACGAACTTCATACATAAGCTCATCGTGTATCTGGCAGGTAATAAAAACATCATCCTGCATTCCTGCTTTGGTAAGCGCACTATCTACACGAGCCATCGCGATCTTGATAATATCCGCCTGCGTGCCTTGTATCGGGGCGTTTAAGGCCATGCGCTCGGCTTGCGCGACAATGTAAGGCAAGGGCGAGCGGATACCTTCAAAATGCCGCCTGCGACCAAACCATGTCTCAGTGTACCCTTTCGCATGCACTTCGGCCTTGGTGCGTTCTACATACTGGTGGATGCCGGCGAAGCGTTTGAAGTATTCATCGAGGTACGTCTGCGCCTCCTTGCGACTCGTACCGGTCGCAACGGCAAGCGCGTTGGCACCCATGCCGTAGAGGATGCCAAAGTTGATTGCCTTTGCCCGACGGCGCATCTCTTTGTCGACCTTATCCTGCGGCACACCAAACACCTGTGCGGCAACGGCAGTATGAATGTCCTGCCCCTCTTTGAAATACTGTATGAGTTTCTCGTCGCCCGAGAGAAACGCTGCAACCCGGAGCTCGATCTGGCTGTAGTCTGCCGCAACGAGCACAAAACCTTCGGGTGCGACAATCGCACGGCGAATCGCTGCGCCACGCGAGCTCTTGATGGGGATGTTCTGCATGTTGGGCGACTGGCTGCTCATGCGGCCTGTTGTCGTACCTGTTTGCGAGAAGTGCGCATGAAGGCGGTCGTACTCATCTACCATTTTGGGCAAATTGTCGATGTAGGTCGAGAGGAGTTTCTGCAACTCCCGATACTCCAAAATATCCTGAATAATCGGCTCACCATCTGCATACTTCCGCAACTCGTCCTCACGCGTACTGCGCTGCCCGGTCGCTGTTTTCTTGCCCTTTCCGCCACCAATACCCATTTTGTCGAACAGCACTTCGCCAAGTTGTTTGGGTGACTTAATGTTAAACTCACTGCCCGCAAGACGATAAATACCCGCCGCAAGCGTTTCGAGGTCTTTATGGTAGCGCGCTGAGAGTTGCTTCAAGTACCCAACATCAAGCAAGATACCTCGCCGCTCCATTTTCTCAACAACAGGCACCACCGGGAGCTCGATGTCCCGCAATACCGACTCAAGCCCTTCGCTGTGGAGCTCGTGTAATATCTTCGCGCGCGCATCCGTTAAGGATTCTGTTCCCACATACTCAAGCACATCATCTCGCGCGGGATTCGTGGTGTCGCTATCGAGAAGCCAGAGCGCAAGCAACATCTCCTGCTCTTCCTCCACACCCAACCTCTCATCTACCACTCCTTCTGTATCACCTGCACGGTCAATCCCGACTATAGTCCGAAATCGCGCAGCAAGGGTTCGAAAACCGAGCTCGGAAAACATAGACAGCGCACGTTGCACATTAACGTGCTCGAGCCACACCCCATCTAGATCAGGAAGCGCGACAGGCGCATCACAACGGATCGTCGCCAACTCCTTACTGAAGAGCGCATCATCCTCCCCTTCTTCAAGGAGCTTCACGATCCGCTGCTTGATACCTGCTTGCTCGAATCGCTCTGGTTGTGCTTTCAAGGTCGCATACATTTCTTCGATTGAACCAAACATGGTCACGAGCGTGGTTGCGGTTTTTTCTCCTATACCCCTAATACCCGGAATATTGTCTGATGGATCGCCACGTAACCCTTTATAATCGGCCACGAGTTCCGGCCCGAAACCATAGCGCCCCTTCACACTTTCGGCGTTATAGATAATGGTGTCGTTGATACCTTTCTTGAGGGTGTACACAACCACCCGCGCACCATCAACAAGCTGAAGCGTATCCATATCACCGGAGGCAATGATAGTCTCGATCCCGTCCTGCTGCTTGAGTACCTGTGCAAGTGTTCCAAGTATATCGTCCGCCTCGAACCCTGGCGCCGCAAGATGTGGAAGCGCGAGCGCATCAAGCAGATCTTTCGAGCGTTCAAGCTGGGCAACGAGGGCATCATCAATCGCCGCACGTGTTCCTTTGTACTCCTCGAATACCTCGTGCCGATGGGTTGGCTCCGGCAAGTCATATGCAGCAATCATATGATCCGGCTTGAGCTCGGCAACAATCTTCAGTAAGAACGACACGAGCCCATAGAGCGCACCGGTCGGCTCACCTGTGGGCGACGTGAAGTCGGGCAGCGCATGGTACGCACGGTGTAAGATGGCATGCATATCCAAAAGTACAACCCGTGTGTATGTTTGCTGCTGCTTACTCATACGAACGAACGTCTCTCAACGTATCTAGGATTATACGACACAGCATTACTTACCATGCCATCTCGAACGTAAGTCGACGTGTCTCCTCATCAACTTCCTCGAACACAACACGGTGTGTGCGCTGCGGCACTCCGGCTTCGACCTGCTGCGGCCACTCGATAATCACGAGGTTATTCGGGTCGGTCGCTATGGTGTCCCAACCGATTGTCCTAAGCTCGTCTTCACCACCGAGCCGGTACGCATCGATATGGATGAGTCGCTTCCAATGTGCTCCCTCGGGGAGGTCGTAGCGCTTCTGTATCACAAAGGTCGGGCTTGTGACCGCAGTTTTGACGCCAAGTGCTGCTGCCACCCCTTTCGTGAACACGGTTTTTCCGGCCCCCAGGTCGCCCTCGAGTGCAATAATGGTCGCGGTGCCGCGCGTACCATGCTCAGCACGAGCAAGCTGCAACACGAACTCCGCAGCGACTTTCTGTGTCTCATTCGGTGAGTCTGTAATGCTCTGCTCTGGCATGCCCTTCGTAGTACTGGTCATAGTGCCAGTATACGCGAGCAAAACAAAAAAACGAAGACCCGAGAGCGGATCTTCGTTCTCGGGTCAGTCGCAGAGCATTGCATATCCCGTGCGCTCGTACTGTGTGTACGCGTCCATCCCATTCCGCTCAATCGCGTGTGCATCGCGCCTGCAGGCGCGAGCAACGTCGTCACTTGATACCGGCACGCGGTGTGCCCGCTTAACCGCGAGCTTGTACGTCTCAAGTAGACGTGTCGAGTACCCGGCAAGCTCCCTACGGAGCTCGACCACGTCGACAGCAAGCCGCGCACGGCGTTCTCGACTACGCTTCACGTTTCGGAGTTGCCGTTCCTGCCATCTGAGGCGATCGAGCTCTTGTTCGAGTATGTACTCTTGAATCGCACCGCGCGCACCACCAATGTGGCCGGATGTTTGCACACCCGGGCCAACATTCACACGCAACCCAACACCACTACCAGCGCAAGCGGTGAGAAGTGTTATTGCCACAAGCACTACTACGACAAGAAGTGTCGTCTTGTGCATTCTGCTACCTCCACTCTTTTTTATGTGCTACTCCATATATTATACATAGTACTTAATACTCCGTCAACCCCTCCTCTCACCCCACCCGTTCCTGCTATACTACAGACCATATGCCTGTACAGTTTGGGGACGACGCAAAAGCAAAGCTTGACGAGATACATCGTCGTGAAGAAGAAGAACTCCTCCAAATACTTTCAAAGAAGTATGGCCTTCCGTACGCGCGACTCGACCAGAGCCTCATTACCACAGACGCACTCCGACTTGTCCCCGAACAGGACGCGCGACGCGCTGAAGTCGCAGCATTTGCACTCAAGGGCAGAAACCTGTCGATCGGTATTCGTACACCAAACAGTACGGCAGCAAAGAAGGTGATCGCCGACCTTGAAGACCAAGGGTATCACGTGCAGCCGCACCTTGTGTCTGCAGGCTCACTCACTCATGCATGGGTTCACTACAAAGACGTCTCACTCGCAATTGAAACCGAAGCAGGCATTCTCGACATCTCAAGCGACCGAGTGTCCGACCTCATGTCTCAACTCAACAGTGTCGCACAAACCAAAAAAGCAATTGATGACGTAATGGACATGAAGAAGCTCTACCGGGTTACCCGCATCCTGGAAATAACCATCGCAGGCGCACTGAGAAACGAAGCAAGCGATGTTCATGTCGAACCGGAAGAAGAGTACGTGCGTTTTCGATTTCGCCTTGACGGAGTTTTAACCGACATGGCCCACATCGACCGCGACACATACCGCGCACTACTGACTCGCACAAAACTACTTGCCGGACTCAAGATCAACATTAACAACGAGGCGCAAGATGGACGATTCAGTGTCCGTGTCGGCGACCGTGATATCGAAATACGTACATCCGTTTTACCGGGTGGGTATGGGGAGAACATCGTACTTCGTCTCCTTGACCCAAACTCGATCGCTCGCGGCCTTGAAGTGCTCGGTATCCGCCCATCGCTACTCGAACTGCTAAAAACTGAGATTCGCAAGCCCAATGGCATGATTCTAAACACCGGGCCAACCGGAAGCGGAAAAACGACCACGCTCTACGCGTTCTTGCGCAAAGTCCTTGATCCCGGCATCAAGATTCTTACGATTGAAGACCCTATCGAGTACAAACTGGAGGGGGTACAACAATCCCAGGTTGACCACAACCACTACACGTTCGCACAGGGCCTACGAAGCGCGCTTCGCCAAGATCCGGATATCATCATGGTCGGTGAGATTCGTGACGGCGAGGTAGCATCAACTGCAGTACATGCGGCACTGACCGGTCACCTGGTATTCTCCACCCTTCACACGAACAATTCATCAGGAGCTTATCCGCGCCTCATCGACATGGGTATCGATCCACCTATGGTCGGATCATCCGTAAATCTTGTTATGGCACAACGCCTTCTCCGCACACTTCACCCAGAGAAACGTAAGGAGGTGCCCATAGAAGGAAAAGACCGTGCGTTTATTGATAGGATACTTGAGAATATTAGTGATAAATCACTCATTCCGGAGAACACCGAAACCATGTGGGTTGTCGACGCGCCAGAAGGCGATCCGGGCTACAAGGGGCGCGTTGGTGTCTATGAAGCGATTCAGACAACACGTGAGATCGAAGACGCAGTTCGGCAAAAACTCACGATCCGAGAGATTGAAGATGTTGCACGTACACAGGGTTTCATATCCATGAAGGAGGACGCAATAATAAAAGTCTTGCAGGGTGTTACTACACTTAGCGAGGTTCGCCGTATACTGGGCGAAGACTAAATAAGCACCCGTCGAAGTACTCGACGGGTGCTACACACATCGTTCTGTCGGGTATCAAACTCCCATCGTGACACAGTATAGAGTAAATCTACAAGCGGTGATCACGCTAAGGATGGCCCCAGAACCGAGCCCTATCAACACACAAAGGTACCACCTTTCCGGTATTGCGTACTGATAGGGTTCGGCCCAAGACGTCCTCGCATGTCACACGATGTCGCGCAAGCGCGACGTTTGTCACGTTGGGAGTTTGAAACCCCACACCGACACAAAAGAGCACACACACGCGGCGTGTCACTAAAGTGCTCGGCAGATATGGTGTATTATGTTGTAGTGGACCTCTACCCCCTATTCGGTCGATTTCGTAGAGTATCCTAGCATACTGTATCTACTATGTCAAGTAGTTCAAAAACAAATTCGTCCGGTGAACCTTCAGACCAATGGCTCGACAAAACATTGCGCCCGAGCGCATGGGACGACTACATTGGTCAGCCGAACGTCAAAGACAACCTACGTGTACTCATTGGTGCAGCACGAGAACGAGGACATACACCCGAGCACGTGCTCCTCTACGGGCCACCGGGGCTCGGAAAAACCACTCTCGCGCACCTGGTTGCATCAGACCTTGGTGTTTCCATGAAAGTGACCTCCGGTCCGGCAATTGAACGCGTTGGTGATCTTGCCGCAATCCTAACCAATCTGCAGCCACGCGATATCCTGTTCATTGATGAAATTCATCGACTCAATAAAACGGTCGAAGAGGTCTTATACCCTGCGCTCGAAGCGGGCGTGCTCGACATCATCATTGGCAAAGGCCCATCCGCGCGCACCATCCAGCTTGAGCTTCCTCCATTTACCCTCATAGCAGCAACAACGCGGATCGCACTGCTCTCTGCCCCGCTCCGCTCGCGCTTCTCCGGTGGAGTACACCGACTCGAGTTCTACGCACACAAAGAGATTGAAGCAATCGTTTCTCGCTCTGCGCAAATACTCGGCGTCGATCTCGCCCATGAAGCATCTGCTGCAATTGCGCACCGCAGCAGGCGAACACCGCGAATCGCAAACTACCTCCTCAAGCGATGTCGTGACTATGCACAGATTACCAAGCGCACAGTAGACAAGGTGCTCGTGGAGGAGGCGCTCACAAAACTCGGGTACGACAAGCTCGGACTTCACCATGCAGACCGCGAACTCCTCACCATCATTATCGAAAAGTTCGGTGGTGGCCCTGTTGGTCTTTCGACCATAGCAGCAGCGACCGGCGAGGAAGTGGCAACCATTGAGGAAGTATATGAACCCTACCTCATTCGCACCGGCCTCCTCGAGCGCACACCGCGCGGCCGCACAATCACCCCTTTAGGATACGAACACCTCGGGCATGAGAGTCAGAACAGCGGTCAGAACACACTCTTGTAACACACACGCGTTCCGGTTGAGCTTTGTCTACCAATGCCCTACAATACGCCACGACACCTACCAACACCTAACACATCACACTATGTCCGGACACTCAAAATGGTCTACCATTAAACACAAGAAAGCAGCGGCAGATGCGAAGCGTGGTAAAGAGTTCAGCAAGCTCGCGCGCCTCATCACCGTCGAGAGCAAACTTTGTGGCGGCGACCCCTCATCACCCAGCCTCAAGGCCGTGATCGACAAAGCAAAGGCGGCAAACATGCCAAAAGAAAACATTGAACGCGCGATTTCCAAGGGAAAAGGTGGTGAAGGAGGCAATATGACCGCGATCACCTACGAACTGTACGGCCCGGGAGGTGTTGCGATACTCGCAGACACACTCACCGACAACAACAATCGCACTAATGCTGAACTCAAACACCTTGTCTCCAAGCTCGGCTACCAAATGGCGGAACCGGGAGCTGCAAGCTGGGCTTTTACAAAAGACAACATGGAGTGGGTACCCACAACCACGGTACCCATTTCAGACGATGATGCGGACAAGCTTGGCACACTGGTCGATGCGCTCGAAGATCATGAGGATGTCCAAAACGTCTACACCAACGCAGAGTAACTCTATGCCACATTGGCACACAGGCACTACACACAACCACGCACCAAAATGCTCCCCAACAACTATTGTGGTCGTGAGCGTATCGACCAAGCCACATCGTTGTTACAGAGACGCCACCTCACATAACGAGTCAAATTCACACAACGAACATCTTCTTGTTCATGTAAGAATGCGTCCTGTATAGTGTGTAGATATGGACACTCCTCGTCACACGCGCATCATCGGTATCGATCCTGGGTACGACCGTTGCGGATTTGCAATCATAGAACGAGACATAGCCCGCAACGAAACACTCATCCACTCAGAATGCTTTGAAACAACTGCTCGTAGCCCATTCTTGAAGCGACTTCACGATGTGGGATCCCGTTTCGCACAACTCATATCAATTCACAAACCAACCGTCTGTGCTATAGAGAAGGTGTACTTCACAACTAACCAAAAAACCGCGATGCGGGTTGCAGAAGTGCGTGGTGTGCTGCTGTTTTTGGCCACGCAGCACAAACAAACGGTTTTTGAGTACACGCCAAACGAGATCAAGGTAGCGATAGCTGGCGACGGTAGCGCAGACAAAAAGCAGGTTATCTTTATGATACCCAAACTACTCCGCATCGAACACACCATCAGCCGAGATGATGAGTATGATGCTATCGCAACAGCACTCACCGCATCAGCATGCATTCCAACCACGCCGACACACAGTCGGTAACTTATCCCCACGAAACACACCCTTGCAGACCGATTTCACATCTGATACAACATGCGAAGCGTGAGAGATTTATCAATAGTATTACTACTAATAATAAGTAGCACAGTATGTCGCCAGTTGAACTAGAGGAAACATTGGGTATTTCCCTCCAGTTGGATAATGATGATGATGGCTCGTTCGATTTTTCGGACGATGATGATGACGATACGCTACTCCCCGAGGACGAAGAAGATGATGATTTGCTCGACAGTGCGGACGACGATACAGGCGCCGACAGTGCGGACGAGGGCGACGATGCAGACGATGATCTGCTCGATGACGCTGACGACGCAGACGATGAGGATTTCGATGAATTCGAGGGAGACGACGAAGAGTAGTCTTGTTTTTACCCTCCCGCAACAACACCCCGCACGGGGTGTTGTTGCGTATTATTCAACCAACAACTGCACAAATCGCCGCTTACCAATCTTGAGTGTGATTGCATGGTCGACCACCAGACTGGGATCTGTGACCCGGGCTCCATCTCCCACAACCTCGACCGCACCCCCATCAACCAGTCGACGCCATTCACTTTTCGACGCAACCATACCCGCCTTAAGCAAGGTATCAACAAGCGCACTCCCTGCGATCACAGATACTGAGGGAATATCATCAGGGATACCCCTTTCTTGAAACGTCTGCACAAAGTGCTGCTCGGCACCCACAGCAGCGTCTGCCCCGTGGTACAGTGTCACAAGCTCGCGCGCCAGTCGCATCTTTGCATCGCGTGGATGCAGTGTGTTTGCTGCAAGCCCGTCGCACACCGCCACCACATCCTCCATAGACACACGAGTGCAGTATTCATAATAGTTTGGTATGAGCTCATCACGCAAGCTCATCACCTTACCATACATATCTTCCGGACTATCGGTAAGGTTGATAGTGTTCCCCCAACTCGAACTCATCTTCCTCCCATCCAACCCATTAATGAGTGGGCCCATAAGAATCGACTGCGCTCCCTGACCAAGTCGTTCTTGCAGCACCCGACCGGCAAGCAAGTTGAAGCGTTGGTCGGTGCCACCAAGCTCCACATCAGCACGAACCGCAACACTGTCGTACCCCTGCATCAGTGGGTACAGCACCTCGCGCAATGACACACGCTTTCCTGCATCCAACCTGCGTTTGATGTTGTCACGTGCAATAAAATCTGCGACCGAAAAGCAGTCTGCATGTTCACCAATCTCTCTGTAGGTAAGGTTGGCCAACCATGCACTATTCTCATGCGTTTCAACCAGACTAAGATCAAGCACCTTGCCAACCTGTGCAAAGTAGGTAGATTTGTTCGCTTCAATCTGTTCGCGATCAAGCATGGGTCGTTCACTATCCTTATCGGAGGTGTCACCAATCACACCGGTAAAATCACCAACAATGAACACTACCGTATGTCCGGCCTGCTGGAAGTCGCGCAACTTGAGAAGCTGCACCGCGCGCCCAATGTGTACATGCGGACTCGTGGGATCGATACCGAGCTTAATGCGCAACTTCTCCCCGGCACGTAGCCGCGAACGTAGCACATCATCACCGATAGTCTCCACAACACCTCGCGTGAGTATTGTGTCGAGATCTGTAGGGCTATTTGACATCGCTTGTACTGTACCACACATCGTGGTGACGTGCTGGATCTGGTGGTACTATTATATACGTATGCGAAAAAAGACATTTACGCAGGAGCGGCGACACCCGATCCGCAACTTCATACTGGGTACCGCAGCGCTCGGTATGGCTGTGTGCTTCGTGGTAGGCGGCGTCTTCCTCCTCTGGGCGAGCACACTCACCCTCCCCACCATAGAAGCGATAGAGGCACAGCGTCATGGCCAATCAACCAAGATTTACGACCGAACCGGCGACGTACTCCTCTACGACATGCACCAAGACGTGCGACGCACCGAGATACCACTCACTGAGATGGCAGATAGTGTTAAGCATGCGACTATTGCGATAGAGGATGAGGGTTTCTATGGACATCACGGCATTGAACCACTCGCAATCGTACGTGCCGTGGTACGCAATCTTCAAGATGGCGACCTGTTCGGCGGACAAGGAGGCTCAACCCTCACCCAGCAGGTCGTGAAGAACCTTCTTCTCACACGCGACAAAACAATCACTCGAAAACTTAAAGAGTGGGTACTTGCGATTAAGATGGAGCAGAAGTATACCAAGGACGAAATCCTCGAAATGTACCTCAATGAGGCACCGTACGGGGGCACCAAGTATGGGGTCGAGGAAGCGAGTCAGGCCTTTTTTGGTAAGAAAGCATCAGAACTAACCCTCACAGAAAGTGCGTATCTTGCTTCACTACCTCAAGCACCAACCTATTACTCACCCTACGGCACCAACCGCGATGCGCTTGAAGTGCGCAAGAATACCGTACTTCGCGCGATGTATGAACAAGAATACATCACCCAAGATGAGTACGACGCAGCGCGAGCGGAAGAAATCGCATTTCGACCACAAAGCGGTACCGGCATTAAAGCACCTCACTTCGTATTCTACGTCATCGAACAACTCTCGAAGCAGTATGGAGACGCCGAACTCGCGCAAGCAAACCTGCAGGTCAGAACAACGCTTGATTGGGAGCTGCAACGTGAAGGGGAACGAATTGTGTTCGAGCACGCAACATCAAACACATCACGATTTAATGCATCGAATGGTTCTTTGATGGCGGTCGACCCGAACACTGGCGACATTCTTGTTATGGTCGGTTCGCGCGACTACTTCGATGAAGAGGTAGACGGTAACTTCAACATCGGTCTCGCAATGCGCCAGCCAGGTTCAGCATTCAAGCCGTTCGCCTACGCAGCGGCGATTGAGAAAGGGTACACAAGCGAAACAGTGGTCTTCGATGCACACACACAGTTTTCAACCGGTTGCGGCAAAACAACCCTCCGCACGGGTGATGGGTGCTACGCTCCAAACAACTACGACAACACATTCCATGGGCCTATGACGTTCCGCGAAGCACTCGCACAGTCAGTAAACGTTCCCGCAGTCAAAGCGGTCTACCTTGCTGGAATAGACAGCACAATCAAACTTGCACGTCGCATGGGCGTCACTTCACTCGAAAACGATCGAGACTACGGTCTCACACTAGTCCTCGGTGGCGGTGAAGTGTCACTACTCGACATGACCAGCGCGTACGGCACCTTCGCTCACGACGGGTATCGGTACCCACACAACGCCATCATTGACATTCGTGATGGTGACGGGAAACTTGTATACGAACGCACTCCTGATGGTGAACAGATTATCGCCCCAGAGGTTGCACGCAGCATCACCGACATGCTTGCCGACAATGTCGCACGCACACCGGCTTTTGGCGCAAACTCTTACCTACATTTCCCTGAGCGCGCGGTCGCAGCGAAGACCGGCACCACAAACGACTACCGTGACGCGTGGATCATTGGGTACACCCCAACCATAGCGGTCGGAGCATGGGCAGGCAACAACGACAACACACCAATGGAGAAGAAAGTTGCAGGGTTCATTGTTGCGCCGATGTGGAACGAGTTTCTCACGAAATACTTTGAACTGTACCCTGATGAACACGAGTTCAGCCCACCGCCCACCATTCCAAACGACGCGAAGCCGGTGCTGCGCGGGTTTAAGCCGGGCACCACACTCACACTCAGCAATGCAAGCAGTAGCACCAGTACACCTGAGTACTCGACTCCAACCTTTGCCCACTCCATCCTTCACTATGTGAACAAAGATGACCCACGAGGCCCCACACCGAACAACCCAAAAATCGATCCACAATACGAGTACTGGGAGTACGGTGTACTTTACTGGTACCTCAAAAACGGGCCTGATCAATTTGAGGCATCTGCTGGCGTGACACAAGAGTCAGATGAGATCATTCGGCCGGAGATACTAATCACCAACCCCGATGAAGGTGAAACAGTGCGAGCAGATGAACGAGTTCGTGTCCGCTTCTCTGTAGAAAGTGAGCGTGGTGTTGCAAAAATAGACTTCTACATCAACGGCGAGTTCATCGGGGCAAATGAAAATGAGGATGATAGGTTTGTTTTCACTCCGGAAGACCACAATATTGACGAGGGAGACCACCGACTCCTTGTTGTAGTGGAGGATGAAGAAGGTACACGTGGTGGTGCTTCAGTTGACTTTATTGTCGAGTAACACACCGCACAGAACCAAACTTTTGCCCAATATCCTCGCGCCACCAACGCCGCAACCGCTCAGCGCAAGAATGAGAGTCGCGTGTTGTGTTGTTGATGTAGAACAGTTAACACACGTGGAATATGTCGCCCCACCTCACAACGTACGGTTGGGTGCACCGAAAGTGTCGCCCCTCCTCGTCGTACCTGAATATCAGTATGTGCAACATCTATCCCACACTCATCCCTAATCACCTGCGCAATGAGCTTTGCCTTCGTCGATTGTGGCGGTGTAAGTGTTCGATATTTTGCTAAGTACCCACTAAGTAAATCCATATCACACACACGAAACACTACCCCTAGCGATTCATAGGCATCACCAGGTACAGGAACGAATCGTCACCCACCTGTCGTACAAGCGCCGGGGTTGATTGACCGGAAAACTGTAGAACCACACTATCAGTGTACACCGAATGCAATGCATCCAACAAATACCGCTGATTAAAACGCACCTCAAGCTCATCACCCTCAAGTGCGGCCGCGATTGTATCCGTTGTCTCACCTATGGTTGAGTTCTCCGTATGCAAAGTGAACTTTTTTGCATTCGGATCAACAGAAACCGTTGTCTGATTGAATTGGTCTGAGAACGCAGATGCCTTTTTTAGCACCCGCTCAAGATCTGCAACAAGCATAGTTGCTTCTGCAACAAACTCTTTTGGAATAATCTGCGTATAATCAGGAAACGTTCCTTGCGTGAGACGCAGGGTCACATACACCCCTTTGTGCGCAAGTGAAAGCTGGTGTTCACCGACTGTGAGCACGATATCCCCTTTCACATCCTGAAGTACACGAAGGAGGTCGTGCACCGAACGCGCAGGCACTAAGAATGGGTCGGCACTCAGGGGACGCTTCATGGGTACCCGCTTCTCTGCCAGCCGAAAGGAATCCGTTGCTACCGTAACAAGCGTACCTCCGTTTGGATGCACAAACACGCTCGCGAGCTCAGGCTTAATAGTCGAACCCGACGCACAGTACGAAACACTCGTGAGTGCGGTCGTAAGTGCTTCAGCAGGCAGGGTGAGCTCCACACCACCTTCCACCTTAGGTAACGTGGGAAACTCATCCGCATCCTGCACCGCAATACGCGTCTCTCCGCTCACGCTCGTGACCACCAGGAACCCACCCTCCTTCGTAAGTGTGAGAGATGCGCCACTGGGAAGCGCGCCAAGCACATGCAGCAATACCGATCCCGGCACTGCAACCCTGCCAGCCTCAGCGTCAGCAACCGGCAGTGAGTGACGTACGCCCACTTCCAAATTGGTAGCAGTCACAGTAAGTACTGTATCGGTTACTTCGAGAAGTAGACACGCAAGCACCGGTACTGTAAGGTTTTTCCCTGTCGTCTTATCTGCGTGACCAATCGGTGCAAGCAGCTGTTCCTTAGTCGTTGTGCACTTCATAGTAGTGTAGTATTTTTTAATTTTATACAAACGACAACGATTACGGCTGTGGATGTGTGGATAACGTAAATATGTGGCGCTACTGTTGACTGGATGCGTGGCATCGTACATACAATCCTTGTGGATAGTTTTGTGGATACCTACCTGCCCGAAAAACACAGCGACGTCGTTTATTGTGTTTTCCCCACCTGCTCTTCACTATTTTCCCAACCTCTCCATGCAGTATCCCCACACGATTCCCACACCTCTCCTAACACTTTCCACAACTCTGTCCCCACACTATCCCTACTTCAGCATTGAGCGGATCTCCTCGATCTCACGACGCAATGACGGTATTACTTCAACCTCTGAACGCACCTTGTCACATGAGTGAATGACAGTGGTGTGGTCTCGACCACCAAGCTTCTGGCCAATGGTGGGGTAGCTGATATTAAAGTCCTCACGCATGATGTACATGATTATTTGTCGAGGACGCACCACTTCTTTCTTTCGGGTCTTTTCGTAGATTGCTGCATCCTCTATGTCGTAGTAGCGCGCAACACGCTCAACGAGCTCCTTTACCGAGACGTTCTTTTGGGGGCGAAGGTTATTCTTTACAATCTGTCGAATATCAGCAACGTCGAGTTGGCGACCTTTTATCTGTGTCTCACACATAACACGATTCAAAACACCCTCGAGATCGCGAATATTCCCCTCAACCTCGTTTGCTATTGTGATCGCAAGGTCGTCTGTGAGGTGGAAGTTATGGTTTGCTGCTTTTGTTTTAAGGATGGCGATGCGCGATTCATGGTCAGGCATCGAAACGTCAACAATCATTCCCTGTGCGAAACGAGACTTTAGACGATCGGCGAGATCGGTAATGTGGCTCGGGTGTCGATCGCTTGAGAATAAGATCTGCTTATTATTCTCATACAAGGTGTTGAAAATATGAAACAGCTCTTCTTGAAGCTTATCTTTCCCGGAAAGAAACTGTACATCGTCAAGCATGAGAACGTCGTAGGTGCGGTAACGCTCTTTGACGTTTTGGATTGTGTTTTGCTGAAGTGCGGTAATGATATCCCCTCCAAAGCGCTCGCTGGTCGTGTAGTACATCTTGCACTGCGAGTTTCCTTTCTTGAGTTGGTTGCCGACCGATTGGATGAGGTGTGTTTTGCCGCAACCGGTCGTTCCGTAGATGAAGAGTGGGTTGTAGGTAATGCCCGGTTCGTTTACGACTGCGGTCGCTGCAGCATAGGCGACCTCATTGAACGGTCCTACAACAAATGAATCAAATGTGTAGCGCGGGTTTAAGTTGTCGGAACGATTAACGTAGTGTTCCGACAGCGGTAGCTCGGCTGCCGGCATCACCCGTTCCTTACGCTCTTTTACGGGTTTTGTGCGGTCTTCGCGTGCGATAACGTACTCAATCGCGCGTACGTCAGGGAGTACACCGCGTAGTGCTCGGAGTATGGTTTTGTGGTGCTTGTCCGCAAGCCAGTCCTTGTAGAACTGACTCGGGACGCCGATGTAGACCGTTCCCTCTTCTATTTTTATGATATGCGTACCTTTAAACCAGGTGCTGAAATTTGCACGCGAAACCGAAAGCTCTATATCTACCAGTGCATTATCCCATACCTTTCTGGTATCTAAGAGCTCAGACGACATAATACGAAGTATTATACTCGGTTATCCACAGTGTGCCAGTTCCATTGACACCGCTTACGTGTGGCGGTTGGTGGATAGGGTGTGGATAACTAGCATACATTGCTAGTCCGCCCGCGCCTCGGGTGGAGAGAATGAGTATTGTGACCAAGGTGTTGCATGCCGAGTGGGCCCTACACACATACCCTAACAGTGTTTGTGTGGCGCTTTTCTGTAGCTTTCTCCTACCACTATAACCACTCTGCTCAGCTTCGGTCATCCTGAACTTGTTTCAGAATCTACACCTCACCACCCTACACCCCATTCGTCATTCTGAGTTCATTTCAGAATCTATAGATCGCACGAAAACACGCGCACGACGAGGACACTCAACCCAATATCGATTAATCGATACAAATCGATATTGGGTTGAGTGTCGTTTGTGGTTTATGTGTCTCTTGTACCATCACCAATGTACCATCACTAATTAACCACTTCGCACACCGGCCGTCGGTGCGATTTGCCCATCACAACAGGCGGAAAAGCAATCCAGGGTTAAACCAATACGAGACGGTTAATTGCTGATGACGTTACTGCTCCGACATAGCCAATCCTAATCCGCAAAGTGAAAATCAAATATGACGAAAAGTTTGTCATATGACTCCCGCTCATCCAGAAACAATGCGAAAGTACTTGACAAATGGTATAAAACAGTGATATAATACGCTAAGATTCTTTGGCAACTGAAGAGGAAGAAACAAATGGGTGCGAAAAAAGCTTTCGGTCGCGGTAAGTACGGCACAATCAGAAACAACATAACGTTTCTAGTCCTTGTGGTGAGCATTCCCCTGCTCCCCACCATTCTTTCCACGATCGTGGGATGGTTTGTTGACTACCCGTCGATCGTGGAAGACGCGGTGAGTGGCTTTGTCACCGCAACCACTGTAACGCTTGTGGTGCTGGAGGTCTACTACCTCCTCTTCTGGCCGTGGTTCGCTGCGAACAGTGTCTGGAAAGTGGTGTCGGAAACCGAGGTGCAACGTCCGGTGAATTGGATACAGCCGTGGTGTTTTGGGGTTGAGGAGGGCCGCGCAAAAGTACGAGTTGATCAAAGTACCGCCATCGTTGATGCGGTGATGCGTATAGCGGACATGGATTTCTGCGGTGACCTTCATGACAACCAGTTTTTCAAGAAAAAGCGTTGGGTTGAACGGTTTGCTGTGGAAAAGAACGATGGTGCGCCCTCACGGGAGATCCCAACGTACACCGTATGGCACCGGTACTTCCAGCAACGCAGTGGCGGCCTGCAATTCGGTGGTCTGTACCCGTGGCGGCAACTCTACACGTATGAGTTGAACATCGTGAAGGCGGCGGTTGAGACGGAAACCGGCCTCATAAGGATTGTCGTTCGGCCGAACAGTGTCACCGACCACGTACGCGTACGTGACTTTGACTGGGCGGTTGTAGTTGGTCTGTATACCAAAGACCGATTCTTCGTGAAGCTCATCTTCACATTCTTGCTACGAAGTGTGAATGTGGAGCGCACGTTCTTCAGTAAGGACCGCTGGGAGATGTATTTCGCGCAGGAGATTGCAAGCAAGGCAGTTGAGCTGGGAAAACGCATCAAGGTCTTCGACCTTCTTGGTGGAAGCGACCACGCAGATCTGACGCATGACTTCCTTGCTAAGGGGGTAGGTGAACTGTCCTCGAAGTTTGAGGAGGAGATCGGCATCAAGATCACCGCTTCCCAGATGCCCGGCTACTTGGCGATCGGCAAAACCGAAGAAGAAATGGAGACAATAACCGCTGTTCCGGTCGCCGAGCAGAAGCGCCAGGTGCGCATCCTTGAAGGTGAAGCAGAGGCGGAGGCCGAGTCCAAGATCGTGCGGAAACGTGCGAGCGCCGCGAAACAGTATGGCGAATTCGGTCGTCAAGTGAGCTTACACCAAGCGCTCGAGACTGCGGCTGAGAAAGGGGGTACGATTTTTGCCTCGCTCGGTACTGGCGGAGCGGATGACGACGTCTCCAAGGCGATTCTTAACGAACTCAGAAAGAAGTGAGGTGTCGAATGATTGACTCGCTAACCTCATTGTTGGAAGCGAATGCGGCGTGGTTCGGGGCGATTCTGTTCCTGGTTCTGGTTGTGTTATTGGGGCGGGGATTGTTCCGAGGCACATCAACGCGGAAGCAGGTACGAAACCCGACACAGGTTGCTCCAGCGACCACACGCGAAAACACCGCGGCAGAGACCCTTTGGGTTTTGCAAGACAATGAGCGGCAGAAAGATCGCTCGACGTTATGGGTGGGAGTGCCTGTTGTTGTTGCACTCTTGGTCACGCTCTCGTTCGTGCTCTTCCCGAGTGTAGAGCATGCCTTAACGTTCTATGCCGCATGGTGGCGGCAGGTGGTTGCGTCGCTCATCGCTGTCGTTGCATTTGCATTCGCCTTCAACAGGCGTGTGCACACTTCGGGCTCGGTTGCTGTAGAGGCCCTGCAGTGGGTACTCCTTCTAATCGGCATCATTGCGGCAGGGTATGCCGTGGTGACCACGAGCCACATACTCTTTTGACGCCCGTGCAGGATGTAGATGAATTGGTGTCGCTACCCCCGCCTTCGTGGCGGGGGTTTCCTTTTTCCAAGATGCGTGCTATAGTGCCTCGCACTACACAAGAAGTTTATATGGCAACGAAACGAACATACCAACCAAAGAAGCGTAAGCGCGCAAAGACGCACGGCTTTTTAGTGCGCATGCGCACTCCGGGCGGCAAGCGTGTCATCAAGCGTCGCCGCGCCAAGGGGCGAACGCGACTTGCGGTGAAGACGCGACGCGCGTAGTACAAAACCCCACACGGGGTTTTGTTGTATGATTGGTACAAAGGCCTATGCTCGCACGACGCTACAGACTTTCACGTGCCGACTTCGCACATCTTATGAAGTATGGGCGGCGTATTCGTACACCCGAGCTTACCTTGGTGCATCTCGCGCAACCGGACGCACTTCGTTGTGGCGTGGCGGTGAGTAAAAAGGTTGCGAAGCGTGCGGTTGACCGGCATGTGTTGCGTCGCGCAGTGTACAGTGTGTTCGATAGGGTGCATGCAGAGCTGCCGCCCTGTTTGGTGGCGGTTGTTGCCCAGCGTCCGCTTGCCAAGTGCAGCCGTGCTGAGGTGCGTGCGCGGGTGCGCGAGGCACTCGTGCGTGCCGGGCTCGTGGATGGAGCGTGATCGACAAAGCCATCACAACAACACATTGGTGATGTGCATGTTCTGTATCGATTAATCGATACAGAACGCGATACGTGCCCTACTCACTCCAGTGTCGTTTCAGGTACGGTTTGAGTGAATGTAGAATCTCAATCATGCTTTCTGTGTGCGGGAAGCTGAGGTCGCATGGGTCACGTATTTGCGGTACAATTGCTGCATTGTGAAGGAGTTATTCAACACCATCGTCTACGAGCCGCTCTATAACGCGCTCATCGGTATACTCGGCCTTGGTCCGTGGGTCGATGTGGGTGTTGCGGTCATAGTGCTCACTATCCTCGTAAAGCTCGTTCTTTTTCCAGTTTCCCTTAAGGCGGCACGTACGCAGCGCTTGATGAAGGAGCTCGAAGAGCCAATGAAAGAAATACGTGAGCAGTACAAGGAAGACCGTGAGACGCAAGGTCGTAAGATGCTAGAACTATACAAAGAGAAAGGGGTTAACCCTTTCTCCGGGTTTGTGACCATTCTTATTCAGTTGCCCGTCATTCTCGGGCTATACTTCGTATTCTGGAAAGGAGGTTTGCCTGAGATTAATGCTGATATACTGTACAGCTTCACGCCGACGCCGGAGTCCATTAATATGTTCTTCCTTGGCGTAGTCGATATGGCTGGTAAGAGCCTTCCTCTCGCTGTGCTCGCAGGTCTCACGCAGTTCCTACAAGCACACTTTGCATTCCCGAAGTCAGGCCCACGCAAGGAAAACGCTACGTTTCAGGAAGATTTCGCGCGTTCGATGCAAACGCAAATTAAATATGTGTTTCCTGTTATGATGGGGGTGTTTGCTTACATACTTTCCGCTGCGGTAGCACTGTACTGGATTACCAGCAATCTCTTTGCAATTGGGCAAGAGTTGTATGTGAAGAAAGTGCTTGCTCGGGAAAAGGTGGGTGAGGCTTCGGAATAGCCGGCAGTCGCCACACGTCGACAAGGTGAGTGGTCGACGAATGACGATTACCGGTTAAAGAGTACGCATATGACAGGATCAAGTACCCCACGGGAGTTTATCAAGACATTTGTGCAAAAACTCGGCATTACGGTCGATGAGGTGGAAACAATCGATGTGGCCGCACATACAATGTACAATGTTCGAACACCCGACAGTAAACAGCTGATTGGGCCGCAAGGTGACCACCTGCGCTCGCTCAACTACCTCATACGACGCATTATGGAGCGCGATGATGCAGTAGCGGATGCCAAGTTTCTTGTTGACGTGAACGGCTACCAGCACGTACGCATTCGTGATCTTGAACAAAAAGCACGACTCCTTGCAGATCGTGTGCGCACCTTCCGTTCGAGCGCAGAGATGACCCCCATGAACGCGTACGAGCGGATGATCATTCATGCCTTGTTTACGGATGACCCTGAGGTCATGACGGAGTCAGATGGGTATGGAAAGACGCGTCACGTAGTATTGAAGCATCGGGATAGTGGGTAGTGTGATGTTGTGATATCACACTCTTGGTGATTGGCGACACATACTCACACAAGGTATGTGAGTATGTGTGTGTACACCGTTGCGATGGTACTCAACCAACCCTTCGGTGTTGGCTATACATTGGATTACGTGCCCGCCCGAACAGGCGGACAGACCGCTCGCAATGAAAGCGTGACACCGAACGGATAGCTACAATTGGCATTACGGATAGCGGCTCCGATTTTCACAGGGGCAAGTGTGCACTATTCATCAAACAGACGGTCTTCCGGGGTCGTAGGTGGTGGTGTGGTGATGGTTGGCAATTCGACTGCCCACAGGCTGTCGTCGCGCTTATTTCGAAACACCAGGTAGCTATCGTTCTGGTCAACTGAGAGATCAATCATATCAAACGGCATGTTCACTTCTGCTCTTGCATCAAGTATTCGTTCAATCACGCCTGAATGAGTGTCGATGCGCCATATCACATCGTCTGTGCGCACAACACCTTTGTACCAGTTGTCAAGAAGGTCTCGAGAGTTCATGTTCTTGGGAATTGCGCAGTACGCATATTTGGTGTGTTGCTTACCCCACACACACTTCTCTACAAACGTGGGGAGTGGTACATACGTCACATCCGAATCAGCAAGGTCGAGCACGCGAAGTGAATAGATGTTGCCGGAGTGTTCATATAGCGAATAGAGTAATGAGGCACCGTCACCGCTCATACTGGCAGCAAGCGCATGTTGGTCACTCAGTACTACGCGAGCATCCCAAGTCGAAGAGTTAAGAAGCCACACTGCACCCTCTGTGTGGAGCGAGGGGTTTGCATAGATAAGAATCTGTTCCTGTGTAGGCCATGTAGCAGTGAGTCCGCGGAGTGGTGACGACCACACTTCAACACGATTGCCACTCTCTACTGACTCAAGGTATCCTACAGTACCATCAATATCAGCAACCAGGAAGAATAGAGATTCGCCGTCGGGCGAGAACGATACACTGGTTACTTCGTTCGGCAGATTCCTTGCCTCTTGTATGGCCGTGCTTGAGCTGGTGCTGCGTGGCAGGTAATTGAGGTGTGCAAATACCCTCTCATAGCTTGAATTGAAAAAACGAGTGACAACTCCTGATCCCCCACGCGACCACTCCGCGTCGTGGACTCGAAGAATGGGCTCCTTGCTCCACTCCGTTGCTTCTGACACGGTTGCGAGTGGTGTTTCGTATGATTTCCCGTTTGTCTTCAGTGTGTAGCGCACTAACGCTTGTTGTGTGTTGAAGGCCATGGCGCCCGCGACCGGCTCCTTACTCAAAACGCGAAATCTCGGAGCCCGGTTTGCATCTTGAGTAGCGCTTGTGTTCATCCAGCCATTACGCACTGCGTCAAGTGATGTCGCACTTTCTTCCAGAGGGCGCTCAATGCTGGTGTTCGCAAACGGTTCTTGTGTCGTTACCTGCTCGCCCCGCTGTACGCCGGTAAGGAGAAATACAAGCACCACGCTTGTGAGCGCAAAGAGCATGATAAGTATGATGCCGATGAAAAACTTTTTTTTGGGCATAGATAGGGGAGGTGTCGGGAAATCAGTTAGTCACTACACTCAAAGCATCCCGTTACGTTAGTAACATTTGAACCAGGTGCCCGGCTTGCTCCGTAGATGGCTTCTCGCGCAAACAGACAATCCTGGGAATCGTTGAAGGGTCCTTCTGACACGCTACTGCCATTTTGAGAATACTCGAAACAATGGGGGGTGATTCCACCTGAATCGTCAGTTGTTACACCGCCACTCGTAGTATTACCACTTGTGGTGTTAGTGCCCGCGGCTGTGGTGTTAGTGCCTGTAGTGTTATTGCTGCCGCTTGTACTTGCTGATGAGGCTGAATCTCCGTATGAGGACGGATCAAAGAGACGCAGATTTACAATGTTCGGATTGATAGTGTTCAGAATAAGTATTGCACACAAGACGATGAGGAGCCCGATCACTGCATTTGCAATCTGCTCCTTTGCGTTTCCCATAGCAAAGACCGAGTCAGTCGTCATGTACTTAAAGCCACCAATCGCAACCATTACGACCGCAAGCATCGCAGCGACAACAACCGAAATAGCAAGAAGAGCGTTGAGTAGCTCTGTTGGCCCCTGCTCTCCAATCCCCTGCCCGATAAGTGGCAGGTTTGGTGAAAGGGGCACCAGGTTGTACTCATCATCCGCATACAGGGTGGCGATGGGTGCAACGAGAGAAGTGACTAGTGCAAGAACAAAGACGCAGTGTTTCATAATGGTTGTGCCGCTTATAATGGCGTTGTTTCCGGACTTACGGTGCTGCTTTGTTCGCCGGAGGCGTTGAAACGCATGCGAACATCGTTCCGTGCGCGCTGCGACCAAATGGCGCGATTTGTTGTGGTAAGGCTAATGTTTGCTGTTCCCACACCCACTCCTTCCGGGCGAAGCACGATACTTGCCGGCGTTTCGTAGCTTGTACCGTCCAAAGTCCACTCGTACTCCAGGTTGGGATCAGTGCGCTGCTTCACAGACATGTAATACGGTTCTGCATACAGCCTGCTCTCATTTCCTATAACATACCCCGTATCGCCTAAGGCGTTGTTGTGGGCGATATTGAGGCCGGGAATCTCTTCGTAGAACAGTAGTTCGGGATGTGTCACGGGTATCGTGACCCAGTTGCGTGCAAGGACGTCACCTGAGTCGTTCTGAATTTCTACGCCGACACGCAGCGAAGTAAGTGGGTTTTTCGATGTTACATCAATACTTTGAAGACCCCGACCTATTCTGCTCGGTCGCGACTCTCCGTCCACACGCCACGCAAAAACCAGTTCAGCAGGATCAACAACTCCACCGGCACGATCACTTACACTTGGGAGCGCAAGCAGTCTCGTTGTTGCCCCTTGTGATCGCAGTGCTCTACCTGAATACAATGGAGGTGTGTACGTGAGACCCTCCCACACGATTGCAACGTGACCCACGGTGAGCCGCACAGTATCTGACCCACGTGTGCCCGAGGAGGTGTGTGCGGTCCCTGTTAGTTCAATCTGTGTACCCACCTTGCCGGCAGTGAATGTGTATGTGGCATTCCCCTCTTCCTCCTGTACCACCTCACCGTTCAGGGTAAAAGTGACTCGGGTCGTAGCCCAATTTATGCTACTGCTCTCTAGTGTGGCGGTCACCGTATCGCCAGGACTGGGTTGAGGGGGGTCGAGGGTGAGTGATACAGCTCCCTCAACACTACTGATTAATGCTTGTGCGGTGCTCCAACCCACAAAAAGTGTGCATACACAGAACATGGAAAGTGCTAGTAGTAGCCCTATGTGCCGCTTTGTGAAGGTAATCATACGTTGTATCTACAGTATACGGTAGAATGTATTGTAGTGTGAGTGGTGGGTGAGGATAACTTCACTCCAGGACACCGCCTAGCTATATTCCAACAACTTCCATCTCGTACATGTGACGATCGCGGTACTGTCGCTCAAGTCTATCGATTCGTCGCAGTCGTGCTTGGTCTCCACGTGCGTGTGCTGTTGCGCGCATGCGCGTGAGCGATTCGAGCTTCCCAACGAGCTTCTCGTGTTTTTTCTTGTCCTCATGGCGTGAAATCTGCACGTGGCGCCATATGGTGAGGGTGTAGAGTGGTATCGGGAAGAGGTTGATAATGGGCATTAGTTTGAGGATAGAGACGAGGAGGAACGACGTAGCATTTACGGCCACTTTCCCGTAGTGTAGGAAGGAGACCATGATGTAATTGTAACCAAAGTAAAACCAGAGCGGGAATATGGAAAAAGCGATAATGGCTGCGGCGACGGTAGCTGCAGCAAATATAAAAAAGGACACAGAAAACAAAGCAAATCCACCAGTTGTCGACAGTCCTGCTGTTGTTACTGCGCCCGCGGCCGCACCCATCGACTCGGGTGTGATAAATCCTGCCCATCTGCCAAGATTAATGAGGACTCCACCTGGAAATGCCATAGAAAGTGCATTGACGACTGGGTTGCCCGCAGCATCTTCAACTATTTCTGCAACCGCACTTCCGGCACTTCCGGCAGCTGCAAACATCAGGCCAAGAACACCCACGAGCACCAATGTTGGCAATACATCCAACACTAACGCCACTCCCATCATAGTCCACCCATGTCCACGAGAGATGCGGTAGGTGAGTTCCGGTGTTTCAGCTACACTGCGCGCCATGATGTAAGTGTATCATGGCTGCTTCGTGCGGTTGTAGGCCTCTGTGCACAGGTCGGTACTCTCACTGTCTTCGTGCGTGGGGCATCTGTGCAGGGAATGTGGCGGAGAGAGGTGAGCGGGTAGTAAGTAGATAGTAGGAGGTAGTAATGCGCTTGTGCCTCTTTTTCATTACGAGACACGAGGAGGAATGACGAAAAATCCTTTCTACTCTCGCCCGTCATTGCGAGTGATAGCGAAGCAATCCAGGATTGAACCACTCTGGTGCAAGAGAGTGGTAGGTGCACGTGCGCTACCAGTGACCAAACCCTGGACTGCCACTCGCGTTCGCTACAGCTATGGCCGGGCAAGCTCTTGCTCTTGTCGGCTACTCCTTGCAGTGGCAGCGTAGGTCGAGGCCACATACCTTTTACATCTACATCGTTCCTCCTGCATTGAGTGCCGCTCGTTCTTTCTGTATTTGCAAGATTTGACTTGGGTCGGATGTGATAATCTGGTCTTCCGTATAACTTGCTATTACCTTGATGGCGACATGCTTATTTCCCGCAAAGAACATTCCTTCACCCACCTGTGACTCAAGCAGGAGGTATTTCTCTTCCTCGGTCAGGTTGAATGTCTCCTTCACCCGCTCGATTGCTGTCGGACTCTGCTTCAAGAGTACCTGTATTGAGGAGTTGGTAAGCATAGGGATGCCGTATGGGCTCCGTAAGAAGTCGCCTACGTCCTGCGTTATGGTTGCAAGTCCAAGGTAGTACTTTCGGCCGCGTTTAGCGACACTATAAAGAAAGCTTGCAGTGTCGTCGCTTTTCATCATCCACCATGCCTCATCTACCACCAAGAGGCGCTTTCGCAGGTTGCGGCGTACTGCCGTCCAGATAAAGTTCGTAACAAGGTACATTGCTGCCGGTTTGAGATCTTCTTCCATGTCGCGCACCGAGAAGACGATAAACTTCTGGTTAATATCAACGTTCGAAGGTTTGTTAATGAATCCTGCCCACGTGCCACGTGTATACTTCATAAGGCGGTGCATCAGAGATTCACTTCCCTCCATACCTCCTAAGACAAGCTCAAAGTCAGTGAGGAGTGGCGGGTTCATGTTGGTAAAGTCCGTATTCCCCGTGATATCCTTGAGCGCGTACGTTTCACTGATGGCGCGGTCGACCACGGACTCTTCCTCCGGGGTGAGACCACCAAGTATGATTCGGAATAGTCCGGTGAGAGTAATGATGTTTTGTCGAAGTATCTCCGCAGGATTTTCGTCTTCGGCGACCGGTGGTAAATCAAACGGGTTGATGTGATGCTCTGAAGAGAGGGAGATGTTGAAGTACCGGCCGCCTGTCGCCGACGCCATGTACTCGTACTCGCGTTCCGGGTCTATGACGATGACTTCGGTATCGAACATAAGTGAGCGAAGGATTTCGAGCTTGGTTGTGTAGCTTTTTCCGGCACCGGACTTTGCAAAGAGGACTGAGTTATAGTTTTCCATCGAGTACCGATCGAAGAGCACCAGTGAATTGTTGTGAAGGTTGATACCGTACAAAACACCCTGCTCCGAGGTGAGGTCAAATGAAATAAATGGAAAAATAGACGAGAGCGGTGCCGAGTTGAGTTTGTTGTGCACCAGTAACTCATCTGTTCCCAGTGGGAGGATGCTGCGGTACCCCTGCTCTTGCTGGAACAGCGCGGGCTTGATGTAGACCATTTGTGCTTCCAGTAAGCCTTTTATCTCGTTCTCCGCTTTGTCTAAGCTTTTTTTGTTGTCCGCGTATATGGAAATGTACACCCCTACCTCGAACAATCGCTCCTCTGCTTGCTGCAGTGAGTCACGAAGGCTTTCAAGGTTCTCGTACGCTGCGTCGAGCATGGGGTCGCGCACCATGCCACGGGCTTCGCGATCATGGATTTGACTCTGCACCTCCGCAACTTTTTTTTGAAACTTCTTGAGCATTGGTGCGGTGTCGATGGGGTGAATGAAGATAGAGATGTCGAACATTTGTTCGAGGTTAATGATCGGTGAGAACCAGTTGTCAGAGAGAAAGCGAGGGTATGAGATAATAAAGAAGCTTCGTGCAACCTTCTCGCCGAGATTGAGTTCTCGCGGGGTGATTTGAAGTGCGCTGGGTGCAAGTACGTCCTTAAGTTCAAGTGCCCCACTTTGTTCGACGTCGCGCGCGATGCTCGCATTAAACTGCTGTTGCTGCTGCGCTTGCTTTTGTGGTGTTTGTTTTTTGAATGAAAAGAGACCCATAGTGTTGTAGTTTACGTAGCCATGTTCTAGTTCTCCGCGATGTCACCGAGTGGTATGGCACGGTTCGGTTCACCGACATTGAATAGGTGGTAGAACAATTCGATTACCTCTTCGGTGCCAAGTTGGGCTGCACGTATGCCCGTGCGTGCAAGACCTTGCATGACGATATACATGCGCTGTTCAATCTGCGTGCGGTACTCCTCAAACTGCTGCATGCTTATGTGTGTCGCAGCGTTCTTGTTGCTTCCCAGGAGTGAGCTGAGGCTGCTCGCTACCCCGGTATCTTCATCGTTGCCCGAAAATGCTGCTGGGGTGTATGGGACGACCAGATAGAAGGCTTTTGTCATAATACTTGAACCCTCAACAAACCCACGAATGAACTCAATATACTCACGCACCTGGATCTTCATAAGCTCCGTCTGCTGCTGTGCGTACTGTTCCTCTAGGAGTGCAAGGTATGGATTGATATCCAAGTCGCGAGACTGAATAAAAATTTGGAGCGAGAAATCGAGTGTGTTCAAAAAATTCTGGAACTGACCCAGTATTGCCGCCTGCTCATCTGATGATTTGAGTACGATATTGATTGAGCTCGCCATGAGGATGGTTCGGATGGAGCCATCACGAAGCACAAGTATACCGTCACGTACTTGCTCAATAGGAACGAAGTCTTGGCTCGGTTTTGCACTGGCTGAAATTGGTGTCTTTGCCATAACGGTGATCATTTGTGCTTATCAGTATACAGTGTATCGCTGGTATCGAGCGAGCGTGCTAGTGCCCCGATACTCCGTTGTGTCACTGCTGCTTCTTCTGAAGTACTGTATTCAGGTGTCGGTTGCACATTTTCAATTTTTTTCGGGACACGTTTCCAAAGGTACAGTTTTCGGCTTGCCGCATACGTTACAAATGCGTATAGCATAAAGTAGAATGGCCTGTTGTTTACTTTGAGAAACGCGAGTGCCAATGCAACTGCTGCGATCGGCCCCCCGATAAGCAGCGCCCAGTAGAAGCCAAGCTGCGCGTACAACGCAAACAGCACACCACCCCCACCGACAACGTAGACTGCTTGTCGGATGGTGAGCGGGCCGAAGATCTTGTCTTCTATATCGATGAACTGTGGAACAAGAAATCGCATACGATAGTTTGTGTCTTGTGTCGCAGCCTAGCCATGTGCTGTGTACGTACTACTTGGTCTGAAACGGGCAAACAAGAATTATAGTGTACATCACCCCGGAATCACAACGAATTACGCCCTGGTGTGGCACGACGGTGGTTGGCTGCATCGTGTCGGCAAAGCCATGTGCCGCATCTCTGTATACCCTACATACCTTGCTTGCGCGCATCAAGTGCTTGCACTATCGCGTCGCGCACCGGCTTGAACATTCCGTCTTCAACCGTACTCGTGAAAGAATCGTGCTTGCCGTCAGGTACAATCTTTGACTCCGCGACTGTCTGGCGAAAGTCGCGCGGCGTTGCGAGCCCAACCAGTACACGTGAAGCACTGGTGCCAAAGGTCATGAATGCACCCTGCTCGAGGTCGTGTGTGCGCACGAGTTCCGAGAACGTACCTGCCACCTCTGCAGACAGTATCGCGTCCTGCACATTCTTAGGGAGTTTGTTGAAGCGTGCCTCAACGTCTTCCTGGTTGTGGATAAACTGCTCTACCGGGCTCGTGCTGCCGAGTGCGCGCGGTCCTACTTGTTGTGCTTGCTCGGGTGCTTCGTCGAGGTATGGGCTAAAGAGCGAGAAGAACTGTTCATCAAGCTGTGTGGCAAGGTGTTCAGCGTCAGCGCTGCTTAAGTCCGGGACGGTGCTCGGAAGCGCCGAGGCGAATTCATCCTTGCTCTGGAGCCTCAGAAGCACCATAAGGACTTCTTCCTCAAGTGTATCAAGTGCCGCCTCTGTTAACTCATAACTGCTTGCAGCACTCCGTGCGGATTGTTTGTAGCTCTGGTCGAGGATGGCAGAGCGTACAGAAGCAGGCGCGTGTTGCCACTGTTCGCGTAAAAGCGTGGGGATGTTGGTATCGTTCATGGTGTATTGCTTTGCTACGCCTCCTCCGGTTGGTTGCCGGTGTTTTCGTTTGGTGTGTTATTTGTCTTGTCGGTGTCGATCTCTTTCAATGCTTTCTTGAGCTGTTCATCAAGCTTTTCACGTTCTGATTTGTTCCTGCCAGACCGTATCTCTTCTACTGCTGCACGCCTGTACTGTGGTGTGCGCCCAACCAACGGAATGGTGCGTTGTGAGCCAACTCTATCAAGGTACTCCCCGGTACGCTCCATGCCTTTGCGCTTATTCTCTGTGGCGTACTGCTGCTCCGCTACTGCCTGTGCTGCCGAACGTGCTTCGGTTGCCTTTTGAGTCCTTCGATTCAGTATTTCGCTCGAGCGACTACTTACATCTTGCCAGCGTCCCATGCGTGCCTTAGCGTCACTCTCTTCGATACTGTGTATCAACGCGTCTTGCTGCGCTTTTACTTTCACCATCTCGTCCTGTAGTGTCTTCGCGCGCGCCTCATCGCCTGCCGCTTCAGCACTCTTAAACTGTGTAGTAATGTTTTCAAGTTTTGCATTGAGTTCTGCAAGCGGGCTGGCTCCCGTACCTGGTTTACCGATCTTTCCGTAGTACGTGCGCGCATTCTCGTTAGCTAGCTGAAGTTCCTTCTCCAGTAGTTCGCGCTTCTCTTGGTTCATGCGTTTGCCTGGAGCCGCAAGGTCGTCTTGGTTGAGCCGCTGCTCTATGCCCTCACGTCGATTGAGTGCAATTTTTGCCTCATTCATCTCAGCAATGTGACTCCTGTGCAACTCGAGGCTTTGCTGCTCTTTGTCGGTCAATTGGCGTTTCCGTGCTGCTTCTTCGAGCTTCTTAATGGTCTTCTCTGAATCATTTGCCTGCTGTGCAGCAAGTGCGCGCTGGTCACCTGTCTTGACTTTCTCGTTTGCTGCCCGTTGCTTGCGAAGTTCTGCATCATGGCGCTTCTTTTCAGCTGTACTGCCGCCGTACTCCCGAAGCTCCTTCTCTTCTTCGTGGACACGCTTCTTGAGTTGCTTTTGTCGTTCGGTGTACCCACCCTTACCGCCTGCCTTACCAACGTACTTCTGCGCATTCTTGCTGAGTCCGCGCACATCAAAGCTGGAACCAGCTACACCCTTGGCACCCGTGCGGGTGGTTCGTGCAAGTCTGCCGGCAATGCCGCCCTTCGCTTGCGCGTTCTTTAGTGTCTCGCTTTCAGCGACCTTTTGTGCACTCCAACCAACAGTGCGCCGCGCACTGTACGCCGCGGCACCTGCAGTGACTGCACCGGCACCCGCGCCCAGCGCAAAGCCCGCACGTTTCGACCAGCGCTGACCTGTACTGAGCGCCATGCGTGACCCTATCGCTCCCATACTCT
>JGI12109J20283_10500654_pt1 | contig 35964 bp, 31 predicted proteins | sample ElkSlonscriptome_12_FD_20283 | JGI IMG/M metagenome (IMG submission 20283)
GGCACTGTCCATAATTTTGTGTTTGACACAGATCATTTCATTAGTTTGTAGGTGAAATTTTGAGGTACGAGAAATTTCTAACTATGGACATAACAAATGAGAAGTTGCTGCAGGAATTAGTGAGCAACATCAAGACAAAAGAGGAGTTTCAGGAGCTCCAACAGGCCCTGCTGAAGCAAGGTATTGAAAGCCTGCTAAACGCAGAGATGTATGCCCATTTGGGTCATTTAAAAGGTGATGCACCCTTGGGTAAAAACATTCGTAACGGCACTTCTGAAAAGACTCTGAAGACCACGGGCGGCGTGCATCGAGTCAAGATACCCAGAGATCGGGAAGGGAGCTTTGATCCGGTCATCTTACCCAAGCATCGACGCATGTCGGAAGAGCTTGAAGGAATGGTGATCAGCCTCTATGCCAAAGGCATGAGCAATGCAGATATCGTAGAGTTTATGGAAACCACCTACGGAGTAAAATACTCTACCTCACAGATATCGCTCATTACTGATCACCTCTTGGAAGACATCAGAACTTGGCAAAACAGACCGCTGCAAGATCAGTATGCCGTGCTTTGGATAGACGGAATACATTACAAAATCAGGCACGAAGGAAAGGTGATTTCCAAAGCATGTATGCTGGCACTGGGCGTGGATATGGACGGCAAACAAGATCTTCTGAGTATGCACATCGTAGAGAATGAGAGTGCCTCAGCTTGGATGAATATCCTGGACGAACTTAAAACCAGAGGTGTAAAAGATGTGCTCTTTATTTGTTCGGACAATCTGGCCGGAATGGACAAAGCCATAGAAGCAGTATATCCGAAAACGATCAGGCAAATATGTATCGTTCATCAGGTAAGAAACTCGCTGAAGTATGTCAACTACAAAGAGCGAAGGAAAGTGGCCGCCGATATCAAGCTCATTTACAATGCTGCCAATGAAAAAGAAGCATTGGCGTCACTAGACGACTTCAAGCAGAAATGGGGACATAAGTACCGTCAATCGGTCAAATCGTGGGAAACAAACTGGGAGAATCTGACGGCATTTTTAGCTTATCCTGCCGAGATCAGGAGGCTCATATACACCACCAATATCATCGAAAGCTTCAACTCAGGGCTGCGTAAATACACCAAAAACAAGAAGACTTTTCCCACCGATGAGGCAGCTTTAAAATCCGTCTATCTGGCCGGAATGAGCGTTCAAAAACGCTGGCAAAAAAGCAGACAGGGATGGACTCAAATTTATAATCAACTATATATTAACTTCGGAGATCGGATTAAGCCTGCAAACTGATGAAAGGATCTGATCCACTCAAACACAAAAATCTGGATAGTCTCCGGCGGGCAGGTAAATACTCAGTACTCTCATCATCTAGAATCTAGACTCATCACATAGCCGCTTAGATTTTCTAGGACACAGAGGTCTGACTTCGTCGGCTTATACAGTGAAAGCACAGAGATCACAGAGTTTAGATGTTATAAATCTAAACAAAGTCTAAACTCTTCTCTCACATTTCACATCTCATATCTCACATTTCACATTTATCTCGAATCCCAAATCCACAATCCTACATCTGCACACCTTTTCGTTTCTTTGCCAAATGGGAAAGCTCAAGCTGGATCTTCATTCCATTTACAACAATAGCGATCGCATCGATGAAGCTTTACAAGACATTATTGATGAGGCGTTGGAGAAGAAAATCAAACAGGTAGAGATCATTCCCGGCAAAGGAAGCGGACAGTTGAAGAAGCGGGTTTTAAGATTTCTAGAACAAAAAGAGATCAAGCAGCATTATCATCGTATCCAAAAGGATTCCAAAAACTTTGGCAGACTTTTTATTTACTTTAAACACTAAGCGAACATGTTTACGCCAGGCAGAGTCACCTTCATTATCATCTTCTTTAGCATTTTTATTGCCTATCTGATCTGGGCCTATAGAAAAGATATTGCCAAATCTCCCTGGTATTTTAAAGGTTCTCTTAAGATCGTATTGGCCTTGGTGGCCATCTATGGAGCCTACTTCATCTTAACGAGATGGGTGATTTGAGTTCTTCAATCAAATCGGTAAACTCCTTCAATATCATCGCTGTGGCTCCCCATATCAAGCGGTCACCAAGCGGAAAACCCTTCACCCGGATGACCTCTCCACTGGCCAATTTTACGTTTTGGTCTTTCAAGCGATGATCTCCGATCAGGCTCTCTAAAGGGGTTTCTAAGATATCAGCCACTTCAGATGGCTGCGGTCTAAATTCAGGCCGCTCAAGAGCATACCCTATGTAAGGATTGATCAAAAAGTTCGATGGGGGCACATATAAGGAAGAGATCTTACCGATAGTTTGCACTCGGCTAGCCGGGATGGCTACTTCTTCTTCTGCTTCCCTAATGGCAGTAAACTCTAAATTTCTATCTTCATCTTCAAACTTTCCGCCAGGGAAGGCGATCTGTCCGCTATGCACTCCCTTATAATCACTTCGTCGAATGAGAACGGTATGCCACTTCGCTTGATGGGGATATAAAAAGATCAGGATCGCACTTTGTCTGGCGTCTTTTAATTCCTTTCCGAGTTGCCTGACAGGCTTGCGATGGGGCATCACTTTTTGGTGCGCGCGATCAGCGGGCAATTCAGCACCCAATCGCTCGGTCAATTCCGCAATGAATGCCTTCGCCTTTGCTTTCATTCTTCTTTTAAGCCAATCATCTTTCGAAGTTTTGGATCAAAATAAAAGAACTTTTCTCCTTGCTTCATCTGCAAATAATGATAGGCGTAATTTCTAATTCCGTCGAAACTTTCGTTAATTACAGGCTTGAGCTCTTGGTCCAATAACATAAAGCTGCCGTGCCAGCTTACCACAATGAAGGTATCCAGGTACCTGGCTTCCATTGCGGCTGAATCCAACAAGAATTCACCCTTCTCATCAATAAATTGCCAGCCTTTTTCAGTCTTGATCTTTCCCTTACCATTTTTAAAAGTACGGGCTAATAGGTATTTGTAAGGCAGTTGCAATTTTACTTCTTGATCAGCATAGCCCCACTTGCCTCTTTTCTTCACCGCAATCAATTGATCTCCACTGTAATCTCCTACGTCTTCAAAGATGGATGGATAAATTTCCCTTCCCTCGCGATCAATAATACCGTATTTATCTTCTTCCTTGCACTTTACGAAGCCGGATTGAAAAACTCCCCATACCAGGGCTTCGGTGCTGTAATTAAACTGCAGGGGAATAATCACTTCTCCACGAGCGTTTACATAGCCATATTGATCGCCTTGCACGATCATTGCCAAGCTATCTCCGAATTCTCCGATATGATCGTAAATCAATGGCAATAACTCTTTTCCATTTTGGTCGACCAGCCCATAGGCGCTATCATTCTTTGCACGAGCAACCCCGTATGCGTTGAAGTTCTCTAAGTAACTATACTTCGCCTGCACTACCTGCCTTCCATTGGTATCTATGATCCCCTTCTTCCCGTCGATCTCTACCAGCGCATAATGATTTTCAAAATCATTGGCATAATCAAGCTCTAGCGGAATCCTAAGCTGACCCCTTACATCCAAAAACCCATAGGCTGTATCGTTGGCAATTAAAGCCAGCCCATTCTGATAGGCACCAACCAGCTCATAGATCAAAGGAATCACCGTCTTGTTATTCCGGTCGATCATCCCGTATTTGCCGTCCTTTGAGACGATTGCTTTGCCCGCCTGAAAGGGTTCCCCGTCTTCATATTGAAAGTCGATCGTTACTTCCCCGGACTTATCTATAAAACCTAGTTTGCCATTTCGAATGGCCAAGCTCAGGCCTTCTGTAAACGGCTCTACCACTTCATATTCTGCCTCGATCATAACCTCTCCTGCTTCATCCATAAAGCCATAAAGCGCATCTTCCTTGAAGGGGAAAAATACCTTGGCAGCCAATTTCATGTCGGTGCGCAATTCTTCATTAAATGGATAGTCGGGATACTTGATCCGGAAATCAACGATCCTTTGCGGACTGTAATCTGCGGTAAATAATTTATAAATGCTTCGCCATGCTAAATTGACGTTTGGATTGTCGGGATGGTCCTGGATAAATGCCTCAAAAGCCGCAATGTCTCTTTGCTTCACGCTTTTAAGGTAGATCGAGTCTTGCGCTTCCCTAAGATATGGGCTCTCTGGAAATAACTTACAGAAGGTCACATAGTCACTGATCTGATTCCCTTCAGTGTATTCCTGATAGAGACTCTTTTGATATAAGGCTTCAGCTTCATTGGCTTGCTCTGAATCGGGGTGCTTTTCCAGGAAAAGTCGGTATGCCCTAGCGGTATTCAGCTCTTTGGCCTCGGCAAAAACGAGTCGATTCCGCTCTGCGATCGCCAAGGGCAGTTGTTCCGAGTCTAAATGCTTGTCAATGAAATTCTGGTAGGCTTTTAAGGTGTTGGTTTCTTGGGCAATCTGCCAGGCAAAGTAATCTACACTGTCCTTCCAGTTGGAAAGCACAGAATCATTGATCCCAATTTCCCGAAGATCTTCTAGATCGCCCAATTCTTTAGGTGGAAATCTCTTTTCTGCGAGGGTGATGTAAGCGTAAGCCGAGTCTACGTTGTAAAAAGGGTTATCGTCGCGTCCAAAAATGAGGCTAAGTCCGTAAGGCGCTGCCACCGGTTCCTTATCCTTTAATTTTTCGAACAGCTCTTTGGCCCCAAAATAGTCGTACCGACTAAGGGCTTCGAAGGCTTTATCGATCTTACCGGCTTTAACCGCATGTAACTGGCTGATCAATCCAATAAGGATTACATATTTTACTATCTTCATAGGCGGTTCAAAATTAGAAAACAAAACCTTCTGCCCCATATTTTCGTCTAATAGTTATTGCGCATGAGTTTTTCAAAAGCATACCAATACCTCGCCATATTTTTGGCCTTTCTTCAGCTAGCTTGTTCCGACCGACCGGATAAGGACAAAGTTGCCGAAGAACAAACGGAGGTTAGGGATCTTCCTCAGATCCTGGAGAGTGGTACATTAAGGGCCATCATTGATAACAGTTCTACTTCTTATTTCATCTATAAGGGTCAACCGATGGGCTTTGAATACGAACTTTTAAGTCGATTCGCCAACGAAATAGAAGTGGATCTTGAAATTGAGACAGTCGATGATCTCGGAGAGATGATCGAATTATTGAGAGCAAGTCGAGGTGATGTGATTGCCGCCAACTTAACGGTTACTAAAGAAAGAAAAAAACTGATTGATTATTCCCAACCGATCTTAACAACCCGCCAAATTTTGGTACAACGCCAACTGCAATCAGAAGACGTGAGCAAAGGAAAATTGCTTATTGAAAGCCCCACTGAATTGGTCGATAAGAAAATATATGTGCAAAAAGCTTCTGCCTTTTTTAATCGCCTCGAGAACTTATCGGAAGAGATCGGAGGCGATATCGAGATCCAAGAAGTAGCCGGCAATTACACTGTAGAGCAAATGATCGAAAAAGTGGCCGAAGGGGAGATCGATTACACTGTGGCAGATGAGCACGTAGCGAAGATCAACCAAGCTCACTTCAGGAACATTAATATCAATACTGCCTTGAGCTTAGAGCAAAAGGTAGCATGGGGCGTTAGAAAGGAATCTGCCGATCTTCAGATTGCCATCAATAATTGGTTGGAAAAATTCAAACGTACCGTCGACTTCAGGGTCATTTACCTCAAATATTACGGCAATACGAAGTTGTTCCGAAATCGAGTGCAAGACCGTTTATTTACTTCAAGAAGCGGTAAGCTGAGTGATTACGACGAGATCGTGAAGCAAAAGGCGGATATTATAGGTTGGGACTGGCGCCTGATCACCTCATTGATCTACCAAGAATCAAAATTTAATCCCCAAGCCAGAAGTTGGGTAGGTGCCCAAGGCTTGATGCAGCTGATGCCTTCTACTTCAGAAGAATACGGTCTCGACAGCAGTGCTTCGGCAGCTGAAAACATCGAGGCCGGTATACGCTATCTGAATTGGATCGATAAACAATTTATGGAAAGGGTTGAGGATTCCACTGAAAGGCAAAAGTTTGTGATGGCGGCCTACAATGTAGGTCTCGGACACGTATTTGATGCCATGCGATTGGCAGAAAGCAGATCTCTAAACCCCCAAAAATGGGAAAAAAATGTAGCCGAAATGCTTTTGAAAAAGAGTGATCCCGATTATTATCAAGATTCTGTGGTCTATTATGGGTATTGTCGGGGTCGTGAGCCTTATCAATATGTAAAGGAAATCTATAACCGATTTCACGATTACCTCAATGTTACTCAAGCCGGTGACGATCTGGTAAGTTTATAATACTGCTTTATCCATACTCACTATGCGAATTACAATTCTATTCCTTTTTTCCTGCTTCATTTTGCTGTTGATCTCTCCGAAGCAATTAAATGCCCAAACTTTTAAAGTGCTACATTACACTGAGACCAGCGGATTCGACCATGGTACGCGAAACAATTCTTTNGCGATGTTCAATGCGTTCAATAACCTCAATGTGATCAATGATCAGAATGGGATGAATTTTGATAGTTTGAATAATCTGCTGAGCTATGATTTGATCGTATTTTCGAATACCTCCGGTTCGAACTTGCTCGACAGTGCACAACGGGATCATTTTGAGCAATTCATCCAAAATGGAGGCAATGTATTGGGTATCCATGCAGCCACCGACACCTACCGTCATTCAACTGCAAATGGGAGCCCTTCCGGGGTTTGGGACTTCTACGCGGAAACCATGGGTGGAAGTGTGCAACAGAGTCCGAACCACGTAGCCGGCACTCCCTTTTACCAAATGAACCATCTTCTTCCCCACCCCAGCTTGGATAGCATTCCCGATCCCTGGGGAAAAGATGAAGAGTATTATTATTGGGAAAACGGCTATCTCGATACCAACATCAATGTGATCTTAGAAGTGGAACAAACGGTTGGTCCCAACAATCAAGTTAATTCCTATGATTCTGCGCGTGCGGTTAGTTGGTACAAAGAATTATCCAGTGGCAGCAGCGTGTTCTATACCTCAATGGGACATGCAAATAGCAACTACACATCAGACACCCTTTTCATAAGACATATTCGCAAGGCTACAGAGTGGTGTCTAGGTTTAAGCACCAATGTAGAGGATATTGCCCACAAAACTTTTGAATTTCTCATTTATCCTAATCCAGCAGAGGATTTGGTCTTCATTCAAACTGAAGTAAGCGGGGGTGTTTTGAGGATATTTGACGCAAAAGGAAGAGTTGTTCGTCGGCTTGAAGTAGATCGGGCCAGGCAGAAAGTGGATCTCATTGACTTAAAAAGAGGTTTATATTTCGTAGAGTACCAATTGGATCAGCAAAGGCTTTCTAAAATGCTCATTCTCGATTAAGAGCGCCTCAGTTTATCGCAAGCTTCCCACCGTAAAAGTTTCCCTCGGTATCGATTGCCTGCAATAAATAAATACCTTGCTTAAGGTTCACATTTACTTGGGCTGATTCTAGGCGATAATCACCGACTTGCTTTCCCGAAAGGTCATAAATCTTAAGCTGAGTGACCTTGGTACCTTCTGAGATCACAATGCTTTGGGTAGTTGCATTATAGTGATAATTCCAGTCCTTATCTTTTGCAGCATGCTGCTCCGCTATTCCAACAGTTAGGTCACAGGATTGCAGACTTTCATCTAAGCCCCTCCAACATTGTCCGATAAAATAATAATTGTAGCCCAGTCCAACCGGCTCCATACTATTCAAGAATCCTGTGCTGGCTCCTATCCCTTCAATTAATTCAATTGTTTCTGAGGGAACTCCAAAAAGGGTGTCATTGATGTAATAGATCCGTCTTACTTCACCAAAAAAAGTATCCATTTTAATACTATCGACCCTGCTTGTTTTTCCAGGCACAGCAATAAAAGTTTCAGGATAGATCTGGCCTAAGCTTAGATCAAAGTCGTAAAGCAAAGTATCCACTGAGGTTGGAAACTCCTTAAACCAAACTTTTTTGGACGCGGTATCATTTCGAAAAAAGCCATTCACGAACACTGGAAATCGAATTGGAGAAACCGTTGGACTTCCACAACTGGGATCTTGAGTGGTATAGTTTAAGAGCTTGTGATAGATCCGACCGGCAATCAGTGTGTCTTTTTCAATCACATATTCAGTTTCTCTGCAACACGGAGAAATGGTGCACGGGGGATTAGGTCCGGTTGAGCGACTCCCATCTGTCCATTTCACACTATCCGTGGGGAATGGCGCATAGACTTGAGCGCTTGAAAAGGTCGAAGCAAAAATAAAAATGGTGAGCAGTAGCGTCTTCATGCTCACAAGATAGAAATATTAAACTAACTCAATATGCGTTTAAAGCTTCATTGGTACTTCCATTAATAGCAAACGGCTGTCTTTTGAAGCCTCCAAATCAAAACCTTCGGCTTCCCAGATACCATAGCCGTCCCGTCTGCCTAAAAGCTGATCCCCTACCTTAATCTCTCCTTCGAGCACAAAGAGGTACATGCCATTTCCCGATTTCTTTAAGTCGTAACGAGCAGATTTTCCCGCTTTGAACTTACCCATGTGAAACCAGGCATCCTGGTGGATCCAAACCCCTTGATCTTCTTCATTTGGAGAAAGTACCTGATACCATTCATTCTCTTTTTCTACTTCGCGAATGGAAATTTGGTCGTAGCGTGGCTCTATCCCTTTCTGTCTGGGAAACAACCATATCTGTAAAAACTTCGCTGCTTGGTCCTTATGCTTATTGTATTCTGAATGCTGAATCCCGGTACCCGCGCTCATCACTTGCACTTCACCTTCTTTGATCACGGCGGTATTGCCCATACTGTCTTTATGCTCCAGAGCGCCCTCTAGAGGGATGGAGATGATCTCCATATTGTCGTGCGGGTGAGTACCAAAGCCCGTACCGGCAGCGATATGGTCATCGTTCAATACTCTCAGCACGCCAAAATTCATGCGTTCGGGATTGTAATAATTGGCAAAGCTGAAACTGTGGTTGGAATCTAACCAGCCATGATTGGCGTGGCCTCTGGAATTGGCTTTGTGTAGCACGGTATTCATGTTTTTGATCTCTTTATTTGGTATATGATTGAATCCTACTTGCTCTTTAAGTTTGTCGTAGGTTGATTTGGCTTTGGCTTCATTCGGTCCGATTAACCCAGGCAGAAAAGAACCCGCGAGGCCGGCGAATAATCCTTTTTTGAGAAAATCTTTTCGTTTCATGTGACAAATAACGCCATTTGAACCAAATGGTTGAGGAGTTTAACAGATGATAACAGCAGTGAATTTGGAAGTGCAGATTCTACTTTGATCCTTTCATTCTCTCATTATGAATCTTCCTGCTTAGGTTTCACTTTAACCTCATTTCAGTGCTTATTAGGGTTCAAATTGAAAGTTCCTGCTTGGATTTTTCGGATCAAAAAATAAGGATTCCGTTATCGTGCTTAACAAATATTCTCTATCTTCAATCCAAAATTCTACCTATGGTAATGAGCTACAGAGGCGTGCGGGCTGAAGCAGACCCCAAATCGCGATTACAAGACATCCAGATCCGAGAGCATATGACTCCGATTAAGAAACTGATCACTTTCAAGCAAGATCAAAAGATTGAAGATGTAATGTCGACCTTGATCAATAAGAAGATCTCGGGCGGACCGGTAGTTGATGAAAACGGCAAATTGGTTGGCTTGATCTCTGAAGGAGACTGCCTAAAGGAAGTGGTACGTGGTAAATATTACAACACCCCAAAAGACAGTGGCACGGTGGCCAATCATATGGCGATTAACGTGATTACAGTAAGTCCGGACAAAGACATTTTTGAGGTAGCCAGAATGTTTCTTGAACTTAAATTCAGACGCTTCCCGGTAATCGAAGAAGGGAAATTAGTTGGACAGGTTAGCCAGTCTAATATCATGCAAGCGGTGCTGGGATTGAAAGAAGAGGATTGGAGAAGATGATGAGGAACAAAATGCAAAGAAGAATTTTTAGTTCTAATCTTAGCAGCTTGCCTTCTTAAAATCTTAGAAACTTAAAGTGTTAGGCTCTACAATCCAAGCACTTCAGCTCCTTGCTTAAAAACCACATCTACCGGGATTCCTTCTTCAGAAAGGCGGTCGAGGTCTGCTTGAAGCGCTTCCCCAATTTTGGCCTTTTCTGATACCAGATTGGCCACACCTTCATAATCGCCGTTTCCTTGCAATTCCAGGATAAGCGCCGATAAGGAGTTCATGGCGTCTTCCATCTTGTCGAAATCGATCAAATAATGGCCGGCTTCAGTTTTCTTGATCACTCCTAGATCTTGGAAATAATTGAAACGGATCATATTGGCTTTGCCATGTGCAGAGGAGGCTCCAAAACGTACCGAACGAAAAACACTCGCCATGAAGGTGGTATAATACTCTTCCAGGCTGCCTTCAACTTCCCCTTGTGCATGCAATTGGGTGATCATATACAGGCCGAGAATATCGGCTTTACCTTCTTCTAAGGCTGAGGCATGTTCTTTCAAGGATTCTCTTACTGTACCCTTGTCGTTAATGGTGTTCTTGATTCCTAGCCCGTGAGCTACCTCATGGAACATGGTGTTTGCAAAAAAAGCATCGAAAGTGATGTACTCACGCTGGGAAGGATCGATCAAGACTTCTGAGATCGGCAAAAGGATCTTGTCAAATTTTGCCCGCATGGCATTTTTCAGCTGGGATCTTCTAGTACCTTTCTCCAATTGCACCTTTTCATCGTTGGGAAGATTTACCGCAATCGTTTTGCTTCCAGAGTTACAGTCGCCCGCATAATAGATCACATCAAATGCAGCCAGTTGAGAATCAGTGCCGGGCTTTTCTTGCTTGTACTTCTTGTCGACAGGCAGGTCCTTTTGTAAGGCAGGCAACATGCTAGCGTATTTGGCCAAGCGTTTACTCCACTCCATATCCTTCACCAGAATATACGCCTCATGCGCCGCTTTATAGCCAAAAAGCTGGTCTTCATAGGTCTCGATTGGCCCGATAATAATATCCATCTTATTGTTGACCATGTCCATCCAAGCCATATCGCTTTCATAATATTGATCAGTAAGCAAGGCTTCAGCCCGGAGTTTCAAATAGTTCTTAAAGGCCGGATCTTGGGCGATCTCCGAGGCGTTATTCAATAGATCAGCTGCTTGGATTACCTTGTCTTTAAAAGCTACATGATAAGGCACGGTAATCAAATTCCCGGCTGTATCCCTTCTCAAAAGGGTATATAAGGATTGCTTATCGGCAAGGTCTGCCCCTTCAAATTCTGCTTTGCTCATATCCTCGGGATAAAAGTTTGCCCCGGCTGGCTTGGCTCCCACTCCGTCTACAAAAGGTTCATTGGCTGCCAATCTATCCCATGGTCCATAATTGATCTCGAAAAAAGCTTTGGTCGATGGATCTGCTTCCGCCACCTTAGACCTCATTTCACTACCCCCCGAAACGATCCAAAAAAGCTCATCCATCAGGTCTGCCGCTTCTATCAGCAAAGGAATCATCTCTTTATGGTGGGCCTCTAGCCCGCTCATGTCCGTAGTAAGCTCTACCTCTACGTACTTCTGCAGTAAGGCATCAGAAGAATTTTCTAAAGTATCGCCATCCGTTTTTAACGCTTTGTCTTTGCTTTGTTCTCCGCCATTGTTACTGCAAGCTGCAAGAAGCGAGATCGTCAAAAGAATGCTCAGGGGTTTTAATATCTTCATCTGTCGGTAATTTTGGCTAAAATATCAATTGTTGTGCAATACCCCTGCATCTCCAGGACTGAAAAAAAAGATTAACTTCGATTAAATGATCAAACAAGTATTAGCAGTTGTACTTATTTTCCATCTTGTGGCTTGCGGGCGACCGGATGCGGTAAATACTAAAGAAGAGATCAATGAATCTGTAGAGGGTTTTCCACTTTTTTACCCCGACCAGGCAGACAGCAGTCTGTTTAATGATTACAGGGGGGTATTGCCTTTTGAAAATGGCAGCCGAGCGGTGCACCTGACGCTTTTCACCGACAACAGTTTTCGTTGGAAAGAGCAGTGCGCCACCAAAATGGCTAAAGTTTGCGAATACAAAGGTCGATTCAAATACGACAAAGACCGCAACACCCTTTCCTTTCAAATAGAAGGCCGTGAAGTCAGCTTCAGCATTGAAGAAGATCAGCTGTATCTATTGGATGCGGACGGCAAGCGACCCCTGGTCAAAATCGACCAAAGCGCATATTTGAGCAGATCAGCACTTGAATTGGGCAATACGGTTTGGCAATTGGTGCAGATCAACGACACCCAACTTGAAGAACGAATCCGCTTGCAAAGCGCGCTTCGTTTTCATCCTGACGGCAGCATTACCTACCGCATCGCCTGTAATCAATGTCGGGGCAGCTGGGCAAGTATGTCTAAAGGTGAAGTTAATCTCAAAGGCGGACAGTGCACGAAAATGAAATGCTCACATCCTTATGAGGAGGAATTCAATAAGGCCATTCGCAGTGTGCGTTTCTATGAAATTGGGGATGACCAGCTTTTGTTAACCAACGGTTCAGATCTGCAGATCAGATTGAAAACTCCGGTCTAAAGCTCATCTCTGCTGCCTACATATCGCTCCCACTTTTCGATCACGGCTTGCATGTCTTCAGGCAGCTCAGAATCAAACTCCATCCACTTTCCACTTTTTGGATGCGTGAAAGCCAAGGTTTTGGCATGCAGCGCCTGACGAGGAAGCAATTGAAAACAATTCTCTACAAACTGTTTGTACTTACTGAAATTAGTACCCTTCAGAATTCGATTACCCCCGTATTCCGGATCATTGAATAGTGGGTGACCTACCCATTTGCTATGCACCCTGATCTGGTGGGTTCTTCCCGTATCCAGTTTATACTCGACCAGGGTTACGTAACCGTATCTTCTCAAGACCTTATAATTGGTTACCGCACTTTTACCGATCTCCCCGTCGGGAAACACGTCCATGATCTTACGGTCTTTTACTGAACGCCAGATATTTCCCTCGATTACGCCCTCATCTTCTGCCACATCACCCCAAACTAGCGCCTGATAGCGGCGGTCGGAGCTACGATCAAAGAATTGTTTAGCCAGATGGCTTAAGGCATGTTCGGTCTTGGCAATTACCATCAGGCCAGTGGTGTTTTTATCCAATCGGTGAACCAAGCCGGGTCTTCCTTCATTCCCTTCCGCCTCTGGAAGATTTTGAAAGTGGTAGATCAAGGCATTGACCAGGGTTCCGCTGTAGTTACCATATCCGGGATGCACCACCATCTCCGATGGTTTGTTGAGCACCAGCAAGGTGTCATCCTCATAAACGATGTCCAGAGGAATGTCCTCAGGCAGAAGTTCTTTTTCTCTTGGAGGATAGGGCAATACTATGGAGATCTCATCGAAGGGTTTGACCTTATAATTTGGCTTAACCGTAGCGCCATTGACCATCACATTTCCTGAAATTGACGCTTGCTGAATCTTGTTTCTGGTGGTATTCGGCAAGCGATCATTGAGAAATTTATCGATGCGTAGGAACTCTTGGCCCTTATCTACAATGATCTTGTGATGCTCAAAGAGATCATCTTCTGATTCTGCCTCTTCTTTCAGCTTGTTTTTATCGACATCGCTCATTTCAGTTTCTTCGAATAATCTTTGCAGTGAATACTCTTCCCTGGGCATTTTGCCCCTTCAATAAATAGATGCCTTCAGGCAGTCGGTCTAATGAATAGCGCGACCGATCAAGTCTATATTCTTCAAGCAATCTCCCGTCCATTGAAAAGAGCTGCAATCGATCAACTCCTTCGGGAATTTCCTTCAGAAAAAATTCATTTTGGGCCGGATTAGGATACACTTTTAGCTTAGCTGATTCCTTTTTGGCTTTAAATTCGGAAACTCCCACGCCAAATCCTTTTTTTCGTAAAATAGGTCGGATCATGACCGAGCCGTCGAAGATGCTATTGGAAGGGAAAAACCAATTGACCCCATTCAAACTCCATGATATTTTATCCCGATGGTTGCGATTGAAGTCGTAGCCTACATTCATCGAAAGCGGGCCGACCTTTTCATAACCCACATAAAAAGTGGGGCCGGCAATTACCAAGCTGTCGAACCAATAGGTTACAAAACCATCTCTCGGGCCATAAAAAACCCGGTCATTAATTTCCTTTTGGAAAACGATCTCAGGAGGGCTCAAACTGCTCCAAACGGTTAGCTTGAAATTCTGGGTCCTCACATCATTCTCTTGAGGAAGAAAATAGATCTTTACTCCTCCAAGGGTGTCTTCGAATGGCATGTCGTATCGCACTGCCAGATAAGATTTGGTAGCGCCTTGGCTTCCGGCATTGATCCCGTAAGCGGCTTCAGCAGAACCATCATCATAGGCGTAGAAATTATTGAGAATAGCTTCGGTATACGTGGTATCGTTGGCCGGTATAAAGTCTTTTTCCTCAAACTGACTAGGACGAAAGTCGACGTCGCATGGCTCGGAGATCACTCGAAAAGAGTCTTCATTCAGTGTGGGATACGTAAAATTGAGCGGATACGGCAAGTCAAGGGCATCGAATGCCGAGATGCCCAAGAAACTGTTCAGGCCCGGAAAAGTAAAAAGTGCATTCCCGGTATTCGGGTCATCCACAATGATTTTATTGAAGACGTTGAGCGGATCATCGAAATTATTTCGCACCAAAAGCTCAACGCTGTCGGCGATGTAATTATTCGGATCCGTATTGAAGTGCCAAACGGGCATGGCTGTATAATCCTTCAGAAAACTGTTGGCCGGATACACGAAAGCCAGGTCTTTTTGGGCGGTATCATTCACAGAACGGTTATCATCGAGATACAAGTAATCCAAGTGCCAGTGATCGAAAGCCCCTGTGAGGTTGGCCCGGCTGCGAAATCTGAATTGAAAGGCCGACCTTCTAAACCGAGGTTCAACTCGGATGATCACTTGTTTGAAGGAATCCGGAGCGGCGCTTGATGAGGTGCCCTGGGTCTGCCAGATCAGTCCCCACTTTTTGGTGCTGTCGTTAAAAAATTCTAGAGTGAGGCTGTCTTCTTGATCCGGACCATCAAGGGCAAAGCCCTTGGCTTGATAGAAAAAGCTAAAATAGGTGCTATCAGAGGTATTTTGAAGGTCGATTGGATTAGAGGTGAGGAAATCAGCTCGACCACTAGAAGTAATGTCGTTAAAATTATAGGGCACTCCCCGCTCATCCAATCCGTCGAAAGAGACCACCCCGATGGTGGGTGGGTAGAAGCCCAAGGTATTATTGAGATGCACGAAACGATCAGCATAAAAGGCACTGGTATCTCTATCCACCACGTAGTATCGAATTGAATCTTGAATTACATCAGGGGTCAGCTCTAGAGTGTCTTGACCTCCTGAGATGGTATCAAAAATGGTGTAGGGGGGGAAAACGGTTGTTAAAGCAAATTGCACCGGAAAGTCGTCGATCAAATAGAATAAAATGGTTGTCGGCGTATTAAGGGTCTGACCTACAGTGTCTCCGGACAAAGATGCGGTATCGATGGTGTAGGTGTAGGTGGTATCAGACAAAAAGCCAATTCCGCGATACACATCACTGTTCAATTCACGAATGGCGTAAAACAAAGTATCTTGTACCCGGGGATCAGTCAATGGATCAGTGACCAAAGTCGGAAAATTGTCTTTAGTAAAGTCGTCCACAAAGGGCAGTTGCAAAGTATCAAACTGATACACCAAGCTATCTTGAATGTTGACGCTTTTTGCCAAGCTCAATTTCGCTTCAGTCTTGAATAAGGAGGGGTTGGCAGAGGGTACAGACAAAAAATCCTGGGCCATCGACAAATTAGTGAGAAGCAAGAAGGCTCCCAGGCAAAACAATTTCTGCATCTTAATTATCTCCAGAAAGATTATCGCGCACGTCGATGTTGTTGGTGTCAATGGTGAGGTATAGGTCTACTGAACTACCCATGAAAACGGAAGGTTCTTCGCTATATTTTGGGAATTGCTTAAAAACTTTCGCTTTGGCACTATCTTCGGCTGTTTCAAGCTCTTCACGATAGGTAATCGCCCCGACATTGAGGGCGTATTCTTTCAAGTAAAGGTTGGCCAGTTCAAGATTGAGGTTGATCAAAGAAGGTACCGAAACTTTCTTATCTGAATAGCCTTGCCCTACTACCAGATCAACCTTGCTCCCTTTCTGCAGCTTCCTTCCTGCCGTGATTTCTTCATCATTGATTTTCTGCTCCAAAATGCAGTTGATACAATTGTCGGGCCGATAGGTAAGTTCTCCAATCTGCAGACCGTAAATATCCAATAAGGATACCGCCTGCCTAAGCGAAAGGTCTACCAATTTTGGCATGGAGATACTTGGAGGATTGGCACTGGAAACGGTGACGTAGATCTTCCTGCCTTTCTTAACTGTAGTCATCGGAGCTGGATCCTGATCAAGGATCAGATTTTTCTCGGCTCCTTTTTTATAGACGGAATCAGCAATGATCAGGTCAAAATCAGAATTGGATTGGCCCAGGGTATCGCTCCAAATCTGGTTTTGATAATCAGGAACCGAAATGGCTTGGCCATGTAAGGTATAATCTTCAAGATACTCTAAAATGAAGTACACTGCTCCAGAAAACAATGCTATTGCAAGCAAGATATTGATTAGGAATAACTTGCTAAAAATGAACCGAAAAATGTGTGTCATTGGAAAACCGGAAAACTCGCTCGTCAAAGATAGGAATATTCGCAGATCACTGTGAATTTTTCGCCAAATGAAGCGTGTACAGGCGATTTAGTTTGCTTTACTTTGAAAGATCAATAGATATGGAAAAGAAGTTAAGGGTAGCCATAGCCGCAGGAGGAGATTCGGCTGAAGAGGTCATCTCCATGAAAACCGCACAAATGGTTTACGATCACCTGGATCGAAGTCGTTATGAGGTGGTCATGGTTAAAATGCGTAAGGGCGACTGGAATGCTCAGGTAGAGGGTAGAGAATATCCCATCAACAAGAACGACTTCAGTTTTGAAAACGCAGGTGAGCGATTTAAGTTTGATTATGCCTTTATTGCTATTCACGGCACACCGGGAGAAGACGGCAAATTACAGGCCTATTTCGATCTGCTGCACATCCCCTACTCCTCACCTGACCACATTGGTTCCACACTAACCTTTAACAAATGGTATTGCAACACCCTTTTGAGTCAACTGGGCTATCAGGTCGCAGATTCTCATTACATGAGACGTGGCGATAAGTTGAACGTGACTGAAGTGATCAAAAAAGTGGGGCTCCCGTGTTTCGTAAAACCCTGTTCGGGGGGATCAAGTTTTGGGATCTCAAAAGTGAAAGAAGAGTCCGCTCTTTTTGCTGCAGTCAGCGAAGCCTTTGAATACGATCATGAGATCATGATCGAGCGTCTGATTCCAGGCAAAGAAGTTACCTGCGGTGTTTACCAAAAAGAAGATCAAGTGGTTGCTCTACCGATAACCCAAATCATTCCAAAAGGTGAATTTTTCGATTATGCGGCCAAGTACGAAGGACATTCGCAAGAGATCACTCCGGCACGGATATCGGCCACCTTGAGCACCGACGTGCAAAAGGTAGCCTCAGAGATCTACCAGAAACTCAATTTAAGGGGAATCATTCGGGTAGACTTTATGCTGGTGGAAAACACGCCTTTTGTGATCGAAGTGAATGCAGTACCCGGACTTTCACCCGAAAGCTTGGTACCTCAGCAGGTGAGAGCAGCCAAAATCCCCATGAATCAGTTCTTTACAGAAATCATCGAATCGACCAAAAAAATATAAGATGGAGTTTTTAGATCAAAAATTAGACGAATATGTCGGTCGTTATACCACCGAAGAAAACGAAATCCTCAAAGAGTTAAATCGTGAAACCCAGGCCAAAGTCTTGCAGCCAAGGATGCTAAGTGGACACTTACAGGGCAGGGTATTAAGTATGCTCGCTCACATGATCAAGCCTAAACGCATTCTGGAGATCGGTACCTACACCGGTTATTCGGCAATCTGCTTTGCAGAAGGCTTGGCCGAGGGGGGAAAGCTCCACACCATTGATATCAACGATGAGCTGCAGCAGATGATCGAAAATTATGTGGATTCTGCGAGTTTATCTGAAAAGATCGAAGTACATATCGGTAATGCTTTGGAGATCATTCCTCAGCTAAAGGAAGATTGGGATCTGGTTTTCATTGATGCCGATAAGGAGAATTACGTCAATTATTACCAGCTGCTTGCTCCAAAATTGAGGTCAGGCGCATATATAATTGCGGATAATGTATTGTGGAGCGGCAAAGTCGTTGAAGAATATGAATTGCTTGACGAAGAGACCAAAGCACTGGTAGACTACAGCAAGATGGTACACGATGACCCTGCGATGGAAAACGTCTTGTTTCCGATCCGAGATGGTCTGATGATCTGCAGAAAGCGATAAGGGATGCAAAACAAAAACTTTCGCAAGAAAAAGAGCAAAGCCAGCAGTCCGAAAGAGCTGATCAAAGGTATAATTGCGGGGAACAAGATTGCCCTAAGCAAAGCCATCACACTCTGCGAAAGTAGTCGGAAAGAAGACCGAAAAGACGCCAACCAAATCCTGAATGCCTGCCTTTCTAGATCAGGCGAAGGAATTAGAATAGGAATCAGTGGTGTGCCCGGGGTTGGCAAAAGTACCTTCATCGAAAGCTTTGGTAACTACCTGATCGATCAGGGCAAGAAAGTAGCCGTGTTAGCAGTAGACCCTTCCAGCGAAAAAAGTAAGGGAAGTATTCTCGGGGATAAGACCAGAATGGAGCTGTTGAGTCGAAAAGAAGATGCCTACATCCGCCCTACCGCTACCGGTGGAGCTTTGGGAGGAGTGGCCTTGAATAGCAAAGAGAGTATCATTCTCTGTGAAGCCGCAGGTTTTGAGGTAATCCTTATCGAAACCGTGGGAGTTGGGCAATCGGAAACAGAGGTAAGACAGATGTGCGACTTTTTTCTGTTGTTGATGCTTGCCGGCGCTGGCGACGAATTGCAGGGGATCAAGCGTGGCATTATGGAAATGGCAGATGGGCTGGTCATCAACAAAGCCGATGGTGAAAATGTGGATGCCGCCAAAAAAGCCAAAAGAAACTACCAGAATGCCTTGCATCTCTTTCCTCCGAATGCAAGCCAGTGGACTCCAGAGGTAGCTAGTTGCTCTGCACTAAAGAATAAAAATATGGAAGGGGTCTGGCAAATGGTTTCCTCTCACGAAGAGTTGCTTAAGCAAAATGGCTATTGGGTAAAGCAGCGGGAAGAGCAGAATCAAAAGTGGTTTGCTAAGAGCATACGCTCTTTGATCGAGCTACGTTTGTTTGCCGATCAATCCAATGCTCAGTTGTATCAAGAAATGGAAAAGCGTGTGATCAAAGGCGAGCTTGCAGCCTACGAGGCCGCAGAAAAATTGCTACCTCATTTATTGGATGCGCTGCAGGCACGACGATAAAACTCTTTTAATTACTTTACGTATAGCATCTAGAATTGAATCCACATGAAAAACAACTTTCCTCTCTTTTTACTGCTTCTCGGTATGCTGTTTTCAATGCAGCTTAATGCCCAATGGATTTTGATCAATGAAGGGGGTGGAAATCCCGATGCTTCGGCTGCCCTTGAAATTCAAGCCAATGATCGTGGTTTTTTAATGCCCAGAATGAACTCAGCCAATCGATTGGCGATTGCTACACCGGAAGAAGGCTTGCTGGTTTATCAAACAGACGGCATACAAGGTTTCTATTATTACAATGGCGCGGCCTGGGATACCCTCAGAGGAACAACGGTAAATAGTTTGGTCACCAATGTAAACAACTCCAAAGTGGCCGTAGTGCGAGACATTAAAGCAAGTGGCATCGATGGAGGCACTTTTGCAAATGGCGCTTGGAGAATTAGAGACCTCAACACCTTAGAAGGCGATAATTCGTTCATTAGTATTAATGGCACCACCAACTTTACCCTAGATTCCGGAGTATACGACATCAGCGTTAGCGCACCGGCTTTAGAAGTTACAGAACATCAGTGTAGATTATTCAATGTGACTTCCTCCACAGTGGAAACGGTGGGGACCAATGCTTTTGCAGACGGCAGCTCTTCTAACAGTATCATTAACACCGTGATCTCGATCAGCACCAGCAGTACCTTCAGAATTGAACATCGTTGTGAAGTGACTATTGGAGGTAACGGATTTGGTGATGACGCCACTTGGGGAAACAACATATACACCCAGGTGAGAATCCAAAAACTGGACTAATTATTCTGAAAGAGTGTTTTGGAGCTCTTGTATTCGTCGTATAACTGATGAATAATCCCATCGGCGAGCCCTACCTTAGGCACGATAACCTCTTTACAACCGCTCTTATTCAAGGCAAGCAGAAACAGCTCAGTGGCGGGGACGATCACATCGGCGCGGTCAGGCCGCAAGCCCAATTTGGCGATCTTTTCATCAAAAGACAGGTTTTTGAGCTGTTTACAGATGCGCTTTAGTTTTCTTTTCTTTAAGGGCTCCATTTCGGCCAAGCGGCTCAATTTAAAAAGGGTATTGATGTTGCCCCCGGATCCGATTATTTTTTGAGGGTGGTACTTTACCTTCACCTTGGCCAGCCAATCGATCATCTCCTTCCAGACTGCCTCTTCTACTAGGTTATCTTTTAAGCGAATGGTGCCGATGTTAAAGGAGCGTGAAGCTTTTTTCCTGCCTTGGCTATAGACCGTATACTCTGTGCTCCCCCCTCCTACATCCATATAAATGAAGGCTTCTTCTCCCCCTAATTTTTCGGCAATGTGATTTTCGAAGATCAACTCAGCCTCTTCTTTGCCATCGATCAATTCGATCTGTATTCCACATTTGTCTTGGATCTGCTGGATAACTGCTTGTCCGTTTTTCGCGTCTCTCATGGCAGATGTAGCGCAAGCTCGGTAAGAGATCACTTTAAAGGCTTGCATAAGCTCTTTAAAGCCCTTCAGGCTGCTGATCATTTGATCGATCTTATCTTGAGGAATCTCTTTTTGATGAAAAGAAGATTCGCCAAGTCGGATGGGCATGCGGATCAGTGAAGCTTTTTTAAAGATCGGTCCGTGATCAGTTTCAAAAACATAAGTAAACAGCAAACGAACTGCGTTCGAGCCAATGTCTACGGCGGCAAAACGCAAACTATTTTCCATGACTATCTCCTGCTTCTAATTTAGCGATCTCATCTACCTTTTTCATCAGCTCTTCAGTAATGCCTTCTTCGATGATCTCTTCTTCAGCTTCTACCGCGATCTCATGATCTTTTAAGATGGCTCGATAATAGGCATAAGTGGCATACTGCGCTCTTAATGCACTTTTCCCATTTTGCACATACTCATTATCCAGCGCGGCATTCCAAATTCTCGACTTTACGTTATCGTTTAGTTGAAAGTTAAGAATGGCCTTCAATTCAGCCTTCAGGTCCTTATCGTAGATGGGGGTCATCACTTCCACCCTGCGGTCTAAATTTCTGGTCATCCAATCTGAGGACCCCATGTAGTAACGCTCATCTCCTCCATTGCCAAAGACCAGAATTCTGGCATGCTCCAAAAAACGGTCTACAATGCTGATCGCACGAATATTCTCGCTGTATTTCATGCCATCCATCAAGTTGTTGATACTTCTGGCTATTAGATCTACTTTCACTCCGGCAGCACTCGCTTTGTAAAGTTCTACGGCTATCCCTTCATCTTGAAGATTATTCAGTTTGGCAATGATGTAGGCCGGTTTCCCTTGTTTCGCATTTTGGATCTCGCGGTCGATCATTTCGTAGAACCTTCTTCTGGAATTGAATGGAGCGACTAAGAGATGGTCGAAATTAAAGCGGCGGTAATTGTTTTTGAAGAATTTAAAGACGTTGTTGATCTCTTCGGTGATCGACTTGTCAGCGGTGAGTAACGAGTGATCGCAATAAAGATGTGCCGTACCTTCGTGGAAGTTACCGGTGCCAATGTGCGCATATCTTTTCACCGCGCCTTCTTCTCTCCTTTTGATCAGTAAAAGTTTGGTATGGACTTTCAAGCCTTGTGCGCCAAAGATTACCTTAATCCCTTCATCCTGTAGTTTGTCGGCATAATTCATGTTCGACTCTTCATCAAACCTGGCTTTTAATTCGACCACCACCGTGACTTTTTTACCATTCTTGGCCGCGCTGATCAAGGTGTGAACAATCTTAGAATTCTTAGAAACCAATCTGTACAAGGTAATTTTGATCGATTCCACTTGTGGATCGATGGCTGCCTCTCGAAGTAAGTCTATCACGTAATGATAGGAATGATAAGGAAAACTTAGCAAGACGTCCTTTTCCCGAATACTTTTAAAAATACTGGTGTTGCTTTCCAGACGGGGATGCAAAAGTGGGGGTAAATCCCTGTAGCGCAGATGAGCAGCTCCGATCTTTGGAAATTTGATATAATCCTTGCTGTTGTGGTATCTTCCCCCGGCAACAACTACGTCATTGTCTTCCAAGTGAATTCGATCGATCAAAAAACTTCTCAGGTCTTTTGGCATGGCTGCATCGTGCACAAAGCGGACCGGATCCCCTTTCTTGCGGTTTTTCAAACTCAGGGCTAGCTTCTCCATGAAACCCGAAGTGATGTCGTCTTCAATATCCAATTCAGCATCCCTAGTGAGTTTGATGGTATAGGCTTCTACCTTTTCAAATTCGAAAATAGTAAAGACCTCATCCATGCATGAGCGCATGATATCCTCCAAAAGGATCACAAATCGCTTGCCCTTCTCGCTGATCACGAAGAAACGAGAGACCACAGCTGTAGGAACTTCAACTAGCGCATACCGAACGTCTTCTTCTTTGCCTTCTAGCAGATTATAAAGTTTCACGGCCAAATAGATGGCTTTCCCATTCAACTCCGGAAGTTCTCTTTGTTCAGAAAGCATCACCGGCACCAAGGCAGGCAGCACGGTTTCATTGAAATATTCCCTGACATGCTCTTGCTGGCTCGTGGTCAATTCCTGCTCATTGACAAAAAAGATCCCTTCTTCTTTTAACTCCTGCTTGATCATTTCCAATGCCTTATCAAAGCGCTTATTGAGCTTGATATTGGTCTGAAAGATCTTTTTCAAGGTAGCCTTCGGATTAAAACCGATCACGGGTATGGCCTTCTTGCCATATTCGGCCATTTTTTGCACCGTAGGCACCCTAACCCTAAAGAATTCATCTAGATTGGAAGAGAAGATGCCCAAGAACTTCAAACGCTCGATCAAGGGTACAGAAGGGTCTTCAGCTTCTTGCAACACCCTTGCATTGAAAGACAGCCAACTGATCTCCCTATCGTGAAATTTGTATTTCGATCTTTTCATTCCTGCGAAGGACGTCTATTACTTTTAATTGAAAGTTAAGCTTTACCTGCGGATGATTACAAGGCTTGTAGTTGCTTTTTCAGCAGATCAAGTTTGGTTTGGGCGTCGCTTTGCTTCTTTTTCTCCATGGCAACCACCTGCTCAGGGGCGTTATTCACAAAAGATTGATTGGCCAATTTTTTTTGGACCGACTTGAGGAAGCCCTCCTGGTATTGGATCTCTTCCTCGATCCTTGCTTTTTCTTCTTCCACATTCACATTGTCTCCTGCCGGCACGAAAAATTCCTTATCTCCGATCACAAAGCTCAGGCTGTTTTCTACCTTTTGCTCGACCCTTTCCAGACTGCTTAAATTGCATAGTTTCATGACCAACTGATCAAAATCGCCTTGCTTCTTTGGGTCGATCAACTTGAGTTCGAGAGACTCTTTGAAGGGGATCTTTTTATCTTTTCTGAGCTTGCGCAGCGCGATCACCCAATCTTTCATTTCAGCGAAATCGGCTTCGGTCGATTTCATCTCCTCTGCCTTTGGCCAGTGGTTTATGATCAGACAGTCATCTGCTTTTCTTTCTTCTACCAAATGCCAGATCTCCTCTGAAATGAAAGGCATAAAAGGATGTAAAATACGTAGAAGGTCCTCCAGAAAGGCGGTACAATTGACGTAGGTAGTAGCCGCAATTTTTTCGCCGTAAGCAGGTTTGATCATCTCCAAGTACCAGGAGCAGAACTCATCCCAGATCAACTTGTAAGTGGTCATTAGCACCTCTGAGATCCTGAATTTTTCATAATTGGCGTTAATTTCGGCCAGCTTCGCTTTCAACACTCCCTCAAACCACTGATTGGCTTGCTTTTCAGTTTCACTTTCAGCTTTAGCCTCATCGATCTCCCAGCTCTTTATGAGGCGAAAGGCATTCCAGATCTTGTTGCTAAAATTCCTTCCTTGTTCGCATAAGCCTTCGTCGAAAAGTAGATCGTTTCCTGCTGGAGAGCTAAATAACATGCCAACCCTTACGCCGTCTGCACCATACTTTTCGATCAAGGCGATGGGGTCTGGAGAATTGCCTAAGGACTTGCTCATCTTTTTGCCTTCCTTGTCTCTGACAATACCGGTGTAATAGACGTTTTTGAAAGGTTGATCATCCAAATATTCGTAACCGGCCATGATCATTCTGGCTACCCAAAAAAACATGATCTCCGGCGCAGTCACCAGATCATTGGTGGGATAGTAGTAATTGATCTCTTTATTATTTGGATCCTTAAAGCCATCAAATACCGAGATGGGCCATAACCAAGAAGAGAACCAGGTATCCAGCACGTCTTCATCCTGAATAAGATCCGCAGCCTTCAACTGGGTATTGCCGGATTTTTCTTTGGCTAAAGCAAGTGCCTCCTCAGCGCTGTCGGCAATAACGTAGTCTTTGGTGCCCTTGCCATAGTAATAGGCCGGAATGCGATGTCCCCACCAAAGTTGGCGAGAAATGCACCAATCTTTGATGTTTTCCATCCAATGGCGGTAGGTATTCTTAGTATTGGCCGGATGAAATTGGATGCTATCATCCATCACCTTCTCCAGAGCCGGCTTGGCCATCTCTTTCATGTCTAAGAACCACTGCAAAGAGAGTTTAGGTTCGATGACCGCATTAGTGCGCTCAGAAAAACCCACCTTATTGGTGAGCTGATCAACCTTATTCAAAAAACCTTTTTCTTTGAGTTCCAAGCTGATGGATTCCCTCACTTCAAAACGATCTCTGCCCACATACAAACTTGCCGCTTCGCTCAGTGTGCCGTCGTCGTTGAATATATCTATGCTTTCTAGATTGTGCCGAAGTCCGATCTCATAGTCGTTGATGTCGTGCGCCGGAGTGACCTTCAAACATCCCGTTCCAAAGTCGGGATCTACATAATCATCTGCCACGATCGGAACCGGTCGGTCGATCAGAGGAACCAGAGCCTTTTTACCGACCAAATGCGCGTATCGATCATCATTGGGGTTTACACAAATCCCGGTATCCCCTAAAATGGTTTCCGGTCGAGTGGTGGCAATGGTAATATGCCCTTGCCCTTCTGCAAGCGGGTAGTCCAGATAATACAATTTCGAGCTTACTTCTTTGTGAATCACTTCCTCGTCTGATAAAGCCGTTTGCGCCTCAGGATCCCAATTGACCATGCGCACTCCTCGATAAATGTGCCCCTTTTGAAACAGGTCGATAAACACTTTTTTTACGGCCTCAGAAAGGTCGTCTTCCATGGTAAAGCGCTCTCTTTCCCAGTCGCACGATGCCCCTAAACGTTTCAATTGTTCAAAAATGGTTCCCCCATATTTCTCAGTCCACGCCCAGGCGTGCTTTAAAAATTCTTCTCGACCAATATCGCGCTTGTCGATCCCTTCTGATTTTAGCTTTTGAACCACTTTAGCCTCTGTGGCGATCGAGGCATGATCGGTTCCCGGCACCCAGCAGGCATTCTTACCCTGCAGCCGGGCGCGACGGATCAGCACGTCTTGAATGGTGTTATTCAACATGTGGCCCATATGCAAGACCCCCGTTACGTTAGGAGGGGGAATGACGATGGTGTAAGGCTCGCGATCGTCAGGTTCAGAATGAAAGTATCCGCGGCTTTGCCAATACTCATACCATTTACCTTCCGCTTTGGCGGCATCGTAATTCTTGGGAATCTCCATGTATTTCGCTTTAGGGGCGCAAAGTTAACCAATGCAGGAATTGTAGCATATAACGGAAAGAAGAAACTGGACGATAAAAAGGGAACAGATTTTGTTAAGAATGTGTTAAACAAACTGAATGGGCTGAAATATGCCTTAGTTTTGAGTTCTTCAATTACAAAAAAAATTATTTATGAAACGACTTAGTATACTTATGGCATTTTTAACCCTCAGCTTCTCAGCTGTTTTTGCACAGTCTGATGCAAAAGTAGAGACTGCGGGTGGTGCAGAGATCCAATTTGAGACTGAAGTGATCGATTATGGAACCATTACACAGAATGCGGATGGATTGCGCACCTTCAAATTCACCAATACCGGTAACCAACCCCTGATCATCTCTAATGCAAGAGGTTCTTGTGGTTGCACAGTGCCTACTTGGCCGAAGCAACCCATCAATCCGGGTGAAACGAGCGAGATCAAGGTAAAATACGCAACCAACCGTTTAGGACCGATCAATAAGTCGGTTACGGTGAGCTCGAATGCTTCACAAGGCACCAAAGTACTTCGTATAAAAGGTAATGTGATCGAGAAGAAAACTTCTCCTGAAAAAGAAGCAAACGATATGGCTCCGGTAGCTAATTAAGTTTCGATTTTTAAAGCTAAAAAGCCTTCCTGAATTGTCGGGGAGGCTTTTTTTTGCGAGGAATCGAACAAAGATTTGATATTACGTTTATAAGATAGAACTTTGTAAAAAAGACAATTATGCCAAGGATTTCAGAACGAGGTTTACACATGCCCGAATCTCCCATCAGAAAGCTAGTCCCTTTTGCAGAAAAAGCAAAAGAGAAAGGGGTAGAAGTAATTCATTTGAACATTGGTCAACCCGACATCAAAACACCTGAACTTGCCATTAAAGCGGTCAAGGAAATCGATATGGAAGTGCTGGAATACAGCCATTCGGCGGGCAATGAATCCTATCGCCAAGGCTTGGCAAAATACTATGATCGGGTAAGCCCGGGCATCAACTTCAATCAGATCTTGGTCACTACCGGGGGTTCAGAGGCTTTGGCCTTTGCCTTCATGGCCTGCTTCAATCCTGGTGATGAAGTGATCATCCCTGAGCCATTTTATGCCAACTACAATGGCTTTGCGGAGACAAGCGGGGTAAAGGTTGTACCCATTAATTCAAGTATCGAAGAAGGGTTTGCCCTACCCCCTATTGAGGATTTTGAGGCGGCCATCTCCGAAAAAACCAAAGGAATTCTGATCTGTAATCCCGGCAATCCAACCGGTTACCTATATACGCCAGAAGAACTAGATAAATTGAGGCAAATCGTCGAAAAGCACGACTTGTACTTGATGGCAGACGAAGTATATCGCGAATTTTGTTACGACGGCAGAAAACATACCTCGCTTTTAAACTTAAAAGGAATAGAAGATCGTGTGATCGTGGTGGATTCAGTATCAAAACGATACAGCATGTGTGGAGTGCGGATCGGTGCCCTGGTTTGCAGAAATGAAACAGTGATCAGCACCATACTTAAGTTGGCCCAAGCAAGGCTGAGTCCGCCTTTATTAGGTCAAATCGCTTCTGAAGCCGCTCTGCATACCCCACAATCGTATTTTGATGAAGTCAGCGCAGAGTACGTGCAAAGAAGAGACCTTCTAGTAGACGGACTTAACGAGATCGATGGCGTATTCTGCCCCAAGCCGGGAGGTGCGTTCTATGCCGTAGCCAAGCTACCGATCAAGGATTCAGAGAAGTTCTGTAAATGGATGCTTGAAGAATTTGAACATGAAGGAAAAACCGTCATGATGGCTCCGGCTAGCGGATTTTATTCCAGTCCGGGCATGGGAAAACAAGAAGTAAGATTGGCCTACGTATTGAGTCAGGAAAACCTGAAAGATGCCTTAAGCTGCCTAAAGCTTGGGATTCAAGAATACCAAAAAACAGAGGCTACCCTTGTATAATTCAGCTGACATCCGCTTTTTTGAGCTGATGGATCCATGCCAATGCCGATTTTTCATCTTCGAAGACCTCAGAAGGATATAATTGCTTGGTCTTTTTGATGTAGTATTCTAACTCGATGCGATTAGAGAGGCCTGACACTACGAAAGCCTCCCCCTTTTTCAATGCGGTTCGATTAGGAGATTCGAAGGCTTGCTTGGCATCTGTAGAGGCCGTATTGAATTCATTGAAAATGGAAAGAATGTAGCCGCCTTGCGGGATGGTTTCTTGGTAGATTGCCAAATTCTCCTTTAATCCTTGCTCATTGATCTCTGCATTCTTTTTGACTTCCACCTTGAGCACCCCTTTGTCGATTTGACTGATATAAGCGATCGAAGTCTCGTATTGTCCCTTAATTGCCTGTGATTCAAAAGTAGATAGCCATTTGATCGCTTCCTGCTCATCTTCAAAAACACGCACCGGATGCCGCGGATCAAAAAAGTTCTTGTAAAAGTTTGACTCGATGCGTTGACTCACGTTGAGAATCACCAGTGCCTCCGCTTTCTTGATTTTAGCTCTTTCGGGATCCGCAAATTTCTCGCGGCTCTCTTTTGAGCTAGATCCTTCAGGTGCAAAGACCAACAAAAACAAGCCGCTTGCTTTTTCTCCCAAGATCTTTTTGTAGATGTCCATGTTTTCGTCCAGATCCTCCGGCTGCAATTCGATCTTGTTCTTCATTTGGACGCGAACAATGCCATGATCGATCATGGAAATCTGCGAAATACGACTTTCGTGTATGGCTTGATGGCTCATTGGATTTCGAAGATACAAAAAATTTATTATGCCCACATTATCAGCTATTTACAATTTTTTTCGCGCATCAAACTCAAGCGTCAAAAAACCAATAATCAAGGCTTTCTGTTTACCTTTGCAAGGTGCAGTCATTAATTTCCAAATACAACATTCCCGGTCCTAGATACACCTCTTACCCTACCGTTCCCTATTGGAATGAAAGCGGGATTGAAGATGAAGTCTGGTTAGAATCGGTAAAGAGATCTTTTAGAGACTCCAATCAAGCAGAGGGCATTAGCCTCTACATTCATTTGCCATTTTGTGAGAGCCTTTGCACCTTCTGCGGCTGCAACAAACGGATCACCAAGAATCACGAGGTAGAGAATCCCTACATAAAAGCCATTATCAAAGAATGGAAACTCTACCTTGAATTGTTTGAAGAGAAGCCGATCATCAAGGAACTGCATCTTGGCGGGGGTACTCCCACCTTTTTCAAGGCAGATACTTTGAGGCGCATGCTGGAAGGCATATTCAAGCATGCGGTAATTGCCGAAGACCCCTCCTTTAGTTTCGAAGGACACCCTAACAATACCAAAGAGTCGCATTTAAAGGTGCTCGCTGAACTTGGTTTTACCAGGGCAAGTTACGGTGTGCAAGACTTTGACCCCAAGGTACAGAAAGCCATCAATCGAATTCAGCCTTATGAGCGGGTAGCAGAAGCCACGGAACTTAGTCGCAAATGGGGCTACAATTCGGTAAGCTTTGATCTGGTTTACGGACTTCCTTTTCAGCATTTAAAAAGCGTCAAGGATAGCATCCAACAGGTGAAAAAACTTAAGCCGGAGCGGATCGCTTTTTACAGTTACGCCCATGTTCCCTGGATCAAGGGAAATGGACAAAGAGGTTTTTCTGAGGAAGACCTGCCTAAAGATGAAGAGAAGCGAGAACTTTATGAAAAGGGTTATCAAATGCTTTTGGAAGCCGGTTATCATGAGATTGGCATGGACCATTTTGCCTTAAAGAGTGACACGATGTATCAATCCATGAAGAATGGGGATCTACATCGAAACTTTATGGGCTATACGGCCTCAAAAACCCAATTGATGATCGGATTAGGAGTATCGAGCATAAGTGACAGCTGGTACGCCTTTGCGCAGAATGAGAAAAAGTTGGAAGACTATTATGCGCGACTTGAAAAGAATGAAATACCGATTTTTAGAGGCCATGCCCTGACCGAGGAAGACCTGATCTTACGCAGGCACATTTTGAACATCATGTGCCAATTTAAGACCTCCTGGAAAGAGACCAATTTACAACATCCCTCAGTGAAGGAGTCGATCAGCAGATTGAAAGCGCTGGAAGAAGACGGACTGCTGCAACTCTTGGATGATGGCATGCAAGTCACAGAAAAGGGAAAAGCCTTTGTGAGAAATATTTGCATGGCTTTCGATGCGCGACTCATGCGCAAGAAACCAAGCACGCAACTATTTTCCATGACCATATGATTGCGATCCTTGGAGGAGGCATTACCGGAATTGCCGCAGCCTTATCACTTAAAAAGCAAAAGAAGGACTTTATCCTGATCGAACGATCAGCTCGTTTAGGGGGGAAGATCCAAAGTCGCAAAATTGACGGCTATCACATGGAGTTGGGCCCGAATACGGTGCTGATCAACCATCCGGAAACCAAAGCGTTTTTAAAGGAACTGGGTCTTTATGAGCGTCGAATTGAGCCACATCCGGAAGCCATCAAGAAGAGATTTGTGCTCAAGCAAGGACAAATTGAAGCCATTCCCTACAGTTTCAGCACACTGATCAAAAGTAAGCTGGTCAGCTTTGGCACCATGACTTCGGTGCTAAGCGAGGCATTCAAATCAAAAAGTGATCATGATGATGAAGAAAGTCTTGCCAATTTCAGTAGAAGACGCTTTGGAAAACAGATCTACCAGGACTTGATTACTCCATTTGTGAGTGGCATCTATGCGGGCGATCCAGAGAAGATGAGTCTCAAATATACCATGCCACTGCTTTATCAGGCTGAAAAAGAATATGGCAGCATCGTGAAAGGTATGCCCAAATTGATCAAGCAAAAAAAAGCAGCGCAAGAAGATTTGGCCATGCCCAAGCAAAAGATCTTCAGCTTTAAAAATGGCTTGCAAGAGATGATTGATGAGGCCTCTGAAAAAATCTACGATCAATGTGCGGTAAACACTAACTTGATCAAAATTCAAAAGCGCAATGAAAAATATTTGCTTCATCTCCATCATGAGGGCAAAGAGCAGGTTATTGAAGCAGATCAGCTGATTTCAACGCTTCCGGCAGCTGTTTTGGCCGGGAAGATCGACTTCGATTCAGCGCTAAGTGAAGCCATTGGCAAGATCAATTATGTACCGGCTATGGTCAGTCACCTTGCCTTCAAGGCCGATCAGTGGAAATTCAAGCGTCAGCTTTTTGGTCTGTTAAGCAGAAAAGAAGAAGCCGAGCCTTGGTTGGGTATACTGTTCAATTCAGAATTCTTTCCCCAGCAGCAGGATCACGATGATGTGCTGCTAACGGTAATTTCAGGGGGTTACCGACAGCCCGATCTGCTTGATCAAAGTGACGAAGAAATTCTTGAGCAACTCAACCGTTCGATCAACAAGATCGGCTTAGCAGAAGGCAAGGCCAAATTCCATCACATTTACCGCTGGAAGAAGGCAATCCCACAATATGAATTGGGATATTCCGCCATCGAAAAGGCGATAAAAGAATTTGAAAAGGCACATCCCCACTTTAAAATTGCGGGAAATTATTATCGAGGCGTATCGGTGAGCGATTGCATTGCAAATGGCACTAAATTAGCGCAAGAAATTTAAGTGGTGTTCTTCTATCTTTCAAAACTCGCTGACTTTTTGATCCAACCTCTGGTGTGGGTCTGCCTGCTGATGTTGGCTGCGCTTTGGAAAAAGAAAAGGCGTAGTCGACTTTTGATCTATGGCTTCATCTGTCTTTATTTTTTTTCCAATGAATTCATCTTTAACGAAGTAAGCTTACTTTATGAATCAGCGCCCGTATCCATAGCGAAGCAAGATATAAAATATGATGCCGCGATCATACTCGGTGGTTTAAGTAACTACAACCGAAAGCATCAGCAACTAGAGTTCCACGGCAGCGCCGATCGTTTAAACGACGTTCTACCGCTTTACTTTTCGGGTAAAGTAAAACGACTAATTATCTCAGGAGGCTCAGGCCGCATGGTGAACCGCGAAGAGGAGTCGCCACATCTGAAGGCCTATTTGTTGAAGATCGGGGTAAGTGAGAAAGACATCCACATCGAAGATCACTCTCGAAATACTTACGAAAACGCAAAATATACCAAAGAACTGATCGATAAAGAGGGGTTCAGTGGGCCTTTTCTTCTTTCCACCTCAGCTGCCCACATGCCCAGATCATTGGCTTGCTTTCATAAACAAGAGGTTGATGTAGAGGCCTTTCCGGTTGATTACTTTGGTAAAAGCCGGGAATTTAACCCCGATCGACTCTTCACTCCCAAAGCCCATATTCTTAGCAAATGGGATTGGATGATCCATGAATGGGTAGGCTGGCTGTTTTATAAGGTAGCCGGTTATTGCTAAGCTTGTGCCCGCCTGAACATGATGCGGCCTATCCATGTTATTAATTTGTTCTAACTTAGTGTGTATCAAAACAAAAAATTATGAAAAAACTTTTACTACTTTTTTTGTCCGTCATCGTTTCGGCAAGTTTCTCTCATGCTCAAACTACCCTGAGCATTACTGCATCCAAAGACAACACCCTTTATGAGGATGTGAATGGAAGTCTGAGTAATGGAGTTGGAGCTCACATTTTTACAGGACGAACATTGATTGGGAAAAATGGTGATGTGCGAAGAGCATTGATTCAATTCAATCTATCCAACATTCCAGCAAATGCAATAATTGATACCGTTGTGTTGCAAATGACGATCAACAAGATCAGCAGTTCTGCAGGTACAGATAGTATTCGGGTTCACACCCTAAATGCAGACTGGGGTGAAGGAAGCTCGAATGCTCCGGCCAATGAAGGAGGTGGCACATCAGCCGCGACGGGGGATGCCACTTGGATCCATAATTTCTTGCCTTCTTCTACCTGGACCAATGCGGGTGGAGATTTTAATCCGAATGCTTCTGCAGCTATATCGAGTAGCGGTGGAGGTACGATAAGCTTTGGAAGCAGCCAGCTGACCGCAGATGTAAACAATTGGCTTACCAATCCAAACCAAAATTTTGGCTGGATTGTCATTGCCGATGAAAGCAGCACTTCTGCGAGAAGAATCAGTTCTAAAGATGGCAGCGGAACGGGTCCTACATTGCGAGTCACGTACTTGACTACCGGACTCAGTGAATCAGCAAACACCAAGAAGCTTGAAATCTATCCCATCCCAGCAGAAGATTATCTGATGATCGAACATCGAATCAATGTGTTCGGAAATCAGGTGAGGGTGTTCGATACAAGCGGAAAGCTCGTATTGGATAAAGCATTGAATACCGACAATCGTTTGAATGTGGCAGACCTGAAGAGCGGGATTTATTTCCTGGAACTGAGAACGAAAGAGAGCAATGAAGCGGTGACGAAAAAGTTTGTGAAAAATTGATCCCGGGCCATGATCTAGGATTTAACATACAGTTTAGAAAAATCTAAAATAAAAAGCCCTGAAGCTGACTTCAGGGCTTTTTCTATATGTTAAGATCTGAGCTCTGTAAATGAGCCTTTGAAATCTGATCTAAGCCTTCGCTCCCATTTGTTCGGCCATGGTTTTGCCGATCACGGCCGGAGATTCGACTACGGAAATTCCGCATTCGCGCATGATCTTCATCTTGGCTTCTGCGGTGTCTTCTGCCCCACCAACAATAGCGCCGGCATGACCCATGGTTCTACCAGCAGGTGCAGTTTGTCCGGCGATAAAACCTACGACAGGCTTCGTGCCATTCTCTTTGATCCAATTCGCCGCATCGGCTTCCATAGATCCACCAATTTCTCCGATCATCACGATACCTTGCGTATCAGGATCGTTCATTAGCATTTCAACGGCCTCCTTAGTGGTTGTACCAATGATTGGGTCACCACCAATACCAATGGCCGTGGTAATGCCCATGCCGGCTTTTACCACTTGATCAGCTGCTTCATAGGTGAGCGTTCCCGATTTAGATACGATCCCAATTCCACCTTTTTTAAACACAAAACCGGGCATGATCCCCACCTTTGCCTCGCCTGGAGTGATCACCCCCGGGCAGTTTGGTCCGACCAATACCGCATCTCTGTCTTTCAGATAATCCTTCACTTTGATCATGTCTCGAGTAGGAATTCCTTCAGTAATACAGATGATCACCTTAATGCCAGCTTCGGCAGCCTCCATAATGGCATCGGCTGCAAATGGAGGAGGAACAAAAATGATCGATACGTCTGCTCCTGCTTCTTTTACGGCTTGCTGCACGGTATTGAAGACCGGTTTACCCAGATGGGTCTGTCCGCCTTTTCCCGGAGTTACTCCACCAACTACATTGGTGCCGTAATCGATCATTTGCTCGGCATGAAAAGTACCTTCACCTCCGGTAAAACCTTGAACTATTACCTTCGAATTCTTATTGACTAAAACGCTCATTGATTTGCTTTTTTGGAGAACCAAAAGTACTGCTTTGCTCTCAATAGGACAAGGCTGTTTGATTATGAATTTGTCCAAACAAATACGAATGATCAATTACGAATTACGAATGTCCGCTGTTATGGTTTTACCACAGTGTCTCACCGAGTTAGCTCAGAGTCACTCAGAGAAACTCTACGGTCTAGCATTCAACCAAAAATGGCCTTCATTCCTGAAAGCCATTCATAATTCCAAATTCGTAATTCGTAATTCAATACCCATACTTCTCTTGCCAGAATACTTGAAGCCTTTTTCGTAGCTCATTTTCCCTGACATTGGCTCCGGGTTCGTAGAATTTCTGACCACTAAGTTCCTTAGGCATGAATTCTTGTTCTACAAAATTGTTAGGATAATCGTGGGCGTATTTGTATTCGCCCCCATAGCCTACTTCTTTCATCAGTTTGGTGGGGGCATTGCGCAAATGGAGAGGCACTGACAAGTCGCCACTTTCCTTTACCTCAGCCTGTGCCTGATTTATAGCCATGTAAGCAGCGTTACTTTTCGGGGATGAAGCCAAATAGGTCACACATTGCGACAAGATGATCCTTGATTCAGGCCAACCCACCACATTTACCGCCTGAAAGGTGTTATTGGCAATAACCAGAGCCGTCGGGTTGGCGTTACCAATGTCTTCTGCGGCCAAGATCAACAACCTTCTGGCGATGAACTTTGGGTCCTCTCCTCCTTCGATCATGCGGGCAAGCCAGTAAACCCCCGCATTGGGATCACTGCCTCTGATCGATTTAATGAATGCAGAAATGATATCATAATGCTGTTCCCCATCTTTATCGTAGCGAGCCATACTTTGTTTGGCTACTTCTTTTACCATCTCATTGGTCACTTCAACCTCCTCATCTTGCTGATCGATCACTAGTTCAAATAGATTTAAGAGTCGCCTGGCATCTCCTCCCGACAATTGAAGTAAAGCGCCTTCTTCCTTGATGCGTATCTTTCGCTGCTTCAGTTTCTCATCCTGAACGATTGCCCGCTTTAGCAGATCCAGCAAGTCATCTTTGGCGAGTGCTTCCAAAATGTAAACTTGAGATCGACTTAAAAGGGCTGAGATCACTTCAAAAGAAGGATTTTCAGTGGTGGCTCCGATCAAGGTAATGGTACCGTCTTCCGCAGCCCCAAGCAAAGAATCTTGTTGCGACTTACTAAAGCGATGGATCTCATCAATAAAAAGCAAGGGGTTATTGGTGCCGAAGAACTGTTGGCTTTTTGCCTTTTGGATCACTTCCCTAACCTCTTTCACACCAGAATTGATCGCACTTAAGGTGTAGAACGGTCGGTCGGTGTAATTGGCGATGATCTTAGCAAGTGTGGTCTTACCGGTCCCCGGAGGACCCCAAAGGATCATGGAAGGGATTTGTCCCTTTTCGATCAGTTTTCTGAGCACCGTTCCCTCGCCGATCAACTGCTTTTGCCCCACATAATCATCCAGTGATTTAGGGCGCATTCGTTCGGCTAAAGGTGCGTTGTTCATTTTGCAAAGAAAAGATTATTTAAGATTGCAGACTTGCAGAGTGCAAACTTGCAGAGTACAGACTTCCAGATTGCAGACTTGCAGAGTACAGACTTCCAGAGTGCAGACTTG
>JGI12109J20283_10080645_pt1 | contig 35950 bp, 38 predicted proteins | sample ElkSlonscriptome_12_FD_20283 | JGI IMG/M metagenome (IMG submission 20283)
TGGTGATCGACAACGCCGAGGCGGTGCGACGGCTCGGCGGCATCGCCGACGCCCTGCTGGTCCACGACCGGGATATCCTGGTGCGTTGCGACGACAGCGTGGCGCGCTGTAACGGCCGGGCGCCCGTTTTCATCCGCCGCGCCCGCGGTTACACACCCCGGGGTCTGGCACCGGGTCTTCCCACCGTGCCGGGGCTGGCGCTGGGGGCGCACCTGAAGAACACCGTCTGCATGGTGCGCGAGCGCGAGGCGGTGCTGTCCCAGCACATCGGCGATCTGGACAACCGCGCCACCCGGCTGGCGCTGGAGGAGACCGTCGAACATCTGCTGACGGTGCTGGCGGTGACCCCGCGCTGGGTGGCCCGGGACTGGCACCCGGACTACCACGCCAGCCGGGTGGCCGAGGCGCTGGCCAGTGAGCGGGGGATTCCCTGTATCACCGTGCAGCACCACCACGCGCATATCGCCGCCGTGCTGGCCGAGCACGCCGTATCCGCCGATACCCCGGTGCTGGGCGTGGCGCTGGACGGGGTCGGCCTCGGTGAGCAGAACCGGCCCTGGGGCGGTGAACTCCTGTGGGTGCGGGGTGCGCGCTGGCGGCGGTTGGGTCATCTGGCGGAACTGCCGTTGCCCGGTGGCGACCGGGCGGCCCGCGAGCCGTGGCGACTGGGGGCGGCGGTGTTGCACCGGCTGGATCGAGCGGCCGGGATCGACACCCGCTACCCCGGACCGGCAGCGGCGGTGGTGCGGCAACTCCTCGCCAAGGACCTGAACGCCCCGCCCACCAGCAGCGCCGGGCGCTGGTTCGACGCCGCCGCGAGCCTGCTCGGGGTGCGCCAGACATGCGCCTTCGAGGGTCAGGCCGCCATGGAACTGGAAGCGCTGGCCGCGCATTTTGGTCCGGTGGCGGCGGAGGACGCCTGGTCGCTGGCCGACGGGGTACTGGATCCCCTGCCCTTGCTGGCACGCCTCCTGGATGAAACCGACCCCGCCCGGGGCGCGGCGCGCTTCCACGCCACGCTGGTGGCGGGCATCGGTCGGTGGGTGATCATCGCTGCCCGGGACACCGGCATCCAGCGGGTGGTGCTGGGGGGCGGCTGCTTTCTGAACACTATCCTCGGCAACGGTCTGCGCCGCGTCCTCACGGATGCCGGCCTGACGGTGCTGGAGGCGAGCCGGGTGCCGCCCAACGACGGTGGCCTCAGCCTGGGCCAGGCCTACGTGGCGCTGGCCCGACTTCTGGAGGAGAACTGAAACCATGTGTCTGGCGATTCCGGCGGAGGTGGTGGAACTTCGCGACAACGACGAGGCGCTGGTGGATCTGGGCGGCGTGCGCAGGACCGTGTCGCTGGCGCTGGTGGACGGCGTGGCGGTGGGCGATTACGTGATCGTCCACGTGGGCTACGCGCTGAACCGGCTGGACCCGGAGGAGGCTCGAAAGACCCTGGCGTTGTTCGGCGAACTGAGCGCCCTGGGGGAGAGCCGGGCATGAAGTACATCGACGAGTTTCGTGACGGTAGGCTCGCCCGGGAGATCGGCGCGGCCATCCACCGGGAGGTGGCGCCCGGGCGCCAGTACAACCTCATGGAGTTCTGCGGCGGTCATACCCATGCCATCTCCCGTTACGGCATCGAGGATCTGCTGCCCGCCCCGGTGCGGATGATCCACGGCCCCGGCTGCCCGGTGTGCGTGCTGCCCATCGGCCGCTTGCAGATGGCCATCGATCTGGCGGTGGAACGGAACGTGATCCTCTGTAGCTACGGCGATATGCTGCGGGTGCCGGCGTGGCAGGGCGATAGCCTCCTCAAGGCCCGTTCCCGGGGCGCCGACGTGCGGATGATCTACTCGGTGAACGATGCGCTGGCGCTGGCCCGGCGCCATCCGGATCGACAGGTGGTGTTCTTCGCCATCGGCTTCGAGACCACCACGCCCCCCACCGCCGTGGCGATTCTGCAGGCCGCCCGGGAGGGGCTGAGGAACTTCTCGGTGTTCTGCAACCATGTGCTGACACCCGCCGCCATGCGGGCCATCCTGGAATCGGCGGAACTGCAATCCGGCGTGGTGCGACTGGACGGTTTCGTGGGACCGGCCCATGTGTCCACGGTGATCGGCTCGCGGCCCTACGAGTTCGTGGCCAGCGATTATCATCGCCCGGTGGTGATCGCCGGCTTCGAGCCGCTGGATGTGATGCAATCCATCCTCATGCTGATCCGCCAGGTGAACGCCGGACGTTGCGAGGTGGAGAACGAGTTCATCCGCGCGGTGAACCGCGAGGGTAATCTCAAGGCCCAGCGCCTCACCAATGAGGTGCTGGAATTGCGCGACCGCTTCGAATGGCGGGGCCTCGGCCCGGTGCCCGACAGTGCCCTGAAGATCCGCGAGCGCTTCGCCGACCTCGATGCCGAGCGGCGCTTCGAGCTACAGGAGCGGATCATCCCCGATCATAAAGCCTGCGAGTGCGCCGATATCCTCAGAGGCGTCAAGCATCCCCGGGACTGTAAAGTCTTCGGCAGCGCCTGCACCCCCGACAGCCCGCTGGGCTCCTGCATGGTCTCCTCGGAGGGGGCCTGCGCGGCGCATTATCTCTACGGGCGGTTCCGGGAGGTGCGCCGGGAAACCGAGGGGGCGGCCTGAGTCATGGCAGCCCGCGATCACACCCGCAAGCTGGATTTTCGCCACGGCCGGGTGGAGATGAACCACGGCAGCGGCGGCAAGGCCATGGCGCAGCTCATCGAGGAGTTGTTCCTGCCGGCCTTCGACAACCCGTGGCTGCGGCCCCTGGAGGACCAGGCCCGCTTTGAGGTGGCAGGGGGACGGATGGTGATGGCCTGCGACAGCCACGTGGTGTCGCCGCTGTTCTTCCCCGGCGGCGATATCGGCAGTCTCAGCGTCCACGGCACCATCAACGACGTGGCCATGAGCGGCGCGAGGCCGCTATATCTCGCCGCCGGCTTCATCCTGGAGGAGGGCTTTCCGCTGGCGGATCTGCGCCGCATCGTCGAGTCCATGGCCCGCGCCGCCCATGATGTCGGGGTGGCGGTGGTCACCGGCGACACCAAGGTGGTGGAGGCGGGCAAGGGCGACGGGGTGTTCATCACCACCACCGGGGTGGGCGTGATCCCCGAGGGGGTGCATGTGGGCGGCGCCCTGCACCCGGGCGATAAGGTGCTGGTGAGCGGGCCGCTGGGGGACCACGGCGTGGCGATCCTGTCGCTGCGCGAGGGCCTGAGTTTCGACACCACCATCGAATCCGACAGCGCCCCCCTGCACGAACTGGTGGCCGCCATGGTGGCGGCGGTGCCAGCCATCCGCTGTCTGCACGATCCCACCCGGGGCGGAATCGCCGCCACCCTGAACGAGGTCACCCGCCGTCACGGTATCGGCATCCGGCTGGACGAGGCCGCCATCCCCATCCGCGAGCCGGTGCGGGCGGCCTGTGAGTTCCTGGGTCTGGATCCGCTGTACTCGGCCAACGAGGGCAAGCTGGTGGCCATCTGCGAACCCGCCAGTGCCGGGCGACTGCTGGCCGCCATGCGCGAGCATCCGCTGGGCCGGGAGGCGGCCATGGTCGGCGAGGTGGTGGCGGACGATCACGGCTTCGTGGAGATGCGCACGGTGTTCGGCGGCAGCCGGGTGGTGGACTGGCTGTCCGGGGAGCAGTTGCCGAGGATCTGCTAGCCTCGGACCGACCGCGGCAATGGGGCACTGGAGCCCTGGGATCTGACGACGGTGCTGCACAGGTGTCCGCTCGCCCCGGACCTTCTGCCGTTCACGACCAGGTACTGTAGGGCTGCTCCGCCAGCCGGGAGTTGTAATAGCGAATATCCTCGGAGACCTCCTCGCCGGCCCAGGCGGGCAGCTGATAAGCCTCCTCGGCGTCCTGCAACTCCACCTCGGCCACGATCAGACCCGCGTTGGCGCCGTGGAACTCGTCGATCTCCCACAGGTGCCCCTCGTGCTGGACCAGGTGGCGGGTCTTCTCCAGCCGGTGGTGGCAGAGTTTGTCCAGCATCTCCTCGGCATCGGCCACCGGAATGGGATACTCGAACTCCAGCCGGCTGACCCCCACGGTGGCGCTCTTGATATTGAGAAACGCCTCCTCGTCGCTGATCCGCACCCGCACCGAGCTGTGCTCGTCGCTTATGAGATAGCCCTGGCGCAGGGCCATGGAGCGCTCCACGAGGGGACGCCAGTGATCGTTGTGGACCAGGAACTTTCGTTCGATTTCAGTGGCCATGATCTATAATTGCCTCTCCGCGGATAAAGTGTCTTGGTGGGACAGATTTCTGCTTTTGTGTATGCTTGGACCATCTTTCCGAACAGGATTCGCATAACATTTTCCAGCGGTTTCACAGGATAGCGATAAACTTATGCACGATGGCAACACCGCCTCTCTGCCGATCCTCGACGAGACCATCGTGGGGGAACTTCGAGAGTTGATGGAAGAAGAGTTTACCGATCTGATGGAAACCTATCTGCGGGATCTGCCCACCCAGCTGGCGAGGATCCACGACGGCTATACCACGGGCGATACCGAGTTGCTCTGGCGCACCGCCCACACCCTCAAGGCCGCCAGCGGCAGCATCGGCGCCCTCAGGATCTCGGAACTGTGTCGCCAGTTGGAGATGGTCGGGCGCGAGTCGTCCATGCATCTGGTCGCGCCGTTGCTGGATGAACTGCGGGTGGTGGGAGGGCAGACCGAGGCGGCCCTGAAGGCCCAGCTGGCCGGCTGAGTCCGGCTTTACCACCAGACGCTGCCGTCGGGCCGCAACACCCCCTTGCTCAGTAGAAAACACCCATAACCCCGCCGCTCGCCGGTCACCACCACCGCGAACGCCTCCCGCGCCCGGCGGTAGAAGGCATGCCGCTCCAGCCCGCCCATGGGCAGTTCCCGCCCGGCGGCGCGGTTCACCAGCGACTGAAACTCCTGCTGCACGGCGGGCACTTCCTCGGGATGGTCCACCATCTCCATGCGCAGCACCGGATGGGCCACGAAGCTATCCAGCGGCAGCACCGAGAGAATCGCCTCGCCGGCCCGTGGAATATCCACCCCGTCCAGCCGCAGCAGCCGGCGGGCATTGGCGGTGGCGGGGAAGTTGGCGTCCACCAGCGCGATCTCGTCGCCGTGCCCCATGCCTCGCAGGGCATGGAGGAGATCGGGGTGCAGCAGGGGGTCGATATTGATCAGCATGACTGGCTCCTCGGATGGCGGGCCGAGGTATCGGCCCTCACCCGGAGAAATAGCACAGCCGGTGGACGCTCAGCGAGCGTTCATTCCTCGTGGGGCGCCAGATCCAGCGCCACCGAGTTGATGCAGTAACGCAGCCCGGTGGGCTCGGGACCGTCGGGAAACACATGGCCCAGATGGGCGCCGCACTGGTTGCAATGCACCTCGGTGCGCACCATGAACAGACTCCGGTCCTCCTCGGTGCCCACCGCCTCCGGTTCTGCCGGCTGCCAGAAGCTCGGCCAGCCGGAGCCGGAGTCGTATTTCTGGGCGGAGTCGAAAACCTCGTTGCCACAGCACACACAGCGGTAAACGCCCGGGGTCTTGCACTTGTCGTACTCGCCGGTGAAAGCCCGCTCGGTGCCGTGCTGGCGGGTCACCCGGTACTGCTCGGGGCTGAGTTGTTCGTGCCACTCCGCGTCGCTCTTGTCGATCTTGAAACCCATGGCTCTGCTCCTCGTCTAAACCGTTGATAAAACATTCACCACGGGCTTCGACCATGCCGGGCGGCGCCCGGTTCTTGCCGAGGCTCTCGCACCATGACCATTTCCCGCCGCTCCACCGCCGCCCTGGTGACTTACCTGAAGCTCGTGGTGTTCAGCGCGGCCCTGTGGCCGTTCCTCTGGCTGGTATGGGGGATTTTCCACGACGGGCTCGGTGCCGACCCGGTGGACACCATCACCCGGGTGACCGGGGATTGGGGGCTGCGGTTTCTGCTGCTGAGTCTGGCGGTGACGCCGCTACGGCGGCTCACTGGCTGGCAACAGCTGCAGCGCTTGCGGCGGATGCTGGGGCTGTTCGGATTTTTCTATGTCTGCCTGCATTTTCTCACCTGGGCGCTGTTCGACCATAGTCTGGATGTGGCCACCATGCTGGAGGATGTACTGGAGCGGCCCTATATCACGGTGGGCTTTCTGGCGCTGGTGTTGTTGATCCCGCTGGCCGTGACCTCCACCCGGAGCATGATGCGCCGCCTCGGCAGAAACTGGCAGCGACTGCACCGGCTGGCCTACCCCATCGCCGGACTCGGGGTGTTGCACTTCTGGTGGCTGGTGAAGGCCGATATCACCGAACCGTTGATCTATGCGCTGATCCTGGTCGGGCTGCTGGCCATCCGGCTGGTCTTGTGGCGGCGCCGACGGCAGGTGGCGGCGCGGCTGGCGGTGGGTTAATTTCCACCGCCGGGCACCTCGCGTCCCCGCTCCCGGGGATTCTTCCAGAATACCTCTGAGCCTCCCGCGGCCCGGGCCAGCACCCGGCTGTAGACGAACAGCAGATCCGACAGCCGGTTCAGGTAGGCCCGGGCGATATCGCTCACCGGCTCCTCCCGGGCCAGGCTCACCAGCCGCCGCTCGGCCCGGCGGCACACCGCCCGGGCCAGATGGCAGGCCGCCGCCGCCGGTGCGCCGCCGGGCAGGATGAATTCCTTGAGGGGCGGCAGATCGGCGTTGGCGGCATCCAGCGCCCGCTCCAGATAGTCCACATCGTCGGTTTGCAGCAGTTGATGGCCGGGCATGCTGAGTTCGCCGCCCAGATCGAAGAGCTTGTGCTGGACCTCTTCCAGGGTCTGGCGAATCGGTGCGTCCATGGGATGGGTCAGCACCGTGCCGATCACGCAGTTCAGTTCGTCCACGTCCCCGGTGACCTCGATGCGCGGGCTGTCCTTGGCCACCCGGTCGCCGGTGGCCAGCCCGGTGGTGCCCTCGTCGCCGGTGCGTGTGTAGATCTTGCTGAGGCGGTTACCCATGCGAAATTCCCGTGGTGGATGGTGGTGCCGGATAGGGCCGGTCTGGATGTGTCCAGGGTAGCGTGATTTTCCGGTGGTTTCGACCCGCTATCGAGGCATGAGGCGCGCAAAGGTTCCGTGCAGAAAAAAGCCCACCGCGATGGGTGGGCCCGTGTTGCAAGGCGTATCGGGGAAGGCTTCAGATGTAGCGATCCCCGTAGCGGGCGGTATCCCGGGCGCCGGCCTTGACGCCGGTGCGCAGTTTCAGACCGGTGCGACGCTTGGGGTTCTGCCTGGCCTGCCGGTTCTGGGTGTGCTTGGGCATGTGAATGACCTCATGGTTGCGAAACGATGGAAAGTAAACGCCGGCCATGCGGCCGGTACGGCCGCCTGGAAACGGATGGACAAAGTTTAGTTATCGAATCGACCCGGGTATTGCACGCCTTTGCGGCGAGTTTCAGGTGATTGGGGAAAAACCGACTGCCGGACGGTTTCCCAAGTGGTTGAAAAAAATCGCAGGGATCTGATAGCTGGCGGTCTGTTCCTGGACTATATTGACGACCGATGGCATAGCGCCAGCGACATTTCCGTCAACCCATTGAGAGGTAGCTGTGATGAAAGTCAGCAAGCGTAAAGAGCAGGTTCGCAAGGAAAAGACCGCCAAGGGCTTCAAGGTGCAGAGCAGTGTCCGCGCCGGTTATGGCTACAACAGCCGCGATTCCTACGGCTCCCCCTACGGCACCTATTGAACCGGGGCAGCCCTACGATAAACCGGGATCCGCACGGATCCCGGTTTTTTTGTGCCGGTTGTTGCGGATCCCGGCAATGCTTGCGTTCCATGGGGCGCGCTATCATGGAAGTCGGCAACCATCACCGCGGGAGTGAGCCCGATGATCACCGTCTGGGGACGAACTAACTCGATCAATGTGCAGAAGGTCATGTGGGCCATCGGCGAACTGGGACTGGAATGCCAGCGGGTGGAGGCGGGGGGACAGTTCGGCGGTCTGGACACCCCTGAATACGGCGCCATGAATCCCAACCGGAAGATTCCGGTGATCGACGACGGCGGCACGGTGTTGTGGGAATCCAACGCCTGTGTGCGGTATCTGGCGGCCCGTTATGGCCAGGGTTTTCTATGGCCGGAGGAACCCGGGGTACGGGCCCGCTCGGATATGTGGATGGACTGGGTGAGTACCACGGTGATTCCGGACATGACCGTGGCCTTCTGGGGCCTGATCCGCACCCCGGAGGCCCAGCGCGATCACCACGCCATCCGCGTGGCCATGGACAATCTCGGCAGGACCTTCTCGATCCTGGAAGGCCACCTGGCCGGTCAGCATTACGTGGTGGACGACAGCCTGAGCATGGGCGATGTCGTGGTGGGCGCCGCCTGTCATCGGTATCTGTCCCTACCCATGGAGCGCCCGGTGCTGGGCCATGTGAAGGCCTATTACGAACGCCTGGGGCATCGCCCGGCGTTTCGCGAGCAGGTGATGCTTCCCCTGAGTTGAGGCTCCCATGGCCATGGGATTCAACCGCGGGTGCGCCCTCAGGGGGTCAACCGGTGGCCCGGCTGAAAGTGCTCGTAGCTCAGCAACAGCCGGTAGCCGTACCATACCCAGCCGTATTTCCGGTAGCGTCCGTCGGCGTCTCGATACACATCCCGGCAGTGTTCGTCGGCGCCCGCCATCCGTACGCAATGGTGCCCGTCGTCGCTGACCTGCCAGCGGCCCCGGCGATGGCCCTCCCGATCGTTCCAGGTCTCCAGCGTGCCGTCCGGGGCGAAGTAACGGCGAAAGCGGAAATTCTTCCGTTCGTGGTAGCCGGTGGCGGTGTGATCGGTGTACAGCGCCCGAAGCGCCGCGCGCTCCAGCCGTTCTCCCTCGGGTCGGGTGCAGCCCGCCAGCAGGGACAGGAGCAGCGGGATCAGTAGCGGGAGCCGTGCCACGTCTGGACTCCTCCCGGGCCGGCTTGCAGATTGGCCAGCCGGCGGTCGGCATGGAGTATCCGCCAGGACAGCATGCGCTGGGCATGATCCCGCACCCGTGCCGCCTGGGCCGGTTCGGCGGCCAGGTTCCGGCACTGCCAGGGGTCGGCCCGCAGATCGAACAGCAGCCCCGGCAGGCTGGGGAAATGCACGTATTTGTAGTCCTCGTCCCGCAGCACCGCCAACTGGCACTGATCCGGCGGCAGACCCAGGGGCTGGGCGGCGCGGCCATGGATCTCCCGGAAATCGAATTCCCAGTGTACGGCATCGCGCCAGCGGGCCGGATGCTCGCCCCGCAACCAGGGCAGCAGCGAGGTGCCATCGCACTGGGCCGGCACCGGCAAGCCGAGCCAGTCCAGCAGGGTGGGCATCAGATCCACCGCCTCGCTGAAGGCATCCACCACCCGGCCCGGCGTCCCGTGGGGGTCGCGGATGATCAGCGGAATATGGTAGGCCTCGTCGAAATAGCCGTGCTTGCCCCAGAGGTAGCGGTCGCCCAGATGCTCGCCATGGTCGCTGGTGAACACCACCAGGGTGCGATCCGCCTGGCCGCTGGCCTCCAGGTATGCCAGCAAGCGGCCGATGTGGTGATCCAGTTCCGCCATCAGTCCGTAATAGCTGGCGCGGGCTTGCAGGGCGTCCAGGCGGGATACCGTGGCGGCGGGCTGGGCGCGGCCAGCCTCGTCCCCGGGCAGAAAACTCCGCCGGCTGTGGCGCCCCAGATGCCAGGCCAGATAGGGGTGCTGGGCCTGCCACTGGGTCAGTGGCGCCTCCCAGTGGGGGGCGGGTATCGCCTCCGGGTGATACCGGTCGTGGTAGGGTTCGGGCACTACCCAGGGCGGGTGGGGACGCAGATAGGCCAGATGCAGGAACCACGGCGCATCGGTGTGGTTGCCGAGCCAGCCCAGCGCGGTGTCGGTGAGAAAAGCGGTATCGCTGTGCTCGGCGGCGTAGCAGGCCGGCGCGTAGGTGGCGCCGCGTTGCGCCGCGCCCGGATAGTCCTGCCGATGGCGGTACACATGGGCGATATCCAGCGGCTCCGGATAGCCGAGCCCGCGCAACCAGGCACGCCAGGGCCTGGCGTCCTCGGTCTGGTGCAGATAAGGCGTGAACCCCGGCAACACGCCCTCGTAGGTGGTGAGGGCGGGATCGGCGGGCGGCAGGGTGCGAGGGTCGGGGGTCTGGTCGGTATAGCCGATCAGGGTGGCTTCCAGACCATGGCGGCGCACCTCCAAGGCGATATTGCTGAAGCCCGCGTCCAGCGGTGTGCCGTTACTCACCACCCGGTGATTCATCAGGTACTGGCCGGTGAGCAGGCTGGCCCGGGCCGGGCCGCAGGGGGCGGTCTGGCCGAAGTGGCGGCGAAACAGACAGCCTTGCCGGGCCAGCCGGTCCAGGTTCGGGGTTTGCAGGCAGGGGTGACCCAGAATGCCCAGACAGTCGCCTCGCCATTGATCCACGGCGATGAACAGGATATTGGAGGGCACCTCGTGCATGCTCGGGCTCCGGCAGTAACGGGTGTGTATCCAGAAGATAGACCGATTGGGCGGATGGACAAGCACACCCGGATTACCGCGTCCGGGTGGAGGCTTCCTGCTACAATCTCGCCTCCCGAAACGACTGGAGACAGTGATGGTAGCCAGCAGCCATGACGAGAACATTACCGACGCCGGACCGCAACATCGCCCTGTGGGCGTGTTTCTCCGGGGGATGGCCATGGGTGCGGCCGATGTGGTACCCGGGGTGTCGGGGGGCACCATCGCCTTTATCACCAATATCTACGACGAGTTGCTGGGCGCCATCAATGCCGTGGATCATCGCCTCTGGCGGATCTGGCGGGAGGGCGGGTTCGGCGCCCTCTGGAGTCATGTCAACGGCACCTTCTTGCTGGCACTGGTGGCCGGGATCCTGGTCAGCGTATTTTCCCTGGCCCGGTTCATCAGCCATGCCCTGGAGACCTATCCGGAACCGGTCTGGGGCTTCTTCTTCGGCCTGATCCTGGCCTCGGTGGTGCACGTGGCCCGCACCGTTTCCCGCTGGCGGGGCGGCACGTGGCTGGCGCTGGCGCTGGGCACAGCGGTGGCCTATGCCATCACGGTGATGGCGCCGGTGGCCGTCACCCTGAGCCTGCCGGTGTTTTTCTTCTCCGGGATGCTGGCCATCTGCGCGATGATCCTGCCGGGCATCTCGGGGAGTTTCATTCTGCTGCTGCTGGGGATGTATCAGCCGGTGCTGGCGGCGGTGAAGGGCTTCGAGTTGGCGATCCTGACGGTGTTCGCCGCCGGTTGTGGGCTGGGCCTGCTGGCTTTCTCCCGAGTGCTGTGGTGGTTGCTGCACCATTACCGGGATCTCACCCTGGCCTTGCTAACCGGTTTCATGGTGGGCTCGTTGAACAAGATCTGGCCCTGGAAACACACCCTGGTGTATCACCGGGACCGGCATGGCGAGCAGGTGCCGCTGATCCAGGAAAATGTCATGCCCTGGGCCTATGAGGCGCTCACCGGACGCGATGCCATGCTCGTCGCCACGTTGTTGTGGCTGGTGGTGGGAGTGGTGCTGGTGCTGGGACTCGAGTATCTGGGGGGGCGTCGGGGGAGCGTCTAACCCGAGAGTTTGATGCTGCTGGAGGCCAGTATCGCCCCACTCAGCAGGGCATCGATGGCGTTCTCCGGTTCCCGGCGGTAGCGGCGCCGGTCGATGTGTTCGTTCAGCTGTCGGGCGATATCGAAGATGTTGTCGGACTGGCTGAGCCCCGGGCAGAGCTTGTCCAGGTTCTGGCCGCAGTAATCCCGGGCTACCTTGTCCAGCACCTCCACGAAGGCGATAGCCAGTTGCCGGCTGGAGCGCATGGACACGCCCTTGGCGCGGATATCGCTGAGAATGGCCATGGTCACCTCCCGCGGCGTGAGGAAGGCGCCGGGATGTTTAGTGCGGCTCCAGTAGCCGCTGCCCGAGCCCGGGTCGCCGGGGCTGTCCCGGGTGTCGTTGAGATCGTCGTCCACGGTGATCAGGTGTTCATTCACCTCGGCTAACGAATTGATGTCCAGTTCCGCCAGTCGGGCGGACAGGGAATCGTCATCGAAGACTTCCGCCTCGGCGTCACGGGAGGCCGCCGGGCGACGGTCATCCCGTTTGGGGGCCGGGGGTTCATCCATCATTTCCCGGGTGCGAATACTGCCAAACGGATCCTGGTCGTCGGGTTCCGGCGCCGGTGTCTCGGGAGCGGCCGCCTGCGCTGCGGGATGCTGGCGTTGTTGCTGGGCCAGACGTTGTTGCTGGGCCTGGATCTCCTGGGCGGCGCGCATCAGATCCTCGTCGATCAGGGCATCCACCTCGGTACTGGGCTGGGTCTGTTCCTCGGGTTTACCGGTCTCCTGTTCGAATTCCGATTCCAGTTGCTTGCCGATTTCCCGCAGCTGTACCACTTCCGGATCCGTATCGCGCTCGGGATTTTCCTGGCGCAGCAGCGCTTCCTCGATCTTCTTGCGCAGCGCCACCGCCAGATTGCGGGACTGGATCTCCTCGATCTCCGGAATCTCGATGGTCACGTCACCGCGCCGGTTGAAGGTGATGTTGACCTTCTTACCGAGAATATCCTCCAGGATGGAGGAGCACACCACCACCACCTTGGGGAAGGTGGTGGTGGTGTTGCAATCGTAGATGGCCTGGTGGACCTCCTCGGAAATATCCCCGTCCTCCAGCATCATGGCCACCTCGAATTCGGCGAGGCCGGCATCGTAGTGGATCTCGATCAGGTTGATCCGATCCGGCTGGACCTTGGAGATCAGCAGCCGCAGCAGCAGTTCCGCCTCCGGTTTCAGGGCCACGAAGATGCGCAGCAAAATGCTGCGCAGATCGATCTCGTTTTTGCCGATGGTGAAGATACCCCGCCCCTCGTCCTCCAGTTCGATGGAGATCTGCTCGTTGGCGTTCTGCTTTTTCAGGTTCACCTGGCTGATCATGTTCTGCAATATCGGGTGGTGGGTGATCGCCTTGTGCAGGCGGCCCACGAATTCCTCCTTGAGGATCAACTGGGTGGATTTCTCATCCTCCTTCTTGCCAGCGCCGCTGGTGGGGGCACTACGGGCCTTCTTGCCCTGGCGCAATTCCTCGGCAGTCTGGGTGCTGTAAAAATAGGCCAGACGTTGGCAGGCACCCACCAGCAGACGCGCATGCTCGCCGGTGGTGATGAGCTCCGTCAACCGGTTGAAGCTGTCCACCCGGTAACGGTCCTGATCCTGGGAAAACTGGGGGTTCCTGAAGGGAAAAAATTCGTCGGCCAGACTCAGGAAAAGGCGCACGGCATGTTTTTCGGTACCCTGGATGGAGGTCAGGCCGACGCGCTTCATGCCCATGCTGACCTTGCGCAGTACATCACCGATGATGACCTGGATGAGAAAATCCACTTCCTTGATTTTCTCGATGGCCTTGGTGGGCCGAAAGGTGGAGGATGGACGCGGTATTCTGGATTCCCTGATACCCCAGTTGATCAGAAACTGTTTGTAAGCGGCCCAGTCGTCATAAATTAAGTTATAAGGGTACTGCGGAATCCCCTGAAAAAGGGGCATAAGCACCTTACTTGTAAACCTCTCCTGCTTGAGGTTCATAACACGTCCCGTTGCTACTACGCCGTCACCGGTCTGGGTAGTCCGTTGGTCCCGATGGGAAAGCTCGATCGTTGAGTGCATGGTGATCTGGACGAACCGGCAATGTTACAGATTTACACGGATAAATCAGTAATTCATCTCTTCCCTCTGAGTGTAAAGGGCATTATCTCCCGAACGGCCCGGGAATTAAACAAGTAGCGTGCTATCCCGTCGGGTCGTCCAGCGTGGCCAGCAGGGCCGGTAACACCGTACCCGCGAGGCCCTGTAGGGTGTAGTCGGCCTGGGTACTGAGCGGTGTACGGTCGGGATTGATCTCGATCACCGGCACCCGTCGGCGCAGGGCGATGAAGGGTAATTCCGCCGCTGGATAGACCAGGGTGGAGGTGCCGATGCTGAGGAACAGATCGCAGTGACGGGCGCTGTCGAGGGCCGCTTCCAAAGCCCGGGCGGGTAGCATTTCACCGAACCAGACCACATCCGGGCGCAATAACTGACCGGTCTCCGGGCAGCGGGGCGGTTTTTGCCGCGCGTCCCAGTGATGCACCTCCACCCCGTCCATGCGCCGGATCCGCGATAGATTACCGTGGAGTTCGATGACCGCCGCACTGCCGGCCCGCTGGTGCAGGCCGTCCACGTTCTGGGTGATCAGATCCAGCCGCGGCACCCGCCGGCCCAGGCGCACGAGGGCGTGGTGGGCCGGATTCGGCGCAGCTTGGGACACCAGTTCCCGACGCCAGGTGTACCAGTCCCAGACCAGCCCGGGGTTGCGCTGAAAGGCCTCGGGCGTGGCCAGGTCAGCCGGATCATAGCGGCTCCAGAGCCCGGTCTGGGCTTCCCGGAAGGTGGGAACACCGCTTTCCGCGGATACTCCGGCACCGGTCAAGGCGGTGATGTGGCGGGCATTTTTCAGGGTCTCGCGCAACGGTTCGGGTATTGCAAACACGGTGGTTACCATCGGCTACGGTCCAGGTTACGGCTCCAGGCTTTGCCGTTACACTATAGCCAGCCATCGCTGCCAGCGTCAGCCGGATGATCGTCAGCAATGGCGACTTCTGCCATGGTGGCAATCGCGTGTCCCGGCCTCCCGCATTCTCGTCTGTCTTCAGGAATGTTGTCATTATCATGCGTGCGAAACTTCGGTTCGTTGTTACGGTATGTTGCCTGCTGCTACTGGATATTTCCCCGGGTTTTACACAGCGATCGTTTCCGTTCCTCAACGAACCCTTCGGTCAGGCCACCGAGCCCAGCGAATTACCCCGTCCCGATCCACTGAATTTACAACCCGGTTGGTGGAACTATTTCAGCGTCGACGACGAGCAACTGGAGCAGCATACTCAGGCGGTGCTGGCGCATCTGGAGGAACTGCTGGAGGAGATGCCGGAGGATCTTCGAGAATCGGCCAACCCCTTCATCGAACTGATCCGGGCCAATCTGCGCGCCTTGCCACAGACCCGTGATCTGGATGCGCCGGAATCGCCGCCACCCCTGATTACCCAGGACGGCTACACCGTCGAACAGTTGCTGGAGATCGACAGCCGGCTGCGCGAGGCCCGCGCCGAGTTGGCCGAGGAGCGCCAGGATATCGAGGCCGCCGAGACCGCATTGCGGGTTGTCAGTCGGCGGGTGGATACATTGCTGGCAGCCTATCTGTCGCGCAACGGCAACGATCCCCAGCGTCTGCTCCAGGGTCTGGAGATCATGGCCGAACGCTCGGAGGTGGGCGTGGCCCAGGAGCGGTTGCGCTATCGCCAGGCACTGCTCACCATCCGCGCCCGGCAGATCGAGCAACTGGAGACCGAGCGCGAGCTAGCCATGGAGCGGCTGGAGGCCAGCTATCCCCAACTGGTGCGACTGGCCACGGAGATCGAACAGGCCGATACCATCCTGAAACAGACCCGGGAGCGATTGCTGCGGGATCAGACAGCGGCGCTGAATCTGGTGGCCAACAGTCCCGAGGAGCGGGCCACCGGACAGTTCCGGCGCCAGCGGGTAGTGCGCTCGGCGGTGACCGAGGCCGTGGCCCATGTGCGGCTGATGCGCTTGCAGGCCGAGCGGGCGCTGGTGTCCATCCTGCTGGAGGATGTGGCGGTGGATACCGACGATCTACGCGATCGGCTGAGTACCTGGGTCGATACCCTGCAGGAGATCCGCGAGCGCTCCGTGGAATGGATTCGCGACAGCGAACGCGAGCGCGACCGCACCGGCACGGCGGTGGCCGGCACCGCGGGTCAGCCGGGGGCGGTGCTGGATTCCATCCGGTTGATCAATCAGGACCGTTTTCGCATCGCCCAGGAGACCCTGGTGGCTGCCCAGGGCCTGCTGGAGGATATCGAGCAGGTGCATCTGCTGCTCTCCCAGGTGGAGCGGGAACTGCTGTTCCTGGATGGCCGGCTGCGGGACTGGCTGGCCCGGGGTGTACAACTGGTGGGGCAGCTCTGGTCGGAGGCCGGGGACTGGATCAGCACCAGCCTGTTCCGGGTGGGAGAAACCCCGGTCACGGCGCTGGGTCTGCTGCGCATCGTGCTGATCATCACCGTGGCGTGGTGGATCTCCTACTGGCTGCGGCGGGCGCTGATGCAACTGGGCGAGCGCCGCGAGGGCATCAACCTGTCGGCCTACTACACCGTCGGCCGGCTGTCCCATTATCTGCTGATGGCCATCGGCATCATGGTGGGGCTGTCGTCCATCGGCATGGACTTCACCAATTTCGCGCTGGTGGCCGGTGCCCTGGGTATCGGTATCGGTTTCGGTCTCCAGCCCATCGTCAACAATTTTCTCTCCGGGTTGATCCTGCTGTTCGAGCGCAGCCTCAAGGTGGGGGATTTCGTGGAACTGGCCTCCGGGGTGGAGGGCGAGGTACGCGAGATCAACGTCCGCAGCACCCTGATCAACACCAACGACAACGTGGATATCGTGGTGCCGAACTCCGAGTTCATGAGCACCAATGTGGTGAACTGGACGCTGATGGAGAACTACCGGCGGATTCACCTGCCGTTCCGGGTGGCCTACGGCACCGACAAGGAACTGGTACGCCAGGCCGGACTTGAGGCCGCCGAGAAAGTGCCCCACACCCTCACCGGCATTCCCGGCAAGAATCCCGGGGTGTGGCTGGTGGGTTTTGGCGACAACGGTCTGGAGTTCGAACTGGTGGTGTGGATCACCTACCGGGCGGTGAAGCGCCCCGGCGCGGTACGGGCGGCCTATATGTGGGAGATCGAGAGCGCGCTGCGCAAGTACGCCATCCAGGTACCCTATCCGCAGCGGGATCTGCATATCCGCAGCGGTCTGCAGGAGGCCATGCAGCTACAGCAGCGGGACAGCGGCGCACGTCCCCGCCTGGACAAGCCGGAGAAGGAGCCGGTCCGGCCCCGGGTCGAGGAGGAGGAGGGGTTGAACGCGACGGCGGCGTCCCGGGAACGGGACGCCGCCGTCAGTCTGGAGAAGAATCCAGGCTAGGAAGGCCGGTTCAGGCGCGGCTGGAGGAGATGAACTCCGGATAGGCTTCCATGCCGCACTCGGCGATATCCATGCCCTCGTATTCGTGCTCCTCGGTCACCCGGATGCCCATGGTGGCCTTGAGGATGCCCCAGACGATCACGCTGCTGAGGAACACGAAGATGAAGATCGCCGCGATACCCAAAAGCTGACTGGCGAAGTTGGCGTCGCCATTGTTCAGCGGCACCGCCAGCAGGCCCCAGATACCCACCACGCCGTGTACCGAGATGGCACCCACCGGGTCGTCGATACGGAGCTTGTCCAGCCCGACGATGGAGAACACCACGATGATGCCGCCGATGGCGCCGATGAGGGTGGCGAAGATGGGCACCGGTGCCAGTGGCTCGGCGGTGATGGCGACAAGTCCCGCCAGGGCGCCGTTCAGGGCCATGGTGAGATCGGCTTTACCGAACATCAGGCGAGCGGTGATCAGCGCCGCCACCACGCCGCCGGCGGCGGCCATGTTGGTATTGACGAACACCTGGGCCACGGCATTGGCCTCGTCCACCGAGGTGAGGCGCAACTCCGAGCCGCCGTTGAAGCCGAACCAGCCCAGCCACAGGATAAAGGTGCCCAGGGTGGCCAGGGGCAGGTTGGCGCCGGGCATGGGATTGATCTCGCCGTTCTTGCCGTACTTGCCCTTGCGGGCGCCCAGCAGGATCACCCCCGCCAGCGCGCCGGTGGCGCCGGCCATGTGTACCACCCCGGAACCCGCGAAATCGGCGAAACCGGCCTGATCCAGAAAGCCGCCGCCCCACTTCCAGAAACCCTGGATGGGATAGATGAAGGCGGTGAACACCACCGCGAAGGTGAGGAAGGACCAGAGCTTCATGCGCTCGGCCACGGCACCGGAGATGATGGACATGGCGGTGGCCACGAACACCACCTGGAAGAAGAAATCCGACAGACCGGAGTAGTAGGGACCGCTGTCGTACCAGGCATCGGCGTTGTCGGCGGACCAGGCATTGGCCAACACCGCCTCGGTGGTATTGCCCTCGGTGACAAAGAAGCTGATGGCCGGGATATAGGCGCTGGCCGAATCGCCGTACATGATGTTGTAGCCCACGATCAGGTACATGATGCAGGCCACCGCGTACAGGGCGACGTTCTTGAGGAGAATCTCGGTGGTGTTCTTGGCCCGCACCAGCCCGGCCTCCAGCATGGCGAAGCCTGCCGCCATCCACATCACCAGAGCGCCGGACATCAGGAAATAAAACGTATCCAGGGCGTAACTTAAATGTTGTATGCCTTCCACGGTGTACCTCGTTATTGGCCTTGGGAGTTACTCGGGGGTCAAAGCGCGTCGGTGCCGGTCTCGCCGGTGCGGATGCGGATCGCCTGTTCCAGCGGAAACACAAAGATCTTGCCGTCACCGATCTTGCCGGTGTTGGCCGCCTGGGAAATGATCTCGATGACCCGGTCAGTGAGGCTGTCGTCCACCGCCACCTCGATTTTCACCTTGGGCAGGAAATCCACCACGTACTCCGCGCCCCGGTACAACTCGGTATGGCCTTTCTGGCGCCCGAAGCCCTTGACCTCGGTGACCGTGATACCCTGTACGCCGATCTCCGAGAGGGCCTCTCGCACGTCATCGAGTTTGAATGGTTTGATGATCGCCGCGATCATTTTCATGTGGAAATACTCCTGTCTCCCGACTGTGAATAGGAAACCTGGCCATTTCGATGTGTCCGAAATGGAGGGGGAACGAGTGGATCTGCTCCGATGGTGATGCACTTTTTTGGACTCGGTTTCTGCATTCGCCGTGCCATCTCGGGAGAGATTCGTAAGTTTCTGTTAATAAGGGATTTAATTTTTACGATGATAGCTATCTGGGGGGGATCCGGGTGCTTTTTAGGCGTTATCTGCACTAAATTGGTGCGGTGTATTTTCGGCGTACCCGGCTCCTCATGGGCAAATCTTTATTGCGGAGGAATTCATGATCGATGCAAGAACCCTGGAGGATATGGCCAGGCGCTTTGTGGAAGGGCTACCCGTGGGGGTGCGTCAGTTACAGGCGGACCTGGAGAAAAATGTCCAGGTGGCATTGCAGGGGGCGTTTACGCGGCTGGAACTGGTGACCCGCGAGGAATTCGAGGTGCAGCAGGCGGTACTGGCCCGCACCCGGATGCGTCTGGAGACCCTGGAGAAACGGGTGGAGAGTCTGGAGGCGGCACTGGCCACGGAGGCGCCGCGATCCGCCGGTTCACCGACGCAGGCCGGTGGGGGCGAATCGCAGACGGAAGGACTGGGCGGTTTGCATAAATCCGGGGAATCCTCTGCCAGGGAGGTCGGGGAAGACGATCCTCAGGCGGGCGCCATCGGCGGTCTATACAAAACCGAGTAATTGCACCAAAGCGGTGCATTCAGCGGCGTGGGCACAGGGACCGGGAGACGCCCTTGCTGTTATACCCCTCCGCGACGATATAGCGACATTCGCCGGCACGACCTCCCCGGGCGCGCCGGGAATCGGAGAGGGGCTCGCCCAACAACCTGGGGCGGCGGGCGTTGTAGCTGTTGGGTACGGGAAACACCACGCCGCTGGACAGCGGAAAATAGGGATAGCCCTGATAGGAGCGCTGGTGGCCCGGACGGTCCCTGTAGGGATAGGGTTCGGCGATGCCCGGATCGCTCACTCCGGCACCGGCGATCATCAGGCCCAGGATCAATAACGCTTTGCTCTTCATGGGAACGCTCCTTGCCGCCGGGGCGGTGGCTGTGATGCCGTGAAGCGCAGCAGCGCCGTCAGGCGGCGTGCTGCGACGGATGATTGCGGTTGGACAGCCTCAGGACATCGCCCTGCGGGATCGGCGGGGGGGCCGGCGCTGCTGACCATTGTCACGGCGCTGAATGCGCCTGGGACTTTTGATATCCACCAGCAAATCCGCGCTGGTGGGTTCCACCGGGATCTTCTGCTCGATGAACGCCTCGATATCGGGTAGCGAATACACGTATTGTTCGCAGGCCAGACTGATGGCGTTGCCGCTGGCCCCGATCCGCGCGGTCCGGCCGATCCGGTGCACGTAATCCTCAGGGTCCTGGGGTAGATCGAAGTTGATCACATGGGATACCTCGGGAATATGTAGCCCCCGAGCCGCCACGTCGGTGGCCACCAGGATCGGCAGATCACCCCGTTGGAACAACTCCAGCAGACGTTGCCGCTTGTTCTGGGGAATATCCCCCGAGAGCATATCCGCCTCCAGACCGTTGTCGGTGAGGTAGGCGTGGACCTGTTCGGCGGCCCGCTTGGTGTTGACGAAGACGATGCTGCGCTTGGGATCGCGCTGTCTGAACAGGCCGATCAACAGCGACATCTTCTGGTTGTTGGCCACATGATAGAGGCTCTGGTTGACCTTGTCGGCGGTTATATGCTCGGCCTCGATGCGGATCACCTCGGGATCGTTCATGTGCTCGTAGGCCAGTTCCATGACCCGCGCCGACAGGGTGGCGGAGAACAGCATGTTGATGCGTTGTCCGGGTGGCGGCATGCGCCGCAGCAGATAGCGGATATCCGAGACGAAGCCCAGATCGAACATGCGATCGGCCTCGTCCAGCACCACCACCTCGATATTGCGCAGGCTGAACACCTGCTGCTTGTAATAGTCGATGATGCGCCCGGGGGTGCCGATGATCACATCCACGCCCGCCTCCAGCTTGCGACGCTGGCTCTCGTAGCCGGTGCCGCCATAGATAGCCGCGAACACCAGTCCGGTGTAGGCGCCGAGGGTCTCGACATCGCGATGGATCTGCAATGCCAGTTCCCGGGTGGGTGCCAGGACCATGGCCCAGGGGCCGGTCTTGCCCTCCTCCACCGGGGTTTCCATCAGATGATGAAGCAGGGCCAGCAGGAAGGCCGCGCTCTTGCCGGTGCCGGTCTGGGCCTGGCCGGCAATGTCCTTGCCCTTGAGGGCCTTGGGCAGGGTGGCGGCCTGGATAGGTGTGCAGAATTCGAAACCATGGTCCTCCAGGCTCTCCTGGAGAGCCTCGTTAAGGGGAAGGGACGAAAACCGCAGGTTGGTAAGATGGCTTTTCTCCATGGGATAGTGTCGTAACCTTATGGACTGAACAGGGCTTGAAATAACGCGTTGTTTGGGTTGAAATACGACTATTGTATCTTGACTACGCCAACAACCATAATCGCAGCTCGACGAATACTGTCTGAGTTGTGCCTCGGTTGGACCCACAACCGACATCCTACATGCCGCACGTGCAATCCCGTAATACGTCTCACCGTACCCGCCGGGCTAGCTGACGTGCTTCTCCAGTACGATCTTGGGAGCAGATTGTCGTGAGCCGTGAAATCGTTCATGTCACCGACGAGACCTTCGAAGCCGAGGTGCTCAAGTCGGAATTACCGGTATTGGTGGATTACTGGGCCGAATGGTGCGGTCCCTGTAAGGCCATCGCTCCGATTCTAGAGGAAATCTCTGTGGAATACGCGGGTCGTCTGAAGCTTGCGAAGCTCAACATCGACGATAATCCCAACGCCGCCGTCCGCTACAACGTCAGAGGTATCCCGACGCTGATGCTGTTTCGTAATGGCAACATGGAGTCCTTCAAGGTCGGCGCCCTGTCCAAATCCCAGTTGTCTGCCTTCATTGACAGCAACCTGTAAGCATACCCAAGTGCCCACCCGTGGTGGGCCTCACCCGTCCACATCCGATCCTTCACCACCTGATCGTCAAGGCACCCGCGCTCTCCATCCACAGTGTCGGTCCTCGACCTACCGTGCCAACGCATCCAGGCAGTGTGCCTCGTGACATCTGAAAGCATATTCACATGAATCTAACCGAGCTGAAAAAGAAACCCGCGGCCGAGTTGCTGGACATTGCCCAGGAGCTGAAACTCGAGGGTATGGCCCGGTCTCGAAAGCAGGACGTGATCTTTGCCATTCTCAAGGCCCATGCCAAGAACGGCGAGGATATCTTCGGCGACGGTGTCCTGGAGATCCTTCAGGACGGTTTCGGTTTCCTGCGTTCCGCCGACAGTTCCTATCTGGCCGGACCCGACGATATCTACGTATCCCCCAGCCAGATCCGCCGCTTCAACCTGCGCACCGGCGACACGGTGAGCGGTAAGATCCGCCCCCCCAAGGACGGCGAGCGCTATTTCGCGTTGCTCAAGGTTAGCGAGATCAACTTCGAGCCACCCGAGCATGCCAAGAACAAGGTGCTGTTCGAGAATCTCACGCCGTTGCACGCCACCGACCGGATGGCGCTGGAACGGGGTAACGGCAGTACCGAGGACATCACCGCCCGGGTGATCGATCTCATCGCCCCCATCGGCAAGGGTCAGCGGGGATTGATCGTCTCTCCCCCCAAGGCCGGTAAGACCATGATGTTGCAAAACATCGCCCAGTCGGTGGCGTCGAACCATCCCGAGTGCTATCTCATCGTGTTGCTCATCGACGAGCGGCCCGAGGAGGTCACCGAGATGCAGCGCTCGGTGCGAGGCGAGGTGATCTCGTCGACCTTCGACGAGCCGGCGGCGCGCCATGTGCAGGTAGCCGAGATGGTCATCGAGAAGGCCAAGCGACTGGTGGAGCATAAGCGCGACGTGGTGATCCTGCTGGACTCCATCACCCGGCTGGCACGGGCCTACAACACCGTGGTGCCCTCCTCGGGCAAGGTGCTCACCGGCGGCGTGGACGCCAACGCCCTGCAACGCCCCAAGCGCTTCTTCGGCGCCGCCCGCAACATCGAGGAGGGGGGCAGCCTCACTATCATCGCCACCGCGCTGATCGACACCGGCTCGCGTATGGACGATGTGATCTACGAGGAATTCAAGGGCACCGGTAACCAGGAAATCCATCTGGCCCGCAACATCGCCGAGAAGCGAATCTACCCGTCCATCAATATCAACCGCTCCGGCACTCGCCGGGAGGAATTGCTCACCAAGCCCGACGATCTACAGCGGATGTGGATTCTTCGCAAGCTCCTGCACCCCATGGAGGAACTCCAGGCCATGGAATTTCTTCTGGAGCGACTGAAGAGTACCAAAACCAACGCCGCGTTCTTCGACTCCATGAAGCGCTGAAATCGGCCGTCGCGAATCCCTATTCGCGTTCCCGGGCCACCGCCCGGTGGCCGATGTCCGTTCGATAATAGACACCCTCCCAGTAGACCCGCCGGGCCAGGTTGTAGGCCGCCTGCTGGGCCTGTACCACCGATTCGCCGAGTGCCGTGGCGCACAGCACCCGGCCTCCCCGGGTCACCGGCTGTTTCGCCTCATTCCAGGCGGTTCCGGCATGGAAGAATTTCAGGCCCGCTTCCAGGGTATCGGGTAATCCCTGGATAACATCCCCCTGGCGGTAAGGACCCGGATAACCCGCGGCGGTGAGCACCACCCCCAGCGCCACCCGGGCATCCCAGTCCGCGGTCAGCCGATCCAGATGGCCCTCGACGGCGGCCAAACAGAGCTCGGCGAGGTCGTTTTTCAGGCGCAGCATCAGCGGCTGGGTCTCCGGATCGCCCAGCCGGCAGTTGAACTCCAGCACCCGGGGCACAGCGTCGTCGCCAATCATCAGACCCGCGTAGAGAAAACCCCGGTAGCGGCAGCCCTCGCTGGCCATGCCCCGCACCGTGGGGATCATCACCTCGTCGAGAATCCGCTGATGTAGCGCCCCGCTCACCACCGGGGCCGGGGAGTAGGCGCCCATGCCACCGGTGTTGGGACCCTGATCGCCGTTATCCCGGGCCTTGTGGTCCTGGCAGGAGGCCAGGGGCAGAATATGCTCGCCATCCACCAAAGCGATGAAACTCGCCTCTTCTCCCTGCAGGCGCTCTTCCACCACCACACGACGGCCCGCCTCGCCGAGGGCATCACCCTCCAGCAGGTCGCGCAGCACCGTGGCGGCCTGTTCCGCGGTCTCGGGGAGAAACACGCCCTTGCCGGCGGCCAGACCATCGGCCTTCACCACCACTGCGCCGTCGAGGTGGCTGACGAAGTCCAGCGCGGGTTCCAGTTCGGTGAAGCTACCGTGGGCGGCAGTGGGAATGCCGTGGCGTTGCAGGAAATCCTTGCAAAAGGCCTTGGAGCCCTCCAGTCGGGCGGCCGCCCGGGAAGGTCCCAGGCAGCGCAGACCGGCGGCCTCGAAGGCATCGACGATGCCCGCCACCAGTGGTGCCTCCGGACCCACCACGGTGAGGTCCACGGCGGCATCCCGGGCGAAGTTCAGCAACTCGTCCAGCCGCTCCGGTGAAATGGGTACATTGGTGACGCCGGGTTCCAGTTCGGTGCCGGGGTTGCCCGGGGCGACGAACACCCGGTGTCGACCGTTGTTCAGTTTCCAGACCAGGGCGTGTTCGCGGCCGCCACCGCCTATAACCAGGATATTCATGGATAACATTCCTCCCGAGGTCGGAATCAGTGGCGAAAATGGCGGGTGCCGGTGAACACCATGGCCATATCGTGTTCATCGGCGGCGTCGATGACCTCCTGATCGCGCACCGATCCGCCGGGCTGGATCACCGCCCGGATACCGATGCGGGCGGCCTCATCGATTCCGTCGCGGAACGGAAAGAAGGCATCGGAAGCCATCACCGCGCCCCTCGGGTCCAAACCCCCGTCAGCGGCCTTGATGGCGGCGATGCGGGCCGAGTAGACCCGGCTCATCTGCCCGGCGCCGATGCCGACGGTGGCCAGATCCCGGGCGTAGACGATGGCGTTGGATTTCACCGCCTGCACCACCTGCCAGGCGAACAGCAAATTTCCTAGGGTTTGCGGATCCGGCTGGCGGCGACTCACCACCCGCAGACGGTCGCTGCCGGGTGCGGGCAGCCGATCCCGATCCTGCAGCAGCAGTCCACCGTCGACGCTGCGCAGTTCCAGTCCCGCTGCACCCGCCGGGGCCGCCTCACCCGCGCTGAGCACCCGGACATTCTTGCGCCCGGCCAGCAGCGACCGGGCCTCGGCCTCCACCTCGGGGGCGAGGATCACCTCGACGAACTGCTGTTCCACGATGGCGTGGGCGGTGGCGGCATCCAGCGGCCGATTGAAGGCGATGATGCCGCCGAAGGCCGAGGTGGGGTCGGTGCGAAAGGCTTGCTGGTAGGCATCCAATAAGGTGTCGGCCACGGCCACGCCACAAGGATTGGCATGTTTGACGATGACGCAGGCCGGCCTGTCCAGGGAACGCACGCAGGCCAGCGCCGCATCGGCATCGGCGATGTTGTTGAACGACAGTTCCTTGCCCTGGAGTTGATGGGCACTGGCGATGCTGCCCGGCAGCGGTGGCGTGTCCTGATAGAAGGCCGCCCGCTGATGAGGGTTCTCCCCGTAGCGTAGGCGCTGGCGTTTACGGAACTGCACGGTGTAATAGTCGGGAAAGCCATCGTCCTCGGTGAGGGCGCTGAGGTAGGCGGCGATGGCGCCATCGTAGCGGGCGGTATGGGCGAAGGTCTTGGCCGCCAATCGCTGGCGCAGGCCAGTGTCGACGCCACCTCCGGTTTCGAGTTGGTGAATGATCTGCGGATAATCGTCGGGGTCCACCACCACGGTCACGGCGCTATGGTTCTTGGCGGCGGCCCGCAGCATGGCGGGACCGCCGATATCGATGTTCTCCAGCGCCGTGGCCAGCTCCACATCCGCCCGGGCCACGGTCTCGGTGAAGGGATACAGATTCACCACCAGCAGATCGATGGGCACGATGCCGTGTTCGGCCATGGCCGCGTCGTCCACCCCCCGGCGCCCCAACAATCCTCCGTGGATGCGTGGGTGTAGGGTCTTCACGCGCCCATCCATCAGTTCCGGAAAGCCGGTGTGATCACTGACCTCCACCACCGCCACATGGTGATCCATGAGCATCCGGGCGGTGCCACCCGTGGAAAGAATCTCGATGTCCAGGGCAACCAGTGCCCGGGCCAGTTCCACGATACCGGTCTTATCGGAAACACTCAGCAGCGCCCGACGGATAACAGGAGGGGATACGTGCATGATAAACCCAGATGGTTGAGAGGGAGAAGAAGATGCTACCAGGGCGGATACCCGTGCTTCAGCATCGTTTGAACATCAGATCCCAACTCTGGTGACCCAGGCGCTGGCCGCGCTGCTCGAAGCGGGTGAGGGGACGCTCCGGGGGGCGCTCCATGAAATCGTCCCCGGCCAGGTTGAGAAACTCCGCCGAGGCCCGGAAGGTGGCCAGCATGTGCGCGGCATAGGGTTCCCAGTCGGTACACAGATGGACGATACCCCCGCTTTCCAGGCGATCCGCCAGTAGCGGTAGCAGCGCGGGCTGGATCAGACGGCGTTTGTGATGGCGCTTCTTGGGCCATGGATCGGGAAAAAAAATCAGGATGCGTTGCAGGGAAGCCGGGGCAAGCCGCTGTTCCAGCACCTCCGCCGCATCGGCGCAAAAGACCCGGACGTTGCTCAGGCCCCGTTCTTCCAGTCCCAGCAGCAGGCGCCCCACCCCGGGCCGGTGGACCTCGATTCCCAGAAAGTCCTCATGTGGATTCTGCTCGGCCAGATGCAACAGGGTATCGCCATTACCGAAGCCGATCTCCAGCACCCGGGGGGCGCCACGCCCGAACAATACCTCCAGGTCGATCGCGCCCTCGCCCGCCGCAATGCCATAGCGACTCCAGTGGGTGTCCAGGGCCTTTTGCTGGGCGGGGGTCAGACGTCCCTCGCGACGGACAAAGCTCCGGACCCGGCGCAGCGGCGATGTGGTGATGGAGGTCATGGGGTGCTCAGAATGCCCGGATCTGGGCCCGTTCGCGCCACGCCTGCGCCTGCGCCGGGTCCACCGGAAGACCGAGGCCACCTTCCAGATAGGCCCTGACCATCTCCGCCATGGCCGGTCGGAAATCCCGTTCGGCGGCCTGTCGCAGCCAGTATTCGGCCTGTGCCAAATCCCGGGAAGTGCCCAGCCCTTCGCGGTACATCATACCCGCCTGGTACTGGGCAGGTGCGAAGCCCTGTTCGGCCAGTTGCTGATACCAGCGCAGGGCCAGGCTGTCGCTTTTGCGCACACCCAGGCCGGTGCGGTAGAGCCGGGCCAAAGTCCACTGCGCACCCACATTGCCCTGCTGGGCGGCCCGCTCGAACCAGAGTGCCGCCTGCCGTAAATTCTGTTGAATGCCGGCTCCCTCGGCGAACATCATACCCAAACGAAATTGCGCGGGAGCATAACCTGCCTCGGCCAGTGCGGTCAGAACCGGCAAGGCCCGCTGAAGATCCCGATTGGCCATATGGGCCAGCGCGGCGTTGTATTCCTGGGTCTGGGAATCACAGCCTGCAAGCAGTAATACCACCAGCAGAAGATAACGATACATGGCGATTCTATTCCCGCTGGTTAGCTTGAACTGGGGTGTCGACGAGTCGACTGGCTCAACACGCTCTCCAGAATGACGCCCTGCACAAAACGTCGGTTCAACAGGCTCCAGATCGTCAGAGGCGCCAGGGTAGGCAGTACCAGTACCGACAACTGTCGGCCCACTGCCATGAGGTAATACAGGTGATCGGGATAGGGCAGCGCCAGTAAAAAGTCTCCGCGGGGAACCTCGGTCAAAATGGGTTGATGATTGATGTAAAGCGCCAGTTGAAACTGAACCAGCATCAGTGCCATTAGCGTGGCCACCGGAATCAACGCCAGCGTTCCCCAAAAGAGCTGCCGCCAGTGATGGATTCCCGGCGTGGCCAGTATCAAACCCCAGAGCAAACCGAAACCGACAGTGAAACGGTTGGTGGCGATGGGTATGCCGACTGTTTCCAGAGGCGTATCCACCGTGGACAGAGAAGTTTTCAGGAGCCACGCTAAATCATTGGATTCGATGCCCACCACCTTGTCGGCCAGCAGCGCGAGGGTGATTCCGGATACCAACCACTCCAGCAGTTTCAGGCAGTAAATCCGTGCGAAGAACCACCAGAACGCAAGACTGAGGGGCATCAGTACCAATGCCCTCAGTACCAGCGCCGAAAGGGGATTAAGACTTGGATACTTCAACGGCTTCCACCCGCTCCTGCATTGGCATGAGGCGGACCCAGGCCAGGAAAACCACGACGATGTCCAGCATGATCAAAGCATCCCAGACATACCAGTGGACAAAGTCGAACCATTCGCGCTGGTAGGCGCCCAGATACAGCAGGGAGATGATCCGGATGATATTGAGAAGGTGTACAGACGAGGTGCCGATCAGCAGACCTTTGGCCTTGTAACTCCAGGGTGCCGGGAAAGCGAGCATGGCGGCCCAGAGAATTATGGTGGCCTCGACGCCGTTGCACATGTCCAGAACCTGGACGGCGAAACCCGGGATCGAGAGGATATTGCCCCGCATCTGCACCTGGCCACCGAAAATCTGGATAATCCAGCCCGATACATGGGTGATACCCTCCGTGAAGGGGCCGATCACATGGGCTCTCACGGGCTCCAGATAGACCAACGTGAACGCCGAGATGATCACCAGAAGAAAAACAAAAACGAATCTTTTCATTAGTTTGGGCTCCAGGTGAGATGGCTTGATATTGTCCGAGTCTGATCCAGGGTTGTCAATCTCCATGTGACAGACCGTGGTTCAGTGGTGGCGGTTCAGTAGCGGCTTGCATCCACCCGGATTTTTCTGAAATATCCCACCTATCTTCAATCTGAAAAACATGAAATCCGGAGATGGTTATGATTATGGCGGAGGGATTTTCCGTGGTTGGAATAACCCGAGGATTTTTTAACCGACAGCCGTTCCCACCGAAAAAAACCATTATCCCTTGTCAGGGGATTGCTGAGGATATAAATTATGGCGAACGCCTACCGTGTACACGAAAACCACGACATGGTGCAGGAACCATCCATTTAACCAATAAACCTGAAGGACATTCCTAGTCATGAATGCAATAGTCGACAGTATCGATCTGGGTGCTTATTCCATAAACGATCTCCACAAGCTGGCGGAACGGGTTCAACAGGAAATACAACACAAGCAGCAGACGCAGATCCTCGAACTGCGCCAGCGAATGGAAGAGATGGCCGGACATCTGGGCATGACACCCGAAGATGTGTTGAGCTTCGATGCCCGGAAAAAGACATCGAAAATACCCGCCAAACCGAAATACCGTAACCCTGACAATCCCGAGCAGACCTGGAGCGGCCGTGGAAAACGTCCACACTGGTTGCGGGAGGCGGTGGAACAGGGAACCGACATCAAGGAATTCGAAATTACCTCCTGACAGGCTGGCGTCGATCCGGTGGGTGCCGTGGATGCCGATTTGCAATGCCGTTTCCAGCATGATGCAGGGCGGCGCCCCCACTAGCGATTCCCGACCATGGTGCTGCTGGCCCGGCTTTTCTCCTTGCCCGGTGTCATGGAAAGCCTTAACATGACGGTCCCCCGGCGGGTGTAGTTCAATGGTAGAACCTCAGCTTCCCAAGCTGATGACGTGGGTTCGATTCCCATCACCCGCTCCATTTCCTCTCCAGTCCTTCCTCTGTTGATCGGGATCCGGCTGATTTTCCGATACGCTTGTTCTACGCTCTTTAATCTGTGCGATAGAATCCAAGGAGAATCCACGTGATCCAGGTGGCGATTGTCGGTGCCGCTGGCCGGATGGGGCGCCAACTCCTGATGGCCTGTGCTGAATCCGCCGAGGTGGACTGTGGTGCCGCGCTGGTGCGCTCCGGGCATCCCTGGTCCGGGCAGGATGCCGGCACGGTCTGCCATGGTGTCGCCATGGGCGTGTCTGTGGCGACCGACCTGACCGCGGTGCTGGAAGGTATCCACGTGGTGATCGACTTCACGCTACCCGACAACACGCTGGCCACGGTGGATACCTGTCGCCGCCATGGAAAACCGCTGGTGATCGGCACCACGGGCTTCACGGCGGCACAACGGGATCTCATCCAGTCCGCCGCCCAGGATATCCCCATCGTGCTGGCGCCCAACATGAGCGTGGGCGTGAACCTCTGTCTGAACCTGCTGCACACCGCTGCCCGGGTGCTGGGCGAGGGGGTGGATATCGAGATCGTCGAGGCTCACCATCGCCACAAGATCGACGCACCCTCGGGCACTGCCCTGAAGATGGGCGAGGTGATCGCCGCGACCCTGGGACGTGATCTGGACCAGTGTGCCGTCCACGGCCGTTCCGGCGTCACCGGCGAACGGGAGCGTCGGACCATTGGATTTTCCTCCATTCGCGCTGGCGACCTGGTGGGCGAACATACCGTGCTGTTCGCCGATGTGGGAGAGCGCATCGAGATCACCCACAAAGCGTCCAGCCGGATGACCTTCGCCCAAGGCGCGTTGCGCGCAGTCTGCTGGGTGAACGGCCGCGCCCCGGGCCTGTTTGATATGCAGGATGTACTCGGTCTGCGCTGACGCCACCGGTTTGACCGGAGTGTCACGAATGGTTACAGTTTTCCCGGTATAATGAGGATGTCTGGAAATAACAATGCACCAGGAAGCACGTCCCATGGCGGTGGTCCACACCGACCTGCCGCCAATACCCGTTTACACCCATTGTCTGGCCCTGATCTGCGCGTTGATCGTCACCGCGCTGATGTTATTCCTACCTGCCTCTCCCGAGGCCATCACCCGGCCGCTGGATCCAGCGCAGTATCGCGCACCCCGGCTATTGCCACTGCCCCTCCAGCGCGAGCCCCGTGAACTGTCCGAACCTACCATCAGACATCCCGATGAATCACCCTGGCAATCGGTGACTGTTAATCCCGGGGATAGTCTTTCGGTGATTTTCGCCCGGCTGGGGCTGCGGGCCGATGATCTTTATCGGTTGCTCTCGGACAGCGAGGAGTTCAGTGCGCTGTCCCACCTGTTGCCCGGGCAGGCGGTGAAGGTGCGGGCCGACGCCCGGGGACGGCTGTTGGAGCTGATCCACGAGTACGATCAGATCCGGGGTATCCGACTGCTGCGGGAAGGCAATAGCTTCTCCCTGTCCCGCTATACCCGGGATACCGAGAAACGGGTGGGATTCGCGGTGGGGGCCATCGATAGTTCCTTCTACCGTACCGCCAGCACCGTGGGATTGCCGGACCCGTTGATCATCCGGATGGCGGAGATCTTCGGCTGGGATATCGACTTTGCCCTGGATATCCGCGCTGGCGACAGCTTCGTGGTGCTCTACGAGGAGAATTTCATCGACGCCGATAAGATCGGTGACGGGGAGATCATCGCCGCCGAGTTCGTCAACCGTGGCGAGGTACATCGAGCGGTCAGATATCAGCGGCCGGATGGGGTGGCCGAGTACCTGACGCCCGACGGTCGTCCCATGCGCCGGCGCTTTTTGCGAGCTCCGGTGGATTTCCGACGCATCAGTTCCCACTTCCAGCCGGAGCGCTTACATCCGGTGCTGGGCGTCAAGCGCCCCCACCGGGGAGTGGATTACGCCGCGCCGGTGGGCACACCCGTCCAGGCCTCGGGCGATGGCTCGGTGGTGTCGGTGGGCTGGAAGGGCGGTTATGGCAACACGGTGGTGCTCCGCCATGGCAGCCGCTTCACCACGCTGTACGGTCATCTGTCGCGCTTTCGCCAGGGTCTGGCACCGGGCGATCGGGTGCGCCAGGGCGATATCATCGGCTATGTGGGGCAGACCGGGCTTGCCACCGGTCCGCATCTGCACTACGAGTTCCGCATCGATGGCGTCCATCAGGATCCGGTGAAGGTGGACCTGCCGGGTCCGGAACCCCTGGCGCCCGGATTGCTGGCGGATTTTCGTGAGCAGACCGATCAATGGGTGCAACGACTGGATCAGCACCGGCGTCTGGCGCTGGCCGAACCGCGCCTCAGCGAATCCGATTGATGTCCCCGCCGGTTGCCACCGGGGAATATTTCATCGGTCTGATGTCGGGGACCAGCGCGGATGCGGTGGATGCCGCGCTGGTGCGCTTCGATCCACAAGTCACGCTGATCGCCACTCATCCGGAACCCTGGCCCGCCGAGTTGCGGGAAGCGCTGCTGGCTCTGACCCGTCCCGGTGCCGACGAACTCGCCCGGCTCGGGGTGCTGGATAACGCTGTGGCCCGGCAGTTCGCCCGGGCGGTGGCGGCGCTGCTCGCCAGGGCCGAACTGCCCGCCTCGCGGGTGCGCGCCATCGGCAGCCACGGCCAGACCGTGCGCCACGGCCCGGATGCCGAGGACCCCTACACCCTGCAGATCGGCAACCCGAGCCTGCTGGCGGAACTCACCGGTATCACCGTGGTGGCGGATTTTCGCCGCCGGGATATGGCCGCCGGGGGCCAGGGTGCGCCGCTGGCGCCAGCTTTCCACGCCGCCTTCTGCGCCGAACCCGACGAGTCCCGGGTGGTGGTGAATATCGGTGGTATCGCCAATATCAGCCTGCTGGCGGCCAGTGGCGAGATCAGCGGTTTCGATACCGGGCCGGGTAATGCGCTGTGTGATGTCTGGATCCGGCGCCACCGGGATCTACCCATGGATCTCGATGGCGGCTGGGGTGCCAACGGTCGCGTCAATCCAGCACTACTGGCGGCATTGCTAGCGGATCCGTATTTTCACCGCGCACCACCCAAGAGCACCGGGCGGGAGTATTTTCACCTTGCCTGGTTGGAGGGCTACCTCGGGGCCTTTCCGGGGCTTCGTGCCGAGGATGTGCAGGCCACCTTGCAGGCGCTCACCGCCGAGAGTATTGCCACTGCCATCCAGCATTTCGCGCCGGACACCGCACGGGTGCTGGTGGCTGGCGGAGGCGTGCATAACCGGGCGCTCATGGATCGCCTCGCGCAGGCGCACGCGCCACTGCCGGTGGCCTCGGTGGCAAGTCTCGGGGTGAATTCGGATTATCTGGAGGCCATGGGCTTTGCCTGGCTGGCCTGCCGGACCCTGGCGGGGGAGAGCGGTAATGTCCCGGCGGTCACCGGTGCCCGGGGACCGCGGGTGCTGGGGGGAATCTATCCGGCTTGAGGCCGGTGGACATCACACCCCGAAGGACGAGCCACAGCCACAGGTGGTGGTGGCGTTGGGGTTGCGGATCACGAACTGGGCGCCTTCCAGACCCTCGGTGTAGTCGATCTCGGCGCCGGTCAGGTACTGAAAGCTCATGGGGTCGATGAGCAAGGTGACGCCGCCCTTCTTCACCTCGGTGTCGCCGTCCTGCACGGTGTCATCGAAGGTGAAGCCGTACTGGAAGCCGGAGCAGCCGCCGCCGGAGATGAACACCCGGAGCATCAGGTCCGGATTGTCCTCCTCCTCAATCAGGCTCTTGACCTTGGTGGCCGCCGCGTCGGTGAATACCAGAGCCTGCATCTCTTCGGTCGCAGCATTCATGGAATAACCTCCTCGGAAAACTTGCGCGTTACCGGCATTATGGGTTTCCTGAGCAAACCGGTCAACAAATTCACGGAAACAGCGGCGGACGCTCCAGGCCGGCGGTCTCCTCCAGCCCGAACATCAGGTTCATGTTCTGCACCGCCTGCCCGGCGGCGCCCTTCACCAGATTGTCGATCACCGACAGCACCACCACGGTATCGCCCCCTTGCGGGCGGTGGATGGCCATCCGGCAGAGGTTCGCGCCCCGCACGCTGCGGGTCTCCGGGTGGGAGCCCGGTGGCATCACGTCCACGCAGGGGTGATCCCGGTAGCGAGTCTCGTAGAGCGCCTGCACGTCCGCACCGGGATCGGTGAGGGTGGTGTAGCAGGTGGCGTGGATGCCGCGGATCATGGGGATCAGGTGTGGCACGAAGGTCAGCCCCACCGCCTCGCCGCAGGCCGCCTCCAGTTCCTGGCGGATCTCCGGCAGGTGGCGGTGGCCGGAGGCGCCATAGGCTTTCAGGGAATCCCCGGCCTCGCAGAACAGGGTATGGGTCTGGGCTCCCCGCCCCGCGCCGCTGACCCCGGACTTGCCATCGGCCAGTAGCTGGCGGCGATCCACGATGCCGGCCTCCACCAGCGGCAGCAGGCCCAGTTGCACGGCGGTGGCGTAGCAGCCGGGATTGGCCACCAGCTGGGCCTCGCGGATGGCCTCGCGGTGCAGTTCCGGCAGGCCGTAGACGGCTGTCGCCAGCAACTCCGGGCAGGCGTGGGGTTGTTTGTACCACAGCTCCCAGAGGGCGGCATCGCGCAGCCGGAAATCCGCGGCCAGATCCACCACCCGCACCCCGGCGGCCAGCAGCGCCGGCACCTGGGTCATGGCGGTGCCGTTGGGGGTGGCGTAGAACAGCACGTCGCAATCCTTCAGGCGCGGGTCGTCCGGGGCGCTGAACACGAGATCCAGGTGGCCTCGCAGGCCCGGGAACAGGCTGTCCACGCGTTTGCCCTGTTCACTCCGGGAGGTGATGGCCTGTAAGCTCACCCGGGGATGCTGCACCAGCAGCCGCAGGAGTTCCGCACCCGTATAGCCGGTGCCGCCGACAATACCCGCTTTGATCATGATCTCCGATACCTGTCGGGGTTGCGATAAGCTGAAAAGTCACCATATAACCCCTTCATAGTAATGGCTGCCCGGAATCGGTACAAATCACCGCCCGGGTTTGGCTGCCGCGCCGACAGGAGTCACCGGCGCGACCACCACGAGGATTGACTATGGAAGCCGTCGATACCATTGCCGCCACCATGGGCGCCGCCTGGGCCAGTGGCATCAATCTCTACGCCACCATCCTGGTGCTGGGGATTTTGAATCTCACCGGCGATATGACCCTGCCGGCCAACCTGCAGATCCTCAGCCACCCCATGGTACTGGGGGCGGCGGGCCTGATGTACTGCGTGGAGTTCGTCGCCGACAAGGTGCCGGGGCTGGATACCGGCTGGGACGGAATCCACACCTTCCTGCGGATTCCCGCCGGGGCGATCCTCGCGGCCAACGGCATGGGCGATGTGGGGCCGGCGGCGGAACTGGCCGCCGGACTGGTGGGCGGCAGCCTCGCCGCCACCAGCCACTTCACCAAGGCCGGTACCCGGGTGCTGATCAACACCTCGCCGGAGCCCTTCACCAACTGGGCGGCCTCGGTCACCGAGGACGTGGCGGCGGTGGGCGGATTGTTCGCGGCGCTGAACTTCCCGCTGGTGTTCCTGGGCTTTCTAGGGGTGTTCCTGATCCTGGTGATCTGGCTGGCGCCGAAACTCTGGCGCGGCATCAAGCGGGTGTTCGCTTTCCTCGGGCGGCTGTTCGGGGCCAACACCCAGCCGGGCGCGCCACCACCACCCTCCTGAGGCGGGAGAGGTCTCAGGCGCAGGCGGTGGGCGCCGGCAACGGCGCCGTGGCCTCACTGAAAGCCAGTGCCAGCGCCAGTAATAACCGATCCGAACCTGTCGGCCCGGCGAACTCCAGCCCCATAGGGAGTCGCGCGCCGCTCATCCCCATGGGCACGCTGAGCGCCGGCAGGCCGGCATTGCTGGCGGGGTCGGTGTTGCGGATATAGGTCTCGAAGGTGGGTGCCTGGCGCCCGTTCAGGCGCACCGTGCCGTCCTCGCCGATGGGGCGGGCGGGCAACGGTGTGGTCGGATAGACCATGGCACTGAGTTGATTATCCCGGAAATAGCCGGCGCAGGCCGCCTGGAGCGCCGGGCGATGCACGCTCATGGCCGCCTGGTAGATATCCCGGGGCATGCGCCCATCACCCTGCTGGCTCTTCAGCACCCCCGCCACATCGGCGCTGGCCACCTGTTGGATGAGCGCCGCCAGTTCCACCTCCGGGGCGTATTCGGCGAGATACTCGGGTAGATCCCGCATCACCTCGTAGAGCGTCACCGGAAAACTCACCGCCGTGTTCAACTCGTTGAGGCGCGGGATATCCGCCTCCACCAGCGCCGCCCCCAGATCCTTCAGCAGCGTCAGCGCCTGCTCGCTGGCCGCGGCCACCTCCGGGTCCAGATCCCGGTAGAAGTATTCCCGGGGCACGCCGAGGCGCACACCGCGCAGGTTGGCGGGCGACAGGGTCCGCGGCGCGCCGGTGATCACTCCATCCAGCAGCGCCACGTCCACCACCGAGCGGGCCATGGGGCCGGCGGTGTCGCGGGT
>JGI12109J20283_11914879_pt1 | contig 35938 bp, 29 predicted proteins | sample ElkSlonscriptome_12_FD_20283 | JGI IMG/M metagenome (IMG submission 20283)
GACTGGTCTCATCGACTTCACAAATGAGGACACGGATATGGCGCATGGCTTGCTCCTTTCGTGGGTCGCCGATCTTCCGCTATCCTACCATAGGACGGGAAGTGCGTCCCAGGGCTTTTGCGCGCTAACAATTTTTTTGTGAAAAAGATCGAGAATCTTCCACCCTGCCGGAGGCGATATCGACTTCCGGGGGAGGGAGCGCGTAACTCGTGTCAATAACATAATCACCAACGCACAACCACCCGCAGGTTCGCTTTACCTGCGGGTGGTTATTCATACTACAAATCAGTCGAGGTTGGCTGGACTATGCCTCACAGCCGATGCCATCCTTAGCCTGAGAAAACCACGAAGATCACGAAGCACACGAAGCAATGAACCTGGTTCCTGGCGAGCGATTTCACCTGATGTACAACCCTTCATGTTGCTTCGTGTGCTTCGTGGTTGGTCTGCTGATTGCAGGTTAGAAATCAGATTGGTATTACACCCGCTTCAGGCGGGCCTGCTTCGCCGCCAGTTTCTTCTCGCCGCCCCGATCAAATATCACCGTCACAATCAGATCGTCCGGCGGCCCGGCGACTGCCTTGACCGTTCCCGCACCAAAGCGCGGATGTCGCACCCGGTCATTGCGCTGGAACATTCCGCTTCTACCGCTGTCAGCCCGGGGAGCGACCGGTGCCGGCTGCGATTGCTCCGCTGGAGCCGGCAATTGCCAGAGGCTGACCAGGTCGGGTGGCGGGGCGTTCGTGCCGGCAGATCGGGCCGCACGTTGCTGCTGTGGGGTGAGAACCAGTTGCTGGATCATGGATGCTACGCCGGCGCGTGTATCGGGGGATACCTGCCACCAGCGGCTGAAGTAGCGCTCCAGATGGTAGCGCGGTGGATAACGCGCCATCACCAGGGCATCCTGGCGACCCCAGGTTGCCGGGTCGCGGGCCAGCGAAGATTGCATTGCACTGACCGCGTCAAGTGTCTGGCGATACTCGGCCTCGCGCAGAAAGGGCGAGATCGGCACATGCTTCAGGCAGTAGACCCGCAGATGCAACTTTGAGCGGGTAATCGCCACATAGAGCAGGCGGCGCTCCTCCTCGATCCGCTCCTCCTCGCCAAAGGGGAAGGTGCCCTCGTTGCAGTGCGGAATAAAGACCATCGGCCACTCCAGCCCCTTCGAGCGAAAGATTGTCGTGATGGTCACGCGCTCTCCCTGGCCCGCGCTATCATCGGCCATTGCCGCCGCAGAGTCCTGCAGATGTTGCAAAAAGGTGGGAATGCTCCCGCGATCCTGGGCATAGTCCAGCAGCGCGGTAACGTTGGCCGCCTTGCCCGCGCCTGTCTCCGGAAAGCCGCTGCTCTCGCGCAGGTAGTCGCGGTAGCCGAGGCGTGCTTCCAACTCCTGCAAGACCTGGCTCGCCGGGAGATCTGCATCAACGCCGGCCAGCCAGGTGAAGAGGTCGGCCAGTTGCGTAATTTTCTCTGCACGCCGCACCTGCGTCAGATCAGCGCTGGTAGCCCGCAGCGCCTGACTCAACGGCAGCCGCTGCCGGAGCACCAGCTCGCGCACCCGGTCGCTCCAGTCGCGGGAGAGGTAGCGCTTCGGCTGGTTGTAGATGTTGCGCCAGGCATCCCCCAGCTTCGTCACCTGCTCCGGTGTCAGCACCACGCCCGCCTGCAGATCGCGTTCGATCACCCCCAGGTGCAGATAGTTCAGCAGCGTCAGAATCTCGGCGCGCTGGTAGAAGGGCACGCCACCGACGATGCGGTAGGGAATAGCGGCGGCGATTAAGAAATGTTCGATGTAGGGCGTCTGCGCATAGATCCGCACCAGGACCGCCACTTCGTTCGGCGGACGGCCCGCCGCAAGTTCGGCCTGGATCTCCTGGACCAGACCGCGCCCCAGGTGAGCATGACTCTCCGCAAAGGCGACCCGGGTAGAACCGGCGAAGCCCTGCGTCAGGCCCAGGCGTTTGGGCCGGCGCTTGCGGTTGTGCTCAATCACGCAGTTTGCCAGCACCACCTGCGAAGCCTTGCAGCGGAAGTTGTCATCGATCAGGTAGACCTGCGCATCATAGCGCTGCTGAAAGGTCAGGATAAAACGCGGGTCCGCGCCGCGCCACTCGTAGATCGTCTGGTCGTCGTCGCCAATTGCCATATAGTTGCGGTGCGGCACGGTCAGCAGATCCAGGATCTCGGCCTGCGCCAGATTTACATCCTGGAACTCATCCACCAGCACACACTCGGCCTGACGGCGAAACTCGGCCAGCAGGTCGGTATGCCGGACCAGCAGTTCCCAGCCGGTCATCAGCATATCGTCAAAGGTGATCTGCCCCTGCTCACAGCGTAGCTCTTCAAACAGGCGGTAGAGATCAAGATACCAGGCGAGGTTTTCGGGCGGTTGTGCCTGCGTTGCCACGGTTTGACCAGGGGATGGCAGGTCGGCCTGCTCCAGATTGGCGTAGCGCAAATTGCCCTTGCATGCACTCACAAAATTGAGAAAGTCCTCGACATCCATTCCCTCCAGTTCATCGCGGTAAGCCACCCGCCGATTGCGCGCCAGCGCCAGCGTCTGGTAAACGATGCTGCGCGAGAGATCGGACTCGTCGGAGTTATCGAACGCGACACGGGGGAGATAGCCGCACTGCTGGGCCCGACGAATTACGCGATACCCCAGCGCGTGGAGCGTCACCAGGCGCACATCGGCGCAGTGCGGCCAGCGCTTGAGGGCCGTACGAATATCCTGAACCGTGGCCCGGCTAAACGATGTTGCCAGAATGCGGTCAGGCGGAAAAATCTGCTCGCGCGCCAGGCGTTCGATCCGCCGCACCATCGCGGTGGTCTTCCCGGCACCGGCAACGGCAAACACCAGCGCCGGCCCGATATTATGATCGACAATCGCCTGCTGTTGCTCGGTCAGGGGGTTGGAAGGATCTGTCATAGGCGCTGTTCCTGTTGATTGGGTAGGGCAATGAATTGCCGACTAATGCTGAATAAGCTCCGGTTCGAGGAAGCCGTCGGTATGCACGATGTGCTTGATCGTCTCGGGCAGGTTCAGGAGTTCCTGCCGCAGGAAGGTCGGGTAGAGAGGGGCATCTGCCAGGGAGTCGAGGGGCAGCCAGCGGAAGAGAATCTTGCGCCGCTTCTCCCAGCCAATGATATCGTCATCTTTCACATACAGATGCGGGTCGGGGGGCAGATGCATCAGGAAGTAGAGTCCCAGTTCGTGGAAGGCGCGGTGCCGGTGCCAGAAGAAATTCTCGCCGATCCAGAGCAGCCGTTCGACCGTGACTTCCACATCGAGTTCCTCACACATCTCGCGCTTGAGTGAGGTTGTCGCGGTCTCTAGCAGTTCGGCCCGCCCGCCCGGCAGGAAAAAGATATCATCCCAGCCACCGCGCTGCATAAAAACATACCCCTCGTGCAGCGCAATCCCGGCGACCCGATAACTAAACCTGACACTGCCATCGTCAAATGTAATCATTCCTGCTCCGATGCTGTCAAAAACGTTGTCTATTCTTTATTGAGCAGTATACCATTAGAATGTTTCGCGTGTGCGACCTATCCCACGCCCGGCACGACTACCGAAATCGTGCTACGATAGTTAGACAAGCGAAAAGTTGCAAAAACAAGGAGGGAACAGTGCAGTTCGACATGATGATCATTGGCGGGGGACCGGCCGGCGTTTCGGCGGCGTTGCGGGCGCGCGAACTGGGCGCAACCGTGGCGCTGATCGAGCGCGGGCAGATGGGCGGAACTTGCACCAACGACGGCTGCGTACCGACGCGGGTGCTGGCGAAAACCGCGCGACTGGTGCGCGATGCCCGCCAGTTTCAGACCTATGGCTTGCTGGCCGAACCGCCGCAACTGGATTTTACCCGCGTGCTGGCCCGTGTCCGCCAGGTTGTCACCCAGATCCACGAGAAAAAACAGGTGATTGATCATCTGGCGCAGGCCGGTGTCACCGTCTTTGCGGATGTCGGCACGGCACACTTTGTCGATCCGCACACCCTGGCGCTGGCCGATGGGACAACACTTCAGGCTAAAAATTTCATTATTTGCGCCGGCGGCCATGCGCGACGGCTGGAGTTTCCCGGCAGCGAGCATACCCTGACCCACAGCGATGTCTGGAGCCTGCCGGCGTTGCCGCGCTCGGTTGTGGTTGTGGGCGGCGCAGCGACCGGCTGCCAGTTGGCCTCGATCCTGTCCGACTTTGGCGTGGAGGTCTGGCTGCTCGATACCGCGGCCCGCATCCTGCCCGCCGAGGATGAACTGGTTTCGCAGACCATGACCCGGCGCTTTCAGTTGCAGGGAATTCGGGTGATTCCTGGGATTGAGGCGATCAAGGCGATTGTTCCGGATGCGAAGTTCGGGCTGCGCCTGCACTACACGCAGCATGGCGAGGAGCGCAATATCCCGATTGCCTCGGTGATTATGGCGGTCGGGTGGGTCGGCAATGCCGAGCAACTGAACCTGGCGGCGGCGCAGGTGGAAACCGAGCGCAGCTATATCAAGGTCAATGATGCGCTGCAAACCTCGGCCCCGCATATCTACGCGGCCGGCGATATTACCGGGCGGATGATGCTGGTGCAGACGGGCAGCCAGGATGCGCATGTCGCCGCCGAGAATGCCATCCTGGGCGTGGCCCAGCAGCGCCGCTCGGAGATTGTGCCCCACGGCGGCTTTACCGATCCGGAGTATGGCAGCGTGGGCCTGACCGAGCAGCAGGCGCGTGACCTGAGCGACTGCATCGTCGCTGAAGTGCCCTACACCGACCTGGACCGCGCGGTGGTTGACGGCCGCACAGAAGGCTTCTGTAAGCTGATTGTGGACCGCGAAACGCACCAGATCCTGGGCGGGCATGTCGTTGGAGAGCAGGCGGTTGAGGTAGTGCAACTCCTGGCGGCGGGAATTGCGGCGGGGTTGCGCGTCGAGCAGTTAGCCGACCTGGAACTGGCCTACCCCACCTTTACCGCCATTGTCGGCAGCGCGGCCCGGCAGATCGTCCGCGAACTTAATCTGCAGCCGGCGGTGCATGGCTGGCGCGGCCTGCGCCCCATCCGCATTTTGCCGGAGGAGGAAGAGATCCAGGATGCCGCCTGAGCCGGTGATCATGCGCGGCGGCGTAAACCAGACGACCGCCGCCGCACCCAAACTTACGCCGCATCCGGTACAAATGCCGCCGTCAACTCGGCGACGCGGGCATAGCGTTGGTAAATATCCGCCAGCACCGCGTCGTCAACCTGCGGCGCATTGCGGTAGACCTGCTTATCCAGCATGCGGCCCTTCTCGCCGCCCGGCCAGATCCGCCAGGAGTCATTGTCGATCACATCCGCCACCAGCAGCGACGGCGTGCTGCCGACTGTGGGCTGTTGATCCGCTGTCGCCACCCCATGCCCAAACTCGATCTTGAGATCAACCAGCGTGACCGCCTGCGTGGCCCAGGCCTGCTCCAGTTGGGTGAAGACCTGGCGACCCGTTGCGCACATCTGCTGGACCTCGGCGGCAGTTGCGATGCCCTGGCCGACAATCTCCACTTCGGTGATCTGCGGGTCGTGGTGCAGATCATCCTTGAGAAAGAACTCCACCAGCGGCGGATCAAAGCGGGTACCCTCGCTCACCTCGGGATGGCGCTTGAGATAGGAGCCGGTCGCCATCCGGCGCATCACTACCTCCAGCGGAAGCATAGCGCAGCGCCGCACCACCGTCATGGCCGGCTCCGGGGCCGCGACAAAGTGCGTGGCAATCCCAGCGCGGTTGAGCAGCGTAAACACATTCGCGGTTGTCTGCCCGGCCAGCGCGCCCTTGCCGGGGATAGTGTTGCGCCGCGCGCCATCCCCGGCAGTAATTCCATCCTTGTGTTGCAGCACCACCAGCGCGGGATCGGTGGGATGCGCATAGATGATTTTGGTCTTTCCCTCCGCGATCTTCTCTCCCAGTTCCATACCTCTACCTTCGGTTTATCATATCTTTTCCATTCTTGCCATTCGTACCTGCTGTCACATGCTGCTGCTGCAAAGCATGCACAATACCTTTTTGTAGATTGTTCAGGGTGACAATACCACTCAGGTCTGCGCCCATACCAACCAGCGTCTGCGCCACCTCCGGGCGAATGCCGGTCAGGATGATCTGCGCCCCCAGCAGTTTTACCGCCTGCGCCGCGCGCACCAGCGCATGCGCCACCTGCGTATCGACAACCGGCAGGCCGGTGATGTCCAGGAGAGCAATCGTGGCCCGGTGGGTTGCTACCCCCTCAAGCAACGTTTCCATCACCTGCTGGGCGCGGGCACTGTCCATGCTGCCGATCAGCGGCATAACCACCACGCCATCGGCAACCGGAATAAGCGGCGTACTCAACTCATGCAGTGCGGCCCGCTGCGCCTCGATCACCTGGGCCTGCAACTGACTACGCTCTTCCTCAGTCCGTTTCCGCTCGCTGATATCCCGCACAAACGCCAGGCTGTACTCCTCTCCATTGTACTGCATGTAGTTGGCGGAGATCTCCACCGGCACCCGGCGACCAGCTTTGGTGTAGTGCTGCCCCTCAATAATGACCGAGCCTTTGTGGGCAAAAAAGCCGTCCCATGCCTCGAGCGGATAAGCGGGATCGAGATCAAACACCGTCATAGCGAGAAACTCGTCCCGGGTGTAGCCCAGTTGTTGACAGGCGGCTTCATTAATCGCGGCAATCGTGCCGTCTCGCCGGATCCAGTAGGTCGCATCGGTAATCAGTTCAAACGACCGTTGGGTAAATTCGAGCCGTTCGCGGTCGCGCTCCTGTGCGGTAATATCGCGGATAATTGCCGCCATTCCGATTGGCTCACCATTGTTATCCCGAACGAGCAAGGCCGATGTATGGCTGATAAACTGGCTGCCATCTTTGCGCCGCCGCATCTGCTTACCCTGCCAGGAACCCTGTGTCCGGATTTGCTGCACAATATGAGCCGCCTGGTTCAGTTCATCTTCGGGATAAAACTGCTGCATATGCATACTGAGCGACTCATCACCATAGCCAAACATTGTCTTAAAAACCGGGTTGACATAGGTCAGAATACCCTGCAGATCACTCACGACCACGGCATCGGGCACACTCTCGACCAGTGCATAAAATTTGCGTAACGCCTGCTCGGTTTCTACCTGCTCGCTGATATCGCGGGCAACTGTCGAGAGAAACTGCATTTCACCGTCCGGCCCGCGGTGACCAATAATCACCTGCGAGACCGGCATTTCCTGCCCGGCTTGATTGAGAAAGACCGTTTGCCCCCGCCAGATGCCTTTCTGCATGACGGCCGGCATGGCCTCCTGTGCAATTAGATCATTGACCCAGGCCGGGTGGGTATCGCTCATGCGGATCCGGGTGATATCTGCGCCCGGCTCCAGCGCCAGGATGCGCCGCGCTGCCTGATTGAAGTAGGTAATCTGTCCCTGCATGTTGGCGATAGCAACAAAATCGGGGGTTGCCTCGATGATCGCCTCCAGCCGGGCCTGGGCTTCCGCTAGTTGTTTGCGTTCGGTAATATCATGCATAATCGAGAAGAAGAGCGGTTGACCACTCGCCTGGGGCAGCGCAATCAACAGTATCTCAGCCGGGAAGAGTTCACCGTCGGCACGTCGATGCATCCATTCAAACCGGATACTCCCTTGCTCCATCACGCTGGTAACCATTTCCGCGGTTCCCTCACCGGATGGCCTACCATCCGGCTGGGTTGGTGGTAATAGATCGTCCGGTGTCAGCGTCAGAACATGCTCACGGTCACGACAGCGGAGGATTTCGACTGCGGCCTGGTTGCAGTCGAGGATGCGCAATCCATCGCTCAAGAGCATGGCATCAACGGAATGTTCAAAGACATGTCGAAAGCGGGTTTCGTCGGCACATGTGGAGTGGGTCTGCCGGAATGCGGCAAGCTGCTGCTCCAATTCGGTCACGCGCTGCCGTAGCGCGGCCAGTTCCTCATTGGTAGTCTGCGGAAGTGTATCATTGGTCATGGGACGGAACTCCTTACTCCTTATCTCTCTGCGAGTCAGGGATGCCGACATTGCCATCCGGGAGCACACTACTCGCGCGTGTTGTTCTACTGTAAGCGATCCATGTTACCAGATTGAAGCCACTGTGCGGCAGCATGGCTCCCACACGCCGAACCTGGTCACATGACCAGGGCAGCGCTCGATCTTTTGCGCGATTGAATGGTACGGCACCTGCCTGATGCTGTCGGAAAGCGATCCGGGTACAATGCTGCTGAGATACGCACCACAGTTCAACGACGTACGTCCTGTAAATCACAGGACGTACGCGGTGTGCATGCAAACGGGCCGTTTGCTCCCGATAACGGTACATTTCGCCTGCGGCAGCATGGTACGTTTCTAGCTTTTTCCGGAACATGTGGCACAACGTGCCACATGTTCCGGAAAAAGGATGTCCTATTCCGCCCTGCCGGAGGCGAATCGGGCCGTTTGTCCAGGCAAACGCCTGGTTTGATCATCCACCGCGTAACTCGTATAAATCAGAGAAAGATGGAGAGTAAGATACGGTGACAACCAACGCAATTTATACCGAACAACTGACCCGTGATTTTGGTACGGTGCGGGCAGTGGCAGATCTCACGCTCGCGGTACCACGCGGGATTGTTTTTGGCTTCCTGGGCCGCAACGGTGCCGGCAAAACCATCACGATCCGGCTACTGCTGGGCCTGCTGGAGCCGACCGGCGGCCAGGCGACCGTGCTGGGGCATGACACGCGCACCCAGGCCGATCGGATCCGGGCGCAGACCGGCGCACTACTCGAGCACGACGGCCTGTACGAGCGCCTCAGTGCGCAGGATAATCTGGAGTTCTTCGGGCGGATCTACCGACTCGCAGCGGATGCGCGGCAGGCCCGGATTCAGGAACTGTTGACCCACTTTGGCCTCTGGGAGCGCCGCACCGAGCCAGTGAAGGACTTCAGCAAAGGTATGCGCCAGAAGCTCGCCGTAGCCCGCGCGCTGCTGCACCGCCCGCCGCTGATCTTCCTGGATGAGCCGACTTCCGGGTTGGACCCGGTGGCATCCGCTTCGTTGCGCGAGGATCTGGCTACCCTGGTTGAGCACGAAGGGGTTACAGTGTTTCTCAACACGCACAACCTGGCCGAGGCAGAAAAACTTTGTAATCAGGTGGGCATTATCCGCGATGGGCACCTGCTGACGGTTGGCAGCCCCGCCGAACTACGCACCCGCTACAGCCACCCACGCATCGAAATCGTCGGGCAAGGCTTCGACGAGCAGGTGCTGCAAACGCTTGCGCGCCATCCCGCCGTCGCCGGCGTCGAGCGCCGAAATGGACATTTGAGCCTTAACCTGCAGCCGGGAATAGATGACATTGCCCCGCTGGTTAGCCGGATCATCGGCAGCGGCGTCGCAGTGGAAGAGGTACGCAAGGGCACTGCGAGTCTGGAGGAGGCGTTCCTGCAGTTGATGGAGGAGGAACCAGCATGATCAACGATACCGCCACGGTGCTCTGGAAGGAGTTGACCGAACTGACGCAGAGCATGCGCCGGCCCGCTGCACTCATCGGGATTGCAATCTATCTCGGCTTCTTTGGCGTGGGGCCCGCGCTGATGATTGGCCCGGCCTTTGCCTCCTCGCCGCTGACGCTGGCCTTCTGGATCATCCTGCCCGCGATTGTCGGGATTGGCGTGGCGACCAATGCCTTCGCCGGAGAGCGTGAGCGGCACACGCTGGAGACGCTGCTGGCAACCCGCCTGCCCGACCAGGCGATTCTGTTTGGCAAACTGGGCGCGGCGGTGCTCTTCAGTATGAGTTATGTCATCCTGGCAATGCTGGTGGGACTGGTTACGCTCAACCTGGCATCGGGAGAGCCGGGACTGCTGCTTTACAGCCCAACGTTGCTGCTGGGCGGGTTACTGATCTGCCTGCTGGTGTCGGGCGTGCTGGTGGCAGCAGGGGTGCTGACTTCGCTGCGGGCCGCAACCGTACGCGAGGCGGCACAGAAACTCTCGCTGGTGATGCTGCTGCTGTTTGTGCCCTATTTTTCGCTCAATTTTATTCCGCTGGAGCAGCGTGCGGTCATTATCGAGCGGATCAACCAGATTAACCTGGGGCGGCTGCTGCTGATTGCCGGAAGCATGCTGTCGATTCTGGCCGGGGTACTGATGAAGCTGACGTTGCAACGCTTTCAGCGGGCGCAGTTGCTACCGGCACAGGCATCCACCGGGAAGCCGACGGCTCCGTCACAGACCGATCAGCCGGATCATCCGACGCAACCGGCCCACACTGCGCGGCGCAGGGAGATGCCTAACCTACCCACGCCCCTGGCAGACCTGCTGACCGTGATCTGGAAGGAGTGGCATGAAATGATGCAGCGCGATGGCGGCATGCGGTCAACCGGACGACGATTAGGACTGGTGGGTATCGTGCTGATCGGCATCATTTTGCCGTTGCAGAGCGGCCAGGACTGGGTCACTGCAGGTGGGGCGCTCTTCGCCTGGATTATTATTCCGGCCATCCTGGTGATGCAGACGATTGCCGACAGCTTTGCCGGGGAACGCGAACGGCACACACTGGAGACGTTGTTGGCAACCCGCCTGTCCGCGCGGGTAATCCTGATCGGCAAGCTGATTACACCGCTGCTCTGGGCGTGGGCTGTCACCCAGGGGCTTATTCTGATCAGCCTGGTGACGGTAAATCTGGCTGCCGGGCAAGGTACGCTGCTGCTCTTCCCGCCGGAAATGCTGCCGGCCGGGATGGGGTTCGGGCTGCTGCTGGGGCTATTGATGGCAAGCATCGGAGTGCTGCTCTCGCTACGCGCGGCAACGGTGCGGCAGGCGCAGCAGGCGCTCGCGCTGGCCTATTTTGCGCTGGCAATCGGCTACGGGCTGCTGATCGGACTGACAATCGTGCTGCTGGAGTTGTTCAATGTGGGAACGGGGTGGCTCGAAACGGGCGGTCTGGTTGCGGTGGGGCTGGTGTCGGCCGGAGTGCTGGCCGTCATCGACGCGGGAATGCTGGCGCTGGCGCTGCGGCGCTTCCGCCGGGATCGGCTGCTGCTGGTGTAAACCGGATGGCGCGAGGAGGCACAATCGTCTCGCCTCCTCGCCGCATCAATCCGCGATCTGCACACCCTCACCCTCGATCAAGCAGCCGACCTGCCGTGCCTCGGGCACGGCTGCCAGGGCTGCAGCAACCGCATCTGCCGGGACGATGACCAGCATGCCCAGGCCCATGTTGAAGGCGTGGAAGGCTTCCTGCTCCGGGATATTGCCCAGGCGCAGAAGCAGATCGAAGATCGGCGGCACTTCCCAGGTGCCACGGCGGATCACCGCACCCAGCCGCCTGCCGGTCTGCTCCGTCGCCGCGGCCCAGACGCGCGGCAAATTGTCCAGCACGCCACCGCCGGTAATATGGGCCAGCGCTTTGACGGGTACGGTTGCGCGCAGGCGCGTTACCTCCTCCAGGTAGGAGCGATGCACCGCCAGCAACGCCGCGCCAATGCTCGCCCCCCCAAGTTCGGCCGGGCAGGCGTCATAGGCAGAGTGCTGTTCGACCAGGCGACGAGCCAGCGAGTAGCCGTTGGTGTGCAGGCCGCCGGCAGGCAGCGCCAGGATTGCATCACCGGGAGCAAGATCGGTGCGGGGCAGCATCTGCTCTCGTGCGACCACGCCAACGATGGTTCCGGCCAGGTCAAACGCCCCCGGCGCATAGACATTGGGCATTTCCGCAGTTTCGCCGCCGAGCAGGGCACAGCCTGCTGCCCGGCATGCCTGCGCCACACCGCCCACCACCGCCGTGACCATCGCCGGATCGAGTTGCGCTGCGGCGATATAGTCCAGAAAGAAGAGCGGCTGCGCGCCCTGCACCAGGATATCGTTCACACAGTGGTTCACCAGGTCTTGCCCGACCGTGTCATAGCGCTGCATTGCCGCCGCCACCAGTGTTTTGGTGCCGACCCCATCGGTGCTGGCGACCAGGATGGGCGACTCAACTCCCGCCAGCGCCAGGCCGGCATCGAAGCAACCACCAAACGCGCCCATGCCTGCCAGCACCGCCGGGCCATGCGTGGCACGCACGGCGGCGGCCATCAGCTCTTTTGCGCGGGTTGCTGCGGCAATATCTACCCCCGCCGCCCGGTACGTTGATTCTTCCATATGTTTCTTCTGCCAATCACACGACTTACGCGGTCGTTCATCAAACCGGGCATTTCACCCGGTGAACGGTAGAATCGCCTGCGGCAGCGTGGTAATCCTTTTCTTCTTTTTTCAAAAAAATTCACGTTGTGAATTTTTTTGAAAAAAGATCGGGTTTCTTCCACCCTGTCGGAGGCTGAAATACCTTTCAGGTCAACGACCACGCAACGCGTGTCAATCACACGCGTTACGCGGTCGTTCATCAAACCGGGCATTTCACCCGGTGAACGGTAGAATCGCCTGCGGCAGCATGGTACTTTTTTGTCTTTTTCCGGAAAATCCGGCTCGGAGAGCCAGATTTTCCGGAAAAAGAATGTCTCATTCCACCCTGCCGGAGGCGAATCGGGCCGTTTGTCCCGACAGACGCCTGGTTTGAAACCGACCGCGTAACGCGTGTCAATCACCAGCGTTACGCAGTGGGCGTTTGGACCACGAACTACGGACTACAGACGACGGACTACTCCAGCTTCGCCAACAACTGCATGTAGGCTTCGCTCTGGGCCTGAAACACATACTGCACCGGCAGCACCGTTAGCGAAACCGCTCCAATGCTGCGCAGGTAGTCCAGCGCCGGCAGCAACTCCTCCTGCGGCAGGACCATGTTCACGGCATACCAGTTCTCTGTTGTGGTAGCCGCCTCGGAGGCGGTATGTTTGCTCCAGACGGGTGAAATAGTCGGTCCTTGCAATCCCGCCAGTTCCGGCCGGGCGGTAACCAACCGTCCGACCGCCTCAACCGAAGTTCCGCACATGTTGGCCGTCACCGTGTGGAACAGCCGCCCCCGCCGCCGCGCCTCGAGTAACTCCAGCAACTGGCGCGCCAGGGCCAGTCGCGCCGGATCGTTGCGCAAGGTGCGGCGGCTACCCACCAGGCAGGCCTGGGAACGCAGGATCGGCCCCCCCACAATTTTAAGCTGGTTATCCCGCAGCGCCGTGCCGGTCTCGGTGATATCGGCGATAATATCGGCATAGCCCAGACTCGGCGCGGCCTCGGTTGCCCCTTCGGAGGGCACCAGACGAAAGGCGTTGATACCATGCATGTAGCAGAAGCGCCGCACCGCGTTGGGAAATTTGGTAGCGATGCGTAGCGGCCGCCCCTGCCCTTGCAGTTCAACCGCCAGGTCTGCCAGATCTTGCAGCGAGCTCACGTCGATCCATGCCTGGGGCACCGCAAAGACCAGTTCGACCCGCCAGAAGCCCAGATCTTCATAGAGGATCAGCAGATCTTCATCATCATCACGGCGCTCGCGGACCAGATCCATCCCGGTAATGCCGACATCAATTGTACCTTCGGCCACCTTCTCGACAATGTCACTGGGGCGGTGCAGCAGCACTTCCGTGTTGGGCAGACCGCGCAGCGTGGCAATATACTGGCGTGGATTGGCGCGCGAAATGCGGAGGCCACAGCTCTCCAACAACGACACCGATCCATCGTAGCCGGAACCTTTTGAGGGTATTGCAAAACGTAGCATAGTATTCGGCATCAGGAGTACCGGGCGTGAGTTGCTGCTCACTGATTGCCCGTTGAGTTGTCCGACCCCCACTCCTTTGCCTTCAGCCTCCCATTTACCTTGCCTGGATCCTGGTCCTGACGTTCGTTCCGCGCCGCGCCATCCGCTGCGGGGCCGTGCGTTATCGGGTCATCCGGTGCCGGTTCATCGGTGGTGGGCGGTTGATCGCCCGCCGGCGCAGTCATGCGTTCCCACCAGATCTGCACCGCTTCTTCGGGCGAAGCATGCTTACAGTGGTCAACATAAGCTTGATAGCGCACCCGGCGGCGCTCGTAGAGCACCTGGAGCGATGCCACACTCCCCTCATGCAGCAGTTGCTCCACCGCGCCGGCCATTCGTTTGACGGCCAGATCGAGCGTGGTATTGCCCAACGAGGCCGAAGCCAGTCCGCGTGGGTCGCGCCCCAGCACCCCGCTGTCGGCCGGGGTGAGTGCGCCGGTCCCCAGCGCGTCCAGGTCAACCAGATGCGCCCGGAGCGCCAGCAGCACCGATGTTTCCCAGAGGGCCCCGTGATCCAGCATTTCTTCGTCAACCAGGGCCAGCGGTGGCAATGCCAGCACCAGCAGGCCGGCATGCTGCTGCATGGCCTGCATTGCAGTCTCCATCAGCACTAGCTCGTGCGCCGGCGCATAGTGCCCACTGATAACCACAATAACCCGCCAGTCCGCGCCCGCCAGTTGCGCAAAAATATCTTCCCAGAGCCGCCGTACAATCTCGCTGTCGATTGCAAGAGAGGTAGCATGCGGTACTGTAGTAATCGGCCACCAGGTCGTAGGCAGAAGCACGCCCCCGGTACGCTGCGCGATACGCTCGGCAACGTCCTCGGCAATCATGCCGTCCAATCCCAGGGGAAGATGCGGCCCATGCCACTCCAGCGCGCCCCAGGGCAGATAGGCGACGGGCACCGCCGCGCGAATAGCCGCCAGTGCATCCGGGCGTAGTTCGGTATACTTTCCCCAGCGAGGTGTTGCTGCTGACATCGCTTCTCCATATCCGTATTCCGTATCCCGTAGTCCGTAGTCCGTATCCGGTATGCCGTCGTCTGTACTCCGTAGTCCGTACTCCGTATCTGGTATGCCGTAGTCCGTACTCCGTACTCCGTAGTCGGTTCTCAGTTCTCAGTTCTTTGTTCTCAGTTCTTTGTTCTCAGTTCTTTGTTCTTTGTTCTGCAAACGTTCTCTAAAACTCTTCGATCCGGCGGCGCTGCTCTTCGCGGGTATGCAGATTGCGCCAGACCAGTTCGCCCCGCTCGCGCTCCTCCGGGCCGACAATGGCCACATAGTCTACACCCCGGCGCGCGGCATCACGCAGGTTGTTGGTGACGCCCCGCCCACGCACATCCACCATCACCACATAGTCGCGTTCGCGCAACCGCTGCGCAACCGTGAGTGCGTAGGGATAATCGGCATCGGCGACGGGCATCACCAGCACTTCCAGGCGGCGTTCGGGGGCGGCGTTATCGGCCTGGGCGGCCGCGATCCGTTCCAGCCCATAGGCAAACCCGATGGCGGGCACCGTCTGGCGACCACCCAGCGCCAGCACCAGATCGTCGTAACGTCCACCACCGCACAACTGGTACTCTTCAGCGTCATAGATTTCAAAGATCAACCCGGTATAATATTGCAATCCGCGCCCCAGGCCAAAATCCAGCACGATCCGCTCGTGTGACAGGCCATGCGCGGCCAGCAGTGCCAGTACCGCTTCGAGTTCGTCCAGCGCGCCGGTCGGCAGGTTGTGTTCCGCCAGCAGCGCGGCGGCCTGGGGCAATGCCTCGGTGGGGACGCCCCGGATCTGGCTCAACTGCTGCAGCAACGCCATCGCCTGTTCCACACGCGACTGGGCATCACCCCGGCGCATTTTGCGCACCAGCCGGTTGACAATTGCTTCGGGTGGACGGGTGCCAAAATTCAGGTTAACCTGCATGGCCCGCAGGGTATGCAGCAGCAGCGCCGTTGCCTGCTCATCATCCAGACCTTCGAGCAGCGAGGCATCGAGCGGCAGATCATCCGGCGGCCCATCCAGGCGGGAGCGAATCGCCGCATCACCCTGGGTCCGCAAGCGCTCCAGCCCCCAGACGAGCAACCCCTGGGTGCGCTCGGCCAACCCCAGGTTGCTCAACAGGCTGCGTGTCAGGCCGATATGTCCGATTGTCACACGGTAGTCCGACACGCCGGCCGCATCCAGACCGGCGCAGGCCAGCGCCAGCACTTCGGCATCGGCACGCGGCGCAGGTCCGCCAACCAGTTCTACACCGACCTGGGTAAACTGGCGATAGGTCGTGCGCTGCGGTCGCTCATAGCGAAACACGGGACCACTGTAGGCCAACCGCAGGGGTAGTGGCTGCTCCTGCATATGCGTCACATAGGCGCGTAGCACCGAAGCGGTCCACTCCGGGCGCAAGGCCAGATCGCGCCCACCGAAGTTAAACTCGTAGACGCGACCAACCAGTTCCTCGCCCAGCTTCCGCAGGTAGAGATCGCGATGCTCAATCACCGGCAGATCAAGCATGGCATAGCCATACCGCGCCAGCAGATCTTCCAGCATGATGCGTATTCGCGCCAGCGTGTGCTGCTCGGACGGCAGGATGTCGTGCATGCCCCGGACGGCTTCAATCGTCGCGTTCACAGTATATCCTCAGAACTACATTCACTCGAAATTGCGAGGGGTATTGTACCCTATCTGTTGCGGGGGAACAAGCGCAGCCGGCAGTATCACCGAAGCAAAAGAGGCGAGCCGGCAACCGGCCCGCCTCACGCCTCACGCCTCATACCTCAGAAACTGTCTGAAACGGGTTGGTCATGGGGCGACGGCCCCGGCGCGGGAGTCCCGGCGTCCGCCGGGGTGTGGCCGGAACCGGCTGAAGCCGGGACTCCGGGGGCGCTGTCCGGTGTCGCAGGGCACCCAGCATGCCGTGGGATGCCGTGGGACCGACGCGCATCATCTTTTCAGACAGTCTCTCAGAAATCCGTCTCGCACATGCCGGCGGAGCAGGCCAACTCCTGCGCGGCGGTGGTCAGGTCTTCCTCCTCGTAGCGGTAAATCTTCGAGAAGTCGATGGCTGGGAATGCGGCGGCACGGCGCTCATACTCGGCCTGGCTGATCTCAACATAGGGCATCTGGGCATAGTTGGCATCAAATGCCGGCAGGAAGGTCAGCCCACCGATCTGATCGCGGTGCTCCCAGACCCACTTCATCAGGTCGAGCACTTCGTCGGGGCGATAGGTAATCGTGGCCGAGGGATTATGCTCCGTCCAGTAAAGCTTGTTCTGCAGCCAGAACTCACACTGCTGGATGGCCGAGCGATCCTGGCGCGTCATGGCGTTCTCCGGCGCTTTGACCGGGAAGTGAATCACCCAGGTATTCGCATTATCGGGCGTCTGCCCATTCTCCGGGTCCATCGGCACGCCCGCACTGCGCAGCACATGAAAGAGCGGCGAGTAGGTCGCCACGCGCACATTGCGCACATAGTAGGGTGCCCAGCGCGCATGCAGCCCGGAAGAGCAATTTAGCAACTGCGATGAATTTCCGCTCGGTTTCACACACGTAATCGCTGCCGACTGATTAATCCCCAGTGCCGCCGCCGTCTCCCGGTTGACCCCGACAGCAACCTGGAGCAACTGCGCCTTGACCTGCGCATCCTGCGCCACCGGGCTATCCATCTGGCCGGTGATATCCACACCCAGCAGCCGCTCTTCGTCGCAGTTCTGCTGCCACATCGGGCGCAGACCGGGGAAGTAGGTCGCCAGCGACTGAATGGTCCCGATGATCGTGGCGACCTCGACTTTTTCGCGGAGGCTTTCGATGGTATCATCAGTACGGGCTACAGCAGCGGTAAGGTTACAGAATTCCCATGGGCGAAGGAGTATCTCGCCACAGTTTCCAGTGATGCAGTGAGCTATCTGGAAACAGTGGGTCTCATCAAAGACTGAGATATCCCAGACATCCTCCTGGATATCGGTGGCTTCAACTGAGACCACCTTTACGCTGTGCGAGCCAAAATGACTCTTTGCACGCTGCTTACCAGACAGCAGTCTGGCTTGCTTCTGCGGGTGCGTGAGTTCGAAAATTGAGCGGAAATGTCCAACGTCATCAAGCCCGGAGATTGTCAAATCGTAGCGGATGTACTCGCGTGCATAATCACGACCATTCGGGAAGCGGGCAACCGAGCACGACTCGCGCACGCTGGTCTTGATCCCATAAAACCCCAGCAGCATTGAGATGTCTTCGATCAACTTCTTGTGTGCCGAAACCAGAACAATTACTGCATAACCAGGTTGTTTTGTGCTATCAATCGAACCATCCGATGAAAAGAGACCATCGATTAACCCCTTGCGAAACTCCTCACTCGCTTCATTCCAGACTGAGCGCGGCAGTCCCTCAGCTTTTGGCCGAATGCCGAGACTCTGCGCCCAGCGATCAAGTTTATCAGACTGGGTGTTTAGTTCAAACCAGGCAGCACCATCGCGCTGCCGACGAGCAAAGACGGCAGACGAGCCGAGTTGAGCAAGCATCTGCTCCAACCGTCCGGCAATCCCTGCCTGCTGATCCTCTTCACCTACGATGAAGCCAAACTGGGTTTTACCCGAGTCGCCGCGCTGGATCATCCAGCCATCGCCGAGCAACCAGCCAGCGAGGAAGCCTTCTTCATAGCTGCCTTTACTGCCAAAACCGAGGGTTTCAGAGCGCACAATCGGCAAGTGCATCCCGGCCTGCAGTTCGATAGTCGTATGCTTCGATACACTTCCATCAGGCTGCACAACAGGCCACGTATGCTCCGCTGTCGCATAATACACATGACCACCCTTGAGAGAAATCTTGTAGAGTGGCTTGTCTTTCCCTGATAAAAAACAGGTTGCAGGACTCAGTGTACCTTGCAGATTCCGCACAAGAAACTGCTTCCCCTCCAGCGTTTCGATTGGGACGATACCCTCGGATGTGTAAACGCGAGTACCTTTGCGCAACGACGGATTTGTGCCAAAATCCGCCGCCTGCCGCCGCGCCGGCTTCATCGCGTTGGCCGCTTCGCGGTTGAAGATCCCCGGCTCACCCCGCCCCGACTCGACCATCTCCATAAACTGGTGGATAAACTCCTGCTGCGTAAAGCCACCCCTGGGCCAGACCGCCGAGTTGTTCGCGTTCCAGCGCTGGCTGTTCTCGCGCTCGAAATCGCCCGACTTGCACAGGCGCATCTCGTCGTCGTCATGGTCAAACAGGGCTAACATTGCTGTTCGGCGCATGCCACCACTTACCGCCGCATTACCGACGGCGCACATCATATCGTGGGCATCGATCGGGCGCAGGAAGCTCCCCGCCCGGGCCAGGACGCGCGAGCGCACAAACTCCAGCATCACTCGCAGCGGCTCGGGGCCGGAAGCACGCCCGCCCTTGGTGCGTAGCGGCGCACCCGCCTGCCGTAACTGCGCGAGATCAAACCGGATATCGCCACCCTCGAACCAGGTTTCCAGGCCGATCCGCAGCGCCTCGGCCCATCCCTCGGCGGAGTCGGGCACGACAAAGGTGTCACGCATCAGGCCGGTTGGACGCTTGACCCGGGGAAAGTTCTCAACATAGTGGCTCTCGACGGAGTAGCCCACCCCGCAGCCACTCATCGAGATGATCAGCGCCTCGACAAACGAGTCGATACTCTCCACCGGCTGATAGCTGCAGTTGTAGAGCGTAATATTATTGCGGCGCGCGGCGGCACCCGCCATCGCCAGCAGCCGCATCGAGGGCATCGCGCGCATCTCCAGGATGGCCCGGCGAATCCGCTCGTAGGTGGCAGCGGGCAGCCGATCCCCGGCCAGCTCATGCAGATACCCGACCGTGCGGTCAACCGTTTCGATCCAGGTCTCGCGGCGGCCCAGATCATAATTGAACCGGGAATACTTGTCGAAGAACTGGAACTTCTGTAGCGCTGTAGGAAAATACTGGTCCGACTCGGCAAAAGCGCTACGCACCGTTTCGGGAATGGGCCGGCGCTCCCGCTCGCGGGCCCGTTCGGCGCGGTAGAGAATGTAGCGCTTGGCAGCCTCAAATTCACCCGCCGCCTGCAGCACCATCTCGACAATATCCTGCACATCCTCAACCGTTGGGGACGAACCATTGGCTTTTGCGGCAAGAATATTGACCACATGCCGGGCAAGGTCGGGAATCCGCGCCTGGGGTGTACGGTTCAAGCCAGCAAAACAGCGCGCCATCGCATTCTCGATCCGCGCGATATCGAACGACACGACGCGGCCGTCGCGTTTGACAATCCTGGTCGGCACAGAGATGCCTGCCTGGTCGAGATCGAGAAAGGCCCGCGACGAACTGCCGTTCGCCGGGCTGGGCTCCCGCATGGTCATAGTGCCTCCTCACTACAGATGGCTTCTGCAACAAAATAAAAGCACCGAAATGTGGGATTGAAATATCCGGGACATTTCGGTGCGAACACAATACCGAATATTATGTTAAGAGAAAATTGAATAACGCACGCCACGCGAACATCCAGACGGCAGCTATATACACAATGGCTTGCTGGTTATCCACAGGTTTTCCACATTTCGTGTGGTTTATCAAAACACACCCCTAAATATAGGCATCTTGACTGGCAATGAGTGTACCATAGCTCTGGCCTTCCTGTCAAAAGTATTTGACATAAAGAAAACACTCCTTCATAGGCATTGCCCTGCCATGAAGGAGTCACTGGTGTAACTATCTGGTTAAAACCGGCGCGGGTTGCCCCTCAATCCGACTCTATCCGGCGGAAGGCATAGGCGATACTCTCCTGAAGATTCGCCAGCGTGAGGATATCCCGTAGATCGATGCCCAGTTGCACCACCGTCTGCGCAATCTCCGGGCTGATACCCGCCAGGATCACCTGCGCGCCAACCAACCGGACCGCGCGGGCCGTCTGCACCAGATGGTTAACAACGCCGGTATCGACCACCGGTACGCCAGTGATATCGACAATCACCATATCGGCCTGATGGGTGTTGATCGCCTGCAGCAACTGCTCCATAATCTGGATTGCGCGCCGGCTGTCAATCATGCCGACCAGCGGCACAACAATCACCCCGGCGTGAACCGGCAGGATGGGCGTGCTCAACTCGCGGATCGTTCGCTGCTGAGCCGCCAGTTGCTCAGACTGAAACCGCACCTCGGCGCGGGCCTGCTCCAGCGCGCTATCGAACCCGGAGATAAACTGGTTGCCGAAGAGGCGCATGCGATCCTCCAACTGCCGCATGGTTGCCGGCGGCCAGAGCGCGCGCCCCTGGAGAAACTGATCGAGGCGCTGCAGCAGATGCTCACGAAAGCAATCCATCGAACCAAGCGCCTCGCGCAATGTAAAGTTGCTGACGGCGCGGCGCCGGCTAAGCGACTGGCAGTAGGCCACTAACGCGGTTGTGTCGTTATGTTCCAGGCTCTGGGCAACCGTCAGTAGCGACTGGCGAACCGCATCGCGCAGATCTGCCGGGGGTGTGGCATTGTAGTGCGGGCCAAGCCGCGCAATCCGGTCGGCCAGTTCGTCTAACCCCACGTCGGCCTGTTCCTGGAGAAAGCAGCCAAACGCGTGAAGTTCACTCGTCATAGATGCCTCACTCCTGGGCCAGCAGTTCGTCAGCGGCGGTCAGCAGGACGGACATCCGGTCAGGGTCAGTATGTTTGGCCTGCAAATAGAGTTCCAGGGCGCGGCGCGGTGTCAGCCCATCACGCAGTTCCCGCCCGACATCACCAAAGCGCCCACGCGTTTCGCGCTCGACATCAATCACAATCGCAGCGATCACAAAAGCTCCCGCGGCTTCCAGTTCCGCGCGGATCGTCTCTTCGTGCAGGGTCGTGGTCTGCTCCTGGGTCGCTTTGACTTCCACCCGCACCACGGCGTCTTCCACGTTATGCCGGCCCAGCGCATGCGAGACCCGCCCCTGCGGATCACTGCTGCGGCGCACATCCACATCAATGCTGATAAACGGACGGGCCGCCAGTTTATGGAACTGCCAGCGCGTTGCTGCCTTCGACAACTCTACCAGCACGCAGCCTTTGTCTTCCTGGCGCTCGCCAAAGTCGATCCGCTCAATACTGCCGGGATAGACAATCGGCGGATGCTCACCCAGCGACTGATGCTTGTGAATATGCCCCAGCGCCACATAGTCAATCGCCGCGTGGGAGACCACGCTCCGCGAGAGCGTCAGATCCTGCCCCAGCGTAATACTGCGCTCAGCGCCGACCTGCGCGCCGTCGAGCGTGCCATGCAGGGTCAGGATCGCCGGGATGTCACGGTCCAGCCTGTCGGCGGTATTCTCGATAAAGGCGTCCAGCCGTTTGCGCAACTCCGCTTCAATCTCGCCAAACGAGGCTAACCGCAACTCTTCGCGGGTCATCAGGCTGTGGCGCGTAACCCAGGGGACCGCGATAATCTGCACGGGGCCGGAACGAGTATCGATGCGGTGCAGCTTCGGGCGATCAGCCACGGTGACACCCTCAACGCCCAGCGTCCCAAAAATCTCAACCGAATGTGCCCGTCCAATCGAGGGCGAAATATCGTGATTTCCCGTCAGAATAAAGACCGGCACCCCCGCGCCGGATAACCGGCGGATGCGGCGGGCAAACTCGCGCTGGTGCGTCGGATTCGGTGTACGATTCTTATAAATATCGCCCGCGATCAGCACCAGGTCAACCTCTTCCTCCAGCCCCAGGTCAATCGCCTCGTCCAGGCGGGCCAGATAATCGAGCAGGCGCGTATGCAACCCGGTGGCCGGGTCAATCCGCCCATAGTTTTCAATGCCAATATGCAGATCAGCCAGGTGGAGTAGTTTGATCATAGGGTTATGCTACTTGCATTTCAGCCATCCGGCTGAACGGGGGCAGCATAGCACAGGCCCGCAAAAGGAGCAAGTAACCGGGCCGGTCGCGGCGAACCGGCGCAGGAGGCGCAAAACCATAGGTGGATGCCCCCCTCGCCGCTGTCTCTATCACAATCCTCAACTCGTCGTAGTGCCGCCTTCAGGCGGTTGAGAGCGGCGTCCCGCAGAACCAATTCACAACCAATTTACAGGACTTCCGCGGTCACTCCTTGAGAAACTGGTTTCGCCTCCGGCAGGGTGGAACCGAGCATCCTTTTTCACGAACATTTGGCTCTGTGAGCCAAATGTTCGTGAAAAAGATAAAAACGTACCATGCTACCGCAGGCGAAGACTGCCGTTGTGGGAGCACATGTCTGATGTGTACGCCCACCGCGTAACTCGTGCAACTTAGGATTGCTATATCACGATCAGGCTGGGGGCTGTGGTGGGCGGGGGAGCAGGCCGGCCTGCTCAACCACCCAGGGAATCGCGCGCGTCCAGCCGATCGACATCAGATGCACCCCGGCGACACCCTCGACACTCAGCATATCCGACACCAGTTCCGCAGCAATGGTAATGCCCTCGCGCTCTTGATCTTCGGCATGCTGCATGCGTTCTACCATTGCATCGGGCACAATAATCCCCGCCAGATTATCCCGCAGGTAGGTGGCCGACTCAGCCGAACGCAGCACCAGGATGCCCGCCATAATGTAGGATTGCTGGTGCAACCCGGCAGCCCGTACATCCTGCATCCACTCCCGAAAGCGCTGCGGGTCGAAGAGCAACTGGGTCTGGATAAACTCCGCACCGGCTTCGATCTTCTTTTCCAGTCGTTTCACCTTCTCGATATTTGGGTTGGCAACTCCGCCGACAAAATAGTGCGGCGCGCCCTTGAGCGGCGTACCCGACTCGAAGCAGTGTTCATCCCGCATCTGGCGTAGCGTTTTGATCAGTCGGAAGGAGTTCAAATCGAGCACATTTTTTGTCTCGGGATGATCACCAACGCGGGGGTTATCACCGGTCATGCAGAGAAAATTACGGATACCCAGGGCTGCGCCGCTCAAGATATCGGCCTGGAGTGCCAGCCGGTTTCGGTTCTGGCAGGTGATCTGCACAATCGGCTCAATGCCCAGGTGCTCTAAAATAATCCCCCCACCGAGCGCCGACATACGCGCCGTCCCGCGCTGATTATCGGTCAGATTAATTGCATCGACCGAGTCGCGCATATTGCGGGCTAACTTCTCCAGGGTAGCGCGCCCGGTTCCTTTGGGCGGCGCAACTTCTCCGGTTACAACAATCTGGCCGGCCGCAAGACGGCGTTGAAGGGTACTGTAATACATAGATGCTCCGTGATGGATAAGCGAATTCCTGGTCGATTATCTGGTCCTACTATTGCACAATAGAGTGTAAAACGGATAACAGAGATTATGATACCATGGGTCGTTGTACACGTTACGCTTTAGTCATTCAGAGCCTGGGCCAGGTCGGTTATCAGATCTTCTGCATCCTCGATACCACATGCAAGACGCACGAGGTTGTTACGGATACCAACTGCCAACCGTTCTTCGGTGGTCAACTCGTAAAAGCTCATCAGCGCCGGCTGTTCTACCAGGCTCTCAGTCCCCCCCAGGCTGGGCGCAATATAGGGCAGGCGCAGCCGATCAATAAAGCGGCTGGTCGCCTCCAGATCGCCGTCCAGCTCAAAGGAGACCACGCCCCCCCAGCCACGCATCTGCTCCATGGCGACGGCGTGATCAGGATGATCGGGGAGGGCCGGGTAATGCACCCGGGTAATGCGCGGATGTTCCCGAAGGAAGCGCGCCACCGTCAATCCATTGCTGTTATGCCGCTCCATGCGCAACGCAAAGGTTTTCAGTCCGCGCAGCAACAGGTAGGCACTGTGGGGATCACAGATCCCGCCCAGCATACCCTGCGACTCGCGCAGGGCACCGACAATGCCGGGCCGCCCGATAATCGCCCCGGCCAGTAGATCATTATGTCCACCCAGATATTTGGTTGCGCTGTGAATCACCAGGTCAACGCCATACTTCAGGGGCTGAATATTGTAGGGTGTGGCAAATGTGGCATCAATCATGGTTTTGACCCGCCGCTGCCGGGCGATACTCACCAGGCGGGGCAGATCCAGCACCCGCAGGTAGGGATTGGTCGGCGACTCACTCACGATCAGGCGCGTTTCGGGCCGGATGGCCGCCTCAATCGCAGCGTAGTCGCAGGCCGGTACCACGGTGTGCTGTACACCGAGGCGGGCCAGCAGCGTGCGCACAAACTGGCGCGTGCGGCGGTAGCTGTCGTCCGTCACGACCAGATGACTGCCGGCCGGCAGCATCGCCAGCAGCACCGTCGTGACCGCATTCATGCCCGAGGCACATAGGAGCGCGGCAGTTTCCCGATCAGGGCCGCCTTCCAGGGCCGCCAGCCGCGCCTCAACCGTGCGCGCCGTCGGGTTACCATACCGGCCATACTCTTCCCGCGCAATGCGCCCTTCGTGGTAGTCGATCAACTCGGCAGTATTGGCAAAGGTGTAGGTCGCGGACTGCACAATTGGCGTCGTGATTGCATCGTGCGCACGACAGCGCGGCTCCCCGGCATGGACGGCCGCCGTTGAAGCGCCGACCTCCGAGGCATCCCTGACCCGGGCTTCGTGTGCTTCTTCCGGGATATCCGGCTGTCGTTCCGGCTCTAATGTCATGGAACATCCTCTCATCTCGTGCGATGAGAGGTGCGGTCACACAGGTGCCCTGGCACGGGCGGGGAAGACACATTCCTCTCATCTACCAGCGAACGCTGCCGGAGTTGGCACCTGACCCGGTCAAGTTCTGCGTTCTGGTATGGTGATTTCAAGTTCATTGCAGAACTGAAACCCCGGAACGTACAACTTTCCCATGGGGGTTGCCGCGGTTTCACAGGGCCGGTCCCTCCACCGCTCTGGATGAGTACATTTGCTGTTCAGCAAACCGATCAATTCGCTCTGGAGTATAGCATGGAGCTACCCGACTGTCAAAAGCGGCTACCGCACCCCGGACGCGCACACGCGCGTCCCTACACCAAACCTTCCGCCCGCCGGGTGTGGTATACTCTCGCTGATGCAACCCTATGCGATCAACAACCGGAACCACAACAATCGCCTGACCCAGATGCGCCGCTCCTGGCTGACGCATGCCGTCGTACCGCTGGCACTGGCGCTCCTGACATTGGCACTCTATCTCACCACACGCACGCAGGTGCATACCTTCGATGCCCTCTCCTACATCCGCGACGTGGACGAGCGCAGTGGCTTCTTTTTCCATCCGCATCACTTGCTCTACAGTCCGACCGGTTGGCTGTTCTGGCAGGGCTGGCGACTGTTAGGCTACGCCGGTAACTCGCAGGTGCCCCTGCAGGTGTTGAACAGTCTGGTAGGTGTGGGGTGCGGTGTGGGGCTCTACGCGCTGCTGCTACAACTCACGCAACGCTGGTGGGCCGCCGCCACCGCCGCCGGGTTGCTGCTGACAAACTTCGGCATGTGGTACTTCTCCGTCGAGGTTGAGGTCTACACGCTGGCGCTGGCCTGGCTGCTGGCAACGCTGGCACTGCTGATCCAGCAGGTACGTGCGCCACAACCGGCCACTGCACCGCTGATCGGGCTGACTATGGGCATGGCGGCGCTCTATCACCAGACTAACGGACTACTGGTGCCGATTGTTGGCCTGGCGCTGCTGTTGACCGCCACATCATGGCATACACGCCTGCGCCGGCTGCTGCAGACCGGCGTTGTTGCCGGGAGCGTGGTGGCGCTGGGCTACGCGCTGGCAGGCTTTGGCTACTATGGCTACCGCTCCCTGGGTGAGCAGTATCGGTGGATGTTTTTCTATGCCCAGACCGGCTGGTGGGGCCGGCCCACGCAAGACCGCCTGACCGACCTGCTGACCGGGCTAAACCATACGATTTCAATGCAGCAGGGCGGGTGGTTCTGGCCGGCGATTGCGGCCTTGCTGCTGCCCGGTCTGCCCGCGCTGATCCGGCGTATGCCGCGCCTGGTGGCACTCTGCTTCGGCTGGCTGGCGGTGTATGGCAGCTTCTTCGCCTGGTGGGAAGGCGAGAATATCGAGTTCTGGATCGGCACGCTGCTGCCGCTCTGGGTGCTGGTGGGGATGAGCCTGGCTCAACTGGACAACCTCCCACGTCTGCGGCGGCTCGGCCCGGCCGGACTGCTCGTGCCGCTGCTGCTGGCGGCGCATAATTACCCGCTGGTAGCCGCGCGCGGCGATCCCACCCGCGACCTGCAGCGCCAACTGGTCGCCCAGGTGGAGCAACTGACGCTGCCCTCGGACCTGATCATCTCGTCGGGCGGGGTGATGGAGTTGTACCTGCCCTACTATGCCGACCGCATCAATGTGCGCACACTCAACGGCGTGATCTTTGAGGAGCAGGGCGATATCGAGCGCGCACTGGCCCGGCTGCGGCGGGAGATTGACGCCAGCCTGCATGCCGGGCTGCAAATCGTGGTCAGCAGCGATGCGCTGGAGCTACCGCCGCATATCCGCCGACGCTACCCGATCACGCAGGCGCACCTGGATGCCTTCTGGCAGCCCTACCGCGCCGTGCTGCAGCCGGTTGTCATCCACGATGGGATCACCTATTTCTGGGCGATCCCGCCCGCCGATGCGTTTGCGGCGGGAGCGGGCTGGCACTGGCAGCAGTTTGACCAGGGCTGGAACGCCGCCAACGTCAGCGCTGCCAGCTTTACGCCGGATGCGGGCTGGTGCTTTCATCCGGGGATCGATCCGATGCTGATCAGTCCAGGCCTGACGCTGGATGCCGCACGCTACCGCACGCTGGAGATCACCATGGGCAGCCGCGCCGAGGGGCAGACCGCGCAGCTTTTCTATGCCGACATCGACGGCTTTATGGACAACAGCCGCTCACTCACCTGGCAACTCCGGGGCGATGATGGGTGGCACACCTACACGCTCGACCTGCGCGATGCCCCCGGCTGGCAGGGCACGATCACCCGCCTGCGCCTCGATCCGGTCGCCGTCGGCGACGGCAGCGCCGCCGACCGCATCTGTATCACCCGCCTGCGCCTGCGGTGAGGGTGAACCGGCCGCCCACGAAGAGGAGAACGATGCATTGAATACACCCTACGGCTGACAATTATAGGTATGTTACCCCTTTCAAAGTGTAGCGTTTAACCAGGCATGCAAGTGTTTTACACGTTTGCATGCCTCACCAGAAAGACAGCGTATGTCAATTTACGAAATCTCATTTGATCCCGATACGTTTCAACCTTTGCGGTTTCTAACTCCAGATGCTGTCCTGCTTCATCCAAACTGGACAGAGTGGTTTATAGGCGACCCGATGATAGCAGTATGGAAGCCAGTAGCGGTTGATTTCGAACCTTCGCCAACCAAACTTTCGGGAGATTTTCCTTCTCTCGGAGGTATTCCACCAGTATTTTCTGAACGAGCCAAAAATATCTTGGAGCCACTTATTAGCGATAGTGTTGAATTTTTACCGCTTGCGTGCAAAGATGTACCGTTGTACGCTGTGAATGTTACTCGAGTTTTAGATTGCTTAGATCTATCAATGTCACAATTTAAACGCTTTTCCGACGGACGGATTATGCGAGTGGAGCGATATGTGTTTAAGCGAGAATGTTTGGAGGGAGAACATATGTTTAAAATCCCCCAACAAGTCCGAAATCGGATATATGTATCTGAGATTTTTAAGCAGACAGTCGAGAACGCTAGACTACAAGGAATGTTTTTCTATGCGATAGCTGAGAATAACTGATAAATTTTTAGAAGTCAACTGGCACTCTGAACAGAGGGACTGAGTGCTACTTACCTTGATTGCTCGTTGACGCCCATCAGCTCCTTTGGCACAATTCAGGTTCCTACAGCAGCAATCGCATCACGGAGGAGCCAATGGACGCCAATTGGATGATACCCGCTTTTGTCGTGATCGACACGGTGATGGAGCACCTGGATCATCAGCGCGATGTTCGGGCCAAGGTACCAGATGCAGCACTTGTGACGATTGCCGTCGTTGCGGCCACATAGGTTCCCGGTATGCACCAGGACGGTCAGATATACATTCTGGATATGCAGACGCGCGCGCTTTTCCAGGCAACGAACTTCGCTGATAGGCGTGCCGACGATCTCGCCCCCCCGTCCTGGTCGCCTGATAGTGCGTTCATTGCCACGGCGTTTGGGAAACATGACCAGTGGTACAACTATCAGGTCGCTGTGGTTCCCGCCACGCCAGTGGATCTGGAGCCCGTGCAGTGTGCGAAGTAACCAGTGACGATCAAGGTATGCACCGCAACGCCGGGTGTAGCTGGCCGACCGGCCGGTCAGCCTGACCGCGATAGACCACGCCGGTAACCAGCGCGACACACCCACGCCCCATCGTGCTGCCATCAATGATCACGTCCCGTGGAAAGGCGGGACCGTCACGCCACCGCTGGACCCCGGCCCGCCGGAGCAATCCGGGTATGCTGGTCCGCAATTACGCTATCCCTCCATTGAGGATTACATGGTCCGCAGCCCGCTCACCGGGCCGGAGGAAGCCTGCTGGGTTCTCCCCGGACCGATGCTGGGGGCGCAACCCTGGCCGTTCACGACGGGCGCACCCGGTGAGCAGGTGGTAGGGCCGGTGGTCTGGATGGCGAGTGGACGATTGGAGGCTCCTCAGTCGCCGGGTGATCTCGTTCACAGTACTGATCCACGTCCAACTCAACCAAGCGTCTCAAAGAGCGACGTTGAGCGGTATGCGAACGACATGAAGGGTGGAAACTTTGATTGGAGCAATATGGATGATAAAATCATCATAGTTCAAACTTCCCAAGGAAATTACATCGTGGAAGGGCATCATAGATTTCTGGCCTCAAAGTTGTCCAGGATCATTATACCCAACTCTTCTATTCAATATCGCCAGGGCACAGTCCCAGCAGCGTTTGAATGGCATAATGTTCAATGGATACCATAGAGTAGTTATATTGCCATATGCTATAGAGAACAAAGAACAAAGAGTTACAGAAAAAACGTCTCTGGTGGGTTGTTATTGAACAACCGGTTTGTTCTTTGTCCTGTGTTTGTCTGTTCTTCCTATATTCAATGGCAGACAGTACGACAATTATGTTGGAGTCTTGTGTGGCAGGAAGTAGAAGACATATAATGAAGCATACTTCACTTCCTGCCACATGTATAGACTAATGTAGTTGAAGGAATTGTAATTATGGATGATCTTACGTTATCTTGTTTACACGCATGCCGAGAACTTCTTCTTCACCAGGAGAATTTGGTTTTTTTACTTGCTGAAACTATAGGTATTCAACCAGAAGAAGTGTTTTATTCGTGGACTTCGCGTAAGATTAACCAGACAGGTAGTATTCATAATACAAACTGGAAATACTTTTTCCATGGTCTGAGTTGTACCATAGAAAACATTAACGATAGACGAGTACTTCCTGTAAGCTTTGGGCCAGGTGGCCGAGTTGATACATGTACAAGCAGTAGTGCGTTACAATTTATAATGACCTCCAAAGAGCCATGGCGTGTATTTCTAGACGTGCGTACATATCTGGCGAAACATGCACCTCCGTACAATAAACACTCCGGCTCACATCAGAAAATGTCAACATTGTGGCAAAGCATGCAACACGCTGGGTTGATCGCAATCGTTGATCCTCAACTTACATCTTTCGTCGAGCACCATACTACTCATCTACCTGACGGTCAGAGCATGCTATCATTCCCTGATGGTATAGATGAGCGTACTGTTTTGGACAGTGACGTTCATAATCGGTGGATTATTACGAAACGTGGATGGCGAGTACTGAAAGAAAAAATCGATTAAAATTATAACCGGTTTCAACCCGCTATACCTCCAGCGGAGTCTTCATTGCTGCGACGGTGAGACTGGTGACCACGACGTATGCGCAGGTCGCCGCACCGTTGAGCCAGGTGCTCAGCGACGGGACAGCGAACTATGTGTACGGCCACGACCGCCTGCGCGCCCTGGGTGGGCCGTGGTACGTCGGCGATGCGCTGGGCAGCGTGCGGCAGACGCTCGACGATGCGGGTGGGGTGCTGGGGAGCATGCAATACGATCCGTGGGGTGTACCAACGGCGGGCACCCCGCAACCCTTCGGCTTCACGGGGGAACTGCATTCGGCGGGGCAGGTGTATCTGCGGGCCAGGTGGTACGCGCCGGGGCAGGGCACGTTTACATCTAGAGATCCGTTTGCGGGCTTCCCGGAGATGCCGTATAGCCTGCATGCGTATCAGTATGCGTATAGTAATCCGGTACGGTGGACGGATCCGACGGGAGAGAATCCCCTTGCGTGCGTGCCGATTGCGTTGGTCGATAGTCCCGTCCTCGGTCCCGCCGACGTCGTTGCGGGTGGCTGCTTGGTGCTTGTGGGTGGTATCTGGCTTGTCGGTACGCTCGTTGCACTCACCCAGCGGGACGCGGTCGCCGCCGTTGGTAATAGTCTGGTTGCACCGCATACGGGCCATCCGGCACCAGCGCCGCCGCCCCTCGCATCCGGACCACCGGCAACGAGCGGGGACGATATCGGCGCCTGTGTCGTGCCGGGCGGAACGACGCTATTGCCTCCCGACACGGGTATCTGGCTCGGACCGAGCTTCATCCCACAACCCTGGCCGTTCACCACGGAGGGGGCATTGCCAGAGGAGCAGGGCATACAGATATTGGCGGCGGGAAATCTCTACTCCAATCGCTACCCGGAACTTTGGTCGGTTGAACAGGCGCAAGCGGAACGACTGGGTATCGATCCCGCCCCTGTTGGTACTCCCGAATGGCATGAAACACTCACACAAAACCAGTTAATTCTCTGGGCAGTTAATGAAGAGGGGATCCTCATCATCATGCCCCAATTTGTACGCGGTGAAGAACCAGCACATCCTGTTCTCGTCAACGCACGGCCAGTTCAAGCGGCTGGGACAGCACAGGTTAGCTTTGAGAATGGATGGTATGTAGGAGAACATATTGATGGTCAGAGTGGACACTATTATCAACCAGGATGGCCGGCTGAAGAAATTGGTCGGCGGGCCTTTGAGGCAGCTGGCATTAGCTTTCCATGAGCCAATGCTGTACTTGGTTCGATTCGTGTGCTCAATGGAGAGGTGTCACGGGTTATCCCGTGACACCTCTCCGCATCATACGATCCGCAGGGGATGACAGTGTAAGTTATGAGCAATAGGAGCCAGAGATGAGCGAAGAACTCCTTAGCCATCTACGAAGTCAGAGACCAGACGATACGAAGCGATGGCTGCTCACCATGCAGTCACGGGGGAGCCTCGTAACGACCGAAGTCAACTGGTGGATATCCCTGGCACAAGGAGCAGCATTTAATGCCTATTTGAAACCAGCTGTTTCACGTGAAGATCAAGTAGCATGGGCTGAAGTCGCTATTCGCACATACGACTATATTGCAGCATACATCAACGCTACATCACCTCATACGTATCACATCTCAGCCATGGCATTACGAAGTGTAATGATTGATCGACTGGAACCTCAAACACATCATTTTGTTCTGGATCCTGAGCGGATTGAGCACTGGTTCTTTGATACAATCACTATTCCTATGGAGCAGGCACGCGCTATTGCGCAAAACATAGGCAGAGCGTCGCACGAAGAAAAGACAGAGATGCATCACATACTTGATCGTCTCATACCCCTTCAGCTACTACTCGAGAAAGGATTAATACGCAGAGTGGATGAGGTCCGTGAATGGCAACACATTCGCGCATTGGTTACTCACACACAAAGTCATTAACACATATGATGTGATGGCGTACGTTAAGTTGCCCCTGGTATGTCGGCGATGCGCTGGGCAGCGTGCGGCAGACCCTCGATGATGCGGGTGGGGTGCTGGGGAGCGTCCAGTATGATCCGTGGGGCGTACCAACGGCGGGGACACCGCAGCCGTTCGGCTTCACCGGGGAACTGCATCACAACGGGCAGGTCTATCTGCGGGCGCGCTGGTACGCGCCGGGGCAGGGGCGGTTTGTCAGCGTGGACCCGTTTGCAGGGTGGAGTGAGCGGCCGTACAGCCTGCATGCGTACCAGTATGCGTATAGTAATCCGGTCAGTTTCATTGATCCAGGTGGGCAGATAGTTATTGAAGATCGCACGGACATTCTTCGCGATGGGGTTGATAATCGCGGAGGTTGTGCCGCCGCCTCATATGACCAACCTGGCTGCTACACACCCTGGCCCAGAGAAGTTCTTGATGGTCGCGGCCCCACACCCCGTCCAATTCGTGGTATCGTGCTCCACGATACTGCCACCTCAGAAGATTTGGTATGCGAAGAGATTATTGGGCGCTGGCTCAATGATTTCCATGCAGGCAACAGTCAATCGAGTGCTCATTACGTCATAGATAGGGAAGGCAGCGTGGTGCAAGCAGTTGCTGATATCGATGTTGCTCATACTTCAGGTGGCGTATGCTACGAAAATACGGGATATTACTCTGGTCACGCCTACTTCTACAATACCACCAGCCATTTTGTCGTCCATTACCGGGGGTTCGAAGTGAACGAAGTCACGCTGAACATTGAAGTCATCGGAGATACGGCGCGTGAAGATCCTGACATCTATCCACCTGCGCAACGCCAGGCGACAGTAGAAGTCACACGCATGCTTGCACGACTATATAATATCCTACCAGGGAATATTGTATCCCATCACGGAATTGAGTCGATCATACCTCCAAATAACAAAGTAGGGGATGGTACGGCACTTATCCCTGAGATACGCAGAGCGGTGCGGAATGATTGGGTAGCAGGAACAACGGGCGCGACCATTGATATTCCAGATCGGGAGCGCATCATCAACACGATTGATGGGGAAATGCCTTTCCTGTGGTGATACATACTCAGTAACCTGTAATGCAAATAGACCGTCAGGAGTGCTTTCCAATGCCCCTGACGGTCTAGAGAGAGAGGAGTTATCGATGTATCTGCGGTTCCTGTCTAGTACGCTGATGTGCCTCCTCCTGACTGCGTGTGGGGAGAACACTGCACCTCGTACTGAACCAGTTTCAAACGAGCATTCTGGCAATGTAGAGGTACAACGCACTGACTACCCGATACCTCCCGAAGGCGGGAAACCGAGTATGACCCCTATACTGCAGCTTTCTAGCACACCGTTGCCTCTTCCAACCACCACCAGTACATCTCCCACCGTGGAGGTCGATCGCGATGCCATCCATCCTTTTGCAACCACCTTGCCGGGGATAATTACTTTCGCCCGTGACACAGACTTCTGGGAGCAGGGGGGCATTTTTCGTCTCACCGGTGGGGCAATGGAGCAGGTACTTTCTGGTCCTGCGTATGATGTTGATGAAGTCTCACCGAATGGCCAGTACGCCATTGCTCTCCGTGATCTGCAAGACCCTCCTGATGGAGATATCTATCATTGGTACAACCTCCAGACAGGCCAGCGCGAAACGGTTGAAGTAACCCTGCGTCTCTGGAACCGAAATCTCATTCCCGCGCCGGATGGTGTGCATATTGCCGCAAATTACGAGTGTTCTGACGGGAGGGGAGCGGTATTCCTAGGAACCTTCTCCAGCTTCCGTGAAGCAATGCAACCTGATCCAGTGCTAGACAACCAATGCAATACTGGCGATCCTTTTGATGACTTTGAACGTGCGCTCATATGGCTACCAGATAGCAGTGGTGTAATCCTTTACCAGATTCATTACACCGATAGACAGGCCAGTGAGCGCCTGATCGAGCGTTATCTGGAAGGACGGGACAAAGTGCTGTACGAACTGCCTGCGGGTCAATTAGTTACAAACGTGCGCATTTCAGCGAATGGGCGGTGGATCATCTTCAAGCCAAGTGCTGATCCTACCAATCCCATTGCTTTACACATGCTGGATCGCCAAACGGGGATAGCCGAAGCCATAGCTATACCAGGATACATCCCAAGGCAGGGCATCATCTCGCCTGATGGGCGCTATCTGCTGTTCTCAGAAAACCCCAGCGTTGATAATGGACAGTGTCTCTATCTCACTGACTTGCAGGCGCTTGAACAGGAACCAGTGTGCCTGGTGCGCGGTTATCAGGTGTTTGCCTGGATACCTGACCCGTAGCATACCACCACAATCGTGGGCACAACCATCTAATCGGCAGTGCAGCGGAGCACTGCTGGGTGGTGGTCTTGATAATAGATTGCCGCAGTGAGCGCAACGCGCTCCGTCAAGCTGCTCGCGTGTCGGTGGCGGCGTGATAGGAATGCGGGTCAAAGGGCTAACCGGGGCGACGGAGACGCCGGGCACGACCTACGCCTACACCTATGATCTGGCGGGCAACCGCACCGAAGTCCGGGAGAACGGCGCACTCGTCGCCAATCTGAGCTATACTGATGCCAACCAGGTGATTGGCTGGAGCTACGACGGGGCGGGCAACCTGCTCAGCGACGGGACCAGCACCCACAGCTATGACGCGCTGAACCGCCTGGTCGCTCAGGACAGCACCAGTTACACCTATAATGGCGACGGCGTCCTGGTCAGCGACGGCACCACCACCTACGCGCAAGATCTCGCTGCCCCGCTGTCACAGGTACTCACCGATGGGACGGCCAACTATGTGTACGGCCACGACCGCCTGCGTGCCCTGGGTGGCCCGTGGTACGTCGGCGATGTGCTGGGCAGCGTGCGGCAAACCCTCGATGATGCCGGCGCGGTGCTGGGGAGCGTCCAGTACGATCCGTGGGGTGTGCCGACGACGGGTACGCCCCAGCCGTTCGGCTTCACGGGGGAACTGCACCGCGCGGGGCAGGTCTATCTGCGGGCACGGTGGTATGCGCCGGGGCAGGGGCGGTTTGTCAGTGAGGATCCGTTTGCGGGCTTTGCGGAGATGCCGTATAGCCTGCATGCGTACCAGTATGGGTATAGTAATCCGGTGCGGTGGACCGATCCGACGGGAACGATTGTCTGTCTAGGAGAGCTTTGCAGAAATGGGGGGTCAGGGTGGCTGGCGCGGGCCGTCCACCAGGATGGCGCACCGTGCCAGGCGGATGGCACGACCAGCATGGGGTGGCTGGTGATGAGCACGCCGGGGGCATGCGGTGGGACGCGCGCCGGAGCGGGGGTTGTGGGCCGTGTTGGGCGGCCCGCGGGCAGGCACAGGCCACGCCCCGCCGGTTGACGGGACGCGGATCGGTGATCGCCGGCACGCGCTGGTTCGCCGCAGGTGAGCACCTCGGTTATGGCTGCCGGACGGGAGGCCGTCCCCCGCGCCACCCGGGCCAGCCAGGTCAGCAGATTGCGCACCGCACACGCCTGAAACAGTTGGACCTGGGCCGCCGCCGGTCCGACGCGCCGCGCCCGCCGACACCCCTGATAGCGCGTCAGCCATGCGAGCGTCGGCTCCACCCGCCAGCGCATCCCCAACAACCGCT
>JGI12109J20283_10005619_pt1 | contig 35897 bp, 23 predicted proteins | sample ElkSlonscriptome_12_FD_20283 | JGI IMG/M metagenome (IMG submission 20283)
CTCAGAGTCCATCGCAACGGAGGCGATAGCTCCGAACTGGGCGGGTCCAGCGTCCTCGGGTGCGAAGGTGCCAAGACGGAGCATCTCGGTCAGGGACCACTCCACTGGGGCAGCATCCTCGGGCGTGGCCGACGTGCCGGGGTCGCAAGCGAGGACCAGCGTTCCGAGTATCAGGAGGCCGATGATACGCACAAATCGGGTCATGACTACCGGGTGTCCGGGGCTCTGTCTAACTGGTTTTAGTGAAACCACAGAATGCCTTTATTGCCGTCGCCATGCAACGTAAACGCGGGGTGCTCTGCGGCATTGATGCGAGCGGCGCTTGGTAGGGGCATTGGGGATGCGTGGGGATATGGTGCGCCGTTGGGAGATCTGGTGGAGGCGGGGGGACTGGATCGCGGTCGCCAGGTCGCGGGGCTCGATCGATGAGGGAGGCGGGTGCGGCGCGGAGATGGCGGGGATGGGGCCTGCCGCCCGGATTCGGCGTGCAGGGGGCGTCTCACTCGGGGGAAGACACGCCCGACCTCCGATCAGAAGAGGGGGGGATGCGATGGGATTCGGCTTGGAGGGGCCTGGGGCACGGTGGGATGGTTCGGGCCGTGGGGAGGGTGACGGTGCCGCCTCGACGACCGGCTCGGGAATCGGGGTGCTGGCCCTGCGGTGCGGCCGCTCGTCGACCGGGTCTGTCGCGTCAGACCCACCCATAGATCTGATAGAGCATCATGTAGACCACGATTCCGGTGACCGAGACGTACATCCAGATGGGATACGTCCACCGTGCGAGCCTTCGGTGTTCGTCGAACCGCTCCTTCGCGGCAAGAAAAAGCAGCCGGAGTACGAGGGGCACGACGACGACGGCCAGCACCATGTGCGAAAAGAGGATCGTCAGGTAGACGGTCCGAGCCATTCCCTCGCCGGCGAATTCGTGCGTTCCGGTGAGGAGGAAGCGGGTGACGTAGAAGATGAGGAAGAGAGCCGAAGCGGTGACGGCACCGATCATGGCCTTCATGTGTCGGTCCCGTCGGCCACCCCGGATGAAGACGTAGCCGAGGACGAGACAGACGGTGGCGGTGCCGTTCAGAAGGGCGTTCACTCCGGCGAGGGTGTTCCCGAGGGCGGCAATGTCCATCAGGCGCCGCGTACGGATCGGCTGCGGCGCCCGGCCCCGACGGGCACTTCGCCGCGCGGGCGCTCCGCGGGAGAGCTGGTCTCGTCCTGCGCCGGCTCGGCGCCCCAGCCGGCCCAGCCCCACGTCGCCATGACGACGAGGGTGCAGAGAAGCGCGGCGGCTCCGAGGGTGTGGAGCGATACGGGTACTGTGGCCAGGATGCTGAGCACCGAGATCACGCCGAGGGTCATCTGCAGGGTCACGAGAACGATCGAGGCGAGCGCGAAGCGACGGATGGTGAGTGCGACGGGTCGGCGCAGGAGACGGATTGCGAGCACGACCACTGCGATGGTGGCCACGACACCCATCACGCGGTGCGCGAAGTGCAGCCCGACGAGGTGGTTGGAGATGGTCGGAACCCACTCGCCGCCACACGTCGGAAAGTCCGGACAGGCCATGCCGGCGTCGGTATGGCGCACGAGCCCGCCGACGACGCTCTGTCCGAAGATGAGAATCGCCGACGTGGTGCCCCAGACCTTCAGGTCGCGACGGCTCTCCGGCGAAAGCGGTGGCCGCGTGGTCCGGCGCGGGGAGGTGGCGACGGCGAGCACCGTGGTGAGACACAGGAACAGGAGTGCCATCGAGAGGTGCGAGGTCGAGATGGCGTCCGGCAGCTGCATGATGACGGTGAGGCCACCGAAGACGGCCTGTACGAGCAGTAGCAGCACGCCACCGACTGCCGCGGTTTTGACGGCTTTCGATGCGCCCTCACGGAAGGCGAACCACGTCCCGAGCGCGAACATCAGGATCAGCCCACCCGCCCAGAGACGGTGGATGTGTTCCCAGAAGACGCCCCCCTCCATGACCGGCATGTACGACCCGAAACAGGTCGGCCAGTCGGGGCACGCGAGAGATGATTCCGTCGCGTGCACGATGCTGCCGAGCAGGAGGAGGGAGAGCGTCCAGCCCACGCTGATCGCGAAGGCACGATGGTGCTGCGGGGCACCGGTGTGTTCCAGATTCGTCATGGCTCTATCTTACACGTCGTGACCGACTCCGTTTCCACCTCCGAACCCGCCGAGCCGACGTCCCGAAACCCGGTACGTGCACTCGGTTTTCTGCGCCGCCTCGGGCCGCGCCTTCTCCCCCACGTGTGGGTGATCGCGGCCGGGACGGTGCTGATCCTGATCAGTTCGGCGATCGGTCTCGCCTTTCCACTGTTCGTGCGGAATCTGTTCGACGCCGCCTTCCTCGAGGCAAACCCCGCACAGCTCGATCAGATCGCGCTTCTGCTGTTCGGGCTCTTCGCTGTACAGGCGGTGGTGAATTTCGGTCAGAGCTATCTGACGGCTGCCGTATCGGAGCGCGTGATCGCCACGCTGCGGATCGACCTGTTCAACGCGCTGGTGGCGCAATCTCCGGGATTCTACTCGAATCGGCGCGTAGGGGAACTGAGCTCGAGGATCGCCAGCGATGCCGGCCTGGTGCAGCAGGTGCTACGCTTCGGAATCCCTGAGCTCGTCCGGCAGGCGGTGTTCCTCGTCGGCGCGCTGGCGATCGTGACGTACACCAGCCCCCGATTGACGCTGGTGACGGTCACGGCCATCCCCTTCGCGATCGGCGTGGCCTGGTTCTTCGGCATCCGCGTGCGTCGGATCTCGACCCGTATTCAGGACACCCTCGCCTCCGCCGTGGCTCGGGCGGAGCAGGTGTTCACGCAGATTCGGATCGTTCAGAGCTTCGGGCGGGCGCCCTACGAGCGGGGCCGATTCGAGGTGGAGATCGAGGAGACCTACCAGGGTGGGTTGAAGCGCGCTGTCGCCCGGGCGGGACTGACGGGTGCGGTGACCTTCTCCGCCTTCGCCGCGATCGTCGTCGTCTTCTGGGAAGGAGGCCGGCTGGTGGTGGCGGGCCAGCTGACCGCGGGTACGCTGATCGCCTTCCTTCTCTACGCGGTCTCGATCGCTGGCGCGATCTCGTCCGTGGCGGGGTTCTGGACCAACGTTCAGGAGGCGGCGGGCGCGGCGCGACGTATCTTCGAGCACCTGGATCGGACCCCCGAGATCCGCGATCCCGAATCACCCCGGCCGCTTCCGGATCCGGTGACGGGTCGCGTCGGGTTCGAGGGCGTCACCTTCCGCTACGGGAAGGAGTTGCCGCGGGTACTCCAGGGAATCGACATGGAGATCCGCCCCGGCGAGAATGTCGCGCTGGTCGGGAGCTCCGGGGCGGGGAAGACGACGATCGCGTCTCTGATCCCCCGATTCTTCGACGTGGAGGACGGGCGGGTCACTATCGACGGCGTGGACGTCCGGGAGGTGCGCCTCCAGGACCTTCGCGGCGCGATCGGGATGGTGCCGCAGGAGCCGATGCTGTTCGCCGGTACGATCCGCGAGAACCTGATGTATGGCCGGCTCGATGCCACCGAAGAGGAGATGATCGAGGCCGCCCGCGAGGCGCATGCCCACGAATTCATCGCGCGCTTCCCGGACGGGTACGATCAGGCGGTCGGCGAGCGCGGCGTGACGCTCAGCGGAGGCCAGCGTCAGCGCATGGCGATCGCCCGGGTCATGCTGAAGCGCCCGGCGATCCTGATTCTCGACGAGGCTTCGTCCAGTCTCGACGCCGAAAGCGAGCGGCTCGTGCAGGACGCGCTTTCCCGCCTGATGGAGGAGCGCACGACGGTCGTGATCGCGCACCGGCTGAGTACGGTGATCGAGGCCGACCGCATCGTGGTGATCGATGGCGGTCGGGTCGTCGATGTGGGCAAGCACGGCGAACTCCTCGACCGTAACGAGGTCTATTCCCGCCTGTACCGCGGTCAGTTCGAGGCGGCGCTGGCCAGCGTCGAGGCATCCGAGGCGTAGGCGTCGGCCTCACCGACTCCCTGAAGGTCGACCTCCATCCCGGCCACACCGGTCGGCGGCAGTCGAAGGCAGTCGAAGGCCGGTCGAAGGCGGTCTGAGGGCGCAGGTCTCCCGCCTCCTCCAGCGGCTCAGCGCATGCCGTACTCGTCGATCTTCCGATAGAGGGTGGTACGACCGACCTCCAGCCGACGAGCCGCCTCGGAGATGTTTCCACGGGTCAGCTCCAGGGCCCTCACGATCGCCATCCGTTCGATTTCGGCGAGGGGGAGAATCTCGTCCGGGACGCGTGGGCGGAGGTGATCAAGTGCGGGTGTGTCTCCCGCCCCCTCCGAGCCGGTCCCACGATCGCCAGCCATACGCCCGGACGGGAGCGACCCGCCATCCGCAGGTACGGGTGCGGCATCGCCCCGTCGGACGCGTTCGGGGAGATCCTCGAGGCGGATCTCTCCGCCGGCGGTGACGAGTGCGCGTTGGACGGCGTTCTGGAGTTCGCGGACGTTTCCCGGCCATGGGTACGCCAGGAGTGCAGCCATGGCGGATGTGGCGACTACGGGTCGATCGTTCGGGGATGCGTGCCGCTCGATGAAGTGCTGGATCAGGAGCGGCACGTCCTCGCGCCGTCTCCGGAGTGGCGGAATGTGGATCTCGAAGACGGCGAGTCGGAAGAACAGGTCCTCCCGGAAATCGCCCGACGTCACCATTCCGTCGAGGTCCCGGTGCGTGGCGGAGACGAGCCGGAAGTCCGACTCGATGTCCCGGTCGCCACCGAGTCGCCGAAAGCGCCGCTCCTGGATGGCCCGCAGCACCTTCGCCTGGGCCTCGAGCGAAAGGTCGCCGATCTCGTCGAGGAAGAGGGTTCCTCCATCGGCCTCCTCGAACCGCCCGATTCGCCGGGCGTCCGCGCCCGTGAAGGCCCCCTTCTCGTGTCCGAACAGCTCCGACTCCTGAAGCTGGGCCGGGATCGCCGCGCAGTTGACCGCCACGAAGTTCTCATCGGCTCGTGCGCTCAGGTCGTGAACCGAACGGCTCACCAGCTCCTTCCCGGTGCCACTCTCGCCGAGCACCAGGACGGATACGTCGCTGGGGGCCACGCGGTCGATCTGGCCGAACACGTCGGACATCGTCTGGGCGTGGCCGATGATCCCGGGGAAGCCGCGACCCTCGGTCTGACGCTTGAGGCGAGCCAGCTGAGTGGTGAGGGCGTGTCGCTCGGTCGCATTCCGGATCGAGGTGGACAACTCGGTGGGATCGATCGGCTTCCCGAGGTAGTCGTACGCACCGAGCCGCATCGCCTCGACGACGCGATCGACCGAGGTCGCGGCGGTCAGCATCAGGACCGGGACCCCGGGAACGCGCCGCCGAAGCTGCTCCAGGATCTCCAGCCCGTCCATGCCGGGCAGCATGACGTCGAGAATCACGACGTCGGGAAGGCGGTTCTGCAGGTCGAAGATGAGCGATTCCCCGTCCTCGTAGGACACGACGGAGTGTCCATCGCGTTCGAGCACCGCCTCCACGAGAAGGCGGACGTCGGCATCGTCGTCGACTGCGAGAATCAGAGACATGATGTTTTATTACGGTGCGATATTGTTCTTAAACAGTGCACCATTTCGGGTCGATAATCAAGGCGGACCAGCTGGTCGAATGGAGTTCACGTCTGTAAGTCGTTGTTGGTAAACCACTTGTGTGGTACGCACGAGTTTGGCACGCCCCGTGCACTTCAACAGGGCGAACTCACCATCAACACGAGATCCGAAACATGCATGCTCCCGCAAGAATCGCCCACGAGCGCCCGATGGAGGGACTCGCGCCGTTCGGCGGCGTGAAGGACCACGGAGAGCTTGCCGAGGCACTCCTGGAGGTCGTCGGAGAACGGCTCGTGGTCGATCTCGCGCTCGTCGTGTTCCACCACCCGGACGGAGGCCGCCCCATGGTGTTCGGCGGCCGCTTCGACGAGCGGCGCCGTATCGGCCGCACTCTCAGGATGCGTGCCGGCGACACGGACCTCGGCGTGGCGGCGGTCGGCTCCGTGCTCGGGCCCTCCGTGCGGGTGGTACGAATCGGCGAGGCGCCCAACTACCAGGGAATGCTGGTGGTAGGGAGCGCGCAGCGCGGCCTCCGGGGCGATGAAATCGAACTCGTGCGCGAGCTCGCGGAAACCGCGTCGAAGAATCTCTGGCGGTTCACCCTCACGGGGGTTTCGCCCGACGACAGCCGGGGAGGCGGATCATGATCAGCTGGGCCTGACACACGACAGACATACAGCGGCCCGGGTGCGCGGGTGCGGAATGACCGAGAGTGATTGTTCGAGAGGAGCGGCATTTCCATCCCCACCCGGGTTCGCGACGTCGAGCCCTCGGTCGGGCCACCTCGATGCGCGGAACCGTCCCCGCAGGGTGGTCAGGCGGAGGGCTCTTCGTCCAGAAAGACCAGGATGTCGTCCATCCGGTCCTCGGCGTCGCCTTCGCCGATCTCCATCAGTGCTCCGATGTAGTCCGGCTGGAAGAGGACCAGCGAGAGGAAGTCGGGGCTCTTGGTCTCGCGCGTCCCGAGACCGCGGGTCAGGAATCGGAATCCCCGGGGCAGGCGCGGCTCGAACTCGCCGGCCATCCGCCCGAGATCCCGCGAAGGTCGCGTCACCATCAGCTGGATCGGGCGAAGTCCCTGCCGATCTTCGGGCTCGAGCTTGAGGAGCAGGTCATTGAGCAGCTCCAGCCGCAGCGCGTCGTGATCGAGGAGATCGAGAAAGACCGCGTTGGTGAGGACACCCGCGATCTGTGCAGGGGGCGGGTATCCCTTCACCTGGGGGTCCTGCTCCTCCTGCTCCGACTTCCCGTACCGCGTCGAGATCGCCAGCACCTTCGAGGCACCCAGGTGGAGCGCCGGAGACAATGGTGCCGCGAGTCGCATTCCACCGTCGCCGTACCACGCTCCATCGAGCTCCACCGCCGGGAACAGGAGGGGAAGCGCGGACGAGGCCATGACGTGTTCGACGGTCAGGCGCGCGGATCTGGATGTCCGCAGCGGCCGTTCCCACCTCTGGATGTCGGATCCCTGGACCCACGTCACCGACTGGCCCGTCGTGTACGATGACGTACTCAGCGCGATCGCCCTCAGGCGGTCCCGGCTGATGTTGTAGTCGATCCCGGTGAGCTCACCGTCGACCGCGTGAAGCACCTCGGTCAGGTAGCGGCGGAGCGGCTCGGTGTCGACCAGCCCGCGGGTCCTCGTCGGAGCGTTCCCGCCGCCGATCAGCCGGGCGGCCCAGCGAACCAGGTTCCACAGAAGTGACGGAGCGTCGACGCGGAACACGTCCTCGATCTGGAGCCGGCTCCAGAGATGCGAGAGCTCTTCGACGGACTGTCCGAACGTGCCGTGATGTGCCGCGAGGTGCGCCGCGTTGATCGCTCCCGCGGACACCCCGGTCAGATACGGAATCGCCAGGTCCGGTCGCCGGCGAGCGACCGCACGCAGAAATCCGACCTGATAGGCGGCACGTGCGCCGCCACCGCCCATGACGAGGCCGAGGCCTCCTCGGGGGGTGAAGGTGTCGGGGTCGTTCACGGGAGCAGGCTCAGGAGTAGGCGCTCCCGAAAACCGAGCGTCCGATGGCCATGATGCCTCCGACGACGAGTCCGATGGTGACGAGCGTGTTCACCACGTGCGGAAGGTAGGTCCGCTCCTCCATCGGCCGCCGGCGCATCACCGACGGGACGATCTGCGCCACGACCGCTGCCGCGACCATCATGAAGATGTGCCCGATCAGCGCGGGGTAGAACGTGCCCATGAAGATGAGGCCGAGGCCCAGAAGGACGTTCAGATGCAGGGTGGCCGCGAACAGCCCCGCCGTCACGCGCATCCGCTTGTCGTACGGACGACCCGTCGCGACGCCGAACATGGCGTAGAGGAGGGTGGCGGCAGCGAAGAGCAGCACGAGATATCGGACGCCCGAGTGGGCCTGGAGAAAGATCATGTCGTCGGGTCGGGCCGTCGCGACTTCACATCGCGCCGGCGAAGAGGTCGGCAATGGCGTGCGCGGTGCCGGTCTGTCCGGCTCCCTGCACGTTGGTGAGGATTGCTACGGCGAGGCCCCGCTCGGGCTGCACGATCAGGACGGTCGTGCCGCCCATCGCACCCCCGGTGTGCCACGCGGTGTCGATATCGTCCACGGCCGCGCGGCGCCAGCCGAGACCATACTGCGAATCCTCGTCACTCGGTACCACTGGAGTCCACAGGAGTTCGACCGTCGCAGGGTCGAGAATCTCGTGGGTCAGATACGAGGCGCCGTACCGCGCCATGTCGCGCGCGGTCGAGAGGTATCCGCCGCCCGCCCACTTGTTGGAGTTGTCGACGTACGGAGCGTTGATGATTCGCCCCCCGTCGTCCTGGTAGAACCGCGCTCGACCCGGGATGATGGAGTCCGTGAACTCGGCGATCGTCTCGTCGAGATCGAGAGGCTCGAGAACGCGATCACGCATGAAGTGGAGGAAGGGCAGGCCCGCCGCCCCCTGAATCGCGGCGCTGACGAGGTTCCATCCGTAGGTGGAGTAGGAGTACTCGGTGCCCGGCTCGAATTCGAGCGGCGAGTCCCGGAAGATGGCGAGTCCGTCCACCACGTCGGCGTACTTCGTCGCCGAGGCGAACTCGTTGCCGTCGTAGTGACGGATTCCGCCCGTATGCGATGCGATCTGGCGGGTGGTGAGGGGCCACTCCTTCTCCGGGAACGAGGGGACATAGGTCTGAACCGCCGCGTCGAGATCGAGGCGTCCCTCCTGAACCAGTACTCCGAGCCCCGCAGCGGCGAGCGCCTTGGAGATACTCGCGATCCTGAACTTCGTGTCGACGTCCACGGGGACGCGCTGCTCCAGATCCGCGAACCCGAATCCCTCGGCCCACCGGAGTTCGCCATCCGCCCACACGGCCACGCTCAGGCCGGGAATGGCCGTCTCGTCCATGCGCTCGGCGACGACTTCGCGGGATTGCGCGATGGCGTCCGCGTATGTCGCGGCGACCCGCGCGGTGGCCGGCTGCACCACGGCCTGCTGGGCGAACACCGCGGACGGAGCGGCGACGAGCGTGGCCGCCACCAGAGCGAGTCCGCATCCCCGGGCCCACACCGATCCGGAGAGGGGCCGATCGGTTCGACCCATCCGGGACGGGCTCATCACATCCCCCCGAGCCGGTCCCATGCCGCACGAAGCTGGTTCCACTGCTGCTGCGTCGGCGGACGGAGCGTGCCCGGTCGCACGCCCCCGCCATTCATGCCGTTGGTCCCGACGCTGCGGACGATGCTCCGCATCTCGTCGTTCGTCAGATCACCCGCCTCCATCCGTCGCTCCGCCTCTGCCTCCAGCGCCTCGAGCTGGAGCATGAAGTCTTCGCGCTCCTCGTACTCGAGCTGCGTGATGTCGGACATGGGATCGGGCAGTACCTGCACCGTGCGGGAGTCGCTCTCCCCCCGCGCCTCGACGGTCACCGTGTACTCGCCGGGCGATACCCACGCGCCGCGGCCGCCGGTGGGCCGGGCGAGCAGGTCGCTCTCGAATCGCTGCCAGGTGTCCTCGCCGTCGTTCCAGCGGAGGTCCCAGTTCACCCGGTGGACACCCGGGCTCGACGGTACCTCCATCGCCGCCACCCGCTCTCCGTCCCGATTGGTGACCGTCATGAGGGCCGTGCCGGTGCCCATTCCGAGGCGATACGTGATCTCGACACCGTCCGGCGGATTCTCGCCGGCGTACTCGGCGTCGGCCCGGTACGAGGTGTCCTTCCAGTACACGAACATCTCGCGCGCCGGAATGGAGAACAGGTGCACGGCAGCGGTGGCCTCGTGCATCTCGGCGAAGGGACGGATGTCGTCCAGCACCCAGATCCCGCGGCCGTGCGTGCCGAACACGAGGTCCTTGTCACGCGGGTGGATCTTCATGTCGTCGTACGCCGTGGTCGGAAGGTTGGGCATCTTCGCCCAGCTCCCCCCATTGTCCGTGCTCGCGAAGGCGTGGTGCTCGGTCCCGATGAAGAGGACGTCGGGATTGTCCGGGTGTTCGACGATCACGTTGACCGAACCGGTCGGAAGATCGTCGTGGAGGGGCGTCCACGTTCGTCCGTAGTCCTCCGTCCGGTAGACGTACGGCGCGAAGTCGCCATCTCGGTGCGCGTCGAAGGTGGCGTACGCCACGTTCGGCCCGCGGGTCGAGGCCAGAAGGCGGCTCGGGTAGGTGTTCGTCGGAAGTCCCGGCACATTTCCGCTCACCTCGCTGAAGGTGCGTCCCCCGTCGCGACTCAGCTGCACGTTGCCGTCGTCGAAGCCCATCCACAGCACAAGCGGATCGACGGGCGACTCGGAGATCGTCACGCCCTCGCCGAAGCTCGACGTACCGTCGTTGCGCGAGATGTCGATGTCCGCGCCCATCTTTCCGGCGAGCATGAGCGTGTCCCGATCGATCTGCTTCGTGAGCTCCGGGCTCATCTCCCACGTCTGACCCCGGTCGTTCGAGGTGAAGAGGTGGTTGCCGAGGACGTACACGGTGTTCGGGTCGTGCACGGAGGTGGCGATCGGAGACGTCCAGTCGAAGCGGAAATCGTCGTCCGGGCCCTCCTCCGGCTCGATGTCGAGCATTCCGCCGGTCTCGGTGTCGAGGAGGAAGTAGCTGCCGCCGTTGGACGTGCCGTACGCCTCGGTGACGTCGAAGGGGTTGGGCTGCCAGTACATGCCGTCGCCGAAGCCGACCTGCTGCCAGTCGTCGTTGACGATGCCGACCCAGCGGCGTGTCTCGTTCGGCGCCACGAAGGAGTGGTTGTCCTGCAGACCGCCGTAGACGTTGTAGGGCGACTTCATGTCCAGACCGATGGCGTAGAACTGGCTGATCGCCTGGTTGTTGATCTTCCGCCAGTTGATGCCGGCGTCGAAGGACTCGTGGAGCCCGGCGTCTCCCCCCATGTAGAGGTGGTCGGAGTCGCTCGGATCGATCCAGAGAGCATGCTGGTCCGCGTGGACACCGACGTCGTAGGTGGGCCGTTCCGCGATTTCGGTCCACGTACGTCCGCCGTCGTCCGAGCGATACGAGTTGGTGGCCGTCGTGTAGACGCGGTCCGGATCATTCGGATCGATGAAGATCTCGGAGTAGTACATCGGCCGGATGTTCAGGTCGGACACCATTTCCCAGCTCTCGCCCCCATTCTCGGAGCGGTAGGTCCCCGTCGTCTCGTCGTCCGCCGTCTCGATCAGGGCGTTGAGCACATTGGGCGAGGACGCCGAGATCGCGATTCCGATCCGCCCCTTGTCCTCGGAGGGAATCCCCTCGGTGAGCTCCGTCCACGTGTCGCCTCCGTCCGTGCTGCGGTAGATGCCGGAGCCCGGGCCTCCGCCGTTGAAGCCCCACGTCCGACGCAGGCGCTGGTACGTCGCGGCGTACAGCACGTCCGGAGCGGTCGGGTCCATGACCATGTCGACGGCACCCGTCAGCTCGTCGATGTAGAGGACCTTCTCCCACGTCTCACCGCCGTCGGTGGTCCGAAAGACCCCCCGTTCCTCGTTCGCGGCCCAGAGATTTCCGAGTGCTGCCACATACGCGACGTCGGGGTCGCGCGGATGAACCTCGATCTTTCCGATGTGGCGTGTCTCGACGAGACCGGTGTGGGTCCACGTCTCGCCTCCGTCGGTGGAGCGGTAGACACCGTTGCCCCAGGTGGTGCTCTGCCGATTGTTCTGTTCGCCCGAGCCGATGTACACGATGTCCGGGTCCGACGGCGCCAGCGCGATCGCGCCGAACGCGCTCACCGGGAGGTCGTCGGTGAGGGGCTCCCAGCGGTGGCCCTGGGTGGTGCTCTTCCAGACGCCCCCCGACGCCGACGCGATGTACAGCGTGGACGGATCGTTCGGGTCGGCGGTCACATCCGCGATTCGCCCCCCGGTGACGGCCGGTCCGATCTCACGCGGGTGCAGGTTCGCCATGTCCTCCGTGGAGAGGGCGTGCTGGGCGGACGCCGGTGCCGGGGTCAGCGCCTGGACGAGGAGGAGAGCCGCGCCGAGGGCGGTGGGAACGAGGCGTCGAAGGGACATGGGTGCTCCTGAAGCATTCCGTGGACTGCGATCGGGACGATACCGTAGGATCGACCGCCCCCGGACGGCAAGCGTCGTGAGCCGTCGCAGGGGCCGTCGAGGGGGGTATCGCAGGGGCCGTCGAGGGGGGGTATCGCAGGGGCTGTCGAGGGAGGTATCGCAGGGGCCGTCGCAGCGGCTGTCGTCGGCGTCTGGTCGCGCCCGTGTTCACGCCGCCGCGGTCAGCCCTCCGCCCGTACCCGCTCGATGGCGTCGTCGATCACGTCCCCCACCTCGCGTCGCGTGTCGTCCAGCCCACGGATCCAACCGAGGTAGTCGGCGTCCATGCGCGCCACCTCGTCCAGCGCGATGCCGCGGTACTTCCCCTTCCGGAGCTGGAGGTCGCCGTCCACGGATCGGAACCAGTCGGAGAGGGGCCCGAGGTACTGCGACGTCTCGGCGCAGTACTGGTGCAGTCCGTCGAGGTCGCGAGGGAGTTCCTCGTAGCGATGCAGCTGCGCGGACAGGACCGCGGCCGAGGTGCGAATGTCGCCGAGCGCCGTGTGCGCCTCGGGATGAGCCCGATCCAGATAGAACTTCGCCGCGGCGGTGAGGTCGCGCGGCTCCTCGCGGTGGAAGATCGTCTGCATGTCGATCAACCGCCGGCCCTTCACATCGAACTCCACCCCCGCACGGTGAAACTCGTTGTCGAGGAGGGGCAGGTCGAAGCGGAGGATGTTGAAGCCGGCCAGATCGCACCCCTGGAGAAGGCTCGCCAGAGAACGCGCTCGCTGCGCGAAGGTCGCCTCGTCCGCGATGTCCTCGTCGGTGATTCCGTGAATGGCGGTCGCGCCGGGTGGAATCGGCATCTCCGGATCGAATCGCCGAACCTTCTCCAGGACATCGCCCTGGGGGCTCACGCGGATCAATGCGAGCTCGACGATGCGATCGGTTCGGGTGTCGACCCCGGTCGTCTCCAGGTCGAAGAAGACGAGCGGACGGTCGAGCGGGATGGGCAGCTTCACGTATGAAACCGGGTGGGGGGGCGTGCCGGAGTCGAGGAATCTGATGGAACACCGCAGACTCCTGCAGGGTCGGGAACGTCGTCGCTCGACGCCAGTGCGTCTCAACGACGGTGCGAGTCCGCCTGTCGGAGAAGATGCAATGGACCACGCACGTGGTCGCTGTCCAACCCAGTTCGCCGGAGGTTCCGTGAAGCACCGTTCGCTCGTCCCCCACGCGTGCACGGTCACCGCGCTCGCCGCGGCCGTCGCAGCATTCGCCACGCCGACATCGGCCCAGTCGATGCAGGTTCCGCCCGCTTCGGACCCGCTCATCCACGAGATCATCGACGCCGCCTCCCCGGATCGTGTCGAGGCGGATATCCGGACCCTCGCGGGCTTCGGGACGCGCAATACCTTCTCGGATACCCTGTCGACGACCCGCGGCATCGGTGCGGCTCGCCGCTGGATCAAGTCGGAGTTCGATGCGATCTCCGCGGCCTGCGGGGGCTGTCTCGAGGTCCGGTACCAGTCCGGGTACCGCAGCTACACGAGGCGCACGCAGCCCGGCGAGCAGGTTCCCGACAGCGTGAAGGTGGTGAATGTGATCGCCACGATGCCGGGCACCGTGAACCCGAATTCCTACGTGATCGTCTCCGGCGACATCGACTCGCGCGCCTCCAGCGGAAGCGATGCCGAGACGGACGCGCCCGGCGCGAACGACAACGCCTCCGGGATGGCGGGCGCCATCGAGGCCGCGCGCCTGCTGACGGAGCACGGTCCCTTCGCCAACTCGGTCGTCTTCGTCGGCCTGTCCGGTGAGGAGCAGGGACTGTGGGGCGGCGAGATCATGGCGGAGGAGGCCGTCGAGCAGGACTGGGACATCATCGGCGTCCTGAACAACGACATGATCGGCAACATCGCTGGCATCGACGGGGTCGTGGACAACACCGTCTTCCGCGTGTTCTCGCAGGCGACACCGCTCGAGGAGTATCAGCCGGACGGCTGGAGCTACCGTCGTCACGGCGGTGAGGTGGATGGACCGTCCCGCCAGCTGGCCCGCTACGTGGATCGCATCACGGAAACGTACTTCGTGAACCTCGACGCGAAGATGATCTACCGCCTGGACCGCTTCGGCCGGGGCGGCCACCATACGCCGTTCAACAACGCGGGCTTTCCCGGCGTGCGCATCATGGAGGCCCACGAGCACTACGATCGCCAGCATCAGGACATCCGGGTGGAGGACGGTCGTGAATTCGGTGACGTGATCGAGGGGGTCGACTTCGACTTCGCCGCCCGGATGACGGCGGTGAATGCCGCCGTGCTGACTGCCGTGGCGCAGGCACCCACACCTCCGGCGGAGGTCGGGATCGCCGGCGCTGTCCGGCCGTCGACCCGGCTCCGGTGGACGATGGGTGACGACGCGAATCTCGCCGGATACAAGGTCTACTGGCGCGACACCACCGAGCCGCAGTGGACCCATTCCCGCTTCGTCGGGATGGTCGACGAGTACGAACTCACCAACCTCGTGATCGACAACTATCTCTTCGGGGTCGCCGCGGTGTCCGTGGACGGCAACGAGAGCCCGGTGAGCTTCCCGACGTCCCGGTTCCGCTGAGGCGGTTCGGTCCACGAAAAAGGCCGGGGTCCGCCATCTGCGGATCCCGGCCTTCGTCGTTCGCGTCGATTCCGGATCAGTCGCCGTCGGCGTCCGGGTCGGACTCGGGCGGTAGTCCGAGGGCATCCCGGATGATCCTCGCCTGCTGCCTCCTGTGGTCGCTCGCCTTCCCTTCGGCGGGGCTGGCCCGCTCCGGTCGAGCGACGTGCCGGAGTCGAACGTCGCGCGGCACGGCGGCGCGCAGCCGCGGACCCACGAAGGTGAGAGCACCCATGTTGCGCGGCTCTTCCTGGACCCAGACGACCTCCTCGACCCCGGGGTAGTGTGCCACCAGTGCGGCGACCTGCTCCTTGGGGAAGGGATAGATCTCCTCGAGGCGAGCGGCGGCCACGTGTGGCGTCTCGTCCCGTCGCTCCGATGCCTGGATGTCGTAGTAGACCTTTCCGGAGCAGAGCACGAGCCTTCGGATATCGTCCCGGCGGTTCGACGCGGTCGGATCGTCGAGCACCGGGCGGAACCCGCTGGTCACGAGTTCGTCGACCACCGACGTCGCGGCCGGCAGTCGAAGGAGGCTCTTCGGGGTCATGACGATGAGCGGGCGCTCCGGCCGCGCATAGGCCTGCCGTCGGAGAAGGTGGAAGTACTGGGCCGGCGTCGTCGGATACGCGACCCGCATGTTGTCCTCGGCACACAGCTGGAGGAACCGCTCCAGCCGCGCCGACGAGTGCTCCGGCCCCTGGCCCTCGTACCCGTGCGGGAGCAGCATCGTGAGGTTGGACACCTGCCCCCACTTCTCGCGACCGGACGAGATGAACTGGTCGATCGCCACCTGCGCGACGTTCACGAAGTCGCCGAACTGGCCTTCCCAGAGCGTCAGGTCGGCCTTCGAAGCCACGGAGTACCCGTACTCGAACCCGACCACGCCCGCCTCGGTGAGCGGTGAGTTGTAGACCTCGAGGCGCCCTGTGCCGAGCGACGCGAGGGGCGTCGTGACGTCCCCCGTCTCGGCGTCGTGAAGCACGAGATGGCGTTGCGAGAAGGTGCCGCGCTGTGAGTCCTGACCGGTGAGGCGAACGACGTGTCCGTCGTCCATGAGCGAGCCGAAGGCGAGGGCCTCCGCGTACGCCCAGTCGAGCTTCGTCTCGTGCGTGAACTCGCCCCGCCGTTTCGACAGCTGGCGATCGAGCTTCGGGTGGATCGTGAAGTCGTCGGGCACCGTCACGGTCGCCGTGTTCACGCGCTGGAGCTCGGCCAGTCCCACGGAGGTGCCGGGATCGACGACGTCGCCCGTTTCCGGCCGGGTCGCACGAATCTTGGGCTCCGGGACCGCGTCGACGTCCTCCGCCTTCACACGATCCTGCGCACCGCGGAGCGTCTGCGTCACAGCCTCCTCGATCGAGGAGGGCAGATCGTCCGGAATGGCGCCGTTGTCGGTGAGCCGCTCCGCCCACTGCGTCCGTACGGTGGGATGGTCGGAGATCTTCGCGTAGAGCTTCGGCTGCGTGTACGCCGGCTCGTCGCCCTCGTTGTGCCCGTGCCGCCGATACCCGACCAGATCGATCACCACGTCGTCGTGATACTCGCGGCGGTAGGCCATCGCGAGACGCATGGCGGCGAGGCAGGCATCCGGGCGATCGGCGTTCACATGGAGAATCGGGAAGTCGTATCCCTTGGCCACGTCGGACGCGTACCGCGTCGAACGACCCTGCCCCGGAGACGTCGTGAAGCCGATCTGGTTGTTGGCGATGATGTGGATCGCTCCCCCGACCGTGTAGCCGGGAAGCCGCGCCATGTTCAGCGTCTCCGCCACGACACCCTCGGCGGCGAACGCCGCGTCGCCGTGGATCATGATGGGCACGACGCGGTCGAAGTCCTGCGCCGCCGACACCTCTTCGGAGGTGAACTGGAGCGCGCGCGCCATGCCGGCCACGACCGGATTGACGAACTCGAGATGCGAGGGATTGGGGGCCAGCGCCACACGAATGCGCTCGCCGGATCTCAGCTTGTAGTCGCCCTCGGCGCCGTGGTGGTACTTCACGTCTCCGGTGCCGGCGACATTGAGCGCGCCTCGCGCCTCGAGGCCCTCGAAGGCCCGGAGGAGTTCCTCGTAGGAGACGCCCAGGATGTGCGCGAGCACGTTGAGGCGGCCCCGATGCGCCATCCCGATCACGACGCGCTCGCCACCACCCCGCGCGGTCTCCTCGATGGCGAGGTCGATCATCGGCACCAGCATGTCGGTGCCCTCGATCGAGAATCGCTTCTGCCCGAGGTACGTCCGATGCAGGAACTGCTCGAAGCCCTCGACCTGAGAGAGTCGCTCGAGAAGCCAGCGGGCGTCGGCCGGGGAGAGCGGGCGCGTGTGCACTCCGCTCTCGACCTGATCCCAGAGCCATCGCACCCGGGAGGGGTCCTCGATGTGCTCGAACTCGTATCCGATGTAATCGGCGTACGCTTCACGAAAGCGCGCGATCGCATCCGACAGCCGCTCGGATTCCGGCGCGTCGTCCAGCACGACGGCCGCCGGGATCTGCTCGAGTTCCTCGAAGGTCGTGCCGAAGAAGGTCGGATCGAGCTGTGGGTGTCCGGGCGGCGGGCTTCCCAGCGGATCGATGGCCGCCAGCATGTGGCCGTGATCACGGAACGCCTGGATGAAGGAGGTCGCGCGGGACACGATGCCCAGCATCCGCTGGAGGCGCTCTCCGTCCTCGGGGGTCTTCACCTCGACCCGGAGAGGTTCCGAAACCGATACGGGGTGTGAGTCCAGGCTCTCCGGGACGATCAGTCCGTGGGAGGTGGCCTCGGAGGTGCCGAGCGAGAAGAACTTCCGCCAGGATTCCGGAACGGAGTCTGGATTACGAGCGAACTGCTCGTACAGAAGCTGCGCGTAGCCGGCGTTCTGTGCGTCGAAGGGAGCGTCGGACATTGATCGCGGATGCGCGCTTCCCAGGTGCGCGCTGAAAGTCTCGGTGGTCGTGGCGATTCGGGACAATGCGCCGCAGGACCGTTCGCTCACAAACCTAGCAGGAATCTCGGGCGGTGCGAGGGGATCGGGCGGATCGGGTGACCGGTACGCACGATCCGTGTACACTCCCTTCGTGGAGATTCGGACGATTCGAGAGGATACGACCCCCGGGGGAGGGGGAGCTCTCCGTGTGCTGTCGCACCCCGAGTGGCGGCGAAGCTGGCCCTGGCTCGCGCAGGGGACGACGACCCGTGCCACCGATTTCGCGCCCGACGGGCCCGATCCGGCGGGCGCGTGGGCAGCGTTGCGTGCCGCGACCCCGTGCAGTGCCGCGTTTCAGGCCCGGCAGACACATGGTACGAAGGTGGGGGTGCGGGGACCGATGGGGCCCGGCCTTCACCTGGTCGGGGGTGCCGATGGTCACGTGACCGATACGCTGGGGGCCCTCCTCGGCGTCACGGTCGCGGACTGTGTCCCGGCGAGTATCGTCGCGCCGCGTGCCCGTGCCGTCGGCATCGTGCACGCGGGCTGGCGCGGCGCCGCCGCGGGAATCCTGGAGCGTGCGATCGAGCGAATCACGGCCCACTTCGGCACCACCCCGGACGAACTGCATCTGCACCTCGGGCCTTCGATCTGCGGATCGTGCTACGAGGTCGGGCCGGAAGTCCACGCGGCGCTCGGGCTGGAGCCTCGAACTTCGCCGATGCCGGTCGACCTTCGTGCCGCGCTCGCCCGCCGGGCGGCCGCGGTCGGGGTGGCCCCGGTCCGGATCACGCGGTCGGCGTGGTGCACGCTCTGCAGCGATGGAGATCTGTTCTACTCGCACCGTGGGGGCGATGCGGGTCGCCAGGTCGGGTTCATCGGGCTCGCCAGGGATCCCGAGCCGCACACTCGCCGCGACTCCCGTGCCGCTGCTCCGGACGTCGGCGGATGAGCGGGCGACGAGGCCCGCCCCCCGGCCTCTGCCACCGGTGCACCTGGGTGCGTCGGGTCGGAAATCGCCGCGGTTCCACCTTCTTCATGTGCGGTCGCGCCGCGGACGACCCGCGGTTCCCCCGCTACCCGGCGCTCCCGGTACTCCGATGTGCGGGCTTCGAGCCCGAGTCCGACGCGGACTCCGGAACCTCGGACCTGCCGGACGACGACTCGTCGTGATACGGCACCCGTTCCAATCCGTGCCCGTCTTCCATAGCTTCGACACGCTTCGGCCATCCATGGACGCCACGTCCTACGTCCCGACCTGATGAGCGACACAACGGAAGCCGCCGCCCGGCGCGTGCGGTACGAATCCCCGATCGTCGACGAGGCCTGCCGCCTCCTCGACGAACTGCTCGATCCTCCGACGTCGCGGATCGCCGTCGAATTCGCGCAGATCTTCTATTCGAAGGCACCCCCGGAGCTTCTCCAGGAGCGGACGGGTGAGGGACTCGCGCGCCTCGCGCTCGGCACCTTCGAATTCCTTTGCGACGCCCGCCCCGATCGGGTCGACGTCGAGGTCTTCAATCCCGACGAGGATGTGGAGGGCTGGTTCGCCCCGGTCACGGTCATCCGGACGAACGTCTCCGAACGACCGTTCATCGTCGACACGATCCGCGAGTACCTGCACGCCCAGGGACTGCCGCTCGAACACATCGTCTATCCGGTGATCGACGTGAAGCGGGACCCCTCGGGGGACGTGGTGGGCGTGGGTCCCTCGATCGAAGGACGGAGCCGCGAGTCGCTGGTGCACTGCGAAGTGCCGCTGATCAACGACGAGGGGCGTCGCGCCGAGATCGAAGCCGGCATCCGCTCCCGTCTGGACGACGTGGTGGCCGCGACCGAGGATTTCCACCCGATGATCGAGGCGGTCAACGACACCGTCATCGAACTCGCGGATACCGCCAAGGTCATCGAATCCCGTCGGGACGAATTCGAAGAGGCGCAGGCGTTCCTGCGCTGGCTTCGTGACCATGCGTTCGTCTTCCTCGGCTACCGGGAGTACCGGCTCGAGGATGGCGATCGAGGACGGCAGGTGCGCGTCGCCCCGGAGTCCGGTCTCGGGATCCTTCGCGATCCCGCGGAATCGACCTTCGCGGATCCCGTGCCGCTCGAAGAACTTCCGCAGGGCATCCGGGAGCTCGCCGAGGGCGGCCCGATCCTGATCATCTCGAAAACCAACGCCGAGTCCACCGTCCATCGTCGCGCCAGGATGGACTATGTCGGTGTGAAGACGGTCGACGCGGACGGTCGCATCTCGGGAGAGCGGCGGTTCATCGGCCTCTTCACATCGAGAGCGTACGGCGAACCCGCGGAGGCCATTCCGATTCTCCGGGAGAAGCTCCAGCGCATCCTGGCCGCGGCGGGCGTTCAGGAAGGCAGTCACGACTACAAGGAGATCAACACGATCTTCAACTCGATGCCGAAGGAGGAGCTGCTCCTGGCATCGGCGGACGAGATCGCGGTCGACATCCAGACGATCCTCACCTCCTACAACACCGAGGGCGTGCGGGTGTCGATCCGCCCGGATCCGCTCGCGCGCGGAAGTTCGGTGATGGTGATCCTCCCCAAGGAGCGGTTCTCGGGTGAGGTGCGCCGGTGGATCGAACAACTGCTGGTGGATCGCCTCGACGGTGAGGTGCTCAACTACCATCTCGCGCTGGGTACGGGCGACCAGGCACGTCTGCACTTCTACATGGGGCCGCGGGAGGACCAGCTCCTCCACGTCGCACCCTCCGAGCTCGAGGTGGACCTCCGCGAGCTCATCCGCTCCTGGCAGGATCGGGTCGAGGCGCGGCTCGAGCAGGTGCGGTCCCCCGACGAGGCTCGCCGTATCGCGCGCCGGTACGGAGAGGGGTTCAGTCGCGAGTACCAGGCGGCGGTCGCCCCCGCCCGAGCCGTCGTCGACATCCTGGAACTGGAGGCGATGGCGGCGGAGGGTCGTGACGTCGGAATCCTCTTCAGCGAGCCGGATGGAAGTCCTCCGACCCTCCGGGACCAGCCCGTCACCGAGCTGAATCTCTATCTGCGCGACCAGCGTCTCGTCCTCTCGGACTTCATGCCGATCCTCGAGTCGATCGGCCTGCGGGTGATTGCGGTGAGTCCGTTCGAGGTCGAGGGCGCGGGCGTGGGCAGCGCGGCGATCTACTCCTTCGCGGTGCAGGACGCACGGGGGAACCGACTGGACATCGAGGCACACGGTGAGCTACTGGGTGAAAGCGTCCGTGCGCTCCGTGCCGGCCGGACCTCGATCGATTCGCTCAACGCCCTCGTGATGCAGGCGGATCTGCACTGGCGCGAGGTCGCCATCGTCCGTGCGTTCGCGGCCTATGCGTTTCAGATGCAGGCCGTCCCGAGCCGGAGCTCGATTCCGTCGGCACTCGCGCGGTACCCGGAGATGGCGAGGAGCTTCATCGAGTGGTTCTCGACGAAGTTCGAGCCGTATGCCAACGGCTCGCCCGAGGGTCGGGTCGGGGACGTCAGGATCGCTCGGGCCCGCTACTATGCCGGCCTTTCCTCCGTCGACGCCCTTACCGACGACCGCGCGCTCCGACGGCTCGGACTGATGCTGGATGCCGCCGTCCGAACCAACTACTACCGCTGCGGAGGACGGCACCCGGTGCGTGAGTCCGGCGGCGCCCCGTACATCTCGATCAAGTTCGAGTCCCCCGAGCTGATGGAGATCCAGAAGTCCCGGCTCGAGTGGGAGGTCTGGGTGAAATCCGCGAAGATGGAGGGCGTGCATCTGCGTGGAGCATCGGTGGCACGCGGCGGTATCCGCTGGAGTGACCGACCCGACGACTTCCGTACCGAGGTGCTCGGTCTCGTGAAGACCCAGATGGTGAAGAACGCCGTCATCGTGCCGGGTGGGTCCAAGGGCGGATTCGTTCTGCTCGACCTGCCGGACGATCCCGAAGAGCGGGCTGCGGAGGGCCGGGCCCAGTACCAGACGCTCCAGCGCGGCCTGCTCGATCTGACCGACAACCTCGATGCGGACGGTGAGATCGTGCCGCCACCCGATGTGGTGAGCTGGGACCACCCCGACCCGTATCTGGTCGTCGCCGCCGACAAGGGTACCGCCAAGTTCTCCGACGTGGCGAACGGCGTGTCCTCCGAATACGAGTTCTGGCTGCAGGACGCGTATGCCTCGGGCGGCTCGAACGGATACGACCACAAGGTCGTGGGGATCACCGCCCGTGGTGCGTGGGAATGCGTGAAGCGCCATTTCCGGGAACTCGGGAAGAACATCCAGGAGGAGCCCTTCACCGTCGTCGGTATCGGCGACATGAGCGGAGACGTGTTCGGCAACGGCATGCTGCTGTCCAGGCAGATCCGGCTGATCGCCGCCTTCGACCACCGTCACATCTTCATCGATCCCGATCCGGATCCCGCGTCGACGTGGGCCGAGCGGAAGCGGATGTTCGATCTGGGCCGATCGTCGTGGGACGACTACGATCGCTCGAAGCTGAGTGAGGGTGGCGTGATCGTCCCGCGCGGCTCCAAGAAGGTCGAACTCTCGCCGCAGGCGATCGAGGCGCTCGGGCTTCCGGAGGATCTGGATCCGCTGGATGGCGAATCGTTGATCCGGGTGCTTCTCTCGGCCCCCGTCGAGTTGCTGTGGAACGGCGGCATCGGGACGTACGTGAAGTCCACGTCGGAGTCGCACGCGGATGTGGGCGACGCCTCGAACGATGCCGTCCGCGTCGATGCGCCCGCGCTCCGCTGCAAGGTCGTGGGGGAAGGCGGAAACCTCGGCCTCACCCAGGCGGCGAGGATCGAGTACTCGCTTCGGGGTGGCCGGCTCAACACCGATGCACTCGACAACTCCGGCGGAGTGGACCTGTCGGACCGCGAGGTCAACCTGAAGATCCTGCTCAGCCGGGCGGTGCGTCGGGGCGATCTGCCGTGGGACGAGCGGAACGAGCTGCTGGAGGACCTCACCGACAAGGTGGCGGAGGGTGTGCTCCACGATACCTGGTCACAGTCGCTGGCGGTCTCGCTGGACGAGCTCCGTCAGGCCGACGGCGTGGACGAATTTCGTGACCTCATGGTCGGGCTCGAGAGGTCGGGCGTACTGGACCGGAATGCGGAGTACCTCCCGACTCTGGAGATCCTGGTCGAGCGGTCCGAGGTCGGCGAGGGGCTGCAGCGACCGGAGCTCTGTGTTCTGCTCGCGTACGCGAAGCTGCAGGTGAAGCGCGAGCTCTCCGGCAGCGATTTGCCGGACGAGCCGCTGCTGGCCAGCTACATCATGGACTACTTCCCCGACGACGCGATCGCGCGGGCCGGGGAGGACGCCGTGCATGATCATCGGCTGCGTCGCGAGATCATCATCAGTCAGCTCACCAACGATCTCGTGGACCTCATGGGCGCGACGTTCGTGCACCGCGTCGCACGCGACACCGGCCGGAGCGTACGCGACATCGTGGCGGCATGGCTGGTGGCAGCCCGCCTCGCGGAACACGACGAGATCATCGCGCACCTTTCCGAGCTCGGCCCGGATCTGTCCACCGCCGATGCGTACCGGTGGCTTCTCGGCCTGTCCCGCGTTCTGGAGCGAACGACTCGCTGGGTTCTCGACCACTTCCACGACGGCATCGATGCCGGGGAAGTCATCCGGACGAGCATGGACGGCGTGAGGCAGCTCCAGGCGAGCTTCCGCGACATCGTGGCGGGCCCCGACCGGCAGATGTACGAGGAGCGGGTGGAGTCGCTGAAGGCGATCGGTGCCGACGACCGTCTCGCGTCCGAGCTCATCACGCTGCGTTTCCTCGATCAGCTGCTCGAGATCCTGCACATCGCGGGAGACACCGGGTCGCCGCCGTCCGAGGTCGGAATGGTCTTCTACCGCGTGTCCGATCGCCTGGGGATTCCCTGGCTGCGGCAGCAGATCGAGCGGACGGCCTCCGACGATCAGTGGGAGCAGCGGGCGGCAGCGGCGCTGGCGGGCGATCTGACCCGTGCCCACCATCGGATCGCTTCGTACGCCCTCAGTCGTACGGGTGGCGCCGCGGACCCGGGTGAAGCCGCGAGCCGGATCATGGAGTCGCGCAGGAACGAGATGGAGCGGCTGCGGAACCTCCTGGACGAGATCCGGTCGACGGACGAGATGTCACTGGCGGGGCTCTCCGTGGCGGTACGCGAGATCGCGGCGGTCGCGGATCGGAGCGACACGTCGTCGGAGTAGCGGGAACCGCCGTATCTTCAGGTGCGGGCCTTCTGGATCCGGGCCACCCAGCCGTCGAGGTTGGAGATCACGTCGAGCATCGCCGTCGGGCCACGATCGTTGGCGGCCGAGACCTCCTTCGCGAATTCCAGAAGGACGGCGTGGATCTCACTCTCGGACCGCGACCCGACCGACGTCGACCGACGTGTCCCGCGGGAGGCCTTCGAGGACGAGGCGCGATTCCGCCGCGGCTTCTTCCGGCGGCCACCTCCCTCCGCGAGGCTCTTCTTCCGCTTGACCTGGAGCGGGTAGCGGGCGTGGAACTGTCGGATCGACAGATCGCTCATGGCCGAATCGACCTTCTTCGCCTTTTCGTACAACTCGGTCGTGGAGGCATCCGGTGACGCCTCCAGTTCCTTCCGCACCATCTCCATTACCTGCTCGTTCACATCGGCCACGCGCGCCCCTGCTCGACTGGAGTCATCTCTCTGTGGTGAACAGGGAGCATAGCCGATCATAGTTCGCAGTCAATGTGTGAACTATCGCCGACTCGATGTCCTATAGTCGCGGGTATGATGTCGGGACGAGGGAAATGAGAGGACTCCCGCGAGAGTGAATGTCCGGAGGTCTCCGGTGTCGAGGCGACTGAGACCATCCGCCCCCAGAACGAGGCGGTATCCGATCTCGACGCCCGCGGACACGGGCCCGAGACGGTGACCACGCCAGAGAAGAGACGGGTGGACGATCCAGAAGGCCTCGCGGTCGATGGTCGTTCCGACCAGCGCGTTCTCGAGGGAGACCGATCCCGATCCCGTCGTCAGAAGTGCCTCGAACCCGTCACGGTCGAAGAGTCGGGGCAGGGGAACCGCCAGGGTGGCGCCGCCCGTCGCGAACGTCGCCTCGAGCCCGCTGCCGTCGAGTCGTCCCCCGTCCACGCCGTTCAGGCCGTACGAGGCTCCGAACCCCAGCCGCCAACCTGCCGGAAAGGCCAGCCAGAGCCGTCCGCCCACAGATGCGACCGAGCCGCCGCCGAGCTGCTGCAGACCGAGCGAGGCGTCGGCCGAGACATCGAGGGTCCGTGTCGTGCCGGACCCCGTATCCTGGGCCGCGAGGCGGTCCCCCGGGCAGCAGGCGAGCATCAATCCCAGCACGAAGGGTACGGCGGAGTTGGTTCGAGACATCGGGTTTGCAGAGGGGGGATCGACCGAGCCTGAGTCTGGCGACTCGCGCACCAGCCCGAAAGGGTACGGCCTGCGCGAGGACTGGAGGACGGTCCCGGAGCGGGGCGAGTGGACCCGGACCCCTCCGTTCGGCAGATTCCGGTTCGGCTGAGCCTCACAACCGCCCGGAGTCTCGCATGAACTCTTCTGTCCCACGGCGCCTCGCCGGCGCCCTCCCGCTTCTGATGCTCGCCCTGCCCCTCACGGGCCAGCAGACGTCGAATGCCTTCGAACCGATGGATGTCTTCGGCCTGGAGTGGGCGACCGACCCGCGGATCTCGCCGGACGGATCCGAGATCGTCTACGTCCGCAACGGCTTCGACGTGATGACCGACCGTCGGGTGACGAACCTCTGGATCGCGTCCGCCGACGGATCGCTGCATCGGCCCCTGACGAGCGGCAAGGATGGCCACGGGTCCCCCCGCTGGTCCCCCTCCGGCGATCGCCTGCTGTGGGTGTCGTCGGCCGAGGGGTCCAGCCAGATGTGGCTCCGGTGGATGGACACGGGCGAGGAGGCACGGATCACGAACCTCATCGAGTCCCCCTCCTCGCTCAGCTGGTCCCCCGATGGCGAGTGGATCGCCTTCACGATGTTCGTGGAGCGGGCGTCGCGGCCCCGGCTCGCAGCCGGCATGCCGGCCCCGCCCGAGGGCGCGGAGTGGGCGGCGCCGGCCGTGGTGGTCGAGGACATCCAGTACAAGTCCGACGGGAATCCCGATCTGATGGAGCAGGGGTTCAGCCACGTGTTCGTGGTGCCCGCCGAGGGGGGTACGCCGCGCCGGGTCACGTCCGGCGATTTCGACCATTCGACGCCCTCGTGGACGCCGGACGGTGACCTCGTGATCGTGGCGAATCGGCGCCCGGACGCCGACCGGGAGGGCAACGACACGGATCTGTACGAGGTGGACCTCGAAACGGGGGCGCTCACCCGTCTCACCGACCGGTACGGCCCGGACGCTTCGCCTGCGGTGTCTCCCGACGGGTCCCGGGTCGCCTACACCGGGTTCGACGACGAGTACCTCGGCTACCAGCTCAACCGGCTGTACGTGATGAACCGGGACGGGTCGGGGAAGCGCGAGGTCGAGACAGGCCTGGATCGGGACGTCGAAGCGCTCTACTGGGACGCGTCCGGCGACGGACTCTTCATCCAGTACACGACCGAGGGCGTGGGGCGGATCGCCCACGTCACGCTCGACGGCAGCGTCACGGACATCGCCGAGAATCTCGGCGGCACCTCGATTGGCCGGCCCTACTCCGGTGGCTCCTTTTCGGTGACGCCCGAGGGCGTGTTCGCCTACACCCTGTCGAGCCCGTACCACCCCTCCGAGGTCGCGATCGGGGATCGGAACGGCGATGTCGAGCGTCTGACCGAGCTGAACGCCGACGTGCTCGGCCACCTGGAGCTCGGGCAGGTCGAGGAGATCTGGTGGGAGTCGTCCTTCGACGGACGCCGCGTCCACGGCTGGATCATCCATCCCCCGGGTTTCGATCCGGAGGAGGAGTACCCCCTGGTGCTCGAGATTCACGGGGGGCCGTTCGCCGCGTACGGCCCGTACTTCACGCCGGAGCTCCAGCTCTACGCCGCCGAGGGGAACGTCGTCCTGTACACCAACCCGCGGGGCAGCACCTCCTACGGGTTCGAGTTCGCGAACCTCATCCACCACGCCTATCCGGGGAACGACTACGACGACCTGATCTCGGGGGTCGACGCGGTGATCGAGCGCGGGTACGTCGATCCGGATCGTCTGTACGTCACGGGCGGATCGGGTGGTGGCGTACTCACCGCGTGGATCGTGGGCATGACCGATCGGTTCGCGGCGGCCGCGGTCCAGAAGCCCGTGATCAACTGGTCCAGCTTCGTCCTGCACGCCGACGCGGTGCCCTTCTTCGCGAAATACTGGTTCGGCGAGCTCCCCTGGGAGGACCCGATGGCGTACTGGGAGCGGTCACCGCTGTCGCTCGTCGGCAACGTCACGACGCCGACCATGCTGGTGACGGGCGAGAACGACTACCGGACACCGATGTCGGAGTCCGAGCAGTATTACGGGGCTCTACAGCTCGAGGGTGTGCCGAGCGCGCTCGTGCGGATTCCGGGTGCATCCCACGGCATCGCGGCCCGGCCGAGCCAGCTGCTGGCCAAGGTCACCTCCGTGCTCGGGTGGTTCGAGCGGTACCCGGTGCGAGGGCGCCCGGCGGTCTTCTGATTCGGGGCCACCCGGCGAACCCGGAGAACCGGTCGGGGCGGACGGACGAGGGGTGAAGGTGGGGGCGGGCGGGGGCCGTTTCATGGCGCCGGGCCCGTCCCTATGTTGCCTCCGCACATCCGCGCCTTCGTCGGCGCGGTGATCGTCGAACCCCGGAGTCCCCCATGATTCGTCCGCTCGCGCGTACCGCCGCCACCGCACTCGCTCTGACCCTCGCCCTCGCACCCGGGATCGACGCGCAGAGCGTGGACAACGGCCTGGAGCCGGTCCCCGAGGAGGCGTACGAGCAGTGGGAGCGGCTCGGCCAGGTCAGCCTGTCCCCCGATGGATCATGGCTCGCCGTGACGATCAGCCGGGTCGACATGGACCCCGAGCTTCGCATCCGCCCGGTATCGAACCCGGACTCGGTGATCGTCGTGGCGAATGGGGGCGGTGCCACCTTCACCGACGACGGCCGTTACCTCCTCTATCGTATCGGCGTGGGTGAGGATGAGCGCGATGCGATGCGGGAGCGAAGCGAGCCCGTACGCAACGCGATGGGCATCCTCGACCTGTCGACCGGTGCGACGAGCGAGGTCGCTGCGGTCTCCTCGTACGAGCCGTCGCCCGATGGTCGGTACGTGGTGCTGCGTCAGTACGCGCCGCAGGGTGACCGGGACGCACGGGGCGTCGACATCGTGGTCCACGAGTTCGCCACGGGCGTGCGGGTGCCCTTCGGCGGGGTCGCGGAGTTCGCCTGGCAGGACGATGCGAACCGCCTGGCCCTGCTCATCGATGCCGAGGGGATGACAGGAAACGGGGTGATGCTGTGGGATGCCGAGACCGGACGCATCCGGTCGATCCACACCGATGCCGCACGGTTCTCCGATCTGGAGTGGGGTACCGAGTCCTCGGACCTCGCCTTCATGGAGCAGATCGCCGACGACGCCGAGGGAGAGGAGGCGTGGGCCGACACGACGTGGGCGGTCCACGTCGTGCGCGATGCCCTCTCCGACGAACCGAATCTCAGGACGCTGGCTACCAGCTCCGCGGGCGTGCCGGAGGGCTGGCGGATCGCCGGCTGGGGCGGCATGGACTGGAGCGAGGACGGCGCCCGGATGGCGGTCGAGCTGAAGCAGCGTGTCCCAGCGGAGACGTGCCAGGCCGAGGACACCGAGGCCGGCGAGGAGGAGACCGCGACGGACGACGAGGCTTCCGCCGAGCCGCAGCAGGGCGCCGAGTGTGAGGAGGAGCCGGACGACGATCTCACGGTGGAGATCTGGCACGCGGACGACATCGACATCGTCCCGACGCAGAAGGTGCGCGAGAACTTCGATCGCCGTGAGACCGAGCTGGCGCTGTGGCACATTGCCGCCGGCCGCGTCGTGAAGCTCGAGGACGAGGTGACCGAGAGCGTGTCGCTGGTCGAGGATGCGGACTTCGCGGTAGGGACCGACGAGACGCCGTACGATCGTGACCGCATGTTCGGTCCGGCCTACGAGGACGTCTACGTCGTGGACATCGAGACCGGGGAGAGGGAGCGGGTCCTCGAGCGGAAGGAGTTCTTCTTCGGTGCGAGTACCGGTGGCAGCTACCTCTTCTGGTTCGAGGACGACCACTACTGGACGTACGACGTCGAGTCCGGCGAGGTGGTGAACATCACCGAGGGCCTCGACGGCGTGTTCGTCGATCTCGACGACGACCACACGGTCGAGCAGAAGCCCCCCTTCAGGTTCGCGGGCTGGACGGAGGGGGACGAGTCCGTGCTCCTCTACGACAAGCACGATGTCTGGCGGGTCGCCCCCGACGGCTCCGGGGGTGAGCGGGTCACGAACGGCGCAGCCGACAATATCCGCCATCGGTGGACGCTGATCGATCCGGACCGCCCCTTCATCTCGGGACCCGAACCGATCGATCCGGACGCCGAGCAGTGGTTCACGCTGTACGACGACTGGGGGGAGATGTGGGGATACGGGAGGGCGGATGAACTCGGGGGCGAGGTCGAGGTTCTCGCCTTCGACGAGGCGCGCATCTCCGGTCTCGATCGAGCCACCGACGCAGACGTATGGATGTGGCGAGTCGAGTCCTTCGAGGACTCGCCGGACGTGTACGTCGGCGATGCCGAGCTGCAGGGTACCCGAATCACCCGGACCAACCCCTTCCAGAGTGAGTACGCCTGGGGAACCAGCGAGCTGGTCGCATACGTGAACGAGTGGGGCGACACGCTGCAGGGCTCGCTCTACTACCCTGCCGGCTACGAGCCCGGCCGGCAGTACCCGATGATCACGTACATCTACGAGATCCGGTCGAACGCCGTACGCAGCTATCAGATTCCGGACGAAACGTCCTACTACAACATGCAGGACTGGGTGCAGGACGGATATTTCGTCTTCCAGCCCGACATCGTGTACCAGGATCGCGACCCCGGCGTGAGCGCGGTGGTGAACATCGAGCCGGCCGTGCAGGCCGTGCTCGACCGCGACATCGGGGTGGACCCGGATGGCCTCGGGCTCATCGGTCACTCCTGGGGTGGGTATCAGACCACCTTCTTCGTGACCCAGAGCGACCTGTTCGCCGCGGCCGTCGCCGGCGCACCGCTCACGAACATGTTCTCGATGTACCTCTCCATCTACTGGAATTCCGGGGGTACGGACGCCCGGATCTTCGAGATCAGTCAGGGTCGTCTCGAGGTGCCGTTCTGGGAGGATGAGGAGGCGTACCGGCGCAACAGCCCCGTCTTCCACATCGAGAACATGAGCACTCCGCTGCTGATGGCGCAGGGGACCGAGGACGGCGCGGTGGACTTCAATCAGGGCGTCGAGTTCTTCAACGCCGCTCGCCGCGCCGACAGGGACTTCGTGTTCATCGTCTACAACGACGAGAACCACGGCTTCGCCAAGGAACCCAACCGGCGGGACTATCATCGCCGCATCAATGAATGGTTCGGCCACTATCTGAAGGGCGAGCCCGCTCCGGAGTGGATCACTACCGGCGTTCCGTATCTCGAGCAGCCCGGAGGTCGCAGGTAGATCGATGCCCACCGATATCGAGATCGCACAGGCCGCAGAACTTCGACCCATCCAGGAGATCGCCGCGAAGGTCGGTCTGTCCCCGGACCGGATCTCACCCTTCGGACACCACATCGCGAAGGTGCCGACCGACTCGGTACCGGAGGATGCCGCCCGGGGCCGTCTGGTCCTCGTCACCGGTGTGAACCCGACGCCCGCGGGAGAGGGAAAGTCGACGGTGGCGGTCGGACTCGCCGACGCCCTCGCGCTCCGGGATCGGAATCCGGTCCTCTGCCTTCGGGAGCCCAGCCTGGGGCCGGTGTTCGGGCTGAAGGGCGGGGCGGCGGGAGGCGGCTTCAGCCAGGTCGTACCGATGGAGGACATCAACCTCCACTTCACGGGGGATCTGCACGCGATCTCGGCGGCCCATGCGCTGATGTCCGCGGCGCTGGACAACCACCTGTATCGTCCGAACACGCTGGGGCTGGACCCGTCGCAGATTACATGGCCCCGTGCGGTGGACATGAACGACCGCGCGCTCCGGAGGGTCGTGATCGGGCTCGGGGGACGGACCGGTGGGGTGCCTCGGGAGGACAGCTTCGTGATCACCGCTGCGTCCGAGATCATGGCGATCTTCTGTCTCGCCTCCGACCTCGACGACCTGCAGGAGCGGCTCGACCGGATCATCCTCGGCTACACGAAGCAGGGGGAGCCTGTCCGGGCGGCGGGCCTCGAGGTGTCGGGCGCCATGGCGCTTCTCCTGCGCAGCGCGATCTCGCCCAACCTGGTTCAGACGCTGGGGGGCACGCCGGCGCTGGTTCACGGCGGTCCGTTCGCGAACATCGCTCACGGCTGCAACTCGCTGGCCGCGACCAGGATGGGCCTGAGCCTCGGTGATGTGGTCGTGACCGAAGCCGGCTTCGGGGCGGACCTCGGAGCCGAGAAGTTCTTCGACATCAAGTGCCGCGCCGGCGGCCTGGAGCCGGGCGCAGCCGTCGTCGTGAGCACCGTGCGGTCCACCAAGTTCAACGCCGGCGTGGCGAAGGACGAACTCCACGTCGAGAACGTGGACGCGGTGCGTCGCGGGTTCGTGAATCTCCTGGCCCATGCGGAGAACGTGCAGAAGTTCGGGGTGCCCGTGCTCGTCGCGATCAATCGCTTCACCCACGACACCGACGCCGAGATCGCCACGCTCATGGAGTCGTGCGTCGACGCCGGGATCACCGCTGTCGAAGCGGACCCGTGGGGCGGCGGCGGTGCGGGATGCCTCGAATTGGCCGATCTCGTCCACGAGACGCTGGAACGCGACGAGGCCGACTTCCGTCCCCTCTACCCGCTCGATCTCGGACTGGTGAAGAAGGTCGAGACGATCGCGCGCGACATCTACGGCGCGGATGGGGTGGACTTCGACGCGCAGGCGCTCACGTCGATCGAGCGCCTGGAGGCGACCGGGATGGGCGACGTTCCCGTATGCATCGCAAAGAGTCAGTATTCGCTCTCGGACGATCCCTCGAAGCTCGGACGGCCCGAAGGATTCAGGATTTCCGTCCGCGATGTGAGACCGTCCGCCGGCGCGGGATTCGCGGTGGTGCTGACCGGCAACGTGATGACGATGCCCGGTCTCGGCGCGACACCGGCAGCGACCCGGATGCGCGTGGAGGACGGGAAGGCGGTGGGTCTCTTCTAGACCGTCGCCGGTCTACTCTCCCTTCGCGATCGGCACGCGCACCATGTTGCCCCACTCGGTCCAGGAGCCGTCGTAGTTGCGGACGTTCTCGTAGCCGAGCAGGTGCCTGAGCACGAACCAGGTGTGGCTCGAGCGCTCGCCGATTCGGCAGTACGCCACGATCTCGTCGTCCTGCTTCAGGCCGCACTCCTCCGCGTAGATCGCCCGGAGCTCGTCGGCATCCCTGAAGGTGCCGTCCTCGTTGGCGGCGCGCTTCCACGGGACGTTCGCGGCGCCGGGGATGTGCCCACCGCGCAGCGTGCCCTCCTGCGGGTAGTCGGGCATGTGGAGCAGCTCGCCGCTGAACTCCTGGGGCGAGCGGACGTCCACCAGCGGTCCCCTTCCCTCGATGTGCGAGACGACCTGCGGCTGATACGCGCGAATCTCGCTGTCGTCCCGCGCGACGACGGGATAGTTCGATGCCTCGGGTGAGGGCACGTCCGTCGTCATCGGCCGGTCCTCCTCCTTCCACTTCTTCCGCCCCCCGTCCATGAGGCGCACGTCGGGATGTCCGAACAGGGTGAAGACCCAGAGCGCGTACGCGGCCCACCAGTTGAACTTGTCGCCGTAGAACACGACAGTGTCGTCTCGCGAGATCCCCTTGCGACGCATCAGCTCGGCGAACGCCTCTCCGTCGAGGTAGTCCCGCGTGACCGGATCGTTCAGGTCCATGTGCCAGTCGATCTTCACCGCGCCGGGGATGTGGCCCGTGTCGTAGAGCAGAACGTCCTCGTTGGACTCGATCACCACCACATTCGAGTCGTCGATGTGGTCGGCGACCCAGTCGGTGGACACGAGCGTGTTCGGGTGTGCGAACTGGGCGAAACGGTCGGACGCATCTGTCGGCGCGGACATAGGGTCTCTGTGGTCGGCGAGTGAAGGTCTGCTGACCTTCGAGTACCCGCGGAGCGGATGAAGTTTCGAGGCCTGAAGGAACTCCTCGCGCGACATCCCGTATCGGCCATCATGTCAATTCCAGAATCACTTCAGACCGTGGTCGATCGTTTCGGCCGAGCCCCACGCGACCTTCGCGTGCAGGCACTCCTCCAATATTCGAAGCGGGTGAAGCCTCTTCCCGAGGAATTCGCCGACCGTTCCGCGCTCGAGCAGGTGCACGAGTGTCAGACGCCCTTCTTCCTCGCGGCGCGGGTGGGTGACGACGATATCGTTCACGTCTTCTTCGATGCTCCCGAGGAGGCCCCGACGGTACGTGGCTTCGCGGGGATCCTGACGGAGGGGCTCGAAGGTGCGACCTCCGCCGAGGTTCTCGGCGTCCCGCAGGACTTCTACACGACGATGGGGCTCGACACGGTCGTGTCGCCGCTGCGGCTCCGAGGGATGGGGGCGATCCTCGGACGGCTGCAGCGACAGGTGCGGGAGCAGGTCGAGGGCGACTGACGGCCGGATCGAGCTGCAGCGTCCGAATACACGAAAAGGCTCTCCGAGCTACCTCGCTCGAAGAGCCTTTCCGGTCAGTCGGGACGGCCGGATTCGAACCGGCGACCCCTGCAACCCCATTGCAGTGCGCTACCGGACTGCGCCACGTCCCGTACGAGTCGTGAAACTAGCGCGCATCCCGCCCCGCACCAACCCTCCGGGCGGTCAGTTCACCTCTGCGGTCGGTGCCAGATCGAGTTGATATCCGACGCCGCGCACCGTAGCGACCCGCGTTCCTTCCTCGCCGGCGCGATCGAGCTTTCTGCGCAGTCGATGCACCGTGGCGTCCAGAACCGCCTCCGAGCCACTCTCCGTGCCCCAGATCTCGCTCATCAGCTCCGTGCGCGGGACCACGGCACCATCGGCTTCGACGAGTTGCAGAAGCAGCTCGAACTCCCGTCCGCTGAGCTCGAGATCCTCTCCCTCGCCGGAGACGTGGCGCCGGGGTACGTCGATCAGAAGCGACCCCAGGCGCATTTCGCGTCGAAGGGCGGGGCTGCTGTCGAACCTCCCCGCGGCGTGCAGCTGGATGTAGCGTCGCAGCAGGATGGCCGCCGCAGAGTGAGGCGGGTTCACGACGTCGTCGACCCCGGCCTCCATGTACGATGCGAGCATCTCGTAGTGCATATCGGGCGTCAGGAGGAGGACGAGCGGGTCGCCCAGAACCATCTCGACCGATCGCAGTGTCTTGAGCGTGAGGTAGGGGGTCGTCCGGCAGAGCCCGGCGACGACGGTGTCCGGCCGGAACCGGCCCAGCTCGCCTCGCAGGCGATCTCCACGCATCCGCTCCGAAAGCGGTATCTCCAGCACTCGAGCCCCCGACTCCACGAGCGCCCGTTCCAGCGTCGGGGTGGAACAGCACGCGCACCCCATCAGAACGATCCTGGGTGTCTCGGCCGCACTCCCGTGCCGACCCGAGCCACTCCGGTCGATTTCCGCCGTTCCACCGTTTCCTCTCGTCATCGTCATCGTCGCCATCCCTTGGTGGTCCCTGGTTCGGCGCCGGCCGATCCGACGCCCACTACCTTACTATGACGTACGATGCCCCGGTAGAGTTGTTTCGTCCGTGGAGGCAGTCGGATGTGGAGGACGAAGGCTGTCACATTGCTTGACACGAAGGGCCCCCCGTCGCCAATCTTTGTTCGGTAGCCGAACAAAGTTGGATCAAGCCAGCGCCCGCCGTACCGGACCACTGGTCGGACGCGGGACCACATTGACGGTGAGTGTCCCCATGTTTTCGTCATCCTCTCTGGGTCGCATCGCGATCGCCTCGACGCTGCTTCTCGGTTCCACCGCGTGCGACCGCGATCTGGACCTTCTCGAACCGGCGGACTTCCCGTCCGAGCCGGTCGTATTCGCGGAGTTCCTGACGGGCGGCATCGAATTCCAGGCGTTCGACGGCTCGAAGTTCGACGCCTTCTCGGTGGATCCCGACGTGGCGTTCCGCGGCGACAACTCGATCCGCATCGACGTACCCATTCCCAGTGACCCGTCCGGTTCGTATGCCGGGGGTGCGTTCGTGGCCACTGTTCCTCGAGATCTTTCGAGCTACAACGCACTCTCGTTCTGGGCGCGTGGATCTCTGCCGGGGACCATCGATGTGGTCGGTGTCGGGAACGACAACACCGGGACCTCCCAGTTTCAGACGACGGTCGCGAATCAGGTGCAGCTCTCGTCTTCCTGGACCCGCTTTATCCTCCCCATTCCCGATGCGTCGAAGCTGAGTCGGGAGAGAGGGATGGTGTGGTTCGCCGAGGGTGCGGAGGATGGACAGGGCTACACCATCTGGATCGACGAGGTGGAGTTCGTCGACCTCGGCACGATCGGGAACGTCCGACCCGAACTCCCGTCGCAGCAGTTCACCGGCGAGATCGGTGGCGACTTCGAGATCGCGGGCGCAACGGTGACGTACGATATCAACGGCTCCGACGTGACGGTCGAGGCTTCGTCGAACTACTTCGACTTCGCCTCGTCCGACGAGTCGGTCGCCGCCGTCGGGCCGAACGGGGGTATCGAACTCGTGGGTGCAGGAGTCGCGACGCTGACCGGCAGCGTGAACGGCATCCCCGCCGAGGGCGCGATCACGCTTCGTGTCGCAGGCCCGCCGAACGGACCCGCTCCGACCCCCACCCGTCCCGGCGCCGAAGTGACTTCGCTGTACTCGGACGCCTACGACGATCAGGTGGTCGATACCTGGTCGGCCGGCTTCGACCAGGCCGATGTCGAGGACATCCAGATCGACGGAGACAACGTGAAGAGGTACACGAATGCCGTCTTCGCGGGAGTCGAGTTCCTCAGTGAGCCCGTTCAGGCCACGACCAGGGAGGGGATCCACATCGATCTCTGGGTCAACGATCCGACGGACTTCCGCCTGAAGCTCGTCGATCTCGGAGACGACGGAGTGTTCGGTGGCGGGAACGAGTCCGAGTCTGAGGTCCTTCTTTCGGAAACGTCGAATCCGCCGCTCCAGTTCGGACAGTGGAACAGCCTCGATATTCCCTTCTCGGCCTTCCCGGGCGGTCTCGCGAATCGCTCCAACCTGGGGCAGATGATCTTGTCCGGGGCCAACTCGACCTACTACATCGACAAC
>JGI12109J20283_10470189_pt1 | contig 35850 bp, 28 predicted proteins | sample ElkSlonscriptome_12_FD_20283 | JGI IMG/M metagenome (IMG submission 20283)
GAAGGAAGCCGGCCACGACGTGACCGTTCCCTTCGTCCCGGGCCGCACCGACGCGACCGCCGAGATGACCGAGGTCGATTCGGTCGAGTGGCTGAAGCCCATGGGTGACGGTTTCCGCAACTACATCCCCGAGCAGCCGATGCGCCGCCCCACGGTGCAGCTCGTCGACATGGCGAACCAGCTGACGCTGACCCCCGTCGAGATGACCGCGCTGGTCGGTGGCATGCGCACGATCGGCGCCAACTACGGCGGCACCGACTACGGCGTGCTCACCGAGGACACCGGCCTGCTCACGAACGAGTGGTTCGTGAACCTGCTGAGCATGGACACGGAGTGGAAGCCGGTCGACGGAGAGGACTTCCTCTACGAGGGCTTCGACCGCAAGAGCGGTGACAAGAAGTACACGGCGACCGCCATCGACCTGGTCTTCGGCTCGAACTCCGAGCTGCGCGCGATGGCCGAGGTCTACGGCAGCAGCGACGGTCAAGAGATGTTCGTGGAGGACTTCGTCGACGCGTGGCACAAGGTCATGATGCTCGACCGCTACGAGCTGACCGCGATCGCGCAGTCCGAGACGGACGAGCCGACGGCGGGCAAGAAGTAGCCGAGACAACGGTAGGCTCCCGACCGTGGCGAACGCCCTGGACCTCGTGGTCCGGGGCGTTCGTCGTATCCCTAGGCCGCCTCCAGTTCCTCCACCTTGGCTTCCTCGCCCTCGCAGCGGATCCGCACCTTTTTCTCCTGATAGACCGTGTCCACGCTCACCGGCTTGCCCCAGATCTTGTAGAGATTCTGCAGCGTGGCCTGCGCGTAGCGGATGTCGAGCGGGATGCCTTCGAAGGCGTGCGTCATGTGCAATTCGCCACGGCCTTCGAAGTCGGCGTCGACGATCGAGATCAGCGGCTGGCCGCCGTTCGTGAGCTGGGCGAGGAGGTGCTTCTTGATCTTGTCGAACTCGCGGCTCGCGATCACGTACTGATCCTTGTCGAGATCGTACTGGTACATGAAGAGCCGGTTCTCGATGCAGAACTCCTCGGTGAGGAAGGTGTCGATGAAGGTCACGTCGTTGTAGATCTTGCGCACCTCGAAGATCTTGTCGCGTCCCTCGCCGAGCTGCTTGTCCCAGCGCTTGCGCTCTTCGAAGTTCTGGCAGGCATCGTATTCCGGGCCGTGACGGCCGCGGTTCCAACGATCCTCGATGTCGCGGAACAAGTAGAGACCGATCTTGTAGGGATTGAAGCCCTGGCCACCGACCGTTCCCGAGTGATGGTCGGCGAAGTCGATCACCTCGCTGTCGTCCATCACGTGCTCGGTCATCATGCGCGAGTGCCAGTAGGTGGCCCAGCCTTCGTTCATGACCTTCGTCTGCCATTGCGGCGCGAAGTAGTAGGCCTCGTCGCGCACCATGCCCAGGATGTCACGCTGCCAGCTCGTGAGCGGCGCGTAGTGCATCAGGAAGAGCAGGATGTCGCGCTCGGGATTCACCGGAAATCCCTGCTGCTCGGCGCGCTCCCTGTGGAAAGCCTCCTGCTTCTTCCGGATGACCTCTTCAGGATTGATGAAGCTGTCCATGTAGGACTTGGTCTCGAATCGGTAGTCGGGTGCGGGCGTCGGGCGCTCGTCCTTCTCGGCGACGAAGCCAGGGCGGCGACGATCGATGAACTGACCGTGAACGTCGATCAATCGATCGAGCGAGAGGCAGACGTCGAGGAAGCCCTCCACCTCGTCGAGGCCGTAGAGGTCGATGTAGCGACGGATACGCGAGGCGTGGTTCGCGATCTCGTCGATCATCTTCCGGTTGGTCTTGCTGAACCAGATGTTGTTCTTGAAGAAGTCGTTGTGACCGTACACGTGACACATCACCAACTTCTGGTCGATGATGTCGTTCTCCTTCATCAGGTAGGCGTAGCAGGGGTCATTGTTGATGACCATCTCGTAGATCTTCTGCAAGCCGTACTGATAGCCCTTGTTCAGCCGGTCGAATTCCATGCCGTGCGACCAGTGCGGGTAGCGCACCGGGAAGCCGCCGTAGGCCGCGATCTCGTTGAGCTGCCGATAGTCGACCAGCTCGAAGACCTGCTGGAAGAAGTCCAGGCCGTAGTCGCGGGCGTGGCCTTCGACCTTGTTCTGCCAACGGATCAGATCTTCGACGCTCAGCATGCGTTCACCACCTGAAGGGAGGGCATCTCGGAAGCTACACCCTCCGGCCGGGTCGAGCCAAGGCCTCGGCGGAGCGCTCCGCGACACCGGGTCCCCGCGCGGTCGTGCACGGATTTCCGGATGCGGGTTCCCTTTGCGTACGGGGCGCTGGAACCGACGGCCCCGACCGATCCGCGAGCCGCGAAGCCGAGGAGACCTCCATGAACGTCCGTACCGTGACCACCGCCCTGCTTCCCGTCGTGCTCGGTCTGGCGGCCCTCGTGCCGACTCCGGCCGCGTCGTCGTCCCCCGGCGCCTCCCGAATCGGGGGACTGGACGTGCCCTTCCCGACGAGTGGCGCCGACGGGCTTCTCCTCGCCCGCCAGATGGACACCACGATCAATGGGGACATCTACGCGGCGGTGCGCAAGGACGAGCCCCGGACTGGAGCCGGGATCCGGATCCTGCGCTCGCAGGACGGTGGCACGAACTGGGAGGTCTGGGCCGAACGCAACGCCCCGGGCGACACGGAGTACCTCTTCGTCGAGATGCACATCGTCGACGGCGTGCAGCCGAAGATCTTTCTCGCCTACACGATCCGGGAACCCGCCGCCCTCGACTTCGTCGCCGTGTCGTGGAGCGTGCTGGGCGGCACGCCGACCTTCCTCACGTACTACCCGTTCGGCAGTGACGTCTTCCTGTCCGACCCGACGATCACCAGCGACCACGACGTGACCAGCACTCCCACCGTCCACGTGGTCGCCTGGAGCAACACCGAAGGCATACGACACGTGAAGTCGACGAACGGCGGCTTCAACTGGACGCCCGGACCGCGCCTGGACGCTCCGGGATCGGACAGCCGCGGTGCGCGGATCGACGTCGGCGCGACGGGAACGCTCCATCTCGCCTGGAACGACTACCCCGCGGTCGGCGATCAGATCCAGGTCCGCTACCGGAGGTCGACGAACGACGGCGCGACCTGGGGACCGGAAGTGGCTCTCTCGACGGCCGGCCCCGGCGTCCCCGACGACTCGATCCGCGACGTCGAGTCGTCGAAGGTCTCGGACGCCACCCTGATCGTCGCCGACACCGGGGACTACGTAGGTTTCGGCTACAGCCCGACCGGTACGCGGGTCTGGAAGTCCTCGGACGATGGCCTGACATGGACACCGAACGACGACCTGTCGACCCAGCGCACCTTCGACGTTCTGGTCGCGCCGGACGCCGAGGAGTGGGCCGCCTTCGGTTCGACCGCAGAAGGGACCTTCGTCCTGCGAACGCTCGATGGCCTGAATGGATCGTGGACCGGGCCCGCGCGCTTCGACGACCCGCAGTCGCCGGGCTTCTCACGTTTTCCCGGCTGCCTCGTACGCGGCACGGAGATCTACCGTGGCTGGGGCATGGGCTGGAGCGCGAACAGCGTCGGGGCCGCACCCTTCTTCGACGCGACCTGGCGGAGCGGGCGCCCCTACCCCCACCTCCTCGCCGATCCCGTTCTTCTGAGTTCGCCTCCGGTGTCCGCGCCGGCCGTGGTCGACCTCGAGTCGATCCCCAGCGACATCGCCGAGGAAATCGTCTACGCGAACGCGGCGGATCAGATCGTGGTCGTCGACGGACACGGGGTCGTGCGTTGGTCGCGCACGGTGAACGGCCTGCCCCCGAATCCCCAGGTCGCGATCGGAGATCTCGAAGGAAACGGAAGCCGCGAAGTCGTCGTCGGCGACCAGGACGGACTCGTGTGGGCCTTCAACCGTGAAGGCCTCACGCGCCCCGGCTTTCCCGTCGACCTGGGATTCGGGGACCGCTGCTACGCCACGGTCGCGCCCGTGGTCCAGGGGAACCGGGATGCCATCGTCGCCGTCGGCGAGGGAACGGTGGCCGTGATCGACGAAACCGGTAGCGTCGTCGCGAGCTGGAGCGACGTCGCCCAATTCGACATCGAGTGGCCCGCTTCCGTCGGCGACGTGACGGCCGACGGCTCACTCGACATCGTCGTGCCGAGCTCCGGCGACGTGAGCCTGATCGACGTCGCGAACGACGCCGTCTCGTGGACGCGTACGATCGGGGCCACGACGATCTCCGCTCCCGTCACCCTGGTCGACCTCGACCGCGACGGCGGCCCGCTGGAGATCGTCGTCCCGCTGAGCGACGGCCACATCCTCTGTCTCGAAGCCGCAACGGGCAACACCCGCTGGTCGAAGGCCGTGTCGCAGGCCCCGGTAAGTGCCGTGGCCGTGACCGCTGCGCCGGCCTTCGTCGCGCTCGGCGCGGTGAGCGATGGCAACGCCTTCATGCTGCGAGAAGACGGGAGCGACCTGCTCGATTGGCCGATGACGGCCACGGAACTGCAAGGCGGCGCCGCAACCGCACCGATCTTCGGCATCCTGTCCAGCATCTCGCCGGACATGCTCTTCGGCACGCCCTACGGCATCGAAGCTCGTGGTGTCTTCACGGACGCCGAGATCGGTTGGCCCGCCCCGCTGCCCGTGCCTCCGGTCGTGCCGCCGGCGATCGGGGACGTCGACGGCGACAGTTTCACCGAGATGGTCGTTCTCACCGCCGACCGCATGTTCGTCCTGGACATCGACACCGTCCTCGAACTCGCGCCGGACACGGTGTGGCCGATGGACGGCAAGGACCCGGGACGTTCACGTGCGCAGATTCCGGAAAGCGCGGTGCCGACCGCGGTCGAGACACCGGGACCGCGACGGGTCGCCTTCGATGCACCGACCCCGAATCCCTTCAATCCGTCGACGACGCTCCGCTACGTCCTGGCTGACCGCGGTCACGTGAATCTGGACGTCTTCGACACGCGGGGCCGTCTGGTCAGCACCCTGGTCGACGAGGTGCGCGACGCCGGGGCGCACCAGCTGCAATGGACCGCAGAGGACGGCCGCGGCGCCGCATTGGCCTCGGGCGTATACCTGGCCGTCCTGCGCACCGGCGAAACGACCGCGACACGAAAACTGACGCTCGTCGAGTGATCCGAGGACCCGGGTCGCCACTCCCCTCGACGGCTCGGGTCTTCGACACTCGGTTCCCCTCGACGAGCCCGTCTCCACCTATGCCAGGAGATCCGTCGGATCCGGGCACCGGGCGAGCCACTGCTCCCGTTCGGACTTCGGAGCGACGCCGGGGAAGTCGCCACGGTATCCGTCCATGTCGAGGATCTTCTGGAAATGCAGGTGTGGCGGCCATCCCCCGTTCTCCTCGGGGACGCCGAGCCGGGCGAAGGCCGTCCCCGCGGGGATCACCTGCCCCGGATGCAACGTCGCCAACTCCCGGTGCCCGAGATGGCCGTACAACGTGCAGAAGCCGTCGTGTTGCAGAACGACGGTGCCACCGTAGTCGCCGAAGGCGTCATTGATCTTCAGGCTGTGGACCGTGGCGTCGAGCGGCGCCCGGACCGGAGTTCCCGCGTCGGTCCAGACGTCGATCCCGAGATGGACCGTACGGGGTTCGTCCTCGGCGTCGAACAACGCACTCGCTGCGTACACGCCGCGCTGCTCGTCGTAGCCGCCGTAGGCCGCGACCGCGTCACCGCGCTCCAGATCGATGAAGCGCGTGAAACGTTCCAGGTCGCTGACGTCGAAGTCCACGCCGGCGAGCGAGACGCGGCGCGCGTCACGCAAGGAGAATTCGAAGACGGACATGATGGATCCTCGGGAAACGATGACGAGAGGGCACGGGGCGTCAGTCCGTGGATCGAGGGACCCACGCGTAGATCGCGAGGTCGTCACTCTCGTCGGAGTCGAGGCGCACGCCGTTTCCGAGGCGCTCCAATCGGAAGCGAACCGGTCCCGCCTCGGACGAGGACGTCATGACGACCTCGTCGTCGGACGCGGAAACGATGGTCACGTCGAAGGTCTGCTCCCGCGACCCCAGCGCCACCGCGAGCGAAGACGCGGTCACGGTCATCGACATCTTCGTGGCGCGATCTTCGAGCAATACGAGTGCCCGCTCGTCGGAAGTGTCGAAGCGCGGATGCTGTTTCGCGAGAGGGAGCGAGGCCGTCGGATCGACGCGCCACTCGCCGAGCGCCCAGTCGGGAACGCCCCGGGGCGGATCGCTGCACGACGTGAGAGCGATGCAAGCCAGCGCCGTGAAGAGGAACCGGCTCAACGTCCCTTCCCCAGGAAGGTCTTGATCGATTCCGGAATGTCGTCCTTCGAATCGATCTGGCTCGTCACGAGGGTCTCTTCCTCGCCGAGCTTCGCCTCGAGGTCGCGCTTGAATTGGCCCGATCCATAGGTCGAGGTCACCTGCCCGTAGCAGAACTGGTTCGAGCGTGGGATCAGGAAATCCTGCAGCAGCTTGATGCAGACGTCGGTGTCGCCGCCGCCCCAGTTGTCGCCGTCGGAGAAGTGGAAGGGATAGACGTTCCACTCCTCGATCGGATAGTCGTCCTGGATGATCTCGGCGGCGAGCGCGTAGGCGCTGCTGATCTTGGTGCCGCCGCTCTCGCGCGTGTGGAAGAAGGTGTCGCGATCGACCTCGCGCGCCACGGCATCGTGGATGATGAAGCGGAAGTCGACGTTCTTGTACTGGGTGCGCAACCAGGTATCGATCCAGAAGGCCTCGGTCCGCACGACCTCCTTCTGCTCGTCACCCATCGACCCCGACACGTCCATCATGTAGAGGATCGCGGCGTTGCTCGACGGTTCCTCGACGCGTGTCCAGCTCTTGTAGCGGAAGTCCTTCTTGATCGGCACGACGTTCGGGTTGCGCGGATCGTAATTGCCCGTCGCGACCATGCGCCGCAAGGCTTGACGGTAGGTCCGCTTGAAGTGCCGGAGTCCTGGCGGACCGACCTCGCTGATGCCCGACCATTTGTCGCGTGAGGTCTCGATCGACTGCTTGCCGCGCGGTTCGATGCGCGGCAGCTCGAGTTCCTCGCCGAGCATCTGGGCGAGTTCCTCGAGCGAGACTTCGACCTCGAGGACGTGTTCGCCCTCGCCCTCGCCAGCCTCGCCCTGCCCTGGCTCGTTGCCGGCGTCGACGGGATCGCCTTCGCCGCCCTCGCCCATTCCCACGCCGCCCTGCTCCTGCTGTCCGAAGCGGAAGTGCGGGATCTCGATCGTGGGCACTGGGATGTTGACCAGGTCCTTGCCCTGCTTGCCGGTCATCGATCCGTGCGAGATGTACTTGCGCAGATTGCGCTTGATGCGCCCACGCACGATGTCGCGGAACCGGCCGAGGTCTCTGTCGATGCGTGAAATGTCCACCGCGTCGTCCCCCGCCCGCGACTAGCTGTCGCTGTCCTTCACGTCACCGCGCGCGAAGATCGAACTGACGAAGTTGAGCACGTCGGTCGCGCTCTCCTCGTTGTATCCGTAGTTGCGGATCAGCCGCTCCTTCACGATCTCGATCTTCTTCTGCGTGTCCTCGTCCATCACGTTGGTCACCAGGCTCGACAGCTTGATGCTGTCCTTCTGGTCCTCGAAGAGCTTCAGCTCGAGCGCCCGCTGCAGGCGCGCATTCGTCTTGTAGTTGAAGGTCTTCCCGTCGAGCGCGAGCGCGCCGATGTAGTTCATGATCTCGCGACGGAAGTCGTCCTTGCGGCTCTCGGGGATCTCGATCTTCTCCTCGATCGACCGCATCAGCCGCTCATCGGGCTCCTCGTCCTGGCCGGTGTACTTGTTCCGGACCTTTTCCTTCTGCGTGTAGGCCTTGACGTTGTCGATGTAGTTCGCGCACAAGCGGCCGATCGCCTCTTCGTCGGCACTGATCGCGCGCTGCACCTCACCCTTGACGATGTTCTCGTATTCCTCGCGCACGGGAATGAAGAGCTCTTTGTAGTTCTTGCGCTGGTCGTCGCTGGTGATCAGCGTCGACTGCCGCAGGCCGCTCTCGAGCTCGTTCAACACCATGAAGGGATTGATGCTCGTCTGGCTCTCATCGCTCACGAGGGCGTTGCTGAGCTTGTCCTGCACGTAGCGCGGACTGACGCCGTCCATCCCTTCGCGGTCGGCCTCCTTGCGTAGCTCCTTGACGTTGTCCTCGGTGTAGCCCGGCACGCTCTGCCCGTTGTAGAGCTTGAGCTTCTGCATGAGCGAGAGGTTCGCCTTCTTCGGCTGTTCCAGGCGCGTGAGAAGGGCCCAGGTGGCGGCCATCTCCAGGGTGTGGGGCGCGACGTGCTTCCCCTCCACCTTGTCGTTGGCGTAGTCCTTCTCGTAGATCTGGATTTCCTTGTCGAGCTTGGTGATGTAGGGGATGTCGATCTTCACCGTGCGGTCGCGCAGCGCTTCCATGAACTCGTTGCTCTGGAGCTTGCGGTACTCGGGCTCGTTGGTGTGCCCGATGATCACCTCGTCGATGTCGGTCTGCTGGAACTTCTTCGGCTTGATCTTGTGTTCCTGCGACGCGCCGAGCAGATCGTAGAGGAAGGCCACGTCCAGCTTGAGCACCTCGATGAACTCGACGAGTCCGCGGTTGGCGATGTTGAACTCGCCGTCGAAGTTGAAGGCACGCGGGTCGGAGTCACTCCCGTAGATCGCGATCTTCCGGTAGTTGATGTCGCCGGTCAGCTCGGTCGAGTCCTGGTTCTTCTCGTCCTTCGGCTGGAAGGTCCCGATCCCGACACGGTCTTTTTCGCTCAGGATGAGTCGCTTCACGCGGACGTGCTGGATGACCTTCTTCCAGTCACCGTCGTAGTGCGCCATGAGCAGGTCGAAGGTGTGACGGCACGCCGGATTGAGCTCGCCTTCGATCGCGACCGGGTAGGGCGGCTTCTGATCACCGAGCAGATCCTTGACGATCTGCGCGCGGTACTCGGCCGGTACCAGCTTCAGAGGCTCTTCGTGCATCGGGCTGACGAAGTCCTGCTCCTCGAAGCCCTCGATCCCGCTCAGGTCCCACCGGTAGGTGAAGAGCATGCCGTCGGGTGTACGCGAGTACTCTTCGAGGCCCTTCTTGATCATGCGGACGATCGTGCTCTTCGCGCTGCCGACCGGACCGTGCAGGAGGATGACGCGCTTCTCGGTACCGTAGCGATAGGCAGCGCTCTTGAAGACGTTCACGAGCTTCATGAGCGAGATGTCGAGTCCGTAGACCGCGTCTTCGCCGTCGCCGAAGGGATCGTTGAAGAAGTTGTAGTGGACGATCTTCTTCTTGTACTCAGTGTACTCGTCGCGGCCGTAGCCCAGGATCATGTCGTACAGGCGTTGGTGCGCATTGCGGATGATCCGCCAGTCCTCGCGCACGAGGTCGAGGTACTCTTCGAACGAGCCTTCCCAGTGCTGTTCGCGGTAGGCCTCGACGTTCTGAAGACTCTGGATGTAGTCGGTCCAGCTCGCGTGTCCGTTCGGCGCCTCCATGACGATCCTCCACCCGATGGGTCCTCTACGGCACGTGGAACACCGCGCGCACCTCCGAGGTCACCGTCGAAGGGTCGCCGTGCCACGTCGTGTGACTCGTAGAGAACCTAGACCCGGAGCCGTCCGCCGGGCAAGCACCGTTAGCGCAGGACGGCGTAACGCACGATGCGGTCGTCCGATGCCGAGGCCACCCAGAGCAGACGTCCGTCCCATCCGAGCGTGAGGTACTCACCCGGACGGTTGAGGATCTCGGGATCGACCTTGCCATCGGCGCGTCCGTTGTAGGCCCGAACCCGGTAGATGTTTCCGGTGGCGGCGTCGTGGTTCCAGAAGTGGTAGCCGTCGTAGGCCAGACCCGTCGGAAACCAGGCCTCGGTCGGATAACGGCGCGAGACCTTGCCCTCTTCGGGTTCGACGCGCGCGATCTGGCGGGCGTCGCCATCGACCTGCCAGAGGTACTCGTCGTCCCAGACCAGACCGGACGGATGGTATCCGGCCGCTGGGAGCGTCGCACTGAGCGAACCGTTCATCTCGATCCGGTACAGGGCTTCAGCGCCGCCCATTCGGTAGCCGCCGGCCCAGAGACCCTCGCCGTCGTAGGTCAGCCCGCTGTCGAAGCTCCCGGGTTCGACACTCAGGGTGTCGAGCGTTCCGGCCTCCCGGTCCCACCGGAGGATGGCCGCCGTCGTCGTACTGTCGGCGATCGACAGTCCGGTGTTGGACGTCATCAGCAAGAAGGCTGTCGTGTCCTGGAACGCGATCCCCCTCAACCCAGTCGACGGCAGGGAAAGCGTGTCGACCGCGACCAACGCGACCGAAGGCAACCCGTCCTGGGCGTGCACGCGGGGCGCCGGGAACGCGGCCAGAGCCGCGGCGACGAGCGCAACGAGGAAGGCGAGGTCAGCCGTCCTGCCCGAGAGCCTCTTCGCTCCCGCCGGATCGGCGTGAACGCGTGAGTCGGACGGCTTCCTGGAGTCGGCGTCGTAGTGCATCGAGTCCGATGGGCTTGGTCATCGCCATGTCGAGCGCACCCCGTGGCGCATCCGTGGCGAGAACCGGGTCTCCGGTGAGCAGCACGATAGCCACGGCAGGGTCGACTTGTCGAACCTCGATTGCAAGGCGGTCACCCTGGGTGGTCCCGAGATCGCGATCGAGAAAGACTACGTCCCAGCTCCGGCCACGGCAGAGACCGACCACGCCGCGTGGATCGGTGACACCACGTGCCCCTTCCACGCCGAGCGCATGGAGCATCTCCACGAGGACCCCCGACACGTCCGGGTCGTCGTCCACGACGAGCACGCGCTCGGGAAGAGGCCCGACGACCGACGCGGATCGTGTGCTGGGCACTGCCGCCCCGAGAGGAACCGTCCCGACGAAGCGCGTACCCGTTTCCGGACGGGAACGAACGCCGAGCCATGCGCCGAGTCGACCGGCGAGCTCGGCAACGCGCGCGAGGCCCATGCCGCGCCCCGTGGCCGCTTTCGTGGAGAAACCCGCCTCGAAGCAGCGCTCGCGGACTTCGGGAGCCATTCCGGGCCCATCGTCCTCGACGACGAACTCGAAGGCCGCCGAACCCGACGGTTGAACGCTGACGCGGATGTGTCCACCGCCGCCCGATTCGAACGCTTCGGCGGCGTTCTTGATCAGATTCAGAAGGATGTCGCGCAGTGCCTGGGGATCGGTCGTTCCGACCAGAGCTCCCTCCGGAGGCGCATCGACGAAGAGATCCAGCCCGGGGCGAAGGGTCCGGGCGTCGGTCCCGACCTCGCGGGCCAGCCGTCCGACGTCGACCGTGCTCGTCTCGGCGTCTCCCCGTATCGCACGCTCCAGACCCTCGACCGCGCGTCGCAGAGCCGACCCGAGCTCGGGTTCGACCGTCTGGCGCCGCGTGGCCAGGTCGACGTGACCCCGCAGAACGGCGAGCCAGTTCGCCGCCTCGTGGAGACGGACGCTCAGATCATTCTCTGGGGAAGAAGTAGAGCCGGGTCCCAGGGAGAGACCCGGCTCGATCGAGCAGTCCAACGCTTCGCGATCATGGGAGCGATGGTGCATCGAACGGACTTTCTTGCTCGTCGACCGGAGGAAGCCCCTCGTATGCCTGACACACTTCCAGCCGCTCGACCAGCAAGGTGGCCTGTCTGCCTATCCGACCGCGACATACTGCAACCGTCAGGCCAAACTAGGAACTTTCGTCCACCTTCGGGACGAACTCGCAACCTCAAGCTGGGCAAGGACTTGGAAAGCGGTCCTGGGACTCGCACCGTCGATCGCTTCGATTCGCTCAGCACGTAGCGTAAAATAATTTAACGGGCCGTCAAGTAGATGAACGCTACTGCTCGCCTCGTCCGGCCTCATCGTGCCAGAACAAATCGGCAAAATCGTCGGCGTCCCGGACTTCACCCGAGAAGATCACGGTCCCACCGTCGTCGATGGCGATGATCTGGACGTTCGCCGAAACTTCGCCTTCGGCGAGTTCGACCTCGACGGCCACGTCTCCACCCCGTGTCGTACTGAAGTGGACCACGACCGGCGCCGTCGACTCGATGCTGAATTGCTGGCTGTCGTACTCGACGTGCGTTTGCCCGGCGTCGACCGCGATGGAAAGCACCCGCGCGGCCGCTCCCGTGGCAACGAGTGCACAAAGAACGAGCAGTGTGATGTACAAGCGTCGGGTGAACATGGATGAACCTCGGTCAGGCAAGGGTCGACCGGCGCTATCGGGTGTGATTCGCCGTGCACAGGAGCGGCGGCACCCTTTTGGACAGTCTAGAGCTTCGGGACGCGGAAAGGAACCCCCTGACGTCACGGAGGTCCGATTATCGTCCCGCAGCTCCCGTGGCATCCCCGAACAGAGCCTCGTAGCGCCGGAGCCGGTCGTAGAGCGTGGGCTTCGTGATTCCCAGCAAACGGGCGGCCAGAGTCTTGTTGCCGACGCGCTCGACGAGCGCGTGGGCGATCAGCAACTCGAGGCGAGGAAGAATCGGACGCTCGGGTGCCCATCGCTCGTCCTCGACGATCGCCCGGACCGCGGAATCCAACCGGTCCTCGGACTTCCCCGGCGAAGCGTCCGAACTCCGGGGAAAGTCCTCCGGACGGAGCAACGCATCGCGACCGAAGACCAGGGCGTTCCGGACGGCGTTCTCGAGCTCGCGCACGTTCCCCGGCCACTCGTGATCGCGGAGGTGTTCGAAGACCTCCGGATCGACCTCGACCGACTGGCCTCGGTACTCCAGACCGTCGCGCGCGACGAAATGCCGCACCAGGGGTTCGATGTCGTCGACGCGATCGCGTAGTGGAGGCACCTCGATCGTGACCACGTTCAACCGGTAGTACAGGTCCACCCGGAAACTACCGCGCTCGACTTCGGCTTCGAGGTCGCGGTTGGTCGCGGCCACGATCCGCGCGTCGGAGGTCAGCAATTCACTGCCACCGACACGCATGAAGGAGCGTTCCTGCAGGACGCGCAGGAGCTTGGCCTGCATGTCGGCGGGCATCTCGCCGATCTCGTCGAGGAAGAGCGTCCCCCCGCGCGCTTGTTCGAAACGGCCGATCCGCTGCGCGTGCGCACTGGTGAACGCACCGCGCTCGTGGCCGAACAGTTCGCTCTCGAGCAGGCTGGCCGGAATCGACGCACAGTTGATCGCCACGAAGGGGCCGTCGGCACGTCCGCTCGCCCGGTGCAGACCGCGAGCGACGAGCTCCTTGCCCGACCCGTTGGGACCGAGAACGAGGACGGCCAGGTCCGTGTCGGCGACGCGTTCGATCCACTGGATGACGCGGCGCATTCCCTCGCTGCGCCCGATCAGTCCGAAGCGACGGACGTCGCCGACCGCGCGCTCGCTCCGTGACGCCGGTGCGATCCTGGACGCTTCCGCCGCCAGCACACGACCCCGCGACCACAGGTGCAACGAGGCCCGCACCAGATCTCTCTCGGGCGCGCGAAGTCCTTCCTTCCGCTGGATCGCGATGCGGTCGCGACCCGCCGACGTGGTGAAGAGGTCGAAGTCGGCGACCCGCATCGTGGCGTCGGGCTCGAGCTCGGCCTCACCCAGGGTCGAGGGAAGCGAAACGGCATCCCAACCTTGGGCACGTGCGATCGAAGACTCTCCCGCCCCGTCGATCCAGATCACGGCGTCGGCACCGAGGGTCGATCCCAGTTCGAAGGCGGCGCGGCCGGCATCGGACAACCCGTCGAACTCCTGGTCGATTGCTCGCATCAACGTGCCGAGGCACGCCTCGGCGGTGAGCGGTTCCCCGCCGGCCGGCTGGGCTCGCGCGAAGCGCTCGAGCCGATCCAGACCCTTCGGGGGCCGATGGATCTCGTGACGCTCGACGACCTCCCGGACCTCCGACCAGGTCGCACGAACACGCGCGTCGCGCCCGAGTTCGTGCTCGATCTCACCGCGCCGGACGAGAGCTTCGACCTGCTCGCGCGGACGCCCCACGCGCGCGAATCCCCGGGCCGCCTGTCCGAAGATCTCGGCAGCCGCCGGCAGGGCACCCGCCCGCACGAGGATCTCTGCTTCCAGGGCGTCGATCTGGGCCGCCTCGAAGCGCGAGGGCTGGACGTCGAGGAGTTGGCGGGCTTCTTCGATCCGCTCGGCCGCGGCGTCGTCCTCGCCGAGCGCGAGGAGCGCCGCCCCGAGCCGGCGCAGCGTGAGCAAGCGCTCGGTGTCGTGACCATTCGCCTCGCAGATCTTCAGGTTCTTCTCGAACAGTTCACGCGCCGCGGCGGGCTCGTGCCGTGCGAGTGCGACATCGCCCAACACGCCGAAGACCTCCGCCTCGGTCTCTGGATGGCGGCGGCGTCGCGCGATCTCCAAGGCCTGGTTCGCGACGTCTTCGGCGCCCTCGAAGTCTTCCACGTCGACGCGCACGACGGCCAGGTTGAGGAGACTTGCGGCCATCGAGAGTTCCTCGCCGGCGGCGCGCTTGCGACGGATGGAATCCAGGAGCGTGGCTTCGGCCTCGCCGGCCTGGCCGAGCGCGGCGAAGCTGAGCGCCATGTTGTTCTGTGTGCGCGCGACGCCCAGATCGTCGCCGAGCTGCTCGCGCAGCCGCAGCGCGCGGTCGTAGTGGACCAGGCTCTGGGAGTAATCGCTCTGCCGATAGAGCGCGAAACCCATCTGCGTGTGCAGGCGCGCGACGAGAGCACCGTGTTGCAGGGGATCGAGGCGGCGGAGCGCGAGTTCGCACGTACGCACCGCGTCGCGCGTCCGCCCACGGTGCAGTTGCGCCCACGCGAGCTCGCCGTAAGCGACCGAACGCGTTTCGAGCGGGAGCTCGGCGCGCGACCGTTCCAACAGATCCTCGAGGCGGTCTTCGGCCGCCGCGAAGTCGGATCGATGCAGGTCGAGCTTCACGCTACGGAACACCAGGTCGGCCCACGCGATCGGGTCGGCAGTGTCCGGCTGCTCGCGGACATGAACGAGCGCACCGTCGAGAACGGCCTGGGCCCCCTCGAGATCACCCACCTTCTGCAGGAGTTCCGATCGCAGCGCAGCGCCACGGAGTTCGTCGTCGATCGACGCCTGACCGGCGAGGGATTGCAGAAGGTCGTAGACGCTCGAGGCGAAGACGATCAGACCGCGCTCTTCGCCGCGTCGGGCCACGTCGCGCAGTTGACGTGTCGCGGCGTCCACGGCACCGGCCCGCGCGAGCAATCGACCACGCCACCAGGCCGCAGCCAGTCGCCGCGAGGCCACGCCGTCGAGGATCTCCGGGACCGATTCGCACAACTCCCGCGCCCGGTCCGGATCCACGTCGACGGGGCAGTCCACGGCAACCGTGGTCTGGATCCCGGAAGACGTCACGTGCGGCCCGGTCGCGAGGCAGAGCAGACCGCGACGCCACCCCTCGACGACCCATCGCGCGGTCTCGTCCGACGGGAGCCAGGTCCACCTCTGGAGAAGCGCGAGCGGCAGGGCGGTTCCGGCAACGGTGAGTGCGTCCAGCAGGAATCGAAGCGCCCCGGCCGAGGGCAGCTCTTCCGCGTTCCGGGCATCGGCCGAGAACTCGACCGTGCGAACGGCATCGCCGAAGCGTGCCTCGAGATAGAGCGATAGGACGGGGTCCGGAGCACTTCCCGCACGAATCCATACGATCCGCTCGTGGCCGTCCATCCAGTCCGTTCCGGACAGGTCTTCGATCGCGACCGCAACGGCCGCATGTTCCTCGGCCTCCGTCACGAGGACCATTGCCGGCCGACCGGGCTCCTTCTGCGGAGGCTGCGCGGTGTGATGCCCGCTCAATTCGAGGACCTGCAAGCCGCGCCGAACGGCCTCGTCTCGAATGCCGGCCACCCAGCTCGGGACATGCCGTGCGAATGCGTGCGGCCTGGATGCCTCTTGCAGAACGAGGGCCCGACCCTCTTCGAGCTCCGCGACCTCCTCCAACACCGCGGCCGGAACCGCCTCGGCGAGCGGCGGCGTAGAAACCGCGAACGCCGGTCCGTCACGACGCGCAAGGGTCTCGATGAGAGATCGAACCGCGCTCCGGCTGGACGCGACATCCCAGTGCGTGACCGTCTGTCCGGGGGGCGGGTTCGGCGGCACCATCCACGCCGATGGCAGGAGCCGTACACCGGAGTCGGTCCGCTGCAGGGCTCCGGTGTCGATCGGTCCTAGAGGAACGCCGCGCGACGCGAGAGCCCGAAGATCCTCCCCGAGTTGCGCACCGAGCGTCGCACGCTCTTCGGCGCTGGCCGCCGTCCAGGCCGTCGTGAAGACAGTTCCGGTCACGGGGGCCATCACGACGACGACCTCGCCCGCAACCACCTCGACCTTCCAGCGCGCGTCATCGAGACAGGTGAGCCCGATGTCCCCGAGGGCCTCGACCCGGAGCGCCAGCGTGAGCGCGGCGTCTTCGGCATCCAGTCCGGACGCCCGCAGGAGCCATACCTCCGCATCGGCGACCACGTCGTGTGCCGACTCGAGGCGCGCGTGCGCGCCCGAATGCACGGGTCGCGCGTCGCGGTAGCGGCGTGAAAGGGACGTATCCATCCCGACGAGCCTAGGAGATGGAGATGACCGGGGACAAGCAACAGTAAAGAAATTTGACGGTCAGCGTCGTCGGCGTTCATCCGCCTGGGGAGCGTGTTGGACCCGAGGCCGCCAGACGAGCTCCAGGGACCAGAGGTGATCGGCGAGACGAGCGGCCTGCGCGGCGATCGAGGTCCCGGCACCGGCCCGGACCGCCAGATGCTCGGTCACGTCACGCTCCAGGGTGATCCGGACCGTCGTCTCCTCGGGCGCCCCTCCGAGCAGCGAATGACGCCCGTGGGCGGTCACTCCCCAACCCGCCGCTCGCAGCCCGAGGTGGAGATCGATCCCACCGGCCGAAGGAAAGCCCGAACGCGGTGCCTCGCGCACGCCGACCTCGGGAGGCGAGACCAGACGCCCCCAACCACCGAGCCACACCGCGAAGAGATCATCGCCGAGGACACGACCGCGAAGTCGGAAACGCAACGCGGTCGCCTTGGCCGACAACGGGTGGAGCGAGGGATCGCCCACCGGAACCGTCAGCGCGACGTCCAGTCCCATCGTGGTGGGCCAGGCTCCTTCGAAGTGCTGTGAGAACTGGGCCTCGAGCCGCCCACCGCCGTATCGGAAACGGTCCTGCCCCTCGAGACCGACGTAGTCCATCGACAGCCGCGTGTTCTGCGTTCGCGAGATCGGGATCCACACGTCGAGCCGGACGATCTGCCCGCGGCGCGCATCGGGAAACTCGATCTCGTGCATGCCGACGGACACCGGAACGCGATCGGACTCCGGATCCGGACCCAGTGGCATTGGCAGATAGAAGACCTGGGTCGGAAGCGCGGCAGCGGCACGCGCGGCGGGTACGGACGGCCCGAAGACCGTCGCGACGAGACAAGCGACAGCGACGAGAGTCCTCACGATCGATCCGAGCGCGACGCCTAGGCGCCGCTCCCCTCGATCAACTGCACTTCGCCGTTCTGTGTGAAGCGTACGCGGATCATCTGCCGGTTCCCGGGGAGGGTTTCCTTCGCGACCACCGTGCCGTAGTCGTTCCAACCACGGTGATGGAGAACGTCTCCGATTTCGTACGTCTCCTGGGGCGAATAGATCCGTGCGGTCTCGGGATCGATGTCGTCGATCGTGATCGCGGCGGGTGCGGCCTCGACTGCGGTGTCGCCGTCGGCCGATCCGGCCTCGCCGGCCTCGGGCGGCATGTAGGGAAGAATGCCCTCGCACTGAGGACATTTCAACCAGACGACACCGTCGTCGCCTGCTTCGCTGACGACCGTCATCTCGTATTGGGATTTGCAGACCGAGCAGTACTGGCGCATCGGCATCCGTCCCGGAGCCCCACGAGGTTCGTCCGGCAATGGTGTGGTCTCGGGTCCTGGTCCGGGGGAGGTCCACCCGGGTACGAGCAGGAACCGTCTTCGGCCCCGTCTAGAGTTGCCCCGCCTCGAGCACGGCGCGGCAACACTCCTCGGCACCATCTTTGTCGAGGTAACGCATTCCGCACACGATGCAACGGTGAGGGCCACTGATCCGGCCTTCGCGCTCAGCCTTGTTGATCAGCTGATCGTATTTGACGAAGGGCTTTTCCTTGATCAATGGAATTTCCTTGTCCGTGCGAGTCGACACCTGACTCCTCCTTGGAATCCCACGAACCAGATCCTTCTGGTTCGCTTGGCCACCTTCCGACCGCGCCTGGCCTTCCAGACGGGCGCGCTCGGCACCACGAGCCCAGAACCGACGACGTTCCAGGCATTCAGGCGGGTTCAGCGGCGGGGTGCGGATCTGTTCCAGCTCGTGCCGTCTCTGGAACTGAGGCTGTGAACCCGATGTCAGCAGCGCCGGCAGATTACACAACGGGGGCCAACCAGTCAAGTTGGCCCCCTCCACGGAGTTGTGATGGTCAACGGGTCCCGATGCGAAGTGGTCCGGAACTTCCGGTCGAAATCCCGCGCGCTCAGGAGAGTGCGTCGAGACCCCGTTTCACGTCGGCGACGAGATCTTCCGCGTCCTCGACCCCGACGCTGAAACGGATCAATCCGTCCGTGACGCCGATCGCTTCGCGCTCGTCCCGCGGTACCGCCGCGTGCGTCATCACGGCCGGGTGGCAAACCAGGCTTTCGACGCCGCCCAGGCTCTCGGCGAGCGTGAAGACGCGCAGATTCTCGACCACGGTCTGGGCCCGCTCGAGGCTCCCCACGTCGACCGAAATCATTCCGCCGAAGCCCTTCTGCTGCCGCCTGGCGATCTCGTGGCCGGGATGGTCGGGCAAGCCGGGGTAGTACATCTTCGTGGCCGCCGGATGATCGCGAAGCATGCCGAGCATGGCCCGCGCGTTCTCTTCGTGGGCACGCATGCGCAGGTGCAACGTCTTCGTGCCCCGCAGCGCGAGCCAGCAATCCCAGGGTCCGGGCACGGCTCCGGCCGCATTCTGCAGGAAGCGCAGGCGATCGTGAATCTCGTCGCTCTTCGTCACGAGCATGCCACCGACCATGTCACTGTGGCCGTTGAGGTACTTCGTGAGCGAATGCACCACGAGGTCCGCGCCCAGCTCGAGTGGCTGCTGCAACGCCGGACTCATGAAGGTGTTGTCGACGCAGAGCAGCGCGCCATGATCGTGCGCGAGCTTCGCGACCGCTTCGATGTCGGTGATCTGCAGGACGGGGTTGGTCGGCGTCTCCACGAAGAGCAGCTTGGTACGATCGGTCCAGGCCGCCTCGACCGCGGCCACGTCACTGGTGTCCACGAAGTGGAACTTCATCCCCAGGCGACGATAGACCTGGTCGAAGACCCGGTAGGTCCCGCCGTAGACGTTACGCGTGCAGATGATCTCGTCACCCTGGTCGAACATTTCGACGAGCGTCGAGATCGCGGCCAGACCGCTCGCGAAGGCGATTCCGTGTGCCCCGGCCTCCAGCGCCGCGATGTTGCGCTCGAGCGCCTCACGCGTCGGGTTCTGCGTGCGCGCGTACTCGTAACCGGTGTGGTCACCGATCGCGTTCTGCTTGTAGGTCGACGTCTGGAAGACGGGCACCATCACGGCACCGGTGTTCGGCTCCGGCTCCTGGCCGGCGTGGACGCAGTCGGTGGCGAATCCCATGGCGCGGGTTCTCCTGGAAAGGGTCTCGAAAGGGTTCTGGATCGATCGTCGATCGGGAGTCTAGCGCGGTCGCGCTCAACTCGCCGCCCGTCGACTCGCCCGCTTGCGCGCGGACACCGGTCGACGGCCATAGGTGAGGAGTTCGCCCGCCGTGCGCACGCCTCGTGGGACGAGCTCGTCGCGCACGACGTGCAGGAAGATACGGGCCGCGGCCTCGGCATCGTCGACCGCACGATGATGGTGCGCGAGGTCGATCTCGAGGCGCTCGGCCAGGGCATTGAGCCGGTAGCTCTTCATGCCGCGAAGCACCCGGCGGGTCAGACGCACCGTGCACATCGATGGCCACGGCTCGGGACTCAGTCCGCAGTCCTCCTCCATCTTCACGCGGAGGAAGCGCTCGTCGAAGTCGACGTTGTGCGCGACGAAGATCGAGCCACGTAGCCGCTCCTCGAGCATGGGCGCGATCTGGTGGAAGCGGGGCGCGTCATGCACCTTCGCTTCGTCGATTCCGGTGAGACGCTGGATCCATTCCGGAATCCGCACCTCGGGTTGCACGAGTGTGGAGTAGCGATCCACGATCTCGAGACCCTCGATCGTCACCAGACCGACCTCGATCACGTGGTCGCGGTCCGGATTGCTTCCGGTGGCCTCGAGGTCGACTACGGAGAAACGAACGGAATCGAGAGGTACGTCGTGGTAGCGCGCACCGAGAAGATCCCAGGTCCCGCGCTCCATCTCGGCGAAGCGGTCATCGCGCCGCAGCAGCGTACGGATCAAGAGCGGGGAGACCTGGTCGTCGGGCGCATCCTTGTGGAAGAGCTCGCGTGCGAGCTCGCGTGACGGCACGGGCCGATTCACGCTCCGGAAGTAGTCGTGGGCCCGCGAGCGCAAACTGTCCAGGTTCTCCGAACGGAGTTGAGGAAACTCCAAGTGCGCACTCCGAGGGGCAGGACCTACGAATGGATCCGAAACGTTTGTCAGACGAACACACGTCGCAGGTGTCTGTGGCGAGAGGAGTTACCCTCGACGCGTCCGAAGAGTCTAGCACACTCTCCGCGCTCAGTGGCTCTTCGGGTGCGACCCCGTGCGACCGAACGCGATGCACTCGATCGTGCTTTCGGTGACCAGTGGTGGACGATCGCGGCGTCTGCGGGTCGACCCGTCGCGGATCGTCTCCGACCTGACGGTCGACACCGAGTGCGCACGCAAGATTCCGGCGAGCGGAATCTCGGGACTGATCACGGCGTTCGCGTGGAGTTCGGTCGTGAGCACGAGGGTCGATCGGCCCATCGATCGTTCACTCCGCTGGACTTCATGCATCTCGACGCGTTCGCGTGTGATCTTCGTTCCGGTCACCACGGTGTCGGCCAGTACGTGGCGGACGATTTCGGGATCCCGGAACGGATCCTCCAGATGCCGCTGGACGAGTCGCTGATCACGGTAGGCGTCGAGGTCCTCGGCGATCCAGGGACCGTCGCCCTCGCGTCGCAGAAGACTGTCGACCGCATCGAGCGCGTCCATCGCATCACGGAGTGCCAGAGGTCGGATCAGCAGTCGATCCGCCCCACGCCCTGCCGTGGACGTGATCTCGAACCAGCGCGCGTCCTCGGACGCGGCGGGTAGAACCTCGACGGTGACGGTGTCGGCCACGACCCCGTCCTCGGTCCATTCGGTCTGCGCGTAGGTCGCCCAGTCCCCGGGCTCCCAGTTCGGCGTGAGGAGGTCGCGTCGCCACCACGACAACAACTCCATGGCAACGGCCGGACGTGGCGTCGCGAGCAACAGCGGCAGTGCGAGCGCCAAGAGGGCCATCAACGACGAACGCCTGGGCACACCACCCAGGCGTTCGTCGAGGCGGAAGCTGCGCCGGTCAGTGCGCGATCTTGGCCCAGTAGGTCTCATAGTCGAAGTCCGGGCTGTTGGCCTCGTCGTGGCAGGTCGCACACGACTCCTTCGCGGCCGCGGACCAGGCACCGTCGCGCGCGTGCTGGGTCCCGTAGCCGTGACAAGCTTCGCACTGCACGTTGGTCAGCGCCTCGCGACCGGCTACCTCGGCGTCGGCCACTTGATCGTAGCCGTTCACGTAGTCGAAGCCGACGACATGGCACGTGACACATTCGGGATTGCGGTCCTGGCCCTTGGCCTTGAGCGACGCGAAGGCTTCCGCGTGCGCCGAGTCCGAGAACTTCAGCGCCTCGTCGGTGTGGCAACGCGCACACTTGTGCACCCCGAGGAAACGCTCGGTGGACGCACCCTTGATTCGCTCGTGGTCGAAGGACTGGATCTTCCCGACCTGCTCCTTGTTGCTCGCCTCGAAGGCGTCGACGGCCTCGCGGATCGCGTCGACCTCGGGGCTGCCGTTGTCCAGCGCGTGGATCGTGACCTGAGCGTCCTGTACGTCGCCGTCCTTCGTCACGACCATGTCGAGCTGACCGATGTACTTACCCTCGTTGTTCGCCGCGACCAGGATGACGTCGCCGTTCAGACGATTCACCCGACGGTACTGGCGCGGGTCCCGACCCTCGATGCAGATGTCGATCCCGGTGCCCGGACCCATGTCCGTGAGCATCTGACGGATCTGACTGCTCGGCATCTGCGCCAAGAGGACGATCAGATCGGCCTTCTCACGCAGCTCGGGCAACACGCGATCGAGCGCATCCCGCGGCGACTCGGCCGTGTAGTTGTCCGCCCGTGCCGTCATCGTGATGATCGGGTAGCGCGGGCTGACCACGGACACGTAGCCGATCTTGAGCCCCGCGAACTCACGCACGACGTAGGGCGGGAAGAGATCGTCTGGGCTCCCGTCGCCGATCGCCAGGTTGGCGTTGGTGAAGACGAAGCCGTGGTCCTTCTCGGCCTGTCGCAGGTAGTCGAGACCGTAGTTCAGATCGTTCGGACCGACCCCGAAGACCTCGTAGCCGAGCTGATCGGTGTACTCGAGGAGGAAGTCGGTCTGACGGCGCTCCGCGTCACGGCGCAGCCCGAAGAGATTGCCCGCGTCCACCATGAAGGTGTTCTCACGCGCGGCCTTGACGTTGTCGAACAATGCGGCCCGCCGGGCCAACCCGCCCAAAGGGCGGGCCTTTCAGCCACAGGGGGCGATCTTGCCACCCACCGACCCGTGATACATCATCGTCAGTTCGATCGTGTCCTGCGCGGTGGCCGGACGAGCCCCGAACACGACGGCGAAGACGAAGAGCGCGAGCGCGCTCATGGTCGTCCGCAGTCGACGGGACGGTGTGCCGGAAAAGGCCATGGGCAGTTGCCTCCAATTGCTGGTATCGGCGGAGGGGAAGACGAAAGCGCCCCTGTGGAGCGCCAAGCAACAGTAGCACCGGGCACGCCCGGCTCGCAATGCGCCACGGGGGCTTTTACACGATGCTGACCCGCGGAGTTCCGTCCGCAACTAGAAGCTGTTCAAGCGGTTGCCGTATCCGCCACCGCGCGCCAGCGGGCCACGATCGATGCTGATGTCCTGAATGGGCTGGAGATAGAGCCGGAAGCCGAATTCCGTCTCGTTGTTGCTTCCGAAACCCGAAGACTCGCGCCGGAATTCCAGGCGCCAGTGGTGCAGATCGCGCTCGAGCGTCCATCGCTGCGTGGTGAAGATCCCGGCGTCGACGTCGAAGTTGGCGGTGTAGGTCGCCCTCCACGCCCCTGGCAGCGACAGTCCTGCCCGGAAGGGGACGCGGGCGGTCAACGTGGTCGCCCCGTCGCGCACGCTGGTTCGGTTGAGCGTCAGGCTCACGTTCAGGTTCCAGGGCATCCGGTTGCCGTCACCGCTGTCGAGCCAGGCCTCGTCCTCGCGTGCCTGCTCGCGATCCGGATCGATGATGTCGTCGAACTCCTCTTCCTGACGCAACGAGTCGATCGCGGCCGAATCGACCTCCGCCGTCGGCAATCGCTCGAGCAGACGATTCTTGCGCTCTTCTCGCGTGCGCAACACACCACCGAGATCGAACTCGCTCCGCAGGCTCAGACCAACGTCCGCCGACATCGTGGTGCGCTGGACCTCGAAGGAGTAGGGATCGATCGTCTGGTTCATGGAGAAGTTCACGCGCTGACGTGTGGGCGGCCGCAGACTCAGGCCGCTCGTGATGTCGCCCCACTTCGATCCGGGATCGGCGTCGGGATCGTAGTTCGAGCGTAGATCCCACGTGAGAAGTCGATCCAGATTGCGGGTTCGCTCGTTGCCCTCGTCGTCGAGCTCTTCGCCGTCGCGCACCTTCACCGCGAAGCGGTTGCTCCACGACAGCGCGATGTTCTGCGACTCCTCCTGCTTGTCGCCGAGTTTCGGGCGGTACTGGTGCTGCACGTTGAACTGTGCGGTGTGACGCATCGCGCGCAGCGCCCCGACGGGGATCGGAAAGACGCCGTACATCGTCGATTGGAGTCCCGACGACAACGACAGCGCCGGTCGCGTGCTCGCACTGTTCTGTGACGTGTCGTTCTCGGGATCGGCGATCGGGATCCGGATCGTGTCCCCGTCCGGTCCGGTCACCGAGGCCGAACGATAGGCCTGCTGCTCGCTGTCGGTGTAGGTCCAGACTTCGCTGCCGGTCAGGGTCACCCGCGGCTGGATCGCCGACTGCACCTTCGGAACGTAGGAGAGGCTCATGTTGCCCTGGGCCGTGACCTCGTCCAGCGTCGAGGCTTCGCGATCGTTGGTCGTGTAGTCGGCGCGGTAGCTCTGCGTCCAATTGACCGAGCGCAGGAAGTTCTCCCACCACGAGCTCGCCGAATTCGGGTTCCCGCTCATCAGGTTGCGCGACGGAACGCTGAGCGACAGGCCGGACGTCAAGCGGCTCAGCTCGCGATTGTCGGTGGGATTTCCGTCGTCGCGATTGGGATACTGGTCCCGAGTCAGACTCAGGTTGAGCGCGAGGCCGTTGTCGAAGGTGCGGCTCATGCGCGCCGTGCTTCGCAGCTGCGCCTCGCTCACGGTGTTGGACTGGAGGTTCGTCAGATCACCGGTGAGCGACGTGCTCGAAAGATCGTAGGTACTGCGCAGCGTCCACTCGTCGAGGAAGTTCTGCTGGTTGTGGTTGCCGGTGATGCGCCACTGACGCGACCCGGTCTGACCACTCTGCGCGAAGTCGTTCGAGAAGGTCAAGCGCGCCCGGCCGTCGAAGCCGTAGCGTTTCACGTAGACGTTCTCCAGCATCAGACCCAAATTGCGCCGCTCGTTGAAGTCCATCTGGAACTTGAAGTCCGTGTACTCGTTCGTCGCCCAGTAATAGCCGAAGTCCCGGATGAAGCGACCTTGCCGGCTGTTGATCCCCACGTCGATCTGCGGAAAGAGGATCCCCGAGCGCCGTCCCGTCTTCAGGTCCTTGTAGAAGAAGGGCAGCGTGATCAGGGGAATGTCGCTCACGTAGAAGGTCACCTGCCGCGCCACGACCGTCTGGCCGATCTTCAACTTCATGCGCTTGGCCAGGAAGTGATGGTGAGGCTCTTCGAGATCACACTGTGTGAACACCGCGTCCTCGGCGAGCAGGGTGTCCTTGTCGATGCGCCGCGCGTGGCTGATCGTGTAGAAGCCGTCGTCGAATCGGGTCGCGCCGTCGGCCACCGCACCGGTCTGCGGATCGAACAGGTAGCCCATGCGATCGCCGACGAGCTCGCTGCCCTCGTCGATCAGGCGCGGATCGCCTTCGGCGAGGAGTTCGCGCGCCTCGGTGTCGAAGTAGACGTCGGTCGCGAAGAGTTCGAGCGTGCCGTTCTTCACGCGGGCCTGGTCGCTGATGTGGATCCGTCCCCGCCCGACCGCGAACTCGGTGGCCTTGCCGTCGTACTCCACGACGTCGGCCAGGGCTTCGAAATCGATCCGGCCGCCGGGGACGACGACCGTGTCGCCGTCGGCGATGGCCAGGCTGTCGTCGGGCGCGACCACCAAGAGGCTGTCGTCCGGCGCATCGGAGACGACGGCACCCAACGAGTCGGCCACCGCCCCGAGGGAATCCGCGGCGGATTCGCGTGCCTGCCGCAGATCGTCGACGGTCCGCCGCTGCAGGTAGCGGTAGATGCCCTTCACGTTGCCCCGCACGTCGACGGCATCGACCTGATTGTCGACGAAGTGGATGTCGATCGCATCGCCCTGGACGTCGTTGACCGAGATCGTCGTCGTCTGGTCGTCCGGCAGGTAGACGCTCGAGGCGTTGCCGCGCACCGACGTACGGACGATGTCCCCGTCGACCACGTGCACGGTCAGCGAGTCTCCCGACAACGTGTTGGCGAGCGGAATTCCCCGGAACGTGCGACCGAGCGTATCGGGCGACGCATCGACGAGGTTCGCGTTGCCGAAGACCTCGATCCGCTGCAGGTCACCCTCCTCGTAGACGAAGCGGATTTCGTCGCCGTCCATCACGCGCTCGAGCTGTTGCACGCTCGGCGCACCCGTGAGTACGAGGAGATCCTCACCGTAGAAGCGTGCGGTGTCGGCGTGGGCCTGGGTGTCTCCCTGGAGGAAGTCGACGTTACCGATCGCGGTGCTGACTTCGGTGCTGTCGTCGAAGGCCAACCACTGACTGATGACGGTGGTCATGGGATTGTTCCCGCGCCGCGAACGCAGGAAGGGCAGCGAGTCGACGACGGCCCGGCCGAGCTTCTGGTCGAAAATGGCGTGGGCACCGTCGATCACCGAGCGGTTCTTCTCGTCCACGACCCGCACCGTGCCCCAGGACTCGACGGTTCCCTCGACGCTCCGCACCAGGATCGAATCGCCCTCGATCACGTTCGGTCCGTCGATCAGACGGGCCGCGCCGATCAGGGTGAGCCATTCGGCGTCGCGGTCGTAGCGCGCGCGGTCGCCGACACCGATCGAACCGTCTTCGGACTCGATGCGCACGGAGCCGTAGGCGAATGCGAGGCCGGTCGCTTCGTGGACCCGGAGCGAGTCGGCCCACAGGTCCAACGAATCGCTGCGCACGATCACGTTGCGGACGATCTCCATCACACGGCTGCGTCCGAACCAGCGCCCGACGTCGCCGCGCGCGTCGACGTCATCGTCGCGGTAGTAGAAGTTGCCGATCAGCTCGGAGACGCGTTCGCCGTCGATCATGCGCGAGCGGGCCTGGTCCCCGCCGTAGGTCCCGCTGCCTTCGCCCATCGAGAACTGCGCGTGCGCGGCCACCGCAACGGCCACGACGACGCACACGACCGAGGTCGCCAGCGCGCGGGCGTTCGTGCGGGCACGCCCGCGCGGCGTCGGCTTCGTGGACACGCAGCGACCTCGGGTTGGCGGTTGCGGGGCGACATCGGGATCAGAAGGACTCTGCCCGGAACTCTTCTGCTTACACGGGAGCGGCGTCAAGGATCCCGATGGCCTCCATCACGACGATCACGGGTTCGTGGTGCGCGCTCGATCGGCCAGGACCGCCGCACCGATCGCAGCCCCGTCGACTCCCAACGCAGCCTGGACGATGGGAACGGTTCCCCGGGTGGCACGCATCAGACGTGCCTCGTACTCCGCGCGTGCGGGCTCGAGCAGGAGATCGTCCGCCCGCGAAACCCCACCGCCGATCAGGATGCGATCCGGTTGGAGCGCATGGGCCAGGTTCGCGCACGCGATTCCGAGCCAGAATCCGGCCTCGGCCAGCACGCCGCGTGCAACCTCACACCCGGCCCGCGCGGCTTCGGCCAGGACCCGCGGTTCGGGCTGGCCGTCGCGCTCGACGAGCTTTCTGAGGATCCGGGCCCGCTCCGGCTCGCGCGCGATCGCGTCGCGCCCGCGCGCGACGATGGCAGCCGTACTCAGATAGGACTCCACGTGACCACGCAAACCGCACGCGCACAACGCGCCGTCGTGCTGCACGACCAGGTGGCCGAATTCGCCGGCCAGACCGTGGGCGCCGCGCACCAGTTGGTTCTCGAGAATCAAACCGCCGCCGACACCGGTGCCGAGACTGATCATGCAGAGATTTCGCACTCCCTTGCCCGCACCGCAGGCGTGTTCGCCGACGATGGCCGAATTCACGTCGTTCTCGACCACGACCGCGGCGCCAGGCCAGGTCTCGCGCACGGGCGCCGCAAGGTCCACTCCCTCGAAGAACGGGAGGTTCGGCGCCTGCGCGATGCTGCGCTTTTCGTCCACGAGCGCGGCCACCGAGAAGCCGATGGCGTTCAATTCCGAGGTTCCCGCGACGGCATCGATCGCGGCGAGCAAGGCCGCACGGTAGTCGTCCACGGTTCGTGGTGTGGAGATCTCGTGCCGCGCGTCGACAGTCCCGGCTCCGGCGTCCTCGACCAGGACGAGTTTCGTGTTCGTCCCCCCGATGTCGATTCCCAGGACCGCCATCAGACGGCGACTTCCGCCGAGCCACCGGGGCGCTGGCGCAGGGCGAGACCCGCGTCCCACAAGGGGACCTGGTCTTCCTGCAGAAGATCGTCCACGCCGAGGCGATCGAGGGCCTCGGCGACGAGGAAGTGCGATCCGGCCACGAGGATCGAGGGAGTGGTTCCGGCCAGGGAAATTCCGCGGGCAAATTCGCGGGCATGCTCGAGCGACGCGCGAACGCTTCCGATGACCTGGATGTCCGTCGACCGGCCAGAGGCCTTGGCAACCTCGTCGAGCCGGCCGGCCAGTTCGGTCGCCGAGCGGGCGCGATACCAGTGCGGCGCCGTCACGAGGACCGTCGCGGCGCTCGCGACGACAGCCTCGAAGGCGCCGTCGATCGACTTTCCCTCGCTGGCGCCGAAGACGAACACGCGCCCATCCCGCGTGCTCTCGTGCGACCACTGCCCGAGCGTTCGCAGCAGGGCGTCCTCGTTGTGCGCCGTGTCGAGGACCAGGCGCGGGCTTCGCCCCCAGGCCTCGTAGCGACCGGGAAGGCGCAACGTGGCGCCGAGGCTCTCGGGATCGATCGCGGGCCAGCCCTCGCGCACGGCCAGATCCCGGTAGACGGCCAGCATCGCGCGGATCTGCTCGCGTTGGATCGCTCCCTCGGCGTGGACACCACGAACTTCGTCGCGTTCGGTCGTCTGCTCGGTCAGGTCGACCAGACCGATCCGTTCGGCGCCGACCCGTGCCAGCGTGCGGGTCGCGAGCGCATCGAGCTCCGGGTCGCCCAAATCGTTCACGTAGGTGGGAGACCCCGCCTGGGCCAGACCGAGCTTCTCGCGCAGGATCGCCTGCAAGGAGTCCCCGAGGAGTTCTTGATGGTCCATGCCGACACTGGTCAGCACGACCCCTGCCTTTTCGACGGCGTTCGTCGCGTCCAGACGCCCGCCGAGGCCACACTCGAGGATGGCGACGTCGACCCCTTCATCGGCGAACCAGCGCAGAGCCATCGCGGTCAATGATTCGAAGAAGGTCGCACGCGTCGATTCGACGAGTCCGCGGTGGGCAGCGACCAGGGCGAAGAGTTCCTGCGGCGCGATCGAGTCCCCGTCGATGACGATGCGTTCGCGCACGTCCAGCAGATGCGGACTGGTGTAGAGCCCCGTCCGGAGTCCCGCGGCCCGGCAGCATCCGGCCAGAGCGTGCGCGGCACCGCCCTTGCCGTTGGTTCCGCCGATGACCACGCAGCGATACGCGCGATCGGGTCGCCCCATGCCGTCGAGGAGTTCACGAATCGCTTCCAGCCCCGGGCGGATGCCCAGGCGCTGCAATCGGAACAGCCACTCCACCGCCGCGTCGGAAGGCGCGAAGGGAGGCCGTAACGCCCGAATGTCGATCGACTCAGGCCCGCGGGGGCTCGACGGGTGGCTCGTCATCGAAATCCGCCTCGGACGGCGCCAGCAGCGCCTGGCTCTCGTCTTCGTCTTCGGGGAGCAGCGACTCCTCCGCCTCGGGTGGCGGCGCCGGAGCGTCGGGCCAGCAGAAGCGGAGAATGGCGGAGACTTCGCGACGGAAGTCCTTTCGGTGCACGATGCGGTCGACGAAGCCCTTCTCGAGCAGGAATTCGCTGGTCTGGAATCCCTCGGGTAGATCCGTGTTGATCGTCTGCTGGATCACGCGCGGCCCGGCGAAACCGATCAGGGCCTTCGGCTCGGCCAGGGTCACGTCGCCCTGCATGGCGAAGCTCGCGGTCACGCCACCCGTCGTCGGGTGCGTGAGCAGAGCGATGTACGGAAGTCTGGCCTCGTTCATCCGCGCGAGCATCGCGCTCGTCTTGCCGAGCTGCATGAGCGACAAGATCGACTCCTGCATGCGCGCCCCGCCGCTGCGGCTGACGATGATCAAGGGAATCGCGTTGGTGATCGCATCCTTCATGCAGCGTGCGATCTTCTCACCGACGACCGAACCCATGCTCCCGCCCATGAACTTGAAGTCCATGACGGCGATGGCCAACGGCATGCCGTCGATCTTGCCGAGACCGGTGATGACCGCATCGTCGCGTCCGGTCTTCGCCCGCGAGTCGCGCAGCCGGTCCTTGTACTTCTTGCTGTCGCGGAACTCGAGCGGGTCGACGCTGACCAGACCCTTGTGGGTCTCCTCGAAGCTGCCCTCGTCGAGGAGCAACTCGAAGTACATCACCGCGTCGATCGGGTAGTGATAGCCGCACTGGAAGCAGACCCAGAGGTTCTGGGCCAGTTCCTTGTGGTAACAGAGGTCACCGCAGCTGGGGCATTTGTTCCAGAGGTTCTCGGGGATCTCGGGACGCCGCGTGGCTTCCCCGTTCTCCGCACCCTTCTGGAATATGTTGATGCCCTTGCGGGCGCGCGTCAGCCAGCTCACGCCGACCTCCTTCCCGGCCTGGATTCGAGGAGTCGAATTTAGGGAAGGCGGGTGCCGCCGACAATCACAATCCCCGCGGACCGCCCGAGGCCGACGGACCGAGGCGCTTCAACATGATCAACGCGTCTTCGCCCGTGTCCGGATAGTACTTCTCACGCAAAGCAATGTCTCGAAAGCCGTTGCGGCGATACAGAGCGATCGCGCCGACGTTGGTGATGCGGACCTCGAGCGTGATGATCGCCGCATTTCTGCCGACTTCACCCTCGATGACGTGGTCGAGCAGGAGCTGGGCAATGCCCTGCCGGCGGTGCGCGGGCGCCACGGCCACGTTCACCAGATGGATCTCGTCGGCGATCACCCAGTAGAAGGCGAAGGCGACGACGTCGTCGCCGTCGACGGCGACCAGAGGAAGGCGCCGCGGATCTCCTTCGATCTCGCCGGCCAGGGAATTGCGGCTCCAAGGATCCCCGAAACAGGCCTTTTCGATTGCCTCGATCGCGTCGAGGTCGTCACGCGTGGCGCCGCGAACGGTGACGGACATGGCTCAGTCCCAACCGCGGGGGCGGATCGGCCGCGCGAGTTCCTCGGTCAGATCGACGCCGTGAACCCGTTCGGCCTGGCTGGGGCTGACGTACTCGGGCACGTAGGCCTCGGCATCGACCTCGACCACGGAGGGATGGTCGGCTGCGCGCGCGGCCACGAGGAGACGGGCCAGGGACGGGGTCGTGTGCACGGCACGGCCGGAAGCCGTCAATGTCTCGACCAACCGCCTGTCGCTCGTGAACAGGTCGGCGGACCCGGGGAGATCCCCGATCTCGACGCGCCGAACGACTGCATCGCCAACTGGGGCCGGGCCTTCGAAGTCGAGCCGCCAGACACAGCCACCACCGGCATTGGCCAACGCAATGCCGGGACCCGTGGCCGCGGACGCGATCAGCGGCAGCGTCCCGGCCGCACGGAGAGGACGGCCGAGCGTCGCGGCCAGGGTCTTCGCCGTCATCACGCCGATCCGCAATCCGGTGAAGCTCCCCGGACCCCCGACCACCGCGATCTCCTCGATCTCTGCGCGAGACACGCCGGCACGCACGAGAACCTCGTCGAGCAACCCGAAGAGGTGTTCGGCGTATCCCTGCGCTTCGTCGTGGATCGCCTCGGCGAGCACGCGCCCGCCCGAGGCAAGGATCACGGCGCCCCCGTGCCCGGTCGTGTCGATGGCCAGGCGCAACGGATCTTCACCCGGAGTCGTCACGGCATCCACGTCGCCCACGCCGCGCAGAGAGCATCGTGCCGCGGCCAACCGTCCGGAACGGCCCGCACGAGGATCCGACGCGCGGACACGTCGTCCGGTGCGAGACCGATCCGCAGGTCCAGGTAGGGCGTCAGCCAGTCTTTCACCGGCGTCGGCCACTCGATCGCGAGGATCGCACCTTCTTCGCGGGCTTCGACCATCGAGGGCAACAGGTCCCGTCGCGCGTCCTCGCCGGGACGATAGAGGTCGTAGTGGACCAGCCACTGCGGCCTCCCAGCCGCCGTCGGGTTGAGGACGTGTCGGTTCTCGAGCGTGAAGGTCGGACTGACGACCGGATCCTCGGCGCCCAACTCGGCCGCCAGCGCCGCGACGAAGGTCGTCTTGCCCGCGCCGAGATCCCCGGCGAGGCACAACACGTCACTCGGCCTGAGCAGTGTCGCCAGGGCACGCGCGATCGCGAGGGTCGATTCCTCGTCGGGCGCGATCGCCTCGATCCACTCGGGGGCTCCTCTTCCTTGCATCAACGCGGTACCAACGTGGCGACGGGAATGACCATTTCTTCGAGCGAGACACCTCCGTGCTGGAAGCTGTCGTTGTACTGGCGAACATATTCGTTCTGTTTCGTCGGGTAGACGAAGAAGTTGTAGTCGCGGGCCAGGATGTAGTTCTGGATAGGCGTGTCCTTGGGAAGGCCATAGGTCGTGGGGTCGCGCACGTCGATCGCATCGGCCGCTACTTCGACGTTCACGTTGTCGCCGTACTTGTAGCGAACGTTCGTGGACGCGTCACGGTTGGCCTTCACCGTGGCCGCCTTGCGCACCTGGACCGCACCGTGGTCGGTCGTGATCACCACGACGGTGTCGTCCCAGCGCGCGAGGTCGCGCATCAGATCCAGCAGCGCCGAGTGTTCGAACCACGACCGCATCACACTGCGGAAGGCAGCCTGGTCGGGGGCCAGCTCTCGCAACAACTCGTTGTGGCTGCGTCCGTGCGCCAGGATGTCCAGGAAGTTCACCACCGCCGCGATCAGCTTCGCGCTCTTCAGCGTCGGAACCTTCTTACGCAGCTGCTCGGTGTCCTTGATGTCGAAGGTCTTGAAGTACTGCGGCTTCACTTCACCCAGACCGTGGCGTTCGAGCTGGGCCCGCAGCAACTCCTTCTCGAAGGCATTCTTGCTGCGCTCTTCCTGGGCGCTACCCCGCCACCACTGCGGATGCTTCGTGGCGATCTCGTTCGGCAGGAGCCCAGCAAAGATCGCGTTGCGCGCGAAGGGCGTCGCCGTCGGCACGATGCCGCAGTAGAGCTCCTGTTGGATCTGATAATGCGGCTCGAGGACGGGCTCGATCGCCCGCCACTGATCGAGGCGCATGCAATCGATCACGAAGAGCACGACGCGCTTGCCTTCGCGCAGGTGCGGCTCGATCGTTCGGCTGACCAGGTCCTGGCTCATGACCGGCGCATCGCGTCCGGCGATCCAGCTTTCGTAGTTCGACTCGACGAAGCGTCCGAACTCGGCGTTGGCGTCGCGAAGCTGGTCGGTGTGCATCTGGGCGAGCTGGGGGTCGCGCAGCCGGTTGAGCTCGAGGTCCCACTCCACCATGCGTTCGTAGATCCGGGCCCAGTCGTCGAAGCCGCGGGCCTCCATGCGCTCCCCCGCCAGGCGATTGAAGCTCTGCAGGTATTGCTGGGTGACCTGCTCCTCGGTGATCCGGACGGTGTCGAGCGCCCGCTTGAGCGCCATGAGGATCTGCGTCGGGTTGACTGGTTTCACGAGGTAGTCGTCGATCCGCCTGCCCAGCGCGCGATCCATCAGCTGCTCTTCCTCACTCTTGGTGATCATGATCACCGGTAGCGAGGCCCCCATGTCGCGGATTCCCTCGAGCGTTTCCAACCCGCCTCGGCCGGGCATCATCTCGTCGAGCAAGACCGCGTCGAAACTCTCGCGGCGCAGCAGGTCGAGAGCATCGTCGCCGTTGCTGGCGCCGGTCACCTCGAATCCCTTGCCCTCGAGGAAGAGGATGTGGCTTCGGAGCTCCTCGATCTGGTCGTCGGCCCAGAGGATGCGGCGTGGCGCCATGGGGTCTCCCGGAGGGTGTGGCTTGGCAAAGGGGGTCCAGGGAATATAAGAAAGGCGCGCGGCCCCACACGAGCCGCGCGCCATTCCGTCGGTTTCGGGCCTGGATCAGCGATGATAGGCGTGCTGCAGACCCATCACGTTGCAATCGACGTCGAAGAGTTCACCGTTCTGGTAGATCAGCAGGTAATCGGCCGAATCGAAGGTTTCACTCATCGGACACTCGCCGAGCTCGGGCGCGATCGTGTTCGCGGTCACCAGGGCCACCGACGACACGTCCTGGTTCATGATCCCGTTCTCGAACCCGTACAGGAGCGCGGGCGTGGTGATGTTGCGCTGCTGCTGAACGCAGGACGTGCGCATGACGTACATGCGGAAGTTCTCGAAGCTCGCGAATCCCGTGAGCATGATCAAGCTCAGAATCGACATCGCGAGCGACAACTCGAGAAGTGTAAAACCGGCTTCGCGACTGGATTTCGCGGAGCACCGAGGCGGCGGCGTGCTCATCGATTCCTCCCCTGTCCCACCGAGCAAAGCGAGACGACGGAAGCAGTTGCACGGTCCGTGCCTGGGCGTGGAATTCGTCGCGGTCGACCTCGAGGTTCCCGATTGCTCCCCGTCGTTCCTCGTCGTGACCCCACGTCGGGGCACCGCATTCGCGTATTTCGATTCGAATCGGCGCCCGGAGTCGCCATCCGCGCTCAGCGGACGGGAAGCACCACCCGGAAAGTGCTGCCTCTTCCCTCGTTGGACTCGACGATCTCGATGCTTCCACCGTGGACTTCCTCCACGATGCGCCGGACCAGGGCGAGGCCCATCCCCCAGCCACGCTGCTTGGTACTGAAGCCAGGGTCGAAGACCCGCTCTCGCACGGCGGGAGCCATTCCCTTGCCGTTGTCGGTCACGGTGACCTCGATCGTCCCGTTGTCCGGTCGATGCCGACAGGTGATCGCCAGTAGGCCTTCGTCCTTGTCGATCGCATCGAGGCCGTTCTTCAGCAGGTTCTCGATCGCCCAGTCGAGGAGCGGCGCGCTGATCGGCGCCATCGGAACTTCCTCGATCGTGGGCTCGATGCGTACGCGCTTGCCGAGGTGCGGCACTCTTGTCCCGAAGTAATCGACGGTCCTCCGCACGACCTCGTCGACGCGGCCGGGCTGCAGCTTCGGTTGGCTCCCGATCTGGCTGAAGCGCGCCGACACCTTGCCGAGTCGCTCGACGTCCTGCTCGATCTCCGCGAAGACCTCGTCCAGCCCCCCGGGTTGGGACTCGATCTGGGCAGCCCTCGTGTCTGGATCACGGAGAAGAGCCAGCCACCCGCTGAGGCTGGTGAGCGGCGTGCCCATCTGGTGGGCCGTTTCCTTGGCCATGCCCACCCAGATGCTGCGCTGTTCACTGCGTTTCAGATTGCGAAAGGCAATCAGCACCGCGCCCATGAAGCTCACGATCAGCAGTGCCTCGAGCCACGGCATCCACAACAGTTGGGTCGTCAACCGGCTCGGCCCGTAGTGCAGGTAGCCGATCACGTTGCCACCGCCGGGACCGTAGAGCGGAATCGGGTCGCGCTCGCGATCGAAGTCCTTGATCGTCGCCAACACCTTGCGCAGGCTCGGATCCTGGGGATGGTCGAGATCCTCACGCATGATCGATTCGAGGCTCTCCGGCAACGGAACGCCGACCTCGCGCGGATTCCAGATGTAGGGTCGCCCCGTGGCGTCCGTGAAGACGAAGGGGAAGGCCACCTCGTCCACGATGTCGCGTACGCGACGGACCTCGGCCGAGTCCGGGGTCTCGGAGAAGAGCACGGGACCGACCGTCGACGCGACCAGTTCGGTCGTCAATTCGGCCTGTTGCTCGAGTTCCCCGGTCACGAAGATCGTGTACGCGCCGATCGACGCGCCGATCAGGACCAGCCCCGTGAGCAGGATCCCCCGCAGGCGTGACAAGTGCGGCATCCAGCGCGGCGCGGTCACGTCCGTCTAGCCGTCGACACGCAGGACGTCGAAGCCGGTGTACGGCCGCAACACTTCGGGCACCGTGACCGTCCCGTCGGCATTCTGGTAGTTCTCGACGATCGCGATCACGACCCGGGGCAGCGCCAGGCCACTCCCGTTGAGCGTGTGGACGAACTGCGGCTTCGACTGTGCTTCGGGGCGGAATCGGATTCCCGCGCGACGGGCCTGGAAATCGCGGAAATTGCTGCAACTGCTCACCTCGAGCCAGGTGTCGACCCCCGGGCTGTGCACCTCGAGGTCGAAACACTTGGCCGCCGCGAAACTCAGGTCGCCGGTCGCGAGCTTCAGAACGC